>FWPU01008390.1_pt1 | contig 14510 bp, 7 predicted proteins | sample 2228361 | NCBI WGS metagenome assembly FWPU01 (sample SAMEA103939777, study PRJEB20133) | metagenome
GCAATATTTAAGCACTACATAGAAGAAAATAAAAGGAAAAACATAAAAAATTAAGGGTAAAATAGGGTAAATTTAATTTTAAACTTCTTCCAAAATACCCTTTTGCGAAAGTTGGGTTAGAAACTTTCCAATGGATGATTTAAATGAAATTATACCAAAAGATGGAGTAGAAATTGACCTTTCCAATTCCTTTGATGGAAAAGGATCTTTAAAAGTTCAAAAAAAGGAGCCAGTTACTATTAAACTATTTTAAGGTGGGAAAAGTTGAAGCAGAAAATTCAAGTTTGGTTTATCAAGCCAAAATGAAATTTTAAAATTTGAAAGGTCAAGCATTTTTGGAAATGGGGTCTTCCTTTTTAGGAAAAGGGGAACATTTTAAAGGGGGTTGCAAGCCCCTGTCTCTGAAAATATGGGGTGGATGACATCAGATACATTCTTTACCTTTAAAAAGGTTGGAAATCCCGATAATGTTAAGTTAAATTTATCATAAATGGAAAAGAAACTGTTTGGATTGATAAGGCTTATATTTTTAAAGTTAAAAGTATGCCTAAAAAAAATATATTTTAAAAGATAAAAGCAGAAACTCAAGTTTTTTAAAACATTTGAGTTAATGATTTATGGACAATTATTATGGTTCTGGCAACTAAGTTTAAAATTTTGAGGTAAATTATCACAAATTCCTGTTGAACATTGTAAAATATAGGAAACATCAGAAACAGTTATATCACCACTATTATTTACATCTGCTCTGCAAATTTCTTCGGGTGTAAGTTCTATCATGTCCACTAAGTATTGTAATGTAATTAAAGCATCATATGAGGTTATAAAACCATTTAAATTTATATCTCCTAAATTTTCATTACAATTTTGATAACAAGGGGAAGGCAAATTTAGTTCTAACTTTTCCGTAGAAGAGTAATTGGGAGTATATCCACCAAAGATATAAATTGATCCCTTATATAAATTTTCATCGGAGCTTGAAAAAGCAGCACCAAAAGTTGATCTACAATTTTGTAAATAGGGGGCTGAAGAGAAGGACTTTTCTTGTATATCATATATATCTACAGCAAGTTGACAGGAGCTAAAATCAGCGTATCCTCCAATTATGTAAATTTTACCTTGGACATAAAGGGATTTATGATACATATGGGGATGGGGGAGGGGTGGAATTGAGGTATCCCAAGTATTTGTTTTTGGATCATAGGCTACAAAAGTGTAGTAATTCTCCTCTCCCCCAGATATATAAATTTTTTCATCCAAGGGGGAATATACAGCAGATTGTCCTATGCTTGAAAAGGGATTTAAGCCCACATATTCCCAGTTGTCATTTAGGGAATTATATTTAAAGATGTAAGAATTTATATCAAAGTAACTGGAACCTCCAAAAATATATATATCATTGCCATAACTTGCACAGCTTAATTTTCTCAATCCTTCTGGAAGGTCTGCCTTTCTTTCCCAAGTATCATTTGCAACATCATAAACATATAAAGTATCAAGAGGAGTATAATCTAAATTTGCTCCTCCTGGAATATAAATTTTATTTCCTATGGTAGCAGAACAGTAAATTATTAGTTCTTGAGGTATGGGAGACAAGAAAAGCCATTCTTTTGTTTGGGGTTCATAATAATAATTATTTGTTCCTCCACCCATGGCAAAAAAGCCACAACCATCAATTGATACCCCATCTATACCATAGTCAGAAAAAGGCATTGGTTCTGACTCTTCCCATCCTACATTTGTAGTGGTAAAACTGTAACACATTCCAAAATTATTATCTACTTTAAAATTTCCATAGGGATCTTCAGCTGTAATCTTAAAATAATAGGTAACTTGAGGTAATAAATTTGTTAAAAGAACGGAATGGTTTAAGGTAAATTCCCACAGTTTTATCTCTAAATTTAAATTTGAGCAGGAGGTACCATAGGAGATTATTCCCCTCGTTTCTTCATTTGTATCCCAATTTATTTCAGCTGATGTGTAATATACATTTTCAACTCTTATATTTGAAATTTCAGGTTCCAAGCAATCAACTGATGCTTCAAAGGTAACTTGTACATTTTTGTTTCCCTCTCCATCATCTAAGTCAATATATATTGCTGTAATTGTATCATTATGGTTTAAACTTAAAAACCCATCACCATTTAAAGGAAAACCCCTTTTGGTTTGGATAAAACCCTTAAAAATTCCAGTTCCTAGGGGATCCTCCTGTAATAGGACCATCTCAGGTTCCGGTTCCGTATTGCTTTTCACTTGTATAACATAATTGTTTGTTCCCACTAAACCCAAATCTTCTAATTTGAAATTTATAACTTCTTCACAGCCATATTTATCCTTATCAAAATTTAAAAAGCCCTTATGGGAATTGGCAAAGCAAGGAGCTGGTAAATTAAATATTAACTCTTCCATTGTATCTGTTGTGTTTTCATTATCTATAAATCCCCCAAAAGCATATATAGTACCCTTTCCCAATTGGATATTGGAATTTGCATAAGCAGAACCAAAAAAATATCTTGGCATTTGCATTGAAGGACCCTTTATAAAGGTTTTTTCTTGAATATCATATACATCCAAATAACCGCTTGTTCCGAAGATAAATATCTTCTTATCTATATACAGAGAACTATGACTTGCATAGGCGTGGGGTAAGGGGGGCAAATTCTTATCCCACATTCTTGTATTTACATCATAAGCCACAAAGCGATAGGGTTTATAATAACCTCCAGAGATATAAATCCTCTTATCCAATGGAGAATAAACAGCTGATTGGTTATATGTAGAATAGGGGTTATAGCCAAGATTTTCTAAGGAACCACTTAATACATTATATCTATATATCTCATTATTTTTTCCATTATAGGTTCTTCCTCCAAAGATATATATAAAATTATCCACTGGTGCACAGGTATGATCCATTATATAGAAATTTTCAATTACCTTCTCATACCAATAATCTTTTTCCATATCATATGTTTGGATACTACTTTGAATATTTGCCCCATCAAAGCCCCCAATTATGTATATTTTATCATCAATTAAAGCAGTGCAATTTCTATCTGTTGAATGTTCATTATAAGCTTTGGTTTCCCAAGTTTTTGTGTTTAGATTGTAAAAATAATTTAAAAATCCAAGGGAATAAAATCCACAACCATTAGGAGAAATTCCAGAATTATATGCTGTTTTCATAACCATTGGGGTAGTAAATTCCCAACAAAGGGCATTAGTGTTAAAAAAATAACAATTTCCATTATTATCCTCCATACTTTCGTTTTCTGCAACATCCCTTGAACTTAATTTAAAAAAATATGGGGTTGAGGGAGATAGATCTTGTAAGGTAAGAGAAGGGTTTTTAGAATAATCCATAGAAGAAAGTTCGTAGCTAAGATCTGCACAATCAAGACCATAAAATATCTTACTCTGGGTATCTTCATTGGTATTCCAGGATATTTTTGCAGTCTTACAGGATGCATCCACTTCAATATTTGAAATTTCAGGAAAAATACAATCTCCTAGGGCACTATCTATTTTTTCTCCATTAGGATTACCGTAACCATCATTGGCATCAATGTATTGGACATAAATATTATCATTATGCAATATACTTAAATAACCATCACCATTTAAAGGACTTCCTTCTTTTGAAAATATAGTTCCTAAAAAATTGCCATTATTTTGGGGATCTTCTACTAAATTTACAAATTCCCCTAAGGGTTCCGTATCACTTGTAATTTTAACTTGATAAGAACCAAAACCTTTCAAATCTAAATCTTTTAAGGTAATTTTTATAGATGAGTTGCAGGAATAATAATCCTTTTCTAATTGTATAAAGCCCTCATATCCACTTAGGGAACAGGGCTTGGCAAAGTTATGAAAAAGTTCTTCTACCCTTTTATCATTGGGGGGTTCTGTTTCCCCTCCAAAGGAATATATCACTCCTGCCTCTTCATCAAGATCAGAAGTTGCATAAACTGCAGCAAAATCATATCTTGCTATGGACATATTGGGTTCTTGGCTAAAGGTCCTTTGCAATATATCATAGGAATTTACAGTATTTAAAATATATCCCTCCTTTGATAAACCCCCAAGGAAAAATATCTTGCCATTTATGTAAAGAGATTTATGGCTCTCCCTGCCTTCAGGCAGTTGAGCTAAGCTGGTATCCCATAATTTAGATAGGGGATCATAATTTACAAAACGATGGGGATTTAGGGATCCTCCAGAAATATAAATTTTTTCATCAAGGGGTGAGTAAACTGAGGATTGGAAGTAATCTGCATATAGATTATAACCATTATTTATCCAAGTATTATTAGAAGGATTGTAAACATAAATATCATTATTTAAATTTTCCCAATCATAACTACCTCCAAAAACATATATCTTATTATTGAAAGTTGTGCAAGTATGCCCAACTAATCCCCTGGGGAGGGGTGCCTTTTCTATCCAAGCATTGGTTGTTGTATTATACTCGTATAGATTATTTAGAAGGGTTCCATAAATGTCCGTACCCCCTATCAAATATATATTATTATTAATGTTTGTAATGCAGGGATAAATTATGTGGTTAAAGAGGGGTTCCTTTTCAACCCAATTTTTGTTAGTTATGGAATAAAAATACAGATTTGTTCTATCTGAATTATATAGAGGGTGACCAATACCATAAATCCCGCATCCATTAAGGGAAACTGCATCAAAGATATCATAAGTATCGGGTAAGGGTTTAGTAATTTCCCATCCAATGGAGGAGGTTATGAAGCTATAACATAAACCGTTGTTATCCTCAATAAGGGTATTACCAAAGATATCTTGAGATATTATTTTAAAATAATAATTAGTTAAGGGTATTAAATTATCAATATGAATTAAGTGGTTTTTCAAAAACCCTTCGGAGGATTTTTCAAAATTTAAAGAAGAACAGGAATTACCATATATTATTTTAACCGTTGAATTTTCATTTGTTTCAAGAGAAATAGAAGCCTCTCTTCTTTTGATATTAATAATTTGCAAATTTATAATTTGGGGTCCTTCACAATCTGCATTAGCATAAGCAGTTATTAACACATTTTGGTTTCCTTCACCATCATCTTCATCCAGGTATTGGGCTCCTATTTGATCATTGTCACTAACACTTAAAAATCCATCCCCCCAAGTTGCTCCCCCTTCTTTTAAATTTATAAATCCCCTAAAAAAACCCGTATGGGGTAAAACTTCTGTCAACCCTACATTTTCAGGGGAGGTTTCTGTATTGCTAAATACTTTAATACTATGGGTACCTTGGCCTGAAAGATCAAGATCTTTTAATTGAAAATATGCTTTCTCGTTACAATTGTAAGTTTCCTTTTCAATACTTATTTCTCCTTTAGGACTTAAAGCATAACAGGGAGGATCAAAATTAAAGAGTAGTTCCTCCATAGTATTAGAATCTCCTGAGGAGCCATATCCGCCAAAGGCATATAGAGCACCTTCCCCAATATTTATATCTGAATTTGCAAAAGCTACGCCAAAATTTCTCTTTTTTATTTCCATTGGAGGACCTTCAAAAAAAGAGTTTGTATTTATATCATATATATCAACATTGCCATTATATTCACTATTATTAAGCCCCCCTAAAATAAAAATTTTTCCATTAACATACTGGATAGTACCACCGTAATGGTTTGAAGGAAGTTGAAGGGGCTCTTCAAAAATTTCATTTTGTACATCAAAAACATACAACATTCTGTCTAAAATATATATTTTATTATATTCTGGAGCATAGACAGCCCTTGGAGATAAAAAATTATTATCTGAGTCTCCTAAATCATACCATTTATCTAAAAGGACATTATATTTATAAACGTGCTGATTGAGATAGTCACCAAAGAGATAAAGGTTATCCCCTGCCATAGCACAACCGTGATTTGCAATAGGAATGGGAAGATCTGCCTTCCTTTCCCAAATGTCCCTTATTGTATCATATACAAAGAATGTTGTTGTTGCCTCCCTTTTTTCATTCGTCCCTCCAGGTATGTAAATTTTTTTATCCTTTACACCAATACAAGAAATGTTATATCTATATTCTGGTATTGGTGCCTTTTGGGTCCAAGTTTTATCAAAAGGGGAATAATACAAGTTATGTTTTGCATTTCCAAAGGAGTAAAAACCACAACCATCTATTGCTACCCCCATATTCCCACTTGTATATAGGGGCATTTCTGTTGAAAAATGCCATCCTAATTCAAATTTATTGCTTTGGGAAAAAATTAAAGAATTAATCAATAAAAAGATAAAAGGGGAAAAGAAATCTTTCATATTTACTCCTTTAATTTTTAATCTGTTAATTCTTTGATTTTCCTCTTTATTGCCTCTTCACATACTTTACAATAGGGAATTTTCCCTCTGGAAAACATAATACAATTTAATTGAGGTCTATATAAACCATTTGCTTTGTAACCTGCACCTTCAAAGGCACCAACCCTATTTTTTCCTTTGCTCCTTTCAAAAAAATTTTCAAGGGTTTTGTAATTTTCTATACTTAAATTATTTATTTTTTCTTCAATTTCCCTTATCTTTTTAGCATTTCCTTCTTTTTTTACTAGGGCTAACTCTTCATTTAAAATTACCCTCTTTTTTTGATAATCTTCATCTAATTTTTCAAATTCTTCCTTTTCCCAAGGGGTTGGAATTGGTGTATCCTTTAAGATGAGATTCCCCCATTTTAATGGTACTCCTTCCAGGAGGGCTGTTATATTTGGTTCTGCAGGTTCTTCTTTTGGTAAATAAAAGTCCTCATAGGAGATAGAAGATGTATAATATTCATCTCCCAAACCAGCAAAGGAATGGCCAAATTCATGAAGTAAAAGATATTCCCTCCAATAATTATCAACTGTAAAAGTTGCAAAAAGGTTATAAATCCCACCACCCCCATATCTATTATGATTTATCATTATTACAATTGAATCATAGGGAACAAGGGATGCCCAATCCCTTATTTTTTTGTTTTCTTCAGATAAAACATACCTTTCTATTTTTAAGGAATCAAAGGATGTTCCAAAAGGTGTATCCTTCCAAAGGTTATGGGATGGCTCATCACATCCCCTTTCTGGGGAGGGAACATAAATTCCATAAAAATTAAATTTTTTAATAAATGTTTTATAGGGTTCTTGGGAAAAAAATATTTTATAGGTCCTTTCAAAATCCTTAATTGCTTTTTTCTTTTCCTTCCTTTTATAACCCTCAGCAAGGATTAAAATATCAACACACTTTGTTGGATCTCCACAGTTATTTTTTTCCCATATATAAAATTCTCCAGCGGGTTTTTCCTTTGAAACCATAATATTTTCCAAAGCTATTTTTTCTTGAAAGATAATCTCATAATAGTTCTTTTTTATTCTTTTTTTTATTTTAAACTCAAAATCCCTTTTTGGATAGGGTATGAGGACACTTTCTAGGTATGTCTTTATTTTTCCTTCCTTTGCCTCCTTTGTAGTTTGATATTCAAAAAAAATACTATCAAAACCATAGGAATAGGCCAATTCCTTTTCTGGAAGTATATAAATCTCTAAAAGATACTTACCTAAACCAGAGGAATCTATTAAGTTGACTTTTGAGCCAGCCCAATGGTCTATAAGGTAAAACTTATCAAGACAAATGTTTTCAAAATTTGAAGACCCCCAGTGATAATAATCAATCCTTAGGGTTTTTGGATAAAAAGAATTCTCAAAGGAGCTAAAAGATAAGTTACTAACTAAAAGAACTAAAGGAAAAAATAATTCTTTCATGGAACAATTATAACATAAACTGGATTAATTTCAAAAGGGGCGTAGTTTTTGAAAAGAAATTTTAAGGGGGAGCTTTACCTTGTCCCTATAGATAGATTTTCAATTATTTTAGATGCCATATTTTCTGGTTTGTATATTAATTTTTCCTTTATAACTTTTGTATGATTTAAAGAAAAATCGTATTCCCATAAGATTTTAGATAATTTACTTTTCAAATCTCCTTCATCCCTTGGATTAAAAAAATAGGGATAGTCCTTTCCCAAAATTTCTTCATTTGCTGGAATTGAAGAGACCAAAGGAGGGGTTTCTAAAAGGACTGATTCTAAGAGGGGCAAGTTAAAGCCCTCCCAAAGGGAAGGAGAAATAAAAACTTTTGCCTTTCCTAAGATTTCAATTAAGTCCTTTGTTATCAAATTTTTTAAGATAACAACATTTTCTTCTTTAATTTCAATTGGAGAAATAATATAAAGCTTGTAATTGGGAAACTCCTTTGAAAAATTTTTCCAAAAAGCAATTAATAAATTTATGTTTTTATGGGGTTTGTTATTTCCTATAAATAAAAAGTAATTTTCTTTTTTAAAGTTATATTTTTCGTAAAATAAGGGGTCTGTGGAATTGGGAATTTTTATAATCTTTTCCCTTGAAAAGGGGAAAAATTTGATTACCTCTTCTTTTGTTGTTTCTGAAACTACAAAGATTTTTTTTGCCTTTTTAAGGGAATAAAAGAGATAAAACTTATAAAAAAAATATCCCCTTTTGTTTTTATAAAAATCCTTAAATCTTAAAGGTATTAAATCATGGATTGTTATTATTGTACTTCTTGAAAAGGGTGAATAATTAAAATGGGGAATGTATAAAATATCGTGGTCAATCTTTCTTGTAAAAATTCCAAAAAAGAAAAAAGAAAAGGGATGGTATTCCCCAAAGGGGAAAATATAGTTTTCAAAGGGACAATTGGGGTATTTTTCTTTAAAGATTAATTTAAATTCCAAATTTTTTAAATCTTTTTTGCCAATTGTACTTAAAAATGATTTTATATGGGTTCCAATTCCAAAATCCTTAATTTTTCTTGAGTCCATTAGGATTTTCATAAATTTTCAATTATTTCCTTATATTTTAAAGCTACTTCTTTCCAAGGAGGAAATTTTGTTTCTTTTTTCTCTATTTTTCCTCTTAAGATTTTTTCTATTCCACTTTTTAAGCTTTTAAAATTTAAATCAATGGGAATGTGGGCTAAAAGGTTATACTCTTCACAAGCAGGCAAAATAGGGGAAATCACAGGAGTTCCTTCTCCTTGAGCTTCAATTATGGGAAGTCCAAAACCTTCATAAAGGGAAGGGTAAATTAGAGCTTTTGCTTTTCTTAAGATATATATCTTTTCCTCTTCCTGTAAATATCCAATTAATTTAATATTTTGGGGGAATTTTTTTATATTAAATTTCCAACCAATACTACCAGCTAAAATTAAAGGAGGTAAATTTTTATTTTCTTCCCAAAACTCAATCAAAAATATTAAATTTTTTCTGGGTTCTAAGGTTCCAAGGTATAAGAAAAACTCCTCTGGCAATTCCTCCTTTTCCCAACTTAAATTCTTTGAATACTTTTCATAGGTTGGTGGGATTACAAAGACCTCTGCCCTCGGATAAAACTTTAAAATTTCCCTCTTTATTTGATTTGAAACAGTTACAATTTTTGAATTTAAAAAGGTGTCTTCTAAGAAAGGAATATAAGTAACCCTTACCTTTAAATTATGCCAATTAGGATATATAAGAGGTGTAAAATCGTGAAAGATTACAAGGGTTTTCTTTTTTGTTTTAAAGGGTCTTATATTTAATGGACATAGCAAGAGATCCTTTTCTTGAATTTTTGGGAAAAATAAGTGGTACCAAAGGGAACCATAAATTTGAGGACCTATAAAAAAATTTCCAGAAATTAAGGGAAAATAATTTGTTTTTTTGTTTGAAGCAATTGATAAATTAAAATATTTTGATAGGGGTTCCACCAAGTTTTTTGTAAAAGTTCCAATTCCCGTTAATTTTCCCTGTAATGCTCTTCCATCAACTGTAATTTTCATAAGATACTTTCAAAAATTTTCTTTGTCTTTTTTGTAGTATCTTCCCAATTGAAAATTTTTACCCTTTCAAATCCCTTATTTATCAATTCCTTTCTCAAATCTTCATCATTCCATAGTTTAACTATTCCATCAAAAATGGATTTGGGATCTGTTTCTACATAAAGACAGGCATCTCCTCCAACTTCTGGAAGGGAACTTTTATTTGATGTTATAACGGGACAACCAAATTGAAAACTTTCCAAAATAGGCAGTCCAAAACCTTCATAATAGGAAGGAAATAAAAGACAAAAACCATTTTTATAATAATTCCCCAATTCTTCTTTTCTTACATAGGATAAATGATGGATGAAATTTTTATAGGGGCTTTCTAAAACTTCCCTTAAAATATCTTCACATTTCCAACCAATTTTTCCAATAATATAAAAATGGAAGGGATAATTTTTTTCTTTTAAAATTTTAAAAGCTTCAATAATATTTTTTAAATTTTTCCTTGGTTCTATTGTTGAAACAAATAAAAGGTAGGGTTTTTCTTTGATCTCTTTTTCATTAAAATTTAATTTTTCTGAACCCAAATAAATTACCTTTAATCTTTTTTCATCAACCTTAAAATAATTTATTAAGTCCTTTTTAGTGGAATTAGAATCACAAATTATCTTTTCTCCTTTATAAATCATTTCAGGCAAATATTTATTTAAATTGTTTAATGTCTCTTCTTGTAAATATTCTGGGTAAACTTTGAAGGTGCAATCATGGACTGTACATATAATTTTATCTTTTATTTTAAAATTTGGAGGGGGAAAGTAATTTGGAGCAAAAAAAAGGTCATTGTCATCAATTGAAATAAAAAGGGGGGTTAATATTTTTTCTGATAAATTTAGCCAAAAATTTGGATTTGGAAAAAAATTCGAAGAAATTCCATGGATTCTTGCCCTTAAATTTTTTAAACCATCAATTTTTATATAAAAACTCTTTTCATTTTCGCATAAAAAGGTTTTTCCATATAAGTTTATTCTTATATCATCATATTTTGATAAATTTTTTAAAATGTTATAGGAGTAAACTCCAATTCCTGTCAAGGGTTCCAAAAAGGGGTATCCATCAAAGCCAATTTTAAGTTTTTTTTCTAATCCCTTAAATCTTTTATAAAAATCCAGAAAAGAAGAGACAAAAGAACCCAAAAGGTCTCTTATGATATTGACCAAAAACAAAAAAGTGTGATATGCTCTTTTTAATATGAAATATCTCCTTTTAATTTTTCTTTTAATCCTTTCCCTTTTTATTTTTTTATGTTATAAAATTATATCACCTTCCCCTTTCCCTTCAAAATATTTGGATGGAAGTGCTTTAAACTGGCATTTTTTTACAAAGGATAAAGAAATTATAAGAATTTTTATAAAACCAAATTTCTTAGTAAAATCAATGCACTTTTCTGGAAAAGGTGAGGAAATTAAATTAGTAGAAATTCAAAGTTTTATTCCATTTTTTATTTTCAACTTTTATAAATTAAAGGATTTTAAATTAGAAAAAACTTCCTATGGAATTGGCTTTATAAAAGGAAATTTTGAAGAAAAAGATTTAATTTTAAAAGAAAATTTAAGTTTTGGTTGGTTTAAAACAAATCCAGAAATAAATTTTAATTTAATTTATAAAGAAAGGTTTTTTTTTAAAAGTTTTATTAGTAAGGGTGCAATTTCTAAAAAATTTTCTTTGCCAAAAGATTTAGATATAGGAATAATTTCAAACAATTCCCCCCATTTTAATTTATTTTTTCCTTCCTTTGATTATATTGAAGCAAAAATAAAGGGCACAAAGGGCTATTTAAAAGTTAAGCAAAAGGGCAAAGAAAATTTTTTACAATTTGGGGAAGGTGACTTTGAAAAGGAAGGAGAATTTTTTGGATCTCTTTATATCAAGTATAAGGAAAATAAAATTTTAAAAAGTTTTTTCCAAAATCCAATTCTTAATAATTTAAAAGAATTTGAAATGGAATGCAAAGGTGAAAAAGAGGGAGAAATTTGTGAAGGTTATTTTATTTTAAAAAATAATTTTAATTCCCTCAATTTTTTTTAAAGCGTAATATATTTTTCTAAATTTCAAATAAATGAAAAAATAAAAAAAGAACATAGTTTAAAAAAAGAAATTAAGTTTCCTCAATTTTTTTTAAAGCGTAATATATTTTTCTTGTAATTAAGCCAAAAGTTTTCTTTATCTTTATACCATTAATAGAATTTATAGGCATTATGCCTGTTAAGGTTCCAGAAATAAAGGCTTCATCCCAATTTTCTAAATCAAAAATTGAGGGAGGTTCTTCTATAAATTCAATATTTAAATCTTTTGAAATTTTTGAAATCTTATCCCTTACAACTCCTTTTAAGAGAAAATTTCCTAAGGGATGGGTATAAATCTTATTTTTTATAACAGCATAAAAATTTGTGCTTCCCCCTTCTCTTACATATCCCTCTTCATCTAAAAATAAAACTTCATCAGCACCTTCCCTATGGGTTTTAATCTTGGATAAAATTGCACCCATCAGGGAAACAGATTTTATATCACACCTTTGCCATCTGAAATCCCCTATAGCTTTTGCTACAAAGCCCCTTTTTACTTCTTTTAAAGTATGAAATTCATAGGGAAAATAAAAGATAACGACTGTGGGTTTTAAGTTTTCCGGGGGAAGGTGTCTTCTTATGTGGCAACCCCTTGTTATTTCAATATATAAGGCACCTGTCTTATTTTTTAGCAAATTAATATAATCATTTAAATCCCTTTCAAAATTTTCAGGAAAGGGGATTTCTGCTTCTTTTAAAGATTTTTTTAATCTTTCCAAATGTTCCTTTAGAAACAAAACTCTTCCCCTTTTAACTTTTATCACTTCATAGACCCCATCTCCAAACAAAAAACCCCTATCAAAGATAGAAACTTTTGCTTTTTTAAAAGTTAAAATTTTTCCATTTACATAAGCTTTTTGCATAAATTAAGATTATACTACATTTTATTTTATTTTTTAAACCTCAATTGCCTCACATAAAAATCTACATAAAATAGAGAGGAGTTTATATGTTAAAAGGGAAGAAGCAGAAGATTTGATGGTAAAAGTATTTTGGCTTTTTAGGGATAGATATTTGGAAAAGATTTTTAAAAGTAAGATAAAGAAGTAGTGTATGTATTTTTAAATATAGGAATACACTTTGCAATAAAAGGTTTTTAAAATCAAGGGCAATTGGAATGGGAGGTGCAACTCTTTTTAAATTCTGGGGGAAGATTTGAGCATAAGCCAACGGAGCATTGCAGGATGTATGAGCCATCCATTGCTGTTATTTTTCCATTCCTGTTCACATCTGCCCTGCATCTCTCCATTAGTGTTATCTCTTCTCCTGCAACTGAACTTAATAAAATCCCTGCATCCATTGAACTTATCTCCCCATTTAAGTTTATATCTCCTAACTCATTTAAGCAATCTTTAAAGGTTATTTCTACACATTCTTCTATTTTAAATTCATTCACCCACCCCTCTATTTTTGTGTTGCATTCACTTGTTGGTGCCATCAAGTACCTTGTATATGTCCCATCTCCATTGTCTATTACAGGCCCTATGTATTCCCCACATCCTAAACTCCTTGCATACCTCACATCCTGCCCTGAGGGATATTCTTCTGCAAATTTCCTCTTGGCTTTTATTTTAACGGGATATAAGTTTCCATCTGGTGGTAAAAGACAAGGGCTTCCTGAACAGCCAATTACTTCAATTCTACTTTGAATTTTATCAATGTGATATAACCTCCTCCACCTCCCTGTGTTTTGCAGGTCAAAGCCATCCATCATCCAATCAGCTAAATCCCTGTTCCAGGGATGGGGTGAATCCCAACAAAAGACATTTGAATGCCTTGGTGTGATGAACTCTGAATTTTCAGAACCACAACATATCTCTACATCCCCATCCCCATCTAAATCATCTACACTACAGCCCGTTGTAAGCCCTCTGTGATATAAAAACTCAGAAGGAAAACCCTCTACAACATTGCCTTCAAGATTAAAGGCAAATAACTTCCCATCATATACAAAAGAACCACTTGCAGCACCTGCTGCTATTTCTGGCATTTCATCCTCTGACAAATCAAATAAAGGAGGTGCCTTTGCAGAATAATACCATGTCCCATCTGAATCTGTTATTTCTGAAATAGGGAATGAAGGTAATAATTGAGCAGTTTGCAAATTAAAAGCATATAACTTCATCCAAGCAAGAACTAACATGAAAATTCCGTAATTATTTAATTTAGATATTGAAGCACCCCTTGTTGGATACTCTATAGGATACCCAGGATAATTACTTCCATCATATCTTATAACTCTTAATTTTCTATCTTCCCATCCAAAAACAATCTCTAAATAACCATCATAATCAATATCTACTAAAATTGGTTTTGATCTGCTTGAATATGGATAATCTATTGGAAATCCCTGGCACTGAGAACCATCTTCTTTTAAGCAATAAATTTGAGCAGATGTTATAATTATTTCTTTTTTGCCATCATTATCAATATCCCCAATTGAAGCGCTTTGATAACTATCCATTGGACCTAAAACAGGCCAGCCATCCTTAACACTCCCATCTGGTTCAAAGACAAAGACAGCCCCACCTGAATATGTCGTAACTACTATCTCTTTTATCCCATCAT
>FWPU01009987.1_pt1 | contig 14505 bp, 10 predicted proteins | sample 2228361 | NCBI WGS metagenome assembly FWPU01 (sample SAMEA103939777, study PRJEB20133) | metagenome
GCAGGCACGTGACGCGCGCGTGCGCTGGCGCCTTGTCGGGCCGGCTCTACGCGGCACGGGCGCCGAGGCCGGGCCCTTCCCGGCAGAGGCCAATGACTTTGATATGGCCGTGGCCGTGTCCCGGCCTATTTGCAATTTTGAGGGCTTTGTGGTAGAATATAGATAGGACCCTGCCGTGTTCGTCGTGCCGGCGGCAAAGTTCTGAGCCAACACCTCTCACGGTGGGGGCCAGTCCCTGACGGGGCTGCGTAGGCTGGACTGGTAGGACCAGATGCAGTAACGCAAAACCGTCATACCAGCCCCCAAATGTGGTTACAAGAGGTTTAGAACTTGACCGGCGCACGGCATGGTGGGGTTTTTTCCTGCCCGTTTTGTTCTGCTGACCGGGGGGCGCGGTGGTCTATTTGTTCTACGGTGAGGATACCGTTGCCGGTGAGGAAGCACTGGCGGCACTGCGGCAGAAGGTCGTCCCGGCAGGGATGGAGGACCTGGCCATCAGCCGGTTGGAGGGGGAGGGCCTGACCCTGAACACCCTGGTGGAACACTGCGCGGCCCTGCCCTTCCTGTCCCCCAGGCGGTTAGTCGTGGTGGAAGGGCTGGCCGAGCGGGTGCAGCAGGAAAGCACGCTTCGGGAAGAGTTGCGCGATTCCCTTTCCCGGATGCCCGAGACGACGGTGCTGGTCCTGTGGGAGCGGGAGGGCCTTGCCCGGAACCACCCGCTGGTCAAACTGGTCGCCGAGGTGGGGGAGGTGCACGAGTTTGTACCCCCGCGCCGCCGGGAACTGGGGGGCTGGATCGCCCGGCGGGTGCGGCAGGAGGGGGCCGAGATCAGTCCGGCGGCCTGTTCCCTGTTGGCGGCGATGGTGGGGCCGGACCTGGCGCTGCTGCGCCGGGAGGTGGAGAAACTGGTCACCCATGTGGGCCCCGGCGGCCGCATCGAGGAACGGTTGGTGGCCGAACTGGCCTCCGGCGAGCGGCTCAGCGACATCTTTGCCCTGGTGGACGCGATCGGTCAGCGACGGCGGGGACAGGCCCTACTGGAACTGCGGCGGCTCTTCCAGGCCGGCCAGCACCCCCTCTACGTCCTGACGATGGTGGTGCGCCAGTTCCGGTTGCTGCTCCAGGTCAAGGCGCTGGCGGTGGGGGAACGCCGGCCCGAACAGGTCGCCCGCAGCCTCCACCTGCACCCCTTTGTCGCCGAAAAGGTCGTCTCCCAGGCGCGGCTCTTCCGCTCCGAGGAACTGCGGCGTATCTACCGGCGGCTGGTCGAGACCGACCGGGAGATCAAGACCGGACGGCGGGAAGGGGAGGTCGCCCTGGAGGTCCTGGTGGTCGAGGTAACCGGGACGGCACCGGATGGCAGGGAATGAGATGGGCATAAAAAAGGCCCCCTGCGGGCGTCGAGGGGGCAGGGTGAGGCAACCGGTTGCTTCAGGCGGCGGCCCCTCCCCGAAAGGCGGCGTTGTATCGGTGCATCAGGCGGGATTTGCGGCGGGCGGCGTTGTTTCGGTGCAGGATGCCCTTCTCGGCGGCCTTGTCCAGCGCGCTGATGGCGTTACCGACCGCTTCGGCGGCCTTTTCCAGATCACCGCTCTCGATATAGGCGTGGGCCTTGCGAATCAGGGTCTTGACGCGGGAGCGTGCCATTCGGTTGCGCAGGCGACGCCGCTCCGAGGCGCGAATCCGTTTCCGTGCAGAACGAGTATGGGCCATATCCGGTCCTCCTTTACTCAACCATGATCGAACAACAGCGCACATTATACCAAAAAGAGGGCGAGAAGGCAAATCGGGCACGGCGGCGGCGCCGGCGCTGGATCGGCCTGGCCGGGCTGCTCCTGCTTGCCCTGGCCGTGCCGGCCTACCTCTACCGGCGCCATACCCAGGAACCTCCCTCCGTGGTGATACGGCGTGGCCGCGTCCAGGGGACCGTCCTGGCCAACGGCGAGGTCGTCTCGGAACGGGAGGCCGTCCTGTCCGCCGGTGTGTCCGGCCAGGTCTCGGAGGTGCGGGTGGAGGTCGGCGAGCGGGTCATCAGTGGGACGCTGCTCCTCTCAATCGAGGCGGAAACGCTGCACCGACAGGTGCAACAGGCCGAACTGAACCTGGAGAACGCCCGCCTGCGACTGGAGCAGGCGCTGGCCGGCCCCCGACCGGCGGAGGTGGCCGCCGCCCAGGCCGACCTGGACCTGGCCCAGGCCCGGCTGGCCGCCCTCCAGGGCGGCCCCCGCGCCGAGGAGGTCGCGCTGGCCCGCCAGGATGTGACCGTGGCCTGGGCCGAGGTCGAGCGTGTTCAAGAGGCCGCCGATGTGGCCGTGGAGAGCGCGCGCCTCGCCTGGGAGATGGCCGCCAACGCCCTGCGCGATGCTCAGGACGCCTACAGCCGAATCTACTGGGAGAACGAGCGCCTGCGCAGTCGGGGGATCGAACTCTCCCAGGCACAGAAGGATGCCGAGGCCGCCGCCTGGCGACGGGTGGAGGATGCCGAGGCGGCGATGGAACAGGCCCGCCTGGCCCATGAGCAGGCCCTCCAGGAGCGCGAATCGTCCGTTACGGCGGCCCAGGCCCGCCTGACCCAGGCGAACCTGCGTCTGGAGCAGCTGCTCGCCGGCCCGACCGAGATAAACCTGGCCGAGGCCCAGGCCCTGGTGGAGCGGGCCCAGGCCGCGCTGGACCTGCTCCTGGCCGGCCCCTCCGAGGGGGAACGAGCCATCCTGGAAAACGAGGTGCGCATGGCCGAACTCTCCCTCCAGCAGGCCCAAAGCGACCTGGACAAGGCCCTCCTGCGGGCTCCCTTTGATGGGACCGTCGTGGAAATGAAGGCCAGAGAGGGTGAGTATGTCGGCGGGTTCACCCCCCTGGTGCGGCTGGCCGACATGAACCGCCTGCAGGTTCGCGCCCGCATTGACGAGATTGACGTCGGCCAGGTAGCCCCCGGCCAGGCGGTGACGATCACCCTGGACGCCTTTCCCGGCCGGCCACTGTTGGGAACGGTCCAGGAGATCGCCCCAGGCGTCACCGACGAGGGGGGGCGCTTGGTCTACCTGGCTACGATCCCCTTCGCCGAACCCCCGACCCTGACCCTGCGCCTGGGGATGGCCGCCAGCCTGGAGATCGTCACCGTGGAAAAGGAGAACGTCCTCCTCCTCCCCCGGGAGGCCGTGGAGCGGGTCGGGGCCGGCTTTTACGTGACCGTCCTGCGGGAGACGGGGCCGGAGCGGGTCCGCGTCGTTCTGGGGGTCTCCGATGCGGCCCACTATGAGGTGCTCTCAGGGCTGCGGGAGGGGGAGCGGGTGCTTTTGCCCTGAGGACACGATATGCCGTGTCCCTATTCGGACCTGTGCGGCGCGTGTGTAAGCGTCTCACGCTGGGGACAACCACTGTGAGAAAAAGATGCCAAAAACAGGAGAGGGCATTCCGTAGAAAGCAGGAAACCGGGGCAGGCCGTGGCCCAAAATGGTTTGGGGCAAACCCTCAAAATGTGGTAAACTGTTTACCGAACCAGACCTTGCTGACACAGCAAGCGGAGTGGGTGCAAAAAGAACCCCAACTGCAGTGGGTCTTTGAGTTCCTGGCCCGGCATTGGCCAACGTTGCTCAACGCTGTGGAAAGCACGGTGATCCCCAGGGCGAACAATGCCGTGGAAATGGTCATCCGACGCTTTGACCGGCACTACCAAAACTTCTGTGGGTTCGAGTCGATCCAGACCGCACAGGTCTATCTGGGCGTATTCGAGATCTACCGGTTCACGCCGTTCTCCGAGGATGCCCAACCGGCCATACGCGGCAAAAGTCCCCTAGAGTTAGCCGGATATGATCTGAGCAAGATGCCCATGCCCTGGCTCTGCCGAGGTCACAGTCTGGAGTGGCCTGTGACGATGGAGGCGGCCAATGTCCCCAGCTCGTGACGCTTTCGGGGACGATTTGCACGCCCGTTCGGGTTGTAGTATAATAGCCCGGCTAAAAGACGGGCCGTAACTCGGCACATCAGGGCCAGGTTTTGCAAACCGGTAGAAGATAATCCGGGTCGTACATATGTCAGGGTAGAATCTTCCACGCAGCGGTGCTAAGGACAGTTGGAGGCTTCTTGGAGTCTCGCCTAGCAGATGGGTTCCACCGGTTCGGCCGGAATGCCCGGTATGAACTTGTAGAACCATGTACTGAGGATATCTTGGGAGAGTTGAATGCTGACCGAGAAACAGTTGCACAAGTTGCGCCAGCATCTGGAGAAAGAACGCGACCGTCTGGAACAACATATTGACGAACTGATGGACTTGCTGCGCCTGGAGGACCGAGACGTTGGATCGGGGGAGGACGACGCCGACATTGCCGCCCGCGTCGTTGCCTATGACGGCCTGATGATGCTCTTGGGGAGCGAACAACAATCGCTGGAGGATGTGCGTCGGGCGCTCCGGGCGATGGACAAAGGAACCTACGGCCTGTGCGAGAATTGCGGGCAGGAGATCTCCCCGGCCCGCCTGCAGGCCCGCCCCCATGCCCGGCTCTGTTTTTCCTGCCAGGAGAAGGAAGGGGACTAGAGTGTGTTACCCGGACCGCGTGCCCTGGCCGGCTACCTCCGGGAGGGAGAGGTAGGCCTGGGCGGTGGTGTAGGCCGGCCGCCAGCCGCTCGCCCGCAGGCGGGCATTGCTCGCCCCCATCGGGCAGCGGAAAAAGTCGGCCCACTCGGGAGCATAGGGGGATTGCCCCAGCCGCCAGGCAAGCGCCAGCAGCAGCCGGGCGACGGGGAAGGGCAGGGCAACCACGCGAACCCCACCGAGTTCGGCAAGTTCCTCCTGGCTCAGGGTGTCGTCGGGGACGACGTTGTAGGCCCCGGGAAGGTCCCGCTGCAGGGCCAGGAGGATGGCCTGGGCCACGTCGTCCTCGTGGACCAACTGGGTGCGGGGGTTGGCCCCGCGTGTGGTGATCAGCACGGGGGGACGGAGGACCGCCCCCTGTTCGGGGGTGATGTGGGGCCCGACGATGGCACAGGGGCGCAGGCGGGTGGTCGTGATTTCGGCGTGCTCCTGAGCGATCTCGTCCAAAAGCCGCTCCACAGCAGCCTTGGATTGGGCGTAGTAGTGGCCCGGGTTCGGGCGTAGGGGATGCTCCTCGGTCAGCGGAACCGGATTGTCGAGGTGCATACCGTAGGCGACGATGCTGCTGGTAAAGAGGATGCGCCGGATGCCGCCGCGGACGGCGGCCTCGAAGATGTTGCGGCTGCCGGCAATGTTCGCCTGCGTGATGGCTTGAGACGATTGGCCGGGCCGGCGGAAAAGGGTAAAGGCCATGTGCACCAGGGCATCACTGCCCCGGAGGAGTTCTGCCAGGGGTCCTGTCGCGGTCGGGTCGCTCAGGTCCAGACGGTGGTGACGCAATTTGGAGGAGGGGTACTCCAACGGCCGGCGGCCGATGCTGATGATCGTTCCTACCTCCGGGTCGCGTTCCAGGTGGGAGAGCAGCACCCGGCCCAGGTAGCCGGTACTGCCGGTCACGGTAACGGTGAACATCGCACCTCCTATAACGGGTTCAGATATAGTACCGATAGTCGCCGGTTGGGGGAGTCCGAAGGGACTCCTCTGGTTCGGGCAACCGGACAGGTTGTTCCCGGCACTGTGTCAAGCGTGCAGGTCCAGGTACATCCCGTAGTGCAAGATTTTTCTGGCGGTGTAAAGGATGGGCGCAAGATAAATCTTGCGCCACGTCGGTAGGCGGACGGCCGGCCTACCCGACCGGGCAGATCGGCAGCAGGGCCCGCTTGTGTGCCGAGGCCGCCTGCATCCGGCGGACCTTCTCTATCACCTCGGCATCCACAGAGGCGCCAGGATCTCCTTCCAGGACGGCGATGGCAGTGTCGAGTTGGTCGTAGGTCAACCCCAGTTCGCCCTCGTCGGTCTGGCCGGGCCAGAGGCCCGCGCTGGGGGGCTTTTCAATGATCGGGCGGGGGATGCCCAGGTGGACGGCCAGTTGGCGTACCTGGCCTTTGCTCAGGTCGCCGAGCGGCAGGATGTCCACGCCCCCATCGCCGTACTTGGTAAAGTACCCCACCGTCAGTTCGGTCTTGTTCCCGGTGCCCACGACCAGGCCCCGCCGGCTGTTGGCGATGTAGTAGAGGGTGAGCATGCGCAGCCGGGGCTTGAGGTTGGCCCGGGCCAGGTCGTTCCCCGGCGGGAGAACCTGGAGAAGGGCGTCGTAGACGCCATCCAGGACGACCTCGACCGTCTCGATTCCCAGCACTTTGGCCACGCCGAGGGCGTCCTGGCGGTCCTGGGGGTTGCTGTGGCAGGGCATGAGCACGCCGAGGACCTGGTCGCCGAGGGCTTGTTTGCAGAGGGCGGCGACCACGGCCGAGTCCACACCCCCGCTCAGCCCGACGATGGCCCACTCCAGGCCGGCCCCTTTCACCTGCTCGCGAATCCAGTGCGCGATCTCTTCCGCTGTTTCCTTGACCTTCATCTAGACCTCCAGGTAGTTATCGGGGTAAATGACCTCGTTCCGCAACACCTGAAACGTCCTGCCGAGCAAATTTCCGATCGTCCAGAGGTTCATCTCGATGCTTCACTTTATTCCATTACGATGACAAAGCGGTCCCCTGTCCGGCGCAGTTCAAATTCGACCCCGCAGATCGGGCAGGCAACGCGGCCGGCCTTGACCTCCTCCTCGCCGACCTGCATCAGGAACTTGCACACCGGACAGAGGACCTCGTTCCCGGCACGGCCCCAATAGCGGAGGTCGAAGAGGCGTCGCTTCAGTTCCTCCGGCACCTCCCGATAGGGCGCTTGCTGACGCACCAGTTCTTCCACCGCCGAGGCCTCGCCGATGTCGCCGACCATCGTCGCCCCGACGACGCGCTGCTCGTCATCCAGGACGATCTCTTTTAGGATACCGTTCACCGGATAGTCGCCGCGCTCGCGGCGGACCTTGCTGCCCCGGGGGTTGGGGTTGCCCATCACCAGAATCGGCAGGCCAAAGGCGCGGGTGGAGAGGGAGATGGTGCGTTGGCGATAAGGGGCACCGCGGCCGGTGAGGTTGACCCCGGCCACGATCCCCTGATGCCAGGCCCGCTGCCAGCCAAAGGCCAGCACCTCATTGGGCAGGCGCACAGCATCGCCGGCGGCAAAGATGTCCTCCTGGTTGGTGGCAAGGTGCTCATCCACCCAGAGGCGGTCCTCCAGGTGCAGGCCGGCCTTTTGCGCCCAGGGAAGGTGCGGCCAGAGGTTGTCGGCAAACCCCACCACCTGCACAGGGACCTCGCCCGAGGGGGTCTGCACCGCCTGCACCCGGCCGTCGCCCCCCAGGAACGCCTGCACCGCCGACTGGGGACGCACCTCCACGCCCTCGCCGCGCAGCCGTTCTTCGACCAGGGCCGCTGCATCGGGGCTCAGGACCTCCGGCCAGAAGTGGTTGCTGCGCAGGAGGTAGGTGACCGAAAGGCCCAGGGAGAGCAATGCCCGCGCCATCTCCAGGCCGAGGACATTTTCCCCGACGACAACGGCCTGGCGGGCGCGGGGAGACAAGTCCTGCAGCAAGGCGACATCGGCCAGGGTACGCAGGGTGTGGATGCCCTCCAGGTCGCCGCCGGGAAGGAGGTGTGGTTGGGGGCGGACGCCGGGGGCCAGGAGCAGGCGGTCGTAGGGAAGGGTTTTCCCATCGGCCAGGGTCAGTTCGTGGGCGCGGGGGTTCAGGTCAATCACCCGCGCCTTCAGGCGCAGGTCTATGCCGGCCTCCTGGTAGAACGAAGGGGGGTAGCCCCACAGATGGTCGCGGGGGACGCGGCCCCGCAGGTGCTCGACCAGCGACGGTCGGCGGTAAAAGGGAAACGCTTCCTCGGAAAGGACGATCACCTCGCTGCCGGGGGCGCGTTTGCGAATCGTTTCGGCGGCCTTGGTCCCGGCAACGCCGTTTCCTACGATCACGTAGCGCATACTGCCTCCTTAAAATCTATCCACTGGACACAGGCAAATTTACCTCAACCGCCGTCGCCTTAAAAGTGCAACTTTTTGACGAATCACTGCCAATTTTGGGAAACCATTCTTCCGCTTATGGACACATTCGCGCAATCAATCGAAATTTGCCTCAGTATCCAGTGTATCCTGGCGGGGGCCTCTCTGTCGGTGGTCTGTCCCACGCCAGGGGATCCCGGTTGGATTTTCTCTGCCCGCCTGGGGAAGTTCTGGTCCGGTGGAGAACAGGTTCCCTGTTGGCCCTTTTGCAGGCCTCTGGGTGGGGAGATTTTTGCCCAAACACAGTCCTGGTACATCACCGATGCCCTGCTTGTGCGCCGCTGTCCGGTCGCGCCATTGGGTTCTCGCAGGATGGCCTTTCCGGACCGTCCGGGCGGACCGGAAAGCCCGCCGGCGGTGGTTTTTGGATGGGCTTATTATAGCGCGTGCTGCCTTTTGTGTCAATGTGGAAATTTGTGCGGGAATCGGGTATAATGACTTGAAAGCGACCCATTGGGCCCGGCCATCGTCCTGTTGAACCATGGAGCAAGCCGGATGAACAACGAACTTTCCGCATTCCTGGCAGCCTACCTCCCCCTGGACCGGCGGCTGGCCCTGGTGGAAGGCCGGCCGCTGCCGGAACGTTGCCGGGGGAGCGTTCTCTTTGCCGACCTGAGCGGCTTTACCCCGCTGATGGAGCGGTTGGTGGGTGCGCTGGGGCCGCAACGGGGAGCGGAGGAGTTGACCCTGCTCTTGAATCAGGTCTTTGGCCGGCTGATTGAAACGGTGCACCGCTACGGCGGCGCGATCGTGGCCTTTGGCGGGGATGCCCTGACCTGTTGTTTTCTGGGGGAGAGGGCCGGCCGGCGGGCCACCGAGGCCGGCCTGGCCATGCAGCGGGTGATGGCCGAGATCGGGACGCTGGAGACGACGGCCGGCCCGGTGCAACTCTCGATGCACATTGGCATCGGGAGCGGGGAGATGCGCCGCTTCCTGGTGGGCCGGGAACCGTACGGCCTGGTGGACCTGCTGGCCGGAAAACCGGTAGAGCGGATGGGCCAGGCCCAAGGGTACGCCCAAGCGGGAGAGGTCGTGGTGGACCGGGAGACCGCCTGGGAGGTTCCCGGAGAGGAGGTCGCCGAGGGGTACTATCGCGCGCTTCCCGGGACGGAAACCACCGTGGGGGAATTGCCGGCTCTGCCGGCCCTGCCGGCGGAAGCGGTGCGCAGGTGGCTGACGGAGGCAGTCTGGAGGCGCATCCAGAGTGGGGGGAGGGCCTTTGCCGCCGAACTGCGCCTGGTGACGAGCGTCTTTGTGCGTTTTGATGGCCTGGACTATGAGGGGGATGCGGAGGTGGGAAAAAAGTTGGACCGGTATGTCGGTGAGGTCCAGCAACTGTTGGGCCGGTATGAGGGCCATCTGGGGATGGTGGCCTGTGGGGAAAAGGGCAGCGTGGTGTTGGGGGTCTTGGGTGCGCCGCTGTCCCACGAGGACGATGTGGCGCGGGCCGTTGGCTTTGCCGAGGAGTTGCTGGAGCGGGGGAAGAGCCTGGGCTACCTGCAGGGGCAGCGGGTGGGAATCAGCCACGGTCGCGTCTATGCAGGGGTGCTGGGATCGGAGCGTCGCTGGACCTACACGGTGATGGGCGATGAGGTGAACCTGAGCGCACGGCTAATGGGCAAGGCCGGCCTGGATACCGTGCTGGTGAGCGAACGGGTCCTGGAGGGCGCGGCCGGCCGGTGGCGCTTTGAAGCGTTGGGCCAAGTGGCCATGAAGGGCAAGGCCCAACCGGTGCCGGTCTATTTGTTGCGGGGGAAAGAGGAGCGGGTGGAGAGGCGGGAGGGAGAGAGAGAGGTTGTCGGCCGGGAACAGGAGCAGGAGCGGTTGCAGGAACTGCTTGCCCAGGAGGGTGGCCGGGTGCTGGAGGTGGTCGGAGAGGCCGGTGTGGGCAAGACGGCCCTGGTCGAGGCCGTGCTGGAGGAGGTGGAAAGGGCAGGCCGGCCGGTCTATGTAGGACGGTGTGTGGGGTATGGCCAAAAGACGGCCTATCTGCCCTGGCGACGGGTGATTGAGCAGATGGGAGGGTTGCGGACGGAAAGGGATCGTGAGGGGCAACTGCGCAAGGTGGTTCGCCGGTTGGCCGATCCGGCCGGCCGTGTGGGATACTGGGAGGCCCGCTTTCCCCTCCTGGCCGAGGCAGTGGGCCTGCGGGTGGAGGAGACCCCCCTGACGCGGGCGCTGGAAGGCGAGTTGCGGCGGGATAATACCTTCCAGGTGCTGGAAGCGGTGCTGGAGCAGTGGGGCCGGGGTGGGGTGGTGGTGATTGAGGACGGCCAGTGGGCCGACGAACTGTCGCGCCTCCTGGCGGTCGAGATGGGAAGGATGGTTTGTCGGCCGGCCGGTGTGGCCCTGCTGGTGGTCAGACGGGAGGAGGACGGGGAGGGATGGGAGGGGCTGAGCGGCCTGCCGGGGTACGAAAGGGTGGCCCTTGAGGCGCTCGGGGCAGAGGCCGTGGAGGAGTTGGCCCGACGACGGTTGGGGAAGCGGCCAGGGGAGCGATTGCGGACCGTTCTGCAGGAGCGCGCTCAGGGGAACCCCTTCTTTGTGGAGGAGTTGGTGCGGACGCTGGAGGAAGGCGGGCAGTTGGTGGAAAGGGACGATGAGGTGGATTTACGGGAAGAGGAGGCGGTCCAGGTTCCCGAGACGGTCGAGGGACTGGTGCGGGCCCGCATTGACCGCCTGGGGGAGGGCGAGCGGCTGACCCTGAAGGTGGCGGCGGTGGTGGGGAGAGAGTTTGAGCGGGGAATCGTCTGGGCGGTGCACCCGGAGCGGCCGGCGGAGGGGGTGATGGGAAGGCAGTTGGCCCACCTGGAGGAGGCCGCCTTTACCCAGTTGGAGGAGGGAGAGCCGTGGTGGCGGTATGCCTTTCGCCAGGCGACCCTGCAGGAGGTGGCCTACGAGACGTTGCTCTACGCGCAGCGACGGGCGTTACACGGGGCCATCGGGGCCGAACTGGAACAACGCTGTCGCGGAGACGAATGGGGCGTGGTCGAGGTCCTGGCCTACCATTATGCCCGCAGTGGGGAGCGGGAAAAGGCGATCGCCTACCTGCGCTGGGCGGGGGACAAGGCGCGACGAGAATATGCCAACAAGGAGGCATTGGCCTACTACACCGAGGCGTTGGAGCGACTGAGGAAGGGGGAGGAAGAGTTGCGCTACGAACTGCTCTCCGGCCGGGAGCGCATCTATGACCTGCTGGGAGAACGGGAGGCGCAGGGGCGGGAGTTGGACGAGATGGAACGGCTGGCCCAGGCGATGGGCGATGGCCACCGCCAGGTGGAGGTGCTTAATCGCAAGGCCCGTCGGTTGGCCGATATGGGGGCCTATGAAGAGGGCCTGATACTGATCCGCTCCTCGCTGGACTTGGCCCGGCAGGTGGAGGATCTGGAGGGACTGGCTGAAGGGTACAAGGCGTTTGGGGTTCTTCAAGCCAGTGCAGGCGATTACAAAGGAGCCGAACAGGCCTTCCGGCAGGCCCTGGAAACCTACCGCCATATCGGGGACCGCGAGGGGGAGTTTACTTCTCTCAACAACCTGGGATTGCTCTCCGATTACTGTGGGAATATAGACGGTTCCCTGAACTTTTACCGGCAGGCCCTGGAGATCTCGGCGGAACTGAATGATCCCCGTTGGGAAGCGCGCCTGCTGATTAATCTGGGCCTGGCTTATTTGCGCCGCAGCGCCTATGACCTGGCCTGCCTGCACGGAGAACAAGCCCTGGAAGCATCGCGCGAGGTTGGCGACCAGCCGGCGGTGGTGATCTGCCTGGGTGCCCTGGCAGAGGTGGCCTTTCTCCAGGGGGACCTGCAACGGGCGCGGACCTATCACCAGGAAGCACTTGACCTGGCTTGGTCTCTCCAGGATGCGGAAGGGGCGGCCCTTGCCCAGGCCAACCTGGGGCTTTTGGCCCTCTGTCGGGGCGATTTAGAGGAGGCCGAGACGTGGTTGCACCAGGCGGTGAACCGGTATCGCCAGATCGGCTCCCGACGGGGAGAGGCATTGGCCCTGCACGGGTTGGGTCAGGTGGCCTTTTGGGCCGGCCGGCCCGCGCTCGCGCGGGACTTGTTTGCCAAGGCCCTGGCGATTCGCACCGAGATCGGTGAGGTCGGCAACGACCTGCTCAGCCGTTCCTGGTTGGGCCTGACGATCCTCCTCCAGGGTGACCCTGAGGAGGCCCGTCGGCATCTGGATGCTGTGCTGGAGGGCCTCGCGCGCAAAGGGTACGGTGGGGACGCACCAGAACAGGAGATCTGGTGGGCCACCTATCGCATCTGGCAGGGGCTCGGAGAGGAGGAAAAGGCCCGCCGGTCGCTGGAACGGGCGTATCACCTCGTTCAGGAGCAGGCTTCCTTTGTCTCCGACCCTGCCAATCGCCGCACCCTGCTCCAGCAGATTCCGGTCAACCGGGAGATCGTCAGGGGCTGGGAGCGGCTTTGCGGTACAGATCGTTCCTCGCCCTCTATCGGACCGAGTTCCTGGTGATGAGCGGGAGATAGATCTCGTAGGGGAGGGCGCACTCTACCCTCACCGGAAAGGTCTCCATCATGTGGCCTGTGCCGTCGCAGTTCCATACCTCCAGCGTCACTGTGTAGGTACCAGAACTCCCGTATCGGTGCGTCGGCATCGCCGCCGTTGAGGTCAAGCCGTCGCCAAAGGCCCATCGGTAAGTAAAGGGGGCCGTCCCGGTTACCTCGGCGGAGAAGGAGGCCTGGCAGCCTGTGATCTCGACCGTCCAAGTAACTACCTGCACCGACTCGCAGGCAACCAGGTCCAGGACGGCGACGGCGGTGTCGCTGCCGCAGGGGCCGCCGGCCCAGAGGGTCACCGTGTAGGTGCCCGCGGCAGCGTAGGTGTGGGTGGGATGCTCCACTGTGGAGGTGAACCCATCGCCCAGGTCCCACAGGTAGGTGTCGGCGTCGGCCGAGAGGTTGGTAAAGGTGACGGCAAGTTGAGCGGTGGTGAAGGTAAAGCCGGCCGTCGGCAGCGGCAGCACCTCGACCAGGTCCGCGGTCGTATCCTCGCCAAAGTCGTTGCCCGCCCACAACGTCACCGTGTAGGAACCGGCGGCGGCATAGGTATGGGTGGGATGCTCCAGCGTGGAGGTCATGCCATCGCCAAAAGACCATACATAGGCGATCGGCAGGGTGCCGGTGGTGGTGTTGGTCAAGACGACCACCTCACCCAGGCAGACCGGGGCGTTGTGGAGGAACCCGGCCGTCGGGGTAATGCCCACCGACACTTGGGCCGTCGCCACGTCGGTGCCGCAGGAGGTGTTGCTGGCGTAGAGGGTCACCGTGTAGGTGCCCGCGGCAGCGTAGGTGTGGGTGGGATGCTCCACTGTGGAGGTGAACCCATCGCCCAGGTCCCACAGGTAGGTGTCGGCGTCGGCCGAGAGGTTGGTAAAGGTGACGGCAAGTTGAGCGGTGGTGAAGGTAAAGCCGGCCGTCGGCAGCGGCAGCACCTCGACCAGGTCCGCGGTCGTATCCTCGCCAAAGTCGTTGCCCGCCCACAACGTCACCGTGTAGGAACCGGCGGCGGCATAGGTATGGGTGGGATGCTCCAGCGTGGAGGTCATGCCATCGCCAAAAGACCATACATAGGCGATCGGCAGGGTGCCGGTGGTGGTGTTGGTCAAGACGACCACCTCACCCAGGCAGACCGGGGCGTTGTGGAGGAACCCGGCCGTCGGGGTAATGCCCACCGACACTTGGGCCGTCGCCACGTCGGTGCCGCAGGAGGTGTTGCTGGCGTAGAGGGTCACCGTGTAGGTGCCCGCGGCGGCATAGGTGTGGGTGGGATGCTCCACTGTGGAGGTGAACCCATCGCCCAGGTTCCACAGGTAGGTGTCGGCGTTGGCCGAGAGGTTGGTCAGGATGACGGTGAGTTGGTCGGTGGTGAAGGTAAAGGCGGCCGTCGGCAGCGGCAGCACCTCGAAGGTGTCCACGGCGCTGTCGCACCCGGCCACGTTGCAGGCCTCCAGCGTGACCGTGTAGGTCCCCGCCGCCCCGTAGAGGTGGGTGGGGTTCTCCAACGTCGAGGTGACACCATCCCCCAAGTCCCAGAGCAAGTCGGCCGTGGGGACGCCGGGATCGCCGGTGAAGGCAAAGACGGCCATCTCCCCCAGACAGACGGGGGAGTTGGTGGAAAAGGCCGCCGTCGGCGAGATGGCCTCCTCGATGATCCGCATCACCACCGGGACCTGCTGGGTCCTGGCTACCAGGTCGTTGTTGATGATCAGGAGGGTGGCCGTGTAGGTGCCCAGCGGCAGCGGGTCGGTCAGGTAGGAGGTGACGGTGACCCCGACCTCCATCGCCGAGAGGCCGGGCACGGTGCCGCTGATCGGCTCTTCCCAGACCCAGGGGGCCTCTGTACCCAAGACGCAACCGGGGGTGCCGGGGTAGGCGTAGCAGATGGCCAGGTTGTAGTCCAGGGCGGCGGTGTTGCAGGAGTACTCCAGGTAGTAGGAGGGGTCCTCCCAGTAGCCCTGGATGCCCACGGTGGCCCCGCTG
>FWPU01009988.1_pt1 | contig 14500 bp, 14 predicted proteins | sample 2228361 | NCBI WGS metagenome assembly FWPU01 (sample SAMEA103939777, study PRJEB20133) | metagenome
TCGGGCACAGCGACCTTTGCTTTGTGACGGTCTCTCAGACCATGACACAATCGGCCTGCTGTGCCCTATTTTTATATCATACTAGACACAGCGTCAGTTCTTCACCACCAAAGGCAAGAATATCCGCCAGTCAATCGCTCCACACCAATACCCTAAACATAGTTGGTTGGTGGTTGAGCTTACCCTTCCAGTAGCAGATTGTCCAATGGTAAACTCCACTGCATAATTTGCCGAGCGCGCCGAACCCCCACCCCCTGTCAACGGAGTGTACCACTCAAGACGATAGTTGGTAGAAGACATGGCAGCTCCATTTTCCACCACCAAAAAGGCGGCTAGCAGCAAACACACCCCAATGAACATCATCCTCTTAATCATCATTGTCCTCCTACTGCAAAACCACCAGTATATAGATAACTCCCGTACCACTGCTCAGCTCCCCCAACGCTTTACCTAGCACCGTTCCCTGAGGTGGATAATCACCTGCCCGCATGGCATGGCCTGGTATGGAGGAGGTAACCAGCAAATCCCCCCGCCGAATGGCGCCATTCTCCGCAGAGACTTTGCAGGGCACGATCCCGGTGATTGCAACTGGGATACCATCCAAAGGATCATCTGTATCCGGTGCCCCAGCTAGCACAGCCGGTTGAGTGGAATAAACGCCGATTACTGTGGTTGCAAAAGGCTGAGAAGAGAGCTCAACCGTACGATCCCTGCTTGTACTGATTACCAAAACATCGCCCGGTTCATACTCCGCCTTTTCACCTTGAACGGCCATCTGCTCGGCAAAATCTGCCCCACTCGATTGCGTTCCCCCATTAAAGAAACCTTTGCCGGTACGGTCAACCCGCCAGTATCGGGTTCCCAAATATGAATCTGCCCCTACCACAAACTCTCCACCCGAATTTCCCTGCACAAGGTACAGCGTTGCATTACCGGTGGCGGTAAATGAATTCTGAATCAAAGCTCCAACTCCACTGCTGTTTTTTACCCATGCTCCAGGTGAAAGCGCACCGTTCCCCTCTGAAAGAAGACCGCCATCCGCGCCTTTGAACTGCCCCCCAAAACCATATTGGCTATATCCCATAACCCCCGCATTGCCATCATCGCGGTAAGGGTCACAAGTGGAATTATTCGCCCCCACACAACCAAAGATCGCCGGATATTCCTCGGTCGAACCCACATAAGAATACGCCTGAAGGGCAAGATAATTATCACTATTGGCAAAGATCGCCACGCCATCGGTAGAGAAAGCTTCAATTGCCTCACCGCTGCTACTTGCATAAGCTGTAAACGCATCATTATCTCCGCTACCGGTTGAGCGCACGGTGAGCACCGTATCAACTGTTGAGCTTATGACTGCTCCAGGCCGCAGACTCATCGCATAAGGAACAGGATAAATTATCCGCCTAGGCGTCATTTCAGCGTCGCTTCCCACTTGGATGCCGAGATAAAGTAATCCACCATTTATCGCTGAGGCTGTGCAGGACACTACATCCGTAAATAAGCCATTGGATATTGTCACTGTATTAGTATCTGAACATAAAGCTGTACCGCCGGTCGAAGTCGAATATACTCGGTATGTAATGGTGTAATTACCGTTAAGTGGAGCGCCACTGCTATCCGTCAGTTTGCCTTGTATAACAAAAGCCGAGGGAGCATCCGCATCTTCTGTCTGGGGGGTGTTCACTTCACCTTCGCCGTTCGGATCGGGATGCTGAGCAAAACCTGGCTGACTCACAAGCACAAAGAGCATCAGTCCCAAAACAGCAAAAATGATTACCCCGACTAACCGCATCCTATGGATAGATAGTTTGTGCAACATTTCTTTTCTCCTTCCAAAACATCTCATTAAGGCAAATGATCAGGGTTCCAACCTACCAATCTGGCTACTGCTACCATTGGTCAAGGTTGGCAACAAGGAAATGCAAAAAAAGCCGCTAGTGTCTTCATATCTACTCTTCCTGAGATAGTCTTTCATCAAGATCCAAATGGAATTAAGAATTCCTTTTTACTGCAAACATTAGGGAAAGGAATCCAACGACACTCTGTACAAACCAACTGCAGAGCAGGGAGCTTTTCTCAGGATGGACTTTCACCTCCTTCGATTTTCCGAATCAAACAAACCAAATCTGAAGAGGCACTTTATCTGCCTTTCCCCCTTATCGATTGAGCGAAGGAATTTATTCGGTGTTCGATGGAATAATTACTGTGGCAGTGTAAAAACCCTCTTCAGCTTGCTGAGACTACCAATACACTGCACCAACCCACCAAACCTTTTTTTAGTTATAGCAAAAAATCCTCCGAAAATCAACTCCTTTGCAGAGTAAACAGCGTTGTCATACACCAATTAAGCAAAATTTCTGCTTGGGCGGACAAGGCTATCAACCAGCAAGCGTCATCTTAGGCTATAAAGATACGTTTCTCCCAAAAGTAAAACAGTTCGCAAACCACAAAGCGATTTTAGGCTTTGCTGAAATTTCATTTTCAGGTATGATTGAGCCATTGATTTGGTTGAAACCTTTACTGGAGGCGTAGCGATGGAGTGGTTTAGTGGCATCTCTCCCGTTCTACAAGCGCTGATCGCAACAACCTTCACTTGGTTGCTCACCGCCCTAGGTGCTTCAGCGGTCTTCTTTTTCAAGACCGTCAATCGTAAGCTCCTCGATAGCATGTTGGGGTTTGCCGCCGGCGTGATGATTGCCGCCAGTTTTTGGTCATTGCTCTCCCCTGCTATCGAGATGGCGGACGAGCTCGGTTTACCGCCCTGGTTACCCGCCGTGATCGGCTTCTTACTGGGAGGAGCGTTCCTCAAACTGATCGATACGGTTCTGCCCCATTTACATATGGGGCTGGCAACGGAAGAGGCAGAGGGGCCAAAAACAACATGGAAACGGATTGTATTGCTGGTCTTGGCAATCACCCTGCACAACATCCCCGAAGGGTTGGCTGTAGGGGTCGCCTTTGGAGCCGTGTCTGCAGAACTAGAATCGACTTCCTTGACCGGCGCCATTGCCCTCGCCCTAGGAATCGGCATTCAAAACTTCCCCGAAGGGATTGCCGTTTCTATGCCCTTGAGAGGAGAAGGCGTTTCGCGCTTCAAAAGTTTTTGGATGGGACAATTATCCGCTATCGTTGAGCCAATTGCCGGCGTGATCGGGGCTGCGGCTGTACTGGCGATGCGCCCAATTTTACCGTATGCGCTTGCTTTTGCAGCCGGGGCGATGATCTATGTAGTTGTGGAAGAACTGATTCCCGAATCGCAGAGAGGCTCATCAACCGACGTAGCAACCATCGGAGCTCTCTTGGGTTTTGCGGTTATGATGTTAATGAATGTAGCTTTAGGTTAAATCCTTAAATGTGGTATCTTATCTCTACAGGAGTCGATGTTTGAAAAAGCTGGTTTGGGACTATCTTTTTTTGGTCATTCTGGCAGGGATCGTCATTGCCCTTGACCAATGGACAAAAGAACTTGTACGCCGTAACCTACAGGTAGGTGAGGTTTGGTCACCTTGGGATGCTTTGACGCCGTATGCCCGCATCGTGCATTGGAAAAACTCCGGCGCAGCTTTTGGAATCCTACAAGGATTCGGTGGCATGTTTATGGTTTTGGCGATCGTTGTTGCCATCATGATCTTTGTCTATTTTCCTCAAGTGCCGCGCCGCGATTGGAGCTTACGCATTGCCCTTGGATTGCAACTTGGCGGCGCAGTAGGCAACCTGATCGATCGTCTAACACAGGGATATGTGACCGATTTTATTTCTGTGGGCACATTTCCGGTATTCAACATCGCCGATTCGAGCATTTCTATTGGTGTTGCCATCTTAGCTTTGGGGATCTGGTTAAGGGATTGGCGCGAAAAAGAAAAACGCGAGCAATCCAGCGATGAATCGGACGATGCAGTAGAAGAGATTTCTGCTGAGGTTTCCTCAGAAGGTCATCGCGGTGGTTGAACGGCGGATTTCATTTACCTACACAGAAACAACTCATCAACGCTTAGACAAAGTCTTAATTGCCCATCTGCCAGAACTCTCCAGGGCGCGCTGGTTGGGCTTGATTAAGGATGGATTCGTGTCGGTTAACGGCGTAGCCGCAAAAAAAGGCGGCCAACTGATCCAAAGTGGCGATGAGATTATCGCCGAAATCCCGCCCCCTCAGCCCTCTGTCCTGCAAGCGGAAGCCATCCCTCTAAGGATTCTATATGAAGATCAACACGTGTTGGTCATCGATAAACCCGCCGGCATGGTTGTCCATCCCGCCGCCGGGCATTCCAGCGGCACGCTGGTCAATGCTGTGTTGGCACACGTGCCGCAAATCGAGGGAGTCGGTGGCGAACAACGCCCTGGCGTGGTGCATCGCTTAGATAAAGATACCTCCGGCATCTTATTAATGGCAAAAGATGAGCGTTCCCACCGCTGGTTACAAGATCAATTTCGCCTGCGCAAGGCAGAGAAAATCTACCTTGCCCTTGTGGATGGAACCCCCCCTACCCCCAAAGGGCGAATCGAAGCACCTATTGGACGGTCGCCCGAAGAGCGCAAAAAAATGGCTATCGTACCGCACGGTAAAGGCAGACTTGCCATTAGCGAGTATCGAACTTTAGAGAGTTTTCCTCAACACACACTTCTCGAAGTGCGCCCCCTGACCGGTCGCACCCATCAAATTCGCCTTCATCTGCGCTTCATCGGTTGCCCGGTGGTCGGGGATCGCATCTACGGGCGTCAAAAACCCACTTTACCGATCACGCGTCACTTCCTACACGCACATCGGTTATCCATCACTCTACCAGGCGAAACCCAACCACGACTTTTTGAAAGCCCTTTACCCGACGATTTATATGACTTACTCGAAACCTTAAGACGTTTTGGAGGCTAATATGAAATTCATCGATTTACGTTCGGATACCGTCACCGAGCCAACCCCTGCCATGCGTGAAGCAATGGCACGCGCCGAAGTAGGAGATGATGTATACGGGGAAGACCCCACTGTCAATCGTCTACAAGCTATGGCGGCTGAACTGATGAGCAAGGAAGCGGCGCTGTTTGTCCCTTCTGGCACAATGGGGAATCTCGCCTCAATTTTGGCACACTGCCAGCGGGGCGACGAAGTCATTGTGGGAGATAAAGCTCATACGTTCCTATATGAAGCGGGCGGTATTTCCGCATTGGGGGGAATTCACTCCTGCCAGCTTCCAAACCAAGCGGATGGAAGCATTGCTCTCGAACACCTCCAAGCAGCCATCCGGCCAAAAGATATTCACCAGCCACCCACCCGTCTGATCGCCCTTGAGAATACTCATAACCGCTGTGGAGGCGTGGTGCTTTCGCCTAAATATTGTCAAGAAGTCGGAGAATTTGCAAAAGAACGCGGCATTCTCACTCATTTAGACGGAGCACGCATTTTCAACGCTGCTGTTGCTTTAGGGATTCCTGCCAAAGACCTCGCTGCTCCTTTTGATTCGGTCACCTTTTGCCTCAGCAAAGCCCTATGTGCGCCGGTGGGATCGCTGATTTGCGGCTCGCAATCTTTCATCGAGCGCGTCCGACGGGTTCGTAAGCAATTGGGTGGCGGAATGCGTCAAGCAGGGGTCTTAGCCGCGGCGGGCATTGTAGCCCTCGAAACGATGGTCGATCGATTAGCCGACGATCATGCTCGCGCCAAAAGGTTAGCCGAAAAACTTCGTGATGCACCCGGCTTGATCCTTGAGAGTGGTTCCCCCGACACCAATATGATCTTCGCTCAACTGGAATCTGCCTCCCCGCTTACTACGAAGCAGGTTTGTGATGCTTTGCGAGAGCGGGGCGTGCTAGTAGGTGCCATCGAACCCCATCGCTTCCGTATTGTGGTGCATTATTGGATCGATGACGCAGCCGTGGAAATAACTGCCAAGGCGTTTCACGAAGTACTGAAAGAGCTCAAGCAATAACTTGGCGACGAGTTGCGTGAAAAAGCTTCCCCATCCCCTCATGATATAATCATCATAGCAAGTTGGGTGGGGCAAAGGTCGGCTGTGAATTAGAGGCTATCATTCCCTGTACATCAACCCTAATCAAGCAAAGGTTAGGGTTGAGGGATTTTCGTTAGGCCGAAGCCAACCCAACTATAGACTTCGTATAAGGACTAAGGATGAGTGAATGGATTAGTTTAGAACAAATCGATGAAGCGGTAAATTACCTGCGCAGTCGCTTGACCTTTCAGCTAAAAATAGGCTTGATCTTGGGTTCTGGCTTAGGAGAACTTGCTGAGTTAATTGTCAATCCGCTGCGATTTTCCTTCAGCGACATCCCGAACTGGCCGCCTTCCACTATTGAAGGACATCAAGGGCGACTGGTGATTGGTGAATTGGAAGGGCAAAAAGTTCTGATTTCGCAAGGGCGCATTCACTACTACGAAGGGTATAGCATGGCACAAGTTGTATTCCCGGTGCGGGTGATGCAACGCCTAGGGGTAGAGATTCTCATCGTCACCAACGCCGCCGGCGCCGTCCATCCCGAATTCGAACCGGGCGACCTGATGCTGATCACCGATCATATCAATTTGATCGGAATGGCTGGGTTCTCTCCCCTTCGTGGGCGCAATCTCGATGAGTTAGGCCCGCGCTTTCCCGACATGAGCCAAGCTTACGATCGGAAGCTGTGCGAATTTGCCCGCCAAGCAGCCGCCGAAAAGGGCATCCTCCTGCGCGAAGGAATCTATATCTGCCTTGCCGGTCCATCCTTTGAAACCCCGGCAGATCTACGCTTCTTACGTATGATCGGCGCCGATGCAGTTGGCATGTCCACGGTTCCTGAGGTCACCGCTGCCCGTCATGGTGGGATGCGGGTTTTGGGCATTTCAGGCATTAGCAACAAAGCTAACCTCGACGGCAACACGATCACAACTCACGAGGAGGTCCTTCAGGCAGGCCGCATCATTGTCCCCAAATTAACCCAAATCATCCGTGGGGTTCTACAACGCTTGAATGCTCAAGGATAGGTCAAGGTTTTGATGCGTTGAGCCCGAATGGTCTGCATCGAAGAAAAGCCATGCTCACCCCCTAACAACCATGCTAGAGGCGTTACGCTTTTTTCGCACCTACGAAATTTGGCTTTACATCTTGTTGGGTTTAGTGGGCATTTTTTACCTGCGCAAGTTTCTATTGGCGTGGGAAGAATTAAGGGGAGCCGTCTTTGGCTTAGAACGCGAAAATGCTCAAGGTCGCTTAAATCAAGCTTCCAGTATGTTAATCCTCGTCCTTTCCCTGATGATCGCCGAATTTCTTCTCACTTCATTCATCATCCCCACCATGCCGTCATCCATTCCTCTCTTCACCCCCACAATGAATATCCTCGCCACTCCGACCATGACGATCCAGGTCAGCGAGAGCGGACAAAGCATGGAAAGTGAAGCGGTGACCCAACAAACTCCCATTCCTGAAGCTGCTCTCTCCGCTGCTGAGACCGGTCAATGCATTGAGGGACAAATCAACATCTCATCCCCCCAAGACGGGACAGAGGTGAGAGGGATTGTCGAAATTCGTGGTTCGGCTAACATCCCTAACTTTGGTTTTTATAAACTCGAAATGCGCCGCTGGGATGAGCAAGACTGGTTAACAATACTTGCGGGTAATCAGCTTCAACCCGATGGCGTGCTGGGAAGCTGGAATACAGCACTGCTATCCCCAGCAAGTTATCAGCTTCGTCTAGTTGTGGTGGACAATCAGGGCGTGTCCCTGCCGCCATGTATGATTCAACTTAACATCGCTTCCAATACCGACACTCCTCAACCCTAAGAGGACAACACCATGCCGAAAATAGAAATCCGTCCTTCACTCGCCTCTGATCTCGATCAACTGCTCTCCCTCGAAAGAGATTACACCACACAATATGTGCACCAAATCGACATTGAAAGTGAAGAGGATGGCATCCTAACCGTTGTCTTCCGCAGAGTACGCTTACCCCGTCCGATGCGGGTAGAGTATCCACGCAACCGCCAACAATTATTGGATGGATGGAGCCTTTGCGATGGAATCCTAGTAGCAAGTTTGGCAGAGAAGATCGTCGGTTACATTGCGTTTTCCATTCAAAAGACGCCTCATTCCGTGTGGATCAGCGATCTAGTCGTGCAACGCGACCTGCGCCGCCAAGGGATCGGCAGAGCCTTGGTTCTAGCCACCGAAGAGTGGGGAATAGCAAAAGAACAGCAGCGCGTCGTTTTGGAGGTTCAGTCGCGCAACGACCCTGCCATTCAGATGGCGAAGAAATTCGGCTTTGACTTTTGTGGCTTTCAGGAAGCCTATTATCCCAATGGCGATGTGGCTTTGTTTTTTGCAAGAAGCTTAAGGTAATCGTAAGGAGACCAATCAAGCAAGATGCCCCCATCGATAATCAGCCTCCTCCGCACCCTTAACCAACTGCTGACAGCGGGAATTGCCATTACCGCTTTTTCGCTGTTGATTTACGCCCTTTCCTTCAACTTGCGCGAACGGGTAACGCGTTCGTTTGCCCTGATTCTGGCTTGTGTGGTCGTGGTCTCCGTCGGAGATGCTCTCAGCAGTGTTGCCGCTACCAATCCCACACGAGAAATGTGGTTGCGCTTCGAGTGGATTGGCATCACCTTTCTGCCGGCTGCTTACCTTCACTTTTCCGACGCCGTCCTAACTACAACCGGCCGCCCTTCGCGCGGGCGGCGTAGATTAGCAGTAAGACTTTCTTATCTGGTCTCATTCGCTTTTCTTGCCATGCTCCCCTTTTCTTTATTGGTTGGGCCTTTGGTAGGCAGCGCAAAACCAGCCCCTCACCTGCAACGCACTTGGGTAACCACTGTCTTTACGATTTATTATCTCTTGCTAAGCGCCATCGCCTGGATGAACCTTGTTCGCGCTTACCGACGCACAGTGACAACGACTAGTCGGCGTCGTATGGGATACCTCCTTGCGGGGTCTATCGCTCCTACTCTCGGTTCATATCCCTACCTTTTGTTCGGTTCAGAATTTGCCCGCCAACACGCTTTCATCTTCTGGCTTGTGGCAGTTATGGGGAACGTGGTTGTCTCTTTCTTGTTGATCATAATGGCTTACAGCGTTGCCTTTTTTGGTGTTCCTTGGCCGGATCGGGTGGTCAAGCGTCGCTTGGCAAAGTGGATTTTGCGCGGGCCGGTTACCGCCTCGACCGTGCTGGCAGTCACAACCATTGCCCGCCGAGCAGGGGAGCGCTTTGGCTTGCCCTATCATGCAGCCGTCCCTTTCCTGATGGTGGGATCCCTGCTCTTGATCCAGCATCTGATTACCCTCACTGCCCCAATTTGGGAGCGTATTCTTCTGATTGGCAACGACCGCAAAGATATCGAACGCCTCCAAGCCCTTGAAGAGCGGCTCTTAACCAGTAGCGACATCCGCCAGTTCCTTGAAGCGATCCTTGCCGCCGTGTGTGATCGCCTGCAAACCAAACAAGCCTTTATCGTCACCTTAGCGCCGACAGGCTTAGAAGCCTTAGTGGCGATCGGTGAAATCGACTACCTTGAAAAAGAAGATTTAGCCGGGCAGATGCTGACTCAAATTACCCCCAATCATGAAAGCTCTTACTTCGAATGGGGTGAGTTTTGGCTTTTCCCCCTCTACTCGCAAAATTTGGCTGAAGAACAGCTTTTGGGAATTTTGGGAACAAAACGCCGACTGGATGAGCAATTGGATAGCGAGCAAATTCAAGCCTTACGCATCCTCACCCAACGGGCAGCTCTGGTCTTAGAAGACCGTTTCCTCCAAAGTCAGGTCTTCTCATCCCTCGAAGCACTGTCTCCTCAAATGGAATGGTTACAGCGGTTGCGCGCCTTAGCCCGCTACAATTCAGGGGCTCCCCTTACCCCGCGCGAGGTAATCGACACCGCCTTGCCCCCCTCAGAGAGCATGGCTCGCTGGGTCAAAGATGCCCTAACTCATTATTGGGGTGGGCCGAGGCTTTCGCGCAATCCGCTGATCAAACTGCGTGTCGTGCAACAAGCCCTGAACGAACATGGGGAAAATCCCACCAATGCCTTGCGCGCCATCCTGCGTCGCGCCATCGATCAAGTAAGACCAGAAGGAGAAAGACGTTTCACAGCCGAGTGGATATTGTATAATATATTGGAAATGAAATTTATGGAAGGCAAGAGCGTGCGAGAAGTCGCCAAACGCCTCGCCCTATCCGAAGCGGATTTATACCGCAAACAGCGAGTTGCTATCGAAGAGGTTGCTCGAGCCATTCTGGAGATGGAACAGCAAGTAACCCATGAGGAGCAAAACTCAACCGATCAACCCTTTCCTCAGTTCTAAGATGTGAGGTGACTTAATGGTGACCGAAGCCCAGCGAATCGCACCGCAAGATGAACCACCCCCTCTCGATGAAGGATGGTGGCAAGCCGTCCTAAATGAAGACACCGTTTTCACCGAACGGATCTCTCGCCCAATCGATAAAGGCAAATCTTCTCTCTCTCTCAGTCGTCCGGCTCCCCAGGAGCCTGTCGATTGGGAACTAGCCAAAAACCTGTATCTGGAAGACAAAGTAATCGATCTTCAAGTGACCGGCTACAACAAAGGGGGGTTATTGGTTAGCGGAGGTCCATTACAAGGCTTTGTGCCCATCTCGCACTTGGTCGATATGCCCAACAACCTTACAGCAGAGGAGCAAGACCAATGCCTCGCCGCCTATCAGGGTCACACTTTGAGGTTGAAGGTGATCGAATGCGATCCCCAACGTGGGCGAGTGGTTTTCTCTGAACGCGCCGCTCAAGCGGATAGTGGTCGCCGTAACCTGCTTTTTTCGCAATTGAAAGCTGGCGAGTGTGTACAGGGTACGGTGACCAATATCACCGATTTTGGCGTATTCGTCGATCTCGGCGGTGTGGAGGGTTTGATTCACGTCTCAGAGCTCTCTTGGGGTAGAGTCCGTCATCCTAGCGATGTGGTCAAATTAGGTGAGAAAGTTTACGTCTATGTGATTCAAGTTGACCCCCAACGCTCTCGGATTGCCCTTAGCCTCAAGCGTTTGTGTCAAAACCCGTGGGAGACTGCCGAAGAGCGCTATCATCCAGGTCAAATTACCGAAGCGGTGATCACCAGCATTGTACCGTTTGGCGCTTTTGCCCGCCTTGAAGAAGGACTGGATGGATTAATCCATATCACCGAGTTCGGTGCTCTAAAAGAAGGGCAAAACCAGATTGAATCTCTTAAAGAGGGAGATCGTGTACAAGTCCGAGTATTGCACGTGGATGCATCCAAACAACGCTTAGGGCTTAGCTTACAGATCCATCCTTAGGCAACGCTGTCTATGAAAGCGGTCTGGAATATCGGCATTGGGGTTCTTTTTGGCTTGCTGGCTGCCGGCTTGCTTCTGCTGATGAGCAGCCAACCGCGTGGTCAAGCGGTCACCTTATCGATCCCGCCCACGCCGGCCGGCTTGGTGGTCTATGTATCGGGGGCGGTGCAACACAGCGGGGTTTACACAATGCCCTATGGCAGCCGCGTTCAGGATGCCCTCCTAAGAGCCGGTGGAGCTAGCAAGGAAGCCTACCTCGGTAGCCTGAATCTCGCTGCTCCTGTTCGCGATGGGCAACACATCTTTGTACCCATTGCTTATGACACCCCCACCCCAACCCGCGACAAGACCGCCGCCACGCTAACCCCCACACCCACTCAAAGCCCATTTATCAATGTCAATTACGCCGATCAGCAAGAGCTTGAGTCCTTGCCTGGCATCGGGGCAGTCTTAGCAAAACGGATCATCGCCTACCGTACCCGTTACGGATTTTTCCACTCTCTGCAGGATTTACTGAAAGTCTACGGTATCAAACCCCAAACGCTACAACTGATTGAACCTTACGTCACCTTTGAGATCATCCCTTAGGAGAGTCCTCCGCCTCATCGGCTGAAAGCAAGCCTTGTTGGCGCGCCTGATGAAAATGGATGGTTTGAGAACTGTCTTGGTTACCCCAATCATCCGCTTCCAAACCCTGCTCCCAAAATGCATCCACCTGATGCGGTTCGCTCAACTCAAATGAGGGGTTTTCTAATAGTGCTTCCAGCGATGCATCGGGTGGGACGGTATCCTCTACGGTTTCTTGGACAGGTGAGCTGGTAAGAGAAGAGAGAACTTGCTTGAGAGAAGGGTCACCCCGAAAGGCATCTAGCAATTGCTGCCCTTTCTGGACAATCGCCATCTGCAACGCAACACTTTGAGAGGGGCATTTGCGCCGTTCAACACAAAATAAAATTTTCAACTCCTCAAGGTAAAGCTGACTCACCACTTCGTCCGCTGTGAGATAAAAGCAGAGTTGCGGAAATTCCTCCGCACCATAAGCGGTTTGGTGTCTCTTGATCTCCCCCTCCAATTGTGCAAAAAACTCCAATACGTGAGAGAACTTAAAAGAAGGGGATGACAAAACAGCTTGGACAAGCAGGTTTCCCGGTTGGTCAGTGATCCACAACCCAAGCAAGCCTTCTCTTTCACAAAGCGCACCCAGCGGATCAATCGCCCGCTCTTGAGCCTGTTGCTCGACAACCGATAAAGGGGTTGGTTCAGGCGAGGTCAAATGCTCAGCAGGCTGCCCAAGCAGTCCGCTCACACAACTTAGAAATTCGTCCATTGGGAGGGGTTTACGAAACCATGCCTGAATTGGGGCTTCATTGAGCTGTTGATCAATTCGGGGTTCGTTAATTCCCGTGATCACCACAATGTTCAAATCGGGTTGTCGCCGGCGCGCTTTCTCCACCATCTCCAAACCGCTCATCCCTGCCAAGCGGACATCGACAACCAATAATTGAAACAGCTCCTTAGCCAACAAAATCATCGCCTCTTCCGCCGAAGGCACATCTTGAATGCTCGCGTGGGGAAAGAGCGACTCAAGCGCTGCCCGGATCATGCGGCGCACTTCCCGCTGGTCATCGACAATGAGAATTCTTAGTAAGGGAGACGGAGGACTCACGACACTATTCTACCAACCAACAAGCCACCCAGTGATCGGGGCTCACTTCTCGAAAAGGGGGTTCTTCGACCGAACAGTGCTCCATTGCCAGCGGGCAACGGGGATGAAAACGACAGCCCCTAGGGGGATTTAATGGACTAGGGACATCTCCCTGAAGAATAATGCGTTCCCTTTTCAATTTCGGGTCAGGAATCGGAATGGCGGACATCAAAGCTTGGGTATAGGGATGTAAGGGATTGCGGAATAACTCACGCCGTTCGGCAAACTCGGCCATCTTTCCCAAATACATCACCGCAACCCGATCGGAGATATGTTCAACCACACTCAAGTTATGGGCAATGAATAAGTAGGTCAAGCCAAATTCCCGTTGCAGCTCTTTGAGGATATTCAATACCTGAGACTGAATGGAAACATCCAGCGCAGAGACCGGCTCATCTGCCACAATAAATCGCGGTTTTAGGGCTAAAGCGCGTGCAATCCCTATACGTTGGCGCTGTCCCCCAGAAAATTCGTGAGGATAGCGGCGGGCGTGATAGTCCTCCAGCCCCACTTTGCGCAGCATCTCAATCACCGTCTCAAAGCGCTCTTTGGGGGTGCCAATGTTATGGATATGCAACCCTTCGGCGATCGACTCACCGATTGGCATCCGCGGATCAAGGGAGGAATAGGGGTCTTGAAAGATAATTTGCATGTTGCGGCGCATCTCTTTGAGTTCTTTGCCCCGCAAGGTCATAATATCGACGCCTTCAAAATAAATATTCCCGGCAGTGGGCTCAATTAATCGAAGGATACACCGTCCTACCGTCGTTTTTCCACAGCCTGACTCTCCCACTAAGCCTACCGTCTCTCCCTCTCGGATGGTGAAGGAGACATGATCCACTGCCTGAACCCAAGCCACGACCCGTTGAAGGAGCCCCCCTTTGACCGGAAAATATTTAACCAAGTCTTTTACCTGAATCAAGTCCCACTTTCCGTCTTGCTCGGCTTTTTCGGTTATGCTCAGATATTGTTCTTTCATGGATTGCCTCTTGAAATATTAACTTGCCAAAGGAGCCACGCAATTGGTCACCCAACAAAGCTGGTATCAGAATCTTTTAAGTAATTTTACCCAATGGCAACGCTGTTTGGGATTATACCATGCCCGATTCACCTGACCGCTATCGTCTCTACTAGATTCAAGAGCTTTTGCTCAAGTTTACGGACATTTACTCTTGTACGGCGAGGGACTTGTGGGTCGAGTAGGTCGTCAACCCGTACCGAGACACAGCCACCGCGGGTTTCGATACACTCGCTTGCGCTCGCTACTCCACCCGCGAATCGAACTCCCCTCGCCCGTTCTGGGAGAGGGGCAGGGGGTGAGGGCAGCTTCCCCCCTTTAGGGGGGATTGAGGTTTACAAGTATAGGTTTTTTGGGTGGAGGCAACTCAAAGGAGTGGCGCGGGGACTTGCTCAAAATGGCAGGTGCTTGTATGATGGGGTCAAAAACGGAGAGAGAGCATGACCCCACAAGAACAACTGCAACAATGGATTGATACCGTCTCGGACAAGCTGCCTGAATTGAGCAAG
>FWPU01009989.1_pt1 | contig 14499 bp, 12 predicted proteins | sample 2228361 | NCBI WGS metagenome assembly FWPU01 (sample SAMEA103939777, study PRJEB20133) | metagenome
GGAACGTGTGCCTTCGGCCGAAAGGGTAGATTTCGCCGGCGCGATTGCACCGGAGTCTCAAACCCCTCTCGGGGAACGTGTGCCTTCGGCCCCGAAGGCGCTACGCTTTGCGCTTTCGACGCAAGCCAAGTCTCAAACCCCTCTCGGGGAACGTGTGCCTTCGGCCTTTTTCCAAGACGTTTGCATGTACTACCGGCGCGGCGTCTCAAACCCCTCTCGGGGAACGTGTGCCTTCGGCCGAAACTGTCAACCGTGGAACATTTGCGAAGTGATAGGTCTCAAACCCCTCTCGGGGAACGTGTGCCTTCGGCCGAAAGGGTAGATTTCGCCGGCGCGATTGCACCGGAGTCTCAAACCCCTCTCGGGGAACGTGTGCCTTCGGCCTCTGGCCTGTGCCACGAAGGGGGCAAGAGATTCTTGAGTCTCAAACCCCTCTCGGGGAACGTGTGCCTTCGGCCTCATCGAAGAAACACTTGAAAGCGGCGGGCGGTGTCTCAAACCCCTCTCGGGGAACGTGTGCCTTCGGCCAAAGTGGCGCGCGCGTGTTGTTGTGCGGACCGCCAGGTCTCAAACCCCTCTCGGGGAACGTGTGCCTTCGGCCCAATTGGCGTCTACGTCATGAACCGGCGTTATGAGGTCTCAAACCCCTCTCGGGGAACGTGTGCCTTCGGCCTCATAACGCAAGCGGCGGGCGCTCCGGATTCTGTCGCGTCTCAAACCCCTCTCGGGGAACGTGTGCCTTCGGCCGGAAGATTCCGGGGCGGGCAGGTACACGGCCCGCTACGTCTCAAACCCCTCTCGGGGAACGTGTGCCTTCGGCCAGGTATTATCCAGGCCCAAGGTTTTTCGTTTGGATCGTCTCAAACCCCTCTCGGGGAACGTGTGCCTTCGGCCAAAAAAATGGAGGAACGACAATGGAGGAGAAAATGGAAGTCTCAAACCCCTCTCGGGGAACGTGTGCCTTCGGCCGATCTTGAGAGGGCGGTTGACGCCGCCCTCGAAGGGGAGTCTCAAACCCCTCTCGGGGAACGTGTGCCTTCGGCCTGAACAGATCGAAGACATTTTGGAAGTGCCTTGGGGTCTCAAACCCCTCTCGGGGAACGTGTGCCTTCGGCCTGAACAGATCGAAGACATTTTGGAAGTGCCTTGGGGTCTCAAACCCCTCTCGGGGAACGTGTGCCTTCGGCCAGAACGCGTGTGTCCAAATTGGAGTTTAGATCCCCCTGTCTCAAACCCCTCTCGGGGAACGTGTGCCTTCGGCCACGTTCAATATAAGCCAAAATCCCCCTAAGGGGGAAGTCTCAAACCCCTCTCGGGGAACGTGTGCCTTCGGCCTTGACGCCGCCCTCGAAGGGGAGTCCGGGGCCGGGAGTCTCAAACCCCTCTCGGGGAACGTGTGCCTTCGGCCTTCGGAACCTTGAGGCGGCTGTCAATGCCGCCCTGTCTCAAACCCCTCTCGGGGAACGTGTGCCTTCGGCCGGGTCTGCCCCCTCCACCCAGCGGGGACAACCCCGCGTCTCAAACCCCTCTCGGGGAACGTGTGCCTTCGGCCGAGGCGGCCGCCCGAGAGTTTGGGCGGCTTCCGAAGTCTCAAACCCCTCTCGGGGAACGTGTGCCTTCGGCCAGGAGAGGGCCATGGCAGGAAAGCGCAAAGGCGACGAGTCTCAAACCCCTCTCGGGGAACGTGTGCCTTCGGCCCAAAGGACGACTTCCGTCGCGAATTGGTGGAAGTCGGTCTCAAACCCCTCTCGGGGAACGTGTGCCTTCGGCCTCAATGGGATCTCGTAACTTTCCTCCGTGTAGGAGGAGTCTCAAACCCCTCTCGGGGAACGTGTGCCTTCGGCCAGCGAAAAGGCGCTGAGGGCGGCGCCACTCAATGGCGCCGTCTCAAACCCCTCTCGGGGAACGTGTGCCTTCGGCCGGCTTGAAGAACATCTAGCGGGCGGCCGCCGCCTGTACGTCTCAAACCCCTCTCGGGGAACGTGTGCCTTCGGCCGGACGACTTCCGTCGCGAATTGGTGGAAGTCGGAATGAGTCTCAAACCCCTCTCGGGGAACGTGTGCCTTCGGCCGGTTGCCACCGGTATTCGTGCTTTGGTTGCCGTTCTCAGGTCTCAAACCCCTCTCGGGGAACGTGTGCCTTCGGCCAGTTGCACAGGTATTATCCAGGCCCAGTATTCCTAAGTCTCAAACCCCTCTCGGGGAACGTGTGCCTTCGGCCATGGCAGGCAAGCGAAAAGGCGCTGAGGGCGGCGCCGTCTCAAACCCCTCTCGGGGAACGTGTGCCTTCGGCCCTGATGGCGGATCTCAGGTTTGGGCTGACGGCACTAGGTCTCAAACCCCTCTCGGGGAACGTGTGCCTTCGGCCATTCAGCGGCCCGTTTCCGCGAGCAATGGCTCGCGGAGTCTCAAACCCCTCTCGGGGAACGTGTGCCTTCGGCCCGAAAATCCTAGCGCGCTAGGAGTTGATGGTGACGTACAGTCTCAAACCCCTCTCGGGGAACGTGTGCCTTCGGCCATGGAGCCCGCGAGGCCTTCAGCCTCGCGGCAGACCTTGTCTCAAACCCCTCTCGGGGAACGTGTGCCTTCGGCCTCGACGCCGAACATTGGCTGTTCGGGTTGCCGTGTCTCAAACCCCTCTCGGGGAACGTGTGCCTTCGGCCGAATTCCACGGGCTTGATGGAGCCCGCGAGGCCTTCGTCTCAAACCCCTCTCGGGGAACGTGTGCCTTCGGCCTGACATTCAGGGTTTTCCAAGTCAGCCGGCAAATGGGGTCTCAAACCCCTCTCGGGGAACGTGTGCCTTCGGCCAGGCTACCGGCGGGCCTTACGCCGTGCGGGTCTACGTCTCAAACCCCTCTCGGGGAACGTGTGCCTTCGGCCGGCAGTGGAGTACTATTCTCCTCGCGCGATGTACTCGGTCTCAAACCCCTCTCGGGGAACGTGTGCCTTCGGCCTGTTCCACGGTTGACAGTTTCCCGCAATCGGAAGGTCTCAAACCCCTCTCGGGGAACGTGTGCCTTCGGCCTGTTCCACGGTTGACAGTTTCCCGCAATCGGAAGGTCTCAAACCCCTCTCGGGGAACGTGTGCCTTCGGCCATGGCAGCTCATCACCTTCCTCCGTGTAGGAGGGAGTCTCAAACCCCTCTCGGGGAACGTGTGCCTTCGGCCCTTAAGGCGCATTGCTCATGCCGGCATGCCGGCAATCGTCTCAAACCCCTCTCGGGGAACGTGTGCCTTCGGCCTCTAGCGCGCTAGGGGTAAGGGTTATGAAGTATAACGCGTCTCAAACCCCTCTCGGGGAACGTGTGCCTTCGGCCGCGCACTGGTCCCCACGGTCGGCGCCTAGCGTAGGCAGTCTCAAACCCCTCTCGGGGAACGTGTGCCTTCGGCCGTCTGAGCCGACAATCCGGAGCGGCCGTGCACGATCCGGGTCTCAAACCCCTCTCGGGGAACGTGTGCCTTCGGCCCTACCCGTCGAAATTTTGGCGCGGTCGGCCGACCGGTCTCAAACCCCTCTCGGGGAACGTGTGCCTTCGGCCGGTGACAGGCAGTTATGCCTGTCGCGACCATTGCGAATGGTCTCAAACCCCTCTCGGGGAACGTGTGCCTTCGGCCTTGGCACGCGCAGCGACTGATTAACAGAGCAGTCCCGTCTCAAACCCCTCTCGGGGAACGTGTGCCTTCGGCCGCGGCGGTTGGAAACGACCGCCGTCGGATACCGCAGCGTCTCAAACCCCTCTCGGGGAACGTGTGCCTTCGGCCGAAATTTGGGCCGCGGCCGGCCGGCCGTGGGGACTAGGTCTCAAACCCCTCTCGGGGAACGTGTGCCTTCGGCCGAGCCCGTACAGGACGGCTTGCGGGCGCAAGCCGTGTCTCAAACCCCTCTCGGGGAACGTGTGCCTTCGGCCAGAAACACATTTGGCTATACGGCATCACACTAGGACCGTCTCAAACCCCTCTCGGGGAACGTGTGCCTTCGGCCCCGCGCACACTTGCGGGCCTTGAGAAAGCAACACGGGTCTCAAACCCCTCTCGGGGAACGTGTGCCTTCGGCCCAGAGCGTAATCCACTCGTAGGTTACTGGCTAGTGACGGGTCTCAAACCCCTCTCGGGGAACGTGTGCCTTCGGCCCTAGCGCGCTAGGAGTTGGCATGAAATTCAGAGTCTGTCTCAAACCCCTCTCGGGGAACGTGTGCCTTCGGCCGGGTGTTCGGGCTTGATGAAAGCCTACGAAGCGAGTTGTCTCAAACCCCTCTCGGGGAACGTGTGCCTTCGGCCAAGGCGCTACAGCAACAAAATGAAAGTGAGGGGTGAGTCTCAAACCCCTCTCGGGGAACGTGTGCCTTCGGCCTGAACTCCCGGAGCGTCGTCCGGGCGATCCGGAAGTGTCTCAAACCCCTCTCGGGGAACGTGTGCCTTCGGCCCGTGTAGGAGGAAGGCCAGTTGAGGTGGCGCTTTGCGTCTCAAACCCCTCTCGGGGAACGTGTGCCTTCGGCCGCAGATCGACACGGAGTGCTCCTCGTTAAAGTGCGAGTCTCAAACCCCTCTCGGGGAACGTGTGCCTTCGGCCAAGAAGCGCTGTATCAGCAATATAGCGGGAAGATAACGTCTCAAACCCCTCTCGGGGAACGTGTGCCTTCGGCCGCGACGGCTGCTTAGAGACGGCGTTGTCAGGTACGTCTCAAACCCCTCTCGGGGAACGTGTGCCTTCGGCCGCAAAATTGCTTTTACACAAAAGCCCCGCTAGCGTTGTCTCAAACCCCTCTCGGGGAACGTGTGCCTTCGGCCCTGCTTGAGCGCCTCGCGCGCGAGTACGGCAGCCTCGTCTCAAACCCCTCTCGGGGAACGTGTGCCTTCGGCCTTGTGGCCGACTTCGCGGGCTGGAAGAAGTAACCGTCTCAAACCCCTCTCGGGGAACGTGTGCCTTCGGCCCTGGCTGCTGCGCTGCCTTGCGACACAGCGTGGCCGTCTCAAACCCCTCTCGGGGAACGTGTGCCTTCGGCCGAAGCACAAAGAGCTGGGCCCGGTCGTGGGCAATTAGTCTCAAACCCCTCTCGGGGAACGTGTGCCTTCGGCCGTTGCGTAGTCTTCTTCTCCTGCTACCGCGAACCTGTCTCAAACCCCTCTCGGGGAACGTGTGCCTTCGGCCATTGATCGAGAACGTCATTGATGACGTTCCTTGGCAATGTCTCAAACCCCTCTCGGGGAACGTGTGCCTTCGGCCCGGTTGGCCAAGTTTTCGAAGGCCTGCATGGCCTTGTAGTCTCAAACCCCTCTCGGGGAACGTGTGCCTTCGGCCCCGCCTCCCGCCTCGGGGTAGAGATCACTATCCCCGAGTCTCAAACCCCTCTCGGGGAACGTGTGCCTTCGGCCGCGGTGGCTTTGTCCTACGATACGGATTACCTTAATTGTCTCAAACCCCTCTCGGGGAACGTGTGCCTTCGGCCTATGCGGTACTCTAAAAACCTCGCGCGATGCACTCGTCTCAAACCCCTCTCGGGGAACGTGTGCCTTCGGCCGCGATGTACTCGTCGCGGCAACCCGCCCTCTGGTACAGTCTCAAACCCCTCTCGGGGAACGTGTGCCTTCGGCCGTATATGAGACGGCACGAATGGCAGAACATCTACAAATGTCTCAAACCCCTCTCGGGGAACGTGTGCCTTCGGCCCATGGAAATCGAAGTGGAGGCGTGCGTTGTTTGCGGTCTCAAACCCCTCTCGGGGAACGTGTGCCTTCGGCCCCGGCAACGGCCGCGGCCGGGAAGGAGGAAAGGGCCTAGTCTCAAACCCCTCTCGGGGAACGTGTGCCTTCGGCCTGCAACAATGTTCAGCACGGTCGGCACGGCGACCGTGTCTCAAACCCCTCTCGGGGAACGTGTGCCTTCGGCCGAGACCCCGTCGAAATCTAGGACGCGGCCGGCCGGCCGTCTCAAACCCCTCTCGGGGAACGTGTGCCTTCGGCCTCCGTGCACTGGAAAAGAAACACCGGGAGTTAGGCCCGTCTCAAACCCCTCTCGGGGAACGTGTGCCTTCGGCCTTAACAGTTGATGAGCGTGGGTGTGTCTTTTTCTTGTCTCAAACCCCTCTCGGGGAACGTGTGCCTTCGGCCGTTATCTACCGTAGGGCAACAAAAGGAAACCCGCCAGAGTCTCAAACCCCTCTCGGGGAACGTGTGCCTTCGGCCAAATGGAAGAAAAAAAAGAAGCACAAGAAGAAGCACGTCTCAAACCCCTCTCGGGGAACGTGTGCCTTCGGCCCGAGATTGCTGCTATCGCCGCCGCCGTATTGTGGGTGTCTCAAACCCCTCTCGGGGAACGTGTGCCTTCGGCCCGAGATTGCTGCTATCGCCGCCGCCGTATTGTGGGTGTCTCAAACCCCTCTCGGGGAACGTGTGCCTTCGGCCGCTGAAAGCTAATAAACGCAAAGCCCCGCTTTTACTCGTCTCAAACCCCTCTCGGGGAACGTGTGCCTTCGGCCTGGTGGCGGCCGCGTCCTGGTGGGCCTTCAAGCGGGGTCTCAAACCCCTCTCGGGGAACGTGTGCCTTCGGCCTAGAGGCGACGACGGCGGTTGGCAACGGCCGCCGTCGGTCTCAAACCCCTCTCGGGGAACGTGTGCCTTCGGCCCGGAGTCGCGCGCGAGGATGAGTCTCAGCCTCGACCGGTCTCAAACCCCTCTCGGGGAACGTGTGCCTTCGGCCATTCAGCGCGCTAGGAGTTAGAGATGGTATTCCGAGTTGTCTCAAACCCCTCTCGGGGAACGTGTGCCTTCGGCCCTGGGTAGAGTATGTGGGGGAGAGGCGACTCTTTGCGTCTCAAACCCCTCTCGGGGAACGTGTGCCTTCGGCCGAAAACGAGAAGTTTGGGTTTCATATTGCCCCGGCAAGTCTCAAACCCCTCTCGGGGAACGTGTGCCTTCGGCCCTCTTCGGGCCTAAGCTGATTTTTTCCGGCGCCGTCAGTCTCAAACCCCTCTCGGGGAACGTGTGCCTTCGGCCCTTCATGACTGTGCGGACAGATATGCAAGCCGAACTTGTCTCAAACCCCTCTCGGGGAACGTGTGCCTTCGGCCAACTATTGAGTCCGGTTTGGGTTGTATTGTGTTTTTGTCTCAAACCCCTCTCGGGGAACGTGTGCCTTCGGCCACTAAGGGAGCAGTTCCAAAGGTTGAATTGATCGAGAGTCTCAAACCCCTCTCGGGGAACGTGTGCCTTCGGCCCTATGGCAGGTAAGCGCAAGCAAGGCGCGTCCGACGGGTCTCAAACCCCTCTCGGGGAACGTGTGCCTTCGGCCGGAAGGTGCATCGAAGTGTCAATCTGCAAATGCGTCTCAAACCCCTCTCGGGGAACGTGTGCCTTCGGCCGCAAGGCGCGTCAGGCGGCGGCTGGCAACGGCCGCCGGTCTCAAACCCCTCTCGGGGAACGTGTGCCTTCGGCCACTACCCGTCGAAATTTTGGCCCGGCCGGCCGGCCGGTCTCAAACCCCTCTCGGGGAACGTGTGCCTTCGGCCCCGCGGCCCGATTCCGTGAGCAATGGCTCGCGGAATCGGTCTCAAACCCCTCTCGGGGAACGTGTGCCTTCGGCCAACTTCCAAGAGCTAGTTGCCCAAGCATTGCAGCAAAGTCTCAAACCCCTCTCGGGGAACGTGTGCCTTCGGCCTCGCTTTCTAAGCGAGTGGGCGGCAGAGGCTCAGCTGCTGTCTCAAACCCCTCTCGGGGAACGTGTGCCTTCGGCCACATATCTGGCCCGTCCCAAGGCGTGGTCACCCGATTGTCTCAAACCCCTCTCGGGGAACGTGTGCCTTCGGCCGCACCGCACCGCACCGGGCGCGCTTCGCGGCGAAGCAGTCTCAAACCCCTCTCGGGGAACGTGTGCCTTCGGCCCAACGTTTCAGCACGGCCGGCACGGCGGCCGTGCAATGTCTCAAACCCCTCTCGGGGAACGTGTGCCTTCGGCCATCCGAGGGCGGTTGGCGACGGCCGCCCTCGGATAGTGCGTCTCAAACCCCTCTCGGGGAACGTGTGCCTTCGGCCGGACGCGGTCGGCCGACCGCGGGGATCAGCGGCAGAAGGTCTCAAACCCCTCTCGGGGAACGTGTGCCTTCGGCCAGAACCGTGTGTTAGGCCCGGTAACAGGCTCATATGTGTCTCAAACCCCTCTCGGGGAACGTGTGCCTTCGGCCTTGGCGGTCTCCCGGCGGATGACTTCCGCCGGGAGAGTCTCAAACCCCTCTCGGGGAACGTGTGCCTTCGGCCGAAGATTGCTCAAGGATGGTGTTGTGCGATACATCAATGTCTCAAACCCCTCTCGGGGAACGTGTGCCTTCGGCCATGGAGGAGAAAAACTTTTTGGTACCAACGAAGACGTCTCAAACCCCTCTCGGGGAACGTGTGCCTTCGGCCCTAACCCCGCTTTGGGGTTATGTGTTCGGCGTGAAGTCTCAAACCCCTCTCGGGGAACGTGTGCCTTCGGCCGTCATTGCTGCCATTCATTGGGCATCACAGTTTCCCAAGTCTCAAACCCCTCTCGGGGAACGTGTGCCTTCGGCCAAGAATCTCTTGCCCTCTTCGTGGCAGCCCGAAGCTTCGTCTCAAACCCCTCTCGGGGAACGTGTGCCTTCGGCCGAATCGTTCAAGGACAACCATTGTGGGCCGCCTTCGGGTCTCAAACCCCTCTCGGGGAACGTGTGCCTTCGGCCGAGAAGCCTCGGGCTTCCACGGGAAGCTTCGAGCTGCGTCTCAAACCCCTCTCGGGGAACGTGTGCCTTCGGCCCAAGAACCCGCGACAAACGGGGTTCACGTAGAGAACAGTCTCAAACCCCTCTCGGGGAACGTGTGCCTTCGGCCATTTGCTAGAGGGCTTTTGGCTAGTAACGGGCTGCGGTCTCAAACCCCTCTCGGGGAACGTGTGCCTTCGGCCGCTATGCGCCACTTGAAGCCCTGTTAGATGAACACCGGTCTCAAACTCCTCTCGGGGAACGTGTGCCTTCGGCCACATTGCGGTTGACCCCGTGCACTCCTTACCGGAGTGGTCTCAAACCCCTCTCGGGGAACGTGTGCCTTCGGCCGGAAGCAAGGCGCTGACGGCGGCTGGAAACGGCCGCCGTCTCAAACCCCTCTCGGGGAACGTGTGCCTTCGGCCAGACTTACCACACCACTTGCGGGCTTTCGGCCTCGACGTCTCAAACCCCTCTCGGGGAACGTGTGCCTTCGGCCCGCGTTGCATGACGTTTCACCGCTTTTCGCTGATGAGTCTCAAACCCCTCTCGGGGAACGTGTGCCTTCGGCCACGTTTGACTCGCTACTTTGCTTGGCGTGTTCGTTTTGTCTCAAACCCCTCTCGGGGAACGTGTGCCTTCGGCCACGTCTCGATAGCGTGGCCTAGCGCTTGGCTTGAACGTCTCAAACCCCTCTCGGGGAACGTGTGCCTTCGGCCTTATCCAGGAGGGGCACAGGGCCACAAGGGGTTCAAGTCTCAAACCCCTCTCGGGGAACGTGTGCCTTCGGCCGGAGGGGCACAGGGCCACAAGGGGTTCAACGGCCCCGTCTCAAACCCCTCTCGGGGAACGTGTGCCTTCGGCCGTGTGCACGGAGTGCGGCGCACTCCGTGCACTGGAAGTCTCAAACCCCTCTCGGGGAACGTGTGCCTTCGGCCAAACGTCGCGTCACCATACGTTGAGCCGATTAGTGAGTCTCAAACCCCTCTCGGGGAACGTGTGCCTTCGGCCTGGCTAGTTTCGGGCTGCGCAAGCCCATACGTGGAAAGCAGTCTCAAACCCCTCTCGGGGAACGTGTGCCTTCGGCCAAGGTACCGTTTCATGCGCAACTATGCGTTGCGTTCCCTGTCTCAAACCCCTCTCGGGGAACGTGTGCCTTCGGCCCTTGGTGGAAGTCCTGCTCCACCGTCCTGCTTGCTCGGTCTCAAACCCCTCTCGGGGAACGTGTGCCTTCGGCCCTTTTTGCCAATTGCTTCAAACAATGAAGAAATGCAGTCTCAAACCCCTCTCGGGGAACGTGTGCCTTCGGCCTCGTGACTATGGGGCAAACGGCTGGGCGGTACAGAGAAGTCTCAAACCCCTCTCGGGGAACGTGTGCCTTCGGCCGATATGGCGGGGCGCTGGGGTGATTTTCGCTCCTGGGAGTCTCAAACCCCTCTCGGGGAACGTGTGCCTTCGGCCTGGGGTCTCCCTGCCACGGGCCGATCTACCAGTCCATGTCTCAAACCCCTCTCGGGGAACGTGTGCCTTCGGCCGGAAATTATCCCGCACATCCGGGCGCTGGAGGCGGGTCTCAAACCCCTCTCGGGGAACGTGTGCCTTCGGCCCCTGGGGCCCTATGTCGTTGAAGTATGTAGCGAGTGCGTCTCAAACCCCTCTCGGGGAACGTGTGCCTTCGGCCCTTTATGGTATCACCCTGGGGCCCTATGTCGTTGAAGTGTCTCAAACCCCTCTCGGGGAACGTGTGCCTTCGGCCAGTGCAGCAGTGCACACATTGCAATGCGATTCAGAGTCTCAAACCCCTCTCGGGGAACGTGTGCCTTCGGCCTAAAGGCGACATACGAAGGCGACTAGTTAAAGATGGTGTCTCAAACCCCTCTCGGGGAACGTGTGCCTTCGGCCGGAGAACTCGTTCCACGGCAAAGCCGGAACCCACCTTGGCGTCTCAAACCCCTCTCGGGGAACGTGTGCCTTCGGCCGCAACGCAACGCACAGCGGCTTTTCGGCAGACTACGTGTCTCAAACCCCTCTCGGGGAACGTGTGCCTTCGGCCAAAAAAACAATGGAGGGTAGCTTATGGATAACAGCAAGTCTCAAACCCCTCTCGGGGAACGTGTGCCTTCGGCCGCGTTTGGATAGTTAAAAAAATCGATTCTTGCCTATAGGTCTCAAACCCCTCTCGGGGAACGTGTGCCTTCGGCCCGAAGAGGAACCGCTTGCCGGTGTCGGTGTCGGTTCCGTCTCAAACCCCTCTCGGGGAACGTGTGCCTTCGGCCGGCAATCGCGACGCCGTCCTAGTGTGGGGCGCAACAAACGTCTCAAACCCCTCTCGGGGAACGTGTGCCTTCGGCCGCGGTGACGTACGATACGGATTACCTTGATGAGTAAAGTCTCAAACCCCTCTCGGGGAACGTGTGCCTTCGGCCAAAAGCAATCCGGTTTTGGCTTGGGATACCGTTGACGTCTCAAACCCCTCTCGGGGAACGTGTGCCTTCGGCCACGTTCAAGGGTCAATCAAGGCGCTGATTACGCAAGGTCTCAAACCCCTCTCGGGGAACGTGTGCCTTCGGCCCCTTACGCCGTGCGGGTACGGTTACGCCGGCGGCGGCGTCTCAAACCCCTCTCGGGGAACGTGTGCCTTCGGCCTTACTAGACGTCGAAAACTTCCAACAAATTGTCGCGGTCTCAAACCCCTCTCGGGGAACGTGTGCCTTCGGCCCATAAGGGGAACACCGAAGAGGAACCGCTTGCCGGTGTGTCTCAAACCCCTCTCGGGGAACGTGTGCCTTCGGCCCCAACCTTGGACCGGTAACAGGGAACTATGGCTGCAGGTCTCAAACCCCTCTCGGGGAACGTGTGCCTTCGGCCCATTGCGAGTGTGACCACACGAAGTTTAACTAAGAAGTCTCAAACCCCTCTCGGGGAACGTGTGCCTTCGGCCCATTGCGAGTGTGACCACACGAAGTTTAACTAAGAAGTCTCAAACCCCTCTCGGGGAACGTGTGCCTTCGGCCATGCAAGCGGTGCTTGCAACAATTGAATGGGTAAAGCAAGTCTCAAACCCCTCTCGGGGAACGTGTGCCTTCGGCCTTGTTTCATGGTGGGCGTTCAAAAGGGGGGCGGCAAGTCTCAAACCCCTCTCGGGGAACGTGTGCCTTCGGCCGCGGTCCGGGATGCCGAGGGCCGCATCGTCGCGGTCAGTCTCAAACCCCTCTCGGGGAACGTGTGCCTTCGGCCAGGTTGGTCATGAGGCACATCACGTTCGCCCGAGTCGGTCTCAAACCCCTCTCGGGGAACGTGTGCCTTCGGCCCCATCACCATTCGCTTGAAGAGGCGATCCGGGCGGCTGTCTCAAACCCCTCTCGGGGAACGTGTGCCTTCGGCCGAGTCTCGCTTGGTGGCCGTCGTGTCGTGGTGGTGCGTCTCAAACCCCTCTCGGGGAACGTGTGCCTTCGGCCACTGAAAGCCCTAAATGAAGCGCTAATCGAAGCGGGGTCTCAAACCCCTCTCGGGGAACGTGTGCCTTCGGCCTAGTCTTGAAAAAGCGGTTGAAGTGGCTCTGGATTCGTCTCAAACCCCTCTCGGGGAACGTGTGCCTTCGGCCGTATTTCGCGTTGCCCGTGGGGCAAACGGCTCGGTACGTCTCAAACCCCTCTCGGGGAACGTGTGCCTTCGGCCAAAAATGTTTGGCCAGTTCCTAGGTTTAATGGCCAAGTCTCAAACCCCTCTCGGGGAACGTGTGCCTTCGGCCAAAAAGAGGCGCTTGAATCCTAATTTTACTGTTGGGGTCTCAAACCCCTCTCGGGGAACGTGTGCCTTCGGCCGCACAAAGGAGAACGGAAAATGGAACAAGGAAACAAAAGTCTCAAACCCCTCTCGGGGAACGTGTGCCTTCGGCCGGTTGCAGCTTTTCTAAATGACCTACAGGCTGAATTGTCTCAAACCCCTCTCGGGGAACGTGTGCCTTCGGCCGGATCCGGTTTATCAATAAGCCAAGACTAGTCATAAGTCTCAAACCCCTCTCGGGGAACGTGTGCCTTCGGCCGATACAGGTTCCCTATCATGCAACTATTTGCGTTGCGTCTCAAACCCCTCTCGGGGAACGTGTGCCTTCGGCCTTAGTTGACGACGTTCTCCACCTGGCGGTCCAGGTGTCTCAAACCCCTCTCGGGGAACGTGTGCCTTCGGCCTGATCTACCGGGCCGGCCACCGCGCCCGGTACTTCGGGTCTCAAACCCCTCTCGGGGAACGTGTGCCTTCGGCCCGAGGTCGACCAGTGGGACCCGTGGGCCATCCAGGCCAGTCTCAAACCCCTCTCGGGGAACGTGTGCCTTCGGCCATATGGGCAACGCAAGAGACATTCAAGGGCCCGGCCAGTCTCAAACCCCTCTCGGGGAACGTGTGCCTTCGGCCATACGTACCGATTGCTGCAAATTGTGACGTAGCGCAAAGTCTCAAACCCCTCTCGGGGAACGTGTGCCTTCGGCCTTATCGGTTGATGAAAAAGGTTGCGTTTTTTTCTTTGTCTCAAACCCCTCTCGGGGAACGTGTGCCTTCGGCCTATGCGGAGACACTATTACAGAGTTCGCGAACTACGTCTCAAACCCCTCTCGGGGAACGTGTGCCTTCGGCCGGGAGGTTAGTTATGCAAGAAAAAGATTTTCTGGTAGTCTCAAACCCCTCTCGGGGAACGTGTGCCTTCGGCCGAGAATCGGCTCGTCGCCGTTATGTCTTGGTGGGCGTTGTCTCAAACCCCTCTCGGGGAACGTGTGCCTTCGGCCAAAGACAAATGACCCCGTTTCTGCGTTTCTTAATGATGTCTCAAACCCCTCTCGGGGAACGTGTGCCTTCGGCCAACACCCTGACTATTCGGAGCCAGGGCAGCTTCGGAGTCTCAAACCCCTCTCGGGGAACGTGTGCCTTCGGCCCTTTTGAGGGGCTGCATGGGTTTGGGGCAGCGGCTAAGTCTCAAACCCCTCTCGGGGAACGTGTGCCTTCGGCCATATCTTACGACGTTGACTACCTAGACTAGTCTACGTGTCTCAAACCCCTCTCGGGGAACGTGTGCCTTCGGCCATATCTTACGACGTTGACTACCTAGACTAGTCTACGTGTCTCAAACCCCTCTCGGGGAACGTGTGCCTTCGGCCGAGGCGCTCCAGGAAGCTGGAAGCCTTGCCCTAGTGTCTCAAACCCCTCTCGGGGAACGTGTGCCTTCGGCCCCTAGACAGTTTCCAGCGCCTTGAAGAGGCGCTCCAGGTCTCAAACCCCTCTCGGGGAACGTGTGCCTTCGGCCCTAGCGCGCTAGGGGTAGGATATGAGGTTCGAGCTCTGTCTCAAACCCCTCTCGGGGAACGTGTGCCTTCGGCCAGAACCGAACCGCGAAACCGTTGCACGGTTTGAAGGCGTCTCAAACCCCTCTCGGGGAACGTGTGCCTTCGGCCAGACTTCCAGGAATTAGTCGCAAACGTGTTGCAAGAGTCTCAAACCCCTCTCGGGGAACGTGTGCCTTCGGCCCGAGCGAGCAGGACGGTCACCGAGCAAGCAGGGTCTCAAACCCCTCTCGGGGAACGTGTGCCTTCGGCCAGCAGGACGGTGGAGCAGGACTCTTCCACCGAGCGAGCGTCTCAAACCCCTCTCGGGGAACGTGTGCCTTCGGCCAAGCAAAGCTTCTAGTCGCGGCCGCTCGGGAGTTCGGGGTCTCAAACCCCTCTCGGGGAACGTGTGCCTTCGGCCGGAAATGGTTTATCGATGGGCTTATCCACCTGGCGGTGTCTCAAACCCCTC
>FWPU01009990.1_pt1 | contig 14498 bp, 13 predicted proteins | sample 2228361 | NCBI WGS metagenome assembly FWPU01 (sample SAMEA103939777, study PRJEB20133) | metagenome
TCGGTAGTCGGCAGTCGGTAGTCGGTGGTCGGTAGGGGTTTAGAAATAATCTGCAATCTGCAATCCGCAATTTGCAATCTGCAATCCGCAATTTGCAATCTGCAATCTGCAATCTGCAATCCGCAATTTGCAATCTGCAATCTGCAATCCGCAATTTGCAATCTGCAATCTGCAATCCGCAATCCGCTATGCGCTGGGATGCAGGAACGAAACGGCTGGTCGGGACGGTGGTCCTCGTCCTGATCGCCCTGATTCTCTACCGCTTCCGGGCCGTCCTTCCGCCACTGATTCTGGCTTTTCTGCTGGCCTTCATCCTGGATCCGGTGGTGGACTTCCTGGAACAGCGGGCCCGTATTCCGCGCACCGGCGCTACGGCGCTGGTCTTTTTAACAATTATCGCCGCGGCGGCGGTCGCGCCGGTGATCGCTGTACCGCCCATCGTGCGGGCCATCACATCTCTGAATGTGGACTTCGTCCGCATCGCCGCGGAACTGGACCGGTTCTTTTCCCAACCGATCCCCTTCCTGGAATGGGAAATTGACCTGCGGATGGTCTACCGGGAGTTCCAGGAGGGAATCCGCTCCTTCCTGACCGCCGTCGCTACCGGGACGGTGAACTTCGTCTTCAGTTTCGTCTCCACCCTTTTCTGGGGGATCTTCATCCTTCTCTCGGCGTTCTACCTGACCCGGGACGCCAACCGGCTGGTGGCCTGGCTGGACAGTCTCGCCCCTCCATCATTCCGAGACGACTTCATCCGCCTCCGCCAGGAAATCACGGACGTCTGGAACGCTTTCCTGCGGGGGCAACTGCTGCTGGGGCTGTTCATCGGCGGGATGACGGTCGTGGCCAACACCATCATCGGGTTGCCCAACGCCCCGGCCCTGGGGCTTCTGGCCGGCGTGCTGGAGTTCATTCCCAACATCGGCCCGACGATCGCCGCCATTCCGGCGGTACTGATCGCCCTGTTCCAGGGCTCCTACTGGCTCCCGCTCAGCAACTTCTGGTTCGCCGTTCTGGTGGTGGGGGTCTACGTCCTGATCCAGCAGATAGAGACCAACTTCCTCATCCCCCGGGTGATGGGGCGCAGCCTCAACCTGCACCCCCTGGTCGTGCTGGTGGCGGTCATCCTGGGGGGAAGTCTGGCCGGAGTGCTGGGGGTTCTGATCGCTGCGCCCACCGTCGCTACGCTCCGCGTGCTGGGGCAATACATCTACTGCCGCCTGACCGACCAGGACCCCTTCCCGGTGATTCCGGAGCGGCCACAGCCCCGCCCGTGGCTGGGCCAGCGTCTGTGGGATCGCATCCGGCGGCGCATCCTGGCCCGCCGGTGGGTCATCCGCCCGGCCCGCCCTGAGGACCGGCCGGACGTGGAGGCCCTCTGCGCGCACATCTGGGGGGGTAACGACTACATCCCCGAGGCCTGGGACGAATGGATCGCCGATCCGGAGGGGGAACTGAGCGTGGTGGAACTGAAGGGGCGGGTGATCGCGCTGGGGAAACTGACCCATATCGCCGACGACGAATGGTGGCTGGAGGGGCTGCGTGTCCACCCGGACTATCGCCGGTTGGGGGTCGCCCGGGCCCTTCAGGGTCACCTGCTGGAGGTGGCGAAGCGGACGGAAGTCGGCGTACTGCGCTTCGCGACCGCTGCCACCAATTTCCCCGTCCATCGTATCGCAGCCCGGGACGGGTTTCGCAAAGTGGCGGAATGGATGTCCCATCGGGCCGACGCCCTGCCCGGCCCGAATCCCCTTCGCCTGCTGGGGCCAGACGACCTGGACGCGGTGTGGGACCTGATCGCGAATTCCCCCATCCGGCAGGCATCCGGCGGCCTCTACGAGGTCTGCTGGCAATGGATCGCCCTGACCCGCGCCCGTCTGGCGGGCCACCTCTCGGCGGGCGAAGCGTGGGGCGCCGACATAGACGGGCGCCTGGCCGCCGTCGCCATCCTGCCGGAGTGCCCGTGGAGCGAACACCTTGCCGTCGGCTACCTGGACGGCACCCCGGAGGGGTTGCAGATTCTTGCCTGGGGGCTGCGGGTGCTGGCCCATCAAAGAGGGTACCCGGGAGTGCGGGTCCGTGGGATAGCGCATCCGGCTCTTCTGGACTCCCTTCACCTGGCGGGTTTCGCTCCCGACCGGGAGCATTCCCTGTGGATTTTTGAAAAAACCATAACGAAAGGAGACAAAAATGGAGGAAATTGAAGTCCTGGCCGAAACCGATAACTACAGCATCTGGCGGACAGAAGAGCCGGATGGCGAGGTGACGTATCATCTGGAGTTCGGGAACGTCACGCTCCACTTCTTTGAGGAGGAGTGGGAGGAGTTCCTGGAACTCGTCGGCCAGCTGCGAGCCCTGTAAGGTTCACCGACCGTCGGAGGGAAGGTGCTCAGACCGGGAGGACATCCGGCCGGGCTCCAGGAGTGGTACGACAAACTGACGCCGCGCCTGGCAGAGGCGCGGGAGAAACTGCGCCAGGTCCCGCTGACCAGACTGGAAGTGCGCAGCGGCTGTATCCTGGAGCCCGAAGGTACATTGCGACTGACTTTCTTCTGGCGGGAATACCGGGTCCATCCGCCGGACTTTGTCGTCCGGCGGGTGGACGCCGGGGAAGAAGTCTCCTCCTTCCTGCAGGCCCTCATCCTCACCTACATAGCGACAGCCGATGGCGCCACTCCGTCCGGGCGCTGGATCGCTTTCCACAGTCTGCCCGACGGGATGTTCTACGCACAGGCATTCCGCGGATACGCCGAGGACCGGCTGGTGCGGGAACTGGGGGAGCAGGGGCTGGACGGTTTCCGCCGGGCCTGTGAGCGGCTGCAGGGGAAGCCGCTGGGCCTGGGGGATGCCGGCTATGCCTTTGCCGTCTTTCCCCGCCTTCATCTGGCCGCCGTCTACTGGCAGGGGGATGAGGATTTCCCCTCCCGGGCGTCTATCCTCTTTGAGGACAGCGCCCCACACTACATGTCCACCGATGGCCTGGCCATTCTGGGCAGTCAGTTGGTGACGTCTATCCTGCGCGCGGCGGGAGGGTAAAGATGTTGGGTATCTCTCCAGCGACACTCCTGGCCCGCCTGATCGTCCTCTTCATCGCTATGCCGATCCACGAATGGGCCCACGCCTGGTCGGCCCATGAGTTGGGGGATGATACCCCCCGGTGGGAGGGACGACTGAGTCTGAACCCGCTGGCCCATCTGGACTTTCTGGGCTCTCTCCTGATCCTGTTGACGGGGTTCGGCTGGGCCAAACCGGTGCCGGTCAACCCGTACCGGATGCGTACGGCGCCGCGGACCGGGATGGCGCTCTCGGCATTTGCCGGCCCCCTTTCTAACCTGCTGGTGGCGATGATCTGCGCGGTTCCCTTCCGGATGGGCCTGCTCCGTGTAGAAGATGCCTACGGTTCGCTGAATCTGGCGGCCATCATCTTCGCCATCGCCGACATCAGCATCAACCTGGCCCTCTTCAACTTGCTCCCCTTCTACCCGCTGGACGGCGAAAAGGTGCTGGTGGGGATTCTCCCGCCGCGCTGGGGGGATTTTCTCCTCTCCATCCGTCCCTACAGCCCCTATATCCTGCTGGGAGTGCTCTTCCTGCTTCCCTATCTGGGTCTGGACCTGGTCGGCTGGCTCATCGGCCTGGTGAAGATTCCCCTGATGTTGCTGCTCTTCTGGGTGTGATCGGGCGGGTGCTCTATCGGGTGGGGCAGTTCTTTACTGCACTGACGGCTCCGCTGACCCGGATAGTATTGGGGGAGGCGGGGCAGTTTCTCTCCCCTGCGCAGCGGGCGCTCTTTGAACGGATGGCCGCGCCCGACCGACGCCACGCGCTGACTGTTTTCCGGGCGCTCCGGGAACGGGGGGTACAGGAAGAGGACCTGCTGGTTGCCGCGCTCCTGCACGACGTGGGGAAGGCGGAGAGTCCACCTTCCATCTGGGTGCGGGTGGCAATGGTGCTTCTGGAGCGGTTTGCTCCCCACTGGCTGGCCCGCATCAGTGCGGGAGAGCCGCGCGGCTGGCGGCGCCCCTTCGTCATCTACTGGCGACATGCCGAGATCGGGGCAGAGTTAGCCGCCCGAGCGGGATGTTCGCCCCGAACGGTAGACCTGATCCGCCGCCACCATACCCCTGTTCCTCCCCCGAGGGGAGAGGTAGACCCCCTGCTGGTAATGCTGCAGGAGGTAGATAGGAATACGTAATAAAGTAAAAGAGTAAAACGTAAAAAGTAAGTAACTATTCAAGCCGGAGGGTGAACCCTCCGGGTAAGGGTGGCTTTCAAAGCCGTCCCTACAGCATAACCCTGCTTCGCAGGCTGGTAAAGGCGACGCATACGTCACCCCTCCCGCTGCGCTTCGTGGCTCTCACTACAGGCGCTATGTCGTTCGTAGTGCGCTACGGAGCGAAGCGGAGTAGCGCCAACAGCCCCGAAGGGGCTTTCGCTTTGAGCCCGACGGTTTAGCGTCGGGCGAGGCTGAATAGTTACAAAAGTAAAGCGTAAGGAGGTCACCATGTCTTCCCCCATCTCTGCGCTGAAGTCGGTGCTTCGGTTTCCGTTCCGGGGTACGGATTGGCAGGGCCGTTTTCTCATTGGATCGGCGCTGCTGCTGGCGGGCTACTTCGTCCCCATTATCCCGGCGATTTTTGTGTTCGGGTACGTCCTGGATGTGATGCGCCGGACGATTCTGGGGGAAGAGCCATCCCTGCTTCCCTGGCAGGATTGGGGCCGGCTCTTTATGGACGGCCTGCGCGCTTTTGCCGTCAGCCTGGTCTACCTGCTGCCGGGGAACCTGATCTACCTTGGAGGCCTCGGCCTGTACTTTGTGGGTAGTGTTGCATTGATACCCGCTATGGAGCAAGAAGCCTGGGGGGTCGGGTTGTTTTTTGTGCTCTTTACCGTCTTTATGATAGCGCTCTTCCTGGGTTCGTTGCTGATTCTCCTGGGGCTCATCCCGCTACCTGTGGCGACGGCCCACTTCGTGGCGGAGGACCGCCTGGCGTCGGCGTTTCACATCCGCCGCTGGTGGTCCGTCCTGAAAGACCGGCGCTGGGAGTACCTGATCGCTTGGCTCATAGTGGCGGGTCTGGCTTTGGTGCTTTACTTTATCCTGTGCCTGTTGTATTACACTATTTGCCTGTGCTGGCTCGCACCGATCGTAATGGTCCCCGCCGCATTCTACCACATGCTGGTCTCCGCTGCTCTCTTCGGGCAAGCATATGGGGGGAGTAGGGAGTAAGGAGTAGGGAGTAGGTAGTAAGGGGACGGAATACGAAATACGGAATACGCAATACGGAATACGCAATACGCAATACGGAGCAGAATATGAGCGCGCGTGTGACCATCATCGGATTGGGTTGTGTGGGAAGTTCTATCGGGCTGGCTTTGCGACGGCGGGAAACATCGCTGGAAGTGATGGGGCACGATATAGATCCGGCGGTGGCCCGGAAGGCCCTGCAGATCGGTGCGGTGAGCAAGACCCACTGGAATCTCCCCGCGGCTTGTGAGGGGGCCGGGATGGTCATCCTGGCATTGCCGCTCCCGGCTGTGCGAGATACGCTGGAGGTACTGGGCCCGCATCTGGAGGAGGGCTGCGTCGTCACCGACACGGCGCCCCTGAAAGCGCCGGTGCTGGAATGGGCGCGGAAATTTCTCCCCGCGCATGTCCGCTTCGTCACGGGACTCCCCATTCCCGGCCCCCGGGCTCCCGTCACCGAATCGCTGGTGGGGCCGGAGGCCGCCCGGGCCGACCTCTTTGAGGATGGGTTCTACTGCGTCACCACATCCGCCGACACCGACCCGGCGGCGGTAGATGCCCTTCTGGGCCTGATCCAGGCCATCGGCGCCCGGCCGCTCTTTATGGACCCGGTGGAATGCGACGGCCTGCAAGCTGGGGTAACCGACCTGCCGACTTTCCTCGCCGTCGCCCTGCTGCGCACTCTGATCGGAGCGCCCGGATGGGGGGATATGCGCAAAGTGGCCGGCTACGATTTCGCCTCTACGACAGGATCGGTGGTGGCGGACGCGGCAGCCTGGCGCACGACCGTCCTCCTGAACCGGGAGAACATCCTGCGGCAACTGGACTTCTTCCTGGAAGAACTGGGGCGCATCCGGCAATGGCTTCAGGAGAGCAATGAACAGGCCCTGGAAGAGGCGTATGCCCAGGCAATGGCCGGGCGGTCTCGCTGGCTTCAGGAACGGGCCCGCGGGATGCACGAAGAAATAGGGGAACCGGTCCAGGTCCCCAGCATGGGAGAGCAGATGGCCCAGATGTTCTTCGGAGGCCTCTTCCGTCGCCGCCCGCCCCGCCGCCCATAATTTGCAATTTGCAATCTGCAATCTGCAATCTGCAATCTGCAATTCGCTATGGATCACCCGTTGCGCATCCTGATGATCGCGCCCACTTCGTTCTTCCTGGACTACGGGTGCCATGTGCGCATCCTGGAAGAGGCGCGCATCCTGCAACGGTTCGGCCATCGGGTGACCATTGTGACCTACTACCTGGGGCGGGACTTTCCGGGGCTGGAGATTATCCGCTGTCGCCCTACCCCCTGGCGGGCCGAATATGAGGTCGGCTCCAGCCTGCACAAACTGGCGTTTGACGTTTTTCTGGGATGGCGGGTCCTCACCCTTCTCCTGCACCGTCGCTTTGACCTCATCCACGGCCACCTCTACGAAGGCGCCCTGATCGGCAAAGTGCTGGGGCGGCCGTGGGGCCTGCCCGTCGTCTTTGACCGGCAGGGGAGTCTGACCGCGGAGATGGTGGATCACCGCTTCCTCAACCCTCACGGCCCCTGGTACCGCTGGGTACGGCTGCTGGAGGAGCGGATCAACGAAATGGCCGATGTCATCGTCACCAGCACACAACAGGGCGCGGTACAATTGGACCACCTGGGGAACTCCGTTCCCATTCGTCCGCTCCCCGATTGCGTGAACGCCGATTTCTTTCGCCCCGGCGTCCTTTCCCCGGAGGAAGTGGCCGCGCGGCGGGCAGCGCTGGGGTTGCCCCTGGACCGGCCAGTGGTCGTTTACCTGGGGCTTCTGGCCGACTGGCAGGGGATCCCCCAATTGCTCCAGGCCGCCCGGCTGCTGAAAGAGGGGGGGCGGGAAATCTACTTTCTCATCGGGGGCTTCCCGGCGGAGGACTATTACCGCCGACAGGCGCAGGAACTGGGAGTCGGCGACCGGGTGGTGTTCACGGGCAAAGTCCCCTACGACGAAAGCCCGGCCCACCTGGCCCTGGGGGATATTGCCGTGGCGCCCAAACTCTCCGCTACGGAGGGGAGCGGCAAAATCCTGAACTATATGGCGATGGCCCTGCCCACGGTCGCCTTTGATACCCCGGTCAGCCGGGAGTATCTGGGCTCTCTGGGGGTGTATGCCAGCCCCCCCGGTGACCCGGCGGCCCTGGCTCGCGCCATTCAGACCCTGGCCGAGCAGCCAGAACTGCGCCGGGCGCTGGGAGAAGGGCTCCGCCAGCGGGCCCTGCGGCACTTCTCCTGGGAGCGCGCCGGACGGCAACTGATCAAAGTCTACCGGGAAGTGCTCGCCCGGAAACGACGGTAGAGAGAGGTTACGAAGAGGTTGCAGTTCCGTAAAAATACTTGAGAAAAGAGCAAAGTGTGGTATGCTGGTGTTGACTTTCATGCCAAACGTGGTAAACTATACACAGACTGCTGGAGAAGGGAGGCTTGCATGGCCGAGGCGAAAAAGAAGATTGTGTGCATTGAGGACGAGCCGGAGATGATTGACCTGGTCCGGCTCATTCTCGGCCGCAGGGGATTTGAACTCATCGGCGCCGTCGGGGGGCGGGAAGGCCTGGAGACGATCCGGCAGATCAAACCGGACCTGGTCCTGCTGGACCTGATGATGCCGGATATGGACGGCTGGGAGGTCTACCAGCACATGAAGGCCGACGAGGAACTGCGCAATATTCCGGTGATTATCGTCACCGCCAAGGCGCAGAGTATAGACAAAGTATTGGGCCTGCACATCGCCAAGGTGGACGACTACATCACCAAGCCGTTTGGCCCGCAAGAGTTGATTGAAAGCGTCAACCGGGTTTTGGGGATGGAGTAGTCTTAAAAATTGCGAATTCGCCGCAGCGCTTCGGGGATGAGTGGCGGCAGGTCACCCGCAGCGACTCCGGCAGTACCCAGCCGCTGTCGGGCCAGTTCGCCTGTCAGACCATGGAGATAGGCACCTGCCGCTGCCGCTTCCCATGGACCCATCCCCTGGGCCCGTAGCGCAACGATAATCCCCGCCAGCACGTCCCCCGTTCCCCCCGTCGCCAGCGCCGGATTGGCAAACGGCTCCAGGACCACCCGCCCGTCCGGCGCCGCGACCACGGTAAACGCTCCCTTCAGCACCACCACGTGCCCCCATTCCCGCGCCTTCCGGCGGGCGAATTCCACCCGATCCGCCTGTACGTCAGCGATGGAACATTTCGCCAGCCGCGCCATCTCCCCCGGATGGGGAGTCAGGATGGTGTTGGGCGGCAGGCGGGAGGGCCAACCGTCCATCTTCGCCAGCAGGTTCAGCCCGTCGGCGTCCACCACCAGGGGCGGGAGCGGGATAGGCTGGATGGTGCTCTCTCCGCCGCGCAGGAATCCCACCTGACGGCGCTCCAATCCTCGGAGCAGGACCTCCAGAAACTCCGCCGTCTCCTTTTCCTGACTCAGACCTGGCCCCAGGAGCATCGCGTCGTACCGGCCCGCGTGTTCGGCCAGCACCTCCACGGCGGGCTCTGCCAGCACGCCCAGTTCGTGGGGGAGCAGGAGGTAGGTCGCTTCGGAGAGAGTAGCCGCTACGGCACTGTGGATGGAGGCGGGCAGCGCCACCGTCACCAGGCCGGCCCCGGCGCGGACGGCCGCCGCGCCGACCAGGCGGGCCGCACCCGTGTAGTTGGCCGACCCGGCAACAATGAGCGCCCGTCCGAAGGTCCCTTTGTGGGCATCGGGCGGGCGGGGCGGCAACCACCCCCGCACCATCTCCGGCGTGACCACTTCCAGGTCCACGTCGGCGGCAAGGGCAGGATCGGTGCCGATGTCGGCGACCACCAGTTCTCCGACCGCTCCCGCGGCGGGGAAGCGGAAATGGCCGCGTTTGGGATAGGCGAAGGTGACGGTCAGGTCGGCGGGGAGGGTGGCATCGTCCAGCGCGCCGGTGTCAAAGTCCATGCCGCTGGGGCCGTCCACCGCCACGATCAAGGGGCGGCTGGAGGGCGCCGGTTCCGGTATGCTGCCGATCCGCACCCACTCCGGCGGAGAAGGCGTTGCCCGCTTCCTGACCACCTCCCCGACGGCCCGCAGGACTTCGGCGATGACTCCCTTCAGAGGGGGCGTGGCGCCGGTGCCCAGCAGGGCATCTATGATGACATCCGCCTTTGCAGCCATCTGCTGGAGTCGGCGGGTGTCGGGGTCGCCGTCCGCCGCAAGGCAGAAAACGGATAGGTCCTGCAGGCGGCGGAAGTTCTCATCGCCCTGCGGGTCACGGGCGCGGGTGAGGTAGCAGGCCACCTCGGCGCCGGCCTGAACCAGGTAGCGCGCGGCGACCAGCCCATCCCCGCCGTTATTTCCCGGACCGACCAGGATCAGGACGCGCTTCTTGCGGACGTCCTGCCGGGCGGTCAGCACCTGGGCGACGGCCCGACCGGCCCGCTCCATCATCGCCGCGTAGGTGTGACCGGCGGCGTCGGACGCTTTCTCTATGGCGCGCATCTGCTCTACGGTGACGACTTTCATGAGCGCACCTCGTACGTAATGCGTAAGGCGTAAAACGTAAAACGTAAAGCGTAATACCTCTACTCCCTACTCCCTACTCCCTTCTTCAAATAACTCCCCAGAATATTCTTGATCCCCACCTTCTCAAACACCACGGTCACTGCCACATCATCGCCGTGGGGACGGGTCGCCATCACGACGCCCGGGCCGAAGGTGGGATGGGTGACCCGGTCGCCGACCTGGAAGGGGGCCGGGGGCGGCGAGGGGACGTCCACCGGAGCCCCGGGGCGGGATACCGTTCGGTCCCAACGGGATGAATCTTTCCAGGACGACGAACTCCGAGGCCGTCGGGGGCGGACTGTTCCCTCCAGCAACGCATCGGGGATGTCCTCCAGGAACCGGCTGGGGACGTTGGGCTCATATTCCCCCCAGCGGGCGCGGCGGAACGCGTAGGAGAGAAACAGCCGCTGGCGCGCGCGCGTCACCCCCACGTACATCAGCCGCCGCTCCTCTGCCAGTGCTTCGGGGTCATCCACCGAGCGGATGTGGGGGAGCATTCCCTCTTCCAGCCCGACGATAAAGACGACCGGGAACTCCAGCCCTTTGGCACTGTGCAACGTGAGCAACGTGGGCGCGTTGACCCCATCGGTCAGGTTGTCCACATCGGAGACGAGGGCGACGTCGGCCAGAAAGTCGGTCAGGGTGGCGCCCTGGGCGGCATACTGAGCGGCGACCAGGTGCAGTTCCTGGACGTTCTCCCAGCGGTCTTCCCCCTCGTCGGTGCCGTCGCGCACGTAGGCCTCGTATCCCGTTTCGGTGATGACCCGATCCAGAAGTTCGGAGACGGTGCGCCCCTCCTCCCGCGCGTCTATCCAGCCCCGAACCAGGCGGTAAAAGGCGGTCAGGGCGGCGCGGCTCCGGGGGGAAATGGCCTCTCTGCTGCTTGCTTCCTGCTGTCCGCTGATTTCCTCCAGGATGTGCCAGAGGGGGACGCCGCGAGCGCGGGCGATGTCCTCCAGCAGCCGCACCGTCTGGGCGCCGATGCCGCGTGGGGGGACGTTCAGGATGCGGATAAGGCTGGCCGAGTCGGTGGGAGTATGGACGACCCGCAGGAAGGCCAGCAGGTCTTTGATCTCCCGGCGGGCGTAGAAGCGGGTAGCCCCCACCAGCCGGTATGGGAGCCCGGCCCGGATAAACGCCTCCTCCAGCACGCGGGATTGGGCGTTGGTCCGGTACATTACGGCACAGTCGCCGGGTTGCGCCTCGCCTGTCAGCACCAGTTGGGCGATGGTATCCACGACAAACTGCGCCTCTTCGTCCGGATCGTAGGCCTCGTGTAGGTAGACCTTCGGCCCGTGCCCCCGGTCGGTGAAGAGTTTTTTCGGGGTCCGGTTCGGGTTGTGGCGGATGATGGCCTGGGCGACGTCCAGAATCGTCTGGGTGGAGCGGTAGTTCTGCTCCAGAAGGTAGGTGGCCAGGTCGGGGTAGTCCTCCCGCAAGCGGGAGATGTTGCGATAGTCGGCACCGCGCCAGCGGTAGATGGACTGGTCCTCGTCGGCGACGACAAACAGGTTGTGGTGACGGCCCGCCAGTTGCCGCAGGAGGACGTACTGGGCCATGTTGGTGTCCTGGAACTCGTCCACCAGGATGTGGAGGTACCGTTCCTGATAGCGGGACAGGACGTCGGGGGCCTCGCGGAAGAGACGCACCGTCTCCATCAGCAGGTCGTCAAAATCCAGGGCGCTGTTGGCCCGCAACCGTTCCTGGTATTGTTCGTACACCCGGCGGGCCACTTCCTCAAAATACGAAGAGGGCTGGAACGACTGGGGCGGGATCAGTTCGTTCTTTGTCCGGGAGATAACGGTGTGGATACTCGCCGGGGAGTAGCGTTTTTCGTCTATATTCAGGTCTTTGAGGATCTGGCGCACCAGCGCGACCTGGTCATCGGCGTCAAAAATGACGTAGTTGCGGGGAATGCCGATGATCTCGCCGTCGCGGCGGAGAATGCGGGCGCAGGTGGCGTGGAAGGTGCCCAGGGTCAGTTCGGCGGCGCGGGAAGTGCCCAGCAGGCGCTCCAGGCGGGTGCGCATCTCCCGGGCGGCCTTATTGGTGAAGGTGACGGCCATAATGCGCCATGGGGCGACACCCCGTTCCAGCACCAGCCAGGCGAGGCGGTGGGTGAGGACACGGGTCTTGCCGGACCCCGGTCCGGCCAGAACCAGGACCGGACCATCGGGGGCGGTGACTGCCTGTTGTTGCTGAGGGTTTAATTCCTTTAGCAAGTCGTTCATTGGTTCTTTAGCAGGAAGCGGGTAGCAGGAAGCAGGTAGCAAAAAGAGGGACTGTCTGCTATGGGCTGCCTGCTGCCCGCTGCCGGCTACCGGCTGTATGTTCGCTGCCGGCTGCCGGCCGTATGTTCGCTGCCTGCTGTCGGCTACCTGCTACCGGCTGTATATGCTACCCCTGCCAGGAGCGGAGATACTCCTTCAGGTTGTGCTGGACGGCGTAGGCGGCCGCCTCTGCCCGGTTGGTCAACCCCAGTTTGCTCAGAATGCTGCTCACGTAGTTGCGGACGGTCCCCTCGCCCAGGTAGAGCGCTTGAGCGATTTCGCGGTTGGTCTTTCCCTCGGCAACCAGCGCCAGGACGCGCAGTTCCTGCTCCGTCAGTTCGGCGAAGGCTGCAGCCTCGTCCTTGCGGGCGGCTTCCCGCACCCGTTCCAGCACCCGCCGGGTCACCGATGGGTCCAGCAGTGCCTCTCCCCGTCCCACCGCCTCAATGGCCCGGATCAGGTCGTCGCTGCCGATCTGCTTGAGGACGTAGCCACAGGCGCCCGCCTCAATGGCATCAAAGAGCAGTTCGTCCTCGGCGTAGGAGGTGAGCATGATCACGCGGGTCTCGGGCAGTTGGGCGACAATGTCCCGGCAGGCGTCAATCCCGCTGCGGCCAGGCATCCGGATGTCCATCACGACGACATCCGGGCGGTGGAGGAGCGCTTTCTGGATCGCCTCGCGGGCAGTGCAGGCCTCGTCCACGACGGTGAAACCCGGATGGCGGTCCAGGAGCGCCCGCAGGCCCAGCCGGACCACTTCATGGTCATCCACAATCAGAATGCGCAGCGTCACAGTTCTCCTCTCAGGTACGGGACGGTCAGGGTGATGGTGACCCCCTGGCCGGGGGCGCTATCTATGTCCAGAGTCCCCTCCAGGAGACGGGCGCGCTCGCGGATGTTGCGCAACCCCTGGCCGGTGGCGGTGGGAGTCATCGCCAGGCCGACCCCATCGTCGGCGATTTGCAGCTGAAGGGCGCGCGAGGTGTAGGAAAGGCGCACCTCCACCCGGCGGGCGTGGGCGTGACGGGCGACGTTGGCCAGCGCCTCGCGCGCAATTTGCAGGATGTGCTGCCGGCGCTCGGCGGTCAGTGTATCCCGTGCTTCGCCGGAGACGATGAGTCGGGTCTCCAGAAGGGTGTTAATCCGGAAATCCTGCAGGAGTTGTTCCAGCCCGCTCACCAGGTCGGTCTCCGGGACACTGCCCCGCAGGTTGAAGATGTACCGCCGGATGTCCTGAATGGTCTGATTCAGGCTCTGCATCACCCGGCCCAGTTGTTCCTGGGCGGCGATCGGGTCTTCGGGGATCAGAGCGCGCACGCCTTCCAGCATCAGCCCCGCAGCGTAGATGGATTGAATGATACCATCATGCAGTTCCCGGCTGATCCGTTCCCGGTCGGCCGCCAGGGCCTGGGACTGGCGGATGTTTTCTACCCACTCCTCCACTTCCTGCCGGATGACGTTCAGCACCCGCACCAGGCCGTAGAGCATCCCCACGCCACAGAGGGTGAGCAGGCCGGAGAGGATGGCGAGGGAGATGGTGGAAGCGTCGGTGGAGAGGGAAGGGCTCCCAAGGGAAACTGCCGGGTAAAGGCCACCGGCCAGGACGGCAAAGGCGGCGAAAATCTGCCCCACGCGCCGGAGCGGATTCCGGACCGCCTGAAGGACCGGCGAGGCTTCGGGGGGGATCGGGGGCCGGTTCAGCACCCGGGCAGCCATCAGCCCGCCGGGGAGGAGGAGCAATCCCCGGGCAGCCCCTTTGGCCCATCGGGCCGCGGGTTCGTAGGGGGCCAGCAGGATGGCGGCCAGGAACCCCATTCCCCAGAGGGACAGCAGGGCCAGCAAGAGGAGCCGGGGGCGCCGATCCCGGCCTGTCGGGAGGGGAACCAGCAGACTCCATGCCAGTAAACTCCACCCGCCCAGGGCCAGGGATCCGGCCCGCAGCCAGAGGGAAAGAGCGACCCGGTCCGGAGGGAGGGAGAGCGCCGCGGTCAGCACAGGGGTCCATGCCGCGATAGCCTCCCCGAAGGCAAAGATGGCCAGCAACGGGAAATAGCGGAGCAGATTTGTCCGCCCGACACGGGGGGCGGCTAAAAGAACAAATAAGCCCAGCACGAAAAAGGCCAGGCCGTGCAGAAATTCCAGCATCAAGCCAGCGCCTGTTGGCATCCTGTTTGTATCTCCATAAAGTCAGATCGCACCTTCTGGATGGTTCAATTTCCTGGGGAAATTAGTGACACTTTTGAGAAGAGTTAGAAATTACGCGCCTCTGCCTTATTTCGGCAGTCACTCCGATGGGTAGGGATAAACCGGATCGTCCAATTCTATGCCGGTTTCATTTGCCCCTCCCCCCTGCCCCCCTCCCCGTTGCGGCGTAGTGTTCGGGACACAATGAACGGTCGGCAGGGAGGATGTGGCGGATAACAATGCGGTCGTCATACACTACTACTTCTTCCAC
>FWPU01009996.1_pt1 | contig 14494 bp, 12 predicted proteins | sample 2228361 | NCBI WGS metagenome assembly FWPU01 (sample SAMEA103939777, study PRJEB20133) | metagenome
CGCCGCCGCCCCCCGCCGCCCCGACCACGCCGCCATCGAGCGTCTCGTCGACACCCTCCTCCCCGCCCTCGCCGCCCGGCTCGGCGTCGGCGACCTCGACGAGCTCGAAGTCCGCGAGGACGGCTGGCGGGTTCGTCTCCGTCGCTCGGCCAGCCTCTCGGCCGGAGGTGCCGCCACGGTCGTCGAGCGCGCCCCGAGCGCCGCTCCGAGCCAGCCCCAGCCGTCCACCCGAGCCGCCGGTCCCCGTGGGAGCGGACCCGCGAACCCATCCCGACCGGGCGGCAGCGGCCTCGTCGGGATCGGACCCGCGCCCGGCGGCTCGACGTCCGAGCGGACCCCGCCGCGGAGTCGGGCACGGCGTGCCGTCACCTCACCCGCCGTCGGCCTCGTCCGCCCCGCCCCGAGCTTCGCCGTCGGCAAGCGAGTCCGAGGCGGCGACCGCCTCGGGGCCGTCGACGTCCTCGGCGTCCCCCACGACATCCTCGCCCCGGTCGACGGCCTCGTCGTCGAGGTCCTCGTCGAGTCCGGCCAGCCCGTCGAGTACGGCCAGGAGCTCGGGAGCCTCGAACTCCTCGCCGCCGACCCCGGCGACCGGCCGAACGAGCCCGCCGCTGAGGGGGCCGCATCGACCGAGCCGACGGGAGGGAGCTGAGTGTTCGGTCGCGTCCTTATCGCCAACCGCGGCGAGATCGCCCTCCGCATCCTCCGAGCCTGCCGGACCCTCGGCATCGAGGCCGTCGTCGCCTACAGCGAGGCCGACCGCGACAGCCTCCCCGTCCAGCTCGCCGACGAGGCGATCTGCATCGGCCCACCCGACGCTCGCCGCTCCTACCTCTCGGCGCCGGCCCTCATCTCGGCGGCCATCGTCACCGGCTGCGAGGCGATCCACCCGGGCTACGGCTTCCTCTCCGAGGACGACGGCTTCGCCGAGGCCGTCCGCGCCCACGGCCTCACCTTCATCGGCCCGCCCGCGGAGGTCCTCGAGCGCTTCGCCTCGAAGGAGGGGACCCGTCGCCTCCTCGCCGCCCACGGCCTGCCGACGATCCCCGGCTCGAACGGGATGCTCCGCGACGACGCCCACGCCCTCGAGGAGGCGGAGCGGATCGGCTACCCCGTCCTCATCAAGCCCTCGGCCGGTGGCGGCGGGAAGGGGATGCGGATGGTCCGGACGCCCCGGGAGCTCCAGGCCGCCCTCCCCGTCTGCCGGTCCGAGGCGAAGGCCGCCTTCGGCGACGACAGCCTCTACCTCGAGCGCTGGCTCGACGAGAACCGCCACGTCGAGGTCCAGATCGCCGTCGACCGCTACGGGAACGGGATCCACCTCGGCGAGCGGGACTGCTCGGTCCAGCGGCGCCACCAGAAGATCGTCGAGGAGGCACCGTCCCCGGCCCTCGACGACGCGACTCGGGCGGAGCTCTGCGACCGAGCGATCCGGGCGATCGTCGCCGCCGGCTACGAGAACGTCGGGACCCTCGAGTTCCTCGTCGATCGGGACGGGAACTTCTACTTCATCGAGATCAACTGCCGGATCCAGGTCGAGCACCCCGTCACCGAGTTTCTGAGCGGGATCGACCTCGTCGAGCTCCAGCTCCGGATCGCCGCCGGCGAGCCCCTCCCCGTCCGCCAGGAGGAGGTCGCCCTCTCGGGCCACGCCATCGAGTTCCGGGTCGCCGCGGAAGACCCGGAGCACGACTTCCGGCCGGCGGCCGGCGTCGTCGACGCCTTCCGGTCCCCCGGCGGGCCGTGGGTCCGCTTCGACTCCCACCTCTATGCCGGCTACGAGGTCCCGCCCTACTACGACTCCCTCCTCGGCAAGCTCATCGTCTGGGGGCAGACCCGGGAGGAGGCGATCGCCCGGGCGCGGGTCGCCCTCGAGGAGCTCGTCGTCGAGGGCGTGACGACGAATGTCGGCCTCCTCCGGGCCCTCCTGCGGAACCCGGTCTTCCTCGAGGGGCGGATGACGACGAACCTCCTCGACCGGGTCGGTGCCTCGGCCTTCCTCGCGGCGGCGGCTCGGGCCGGGTGAGGGAGGCGCCGATGACGACCGAGACCGGCCTGGGGCGCCTGGGCCAGCGACGCCCGACCCCGACCGCCTTGCGGCCGACCCCTCGCCGCCCGACCCCGACCGCCTTGCCCCCGACTCCCCGGACCCCCGACGACTGGAGCCGGTCCGTGCACGACTGCACCGAAGCCGAACGGCGGCGGACCGGAATCGGCGACACTTGGCTGACTCTGCTCCACTGGAGGCGACGGTGACGGACCCAACCGACCCGACCGTCGAGCGCACCGCGCGCCCGGCGGTCGTCCACACGGCTCGGGAGATCGAGGGACTCATCCCCCACCGCTGGCCCTTCCTCCTCGTCGACCGGATCGTCGAGTACGACCCCGAGGCGAGGCGGATCGTCGGCGAGAAGGCGGTGACGGCGACGGAGTGGTTCTTCGGCGGCCACTTCCCCGGCCTGCCCGTCATGCCCGGCGTCCTCCAGGTCGAGGCCCTCGCCCAGACGATGGCCGTCTACGTCGCGAAGCAGCCCGGCTTCGGCGATCGGATCGGCCTCTTTGCCGGGATCGACGAGTGCCGCTTCAAGCGGGTCGTCGTCCCCGGCGACGTTCTCCGCCTCGAGGTGACGATGGAGAAGCTCGGCAGCCGCTTCGGGCGGGGCCGCGGCGTGGCGAGCGTCGACGGCGAAGTCGCCTGCGAGGCGACCCTCAGCTTCATCATCCCGCCCGAGGGGGTCCTCCGGTGAGGCCGCTCCGATGAGGCGAGCGCTCGGTGGGCCGCGCTTCCGGCAGAATGGATGCCCATGACCACGAAACTCGCCGTCATCTCCGACATCCACGGCAACGCCCTCGCCCTCGAGGCCGTCCTCGCCGACCTGACCCGTGAGGCCCCGGACCAGATCCTCGTCGCTGGCGACTACGTCCTGAACGGCCCCCGCCCGGCCGAGGTCGTCGACGCCGTCCGTGAGCTCGAGGCAAAGGGGGCCCTCGTCGTCCAGGGCAACACCGACATCGCCGTCGCCGACTTCGACTTCGCGGCCGCCTTCCCCTGGTTCACCGACGGGGTTCCCGAGTCCTTCCGGATCGCCTCTGAATGGGCCCACGAGGAGCTCGGCGCGGAGCGCCTCGAATGGCTCCGGCGCCTGCCGGCCGAGCGGCGCCTCCGGGTCGACGACACCCTCGTCCTCCTCTGCCACGCCTCGCCGGGCTCTCAGACCGCCGGCCTCGGCGCCGACCTCGACGCGGCGGCGATCCTCGACCGGATCAGCCGGACCGACGCCCGGATCATCTGCTGCGGCCACACCCACCTGCCCGAGGTCCGCGACTTCGGCTGGCGCTGGATCGTGAACGACGGCTCGGCGGGTTACGTCTTCGACGGCAACCCGACCGCCTCGTACGCGGTCGTGGCGATCGAGGGGGACGAGGTTCGAGCCGAGATCAAGCGGGCCGAGTTCGACGTCATGGCCGTGGCGAACGAGATCTCGAGCCGCGGCCTGCCGGGCGACGTCTACCGGGCGGCGACGGTCAGGACCGGGAAGCTCGTCCGGTGATCGACTCGCCGAGGGAGGAGGGAGCGTGACGTCCTCGACCGGCCGCCGCGTCGTCGTCACCGGCATGGGCGCCGTGACCGCCCTCGGTCAGGGCGTCGGCCCCACCTGGGAGGGCCTCGTCGCCGGCCGCTCGGGCGTCCGGCGGATCACGAGCTTCGACCCGAGCCGCCTCCCCTCCCAGATCGCTGCCGAGGTCCTCGACTTCGACCCTTCCGAGGTCCTCGACCGAAAAGAGATGCGGCGGATGGACCGCTACATCCAGTTCGGCCTCGTCGCCGCCCGGGAGGCGATGGACCAGGCCGGCCTTCCGCCCCGCCTCGACGGCCGCCTCGCCGAACGGACCGGCGTCCTCCTCGGCTCGGGCCTCGGCGGGGTCGGGACCCTCGTCGAGAATTTCCTCACCTTCGCCACCCGGGGCCCCGACCGCCTCAGCCCCTTCTTCGTCCCGATGGGGATCGCGAACGTCGGCTCGGGCCAGATCGCGATCAGCTTCGGGCCCCTCGGGCCGAACTTCGCGACGGTCTCGGCCTGCGCGACCGGCGGCCACGCCATCGGCGAGGCCTGGGAGACGATCCGCCGTGGCGACGCCGACGTCATGCTCGCCGGCGGGTCCGAGGCGGGGATCTTCGAGCCCCTCGTCGGTGCCTTCTGCGCGATGCGGGCCCTCTCGACCCGGAACGACGACCCCGCCGCTGCCTCGCGGCCCTTCGACCGTGCCCGCGACGGCTTCGTCATGGGCGAAGGGGCGGGTGTCCTCGTCCTCGAGGCCCTCGAGCACGCCGAGGCCCGCGGCGCCTCGCCCCTCGCCGAGCTCGTCGGCTACGGCGCCACCGCCGACGCCTCCCACATCACCCTCCCCGCGCCGGGCGGGATCGGGGCCGTCCGGGCTGCCCGGCGGGCCCTCGCGAAGGCGGGGCTCCCGCCCGAGGCCGTCGACCACGTCAATGCCCATGCCACCTCGACGCCCGAAGGCGACCCGGCCGAGCTCCAGGCGATCCGGACGATCTTCGGCGACCACGCCCCGCGGGTGGCGGTGACAGCGAACAAGTCGATGCTCGGCCACACCCTCGGGGCGGCCGGGGCGATCGAGGCGATCGCGACGATCTGTACCCTCCAGACGGGGATCATCCCGCCGACCCTGAACCTCGAGGAGCCCGACGAGGCGGGGACGGGGCTCGACCTCGTCGCCGGTCGGGCCGTCGAGCGGCCGGTCCGGGTCGCCATCTCGAACTCCTTCGGCTTCGGGGGCCAGAACACGGCCCTCGTCTTCCGGCGCTGGGAGTAGGGCGGGGTCGATGGAGCGGCAGGGCAAGGCGGTGGCGCCAGGGACGACGAACTCGGCGCCGACGGAGGACGCTCCGGAGACTTCCGGGCGCGATGGAGGCGCGACGGGCGGCGCGATGGGCGGCGCGACGGCTGGCGCGATGGGCGGCGCGACGGCTGGCGCCCCGGAGCCCGACGTCGACGCCCTCCTCGGCCTCGTCGACCGCCTCGCGAGCGTCCTCGCCGCGAGCGAGCTCGAGGAGCTCGAGGTCGAAGCCGGCGGGACGACCCTCCGCCTGCGACGAGCCCTCCCCGAGGCCGCCCCGGGCTCCACCGGCCACCAATCCGAGGGCCGCGGGGGTGGTGTCGGCCGGGCGACGAACCCGGCGGGGGCGAGTGGGACGAGTGGGATGGCGGCCGGCGTCCTCGAACCGGGCCGCGCCGCGGCTGGGCGTCCGGGTGAGGGCGGCTCGGGAGCGGCTGAAGCAGCTGGAGCAGCTGGTGCGGCAACGGCGCCCCTCCCGGGCGCCGAGGAGTCGGCCCCAGCCCGACCCTCAGTCAAGGCGCCTCTCACCGGCATCTGGTACGCCTCGCCGGCGCCCGGGGCGGCGCCCTTCGTCCGGCTCGGCGGGGAGGTCGCCGTCGGGCAGGTCATCGGCCTCATCGAGGCGATGAAGCTCTTCAACGAGATCAAGTCCGACCTCGCCGGGCGGGTCGTCCGGATCTGTGTCGAGGACGGCCAGCTCGTCAAGGCGAAGCAGCCGCTCATCGAGGTCGAGCCGCTGTGAGCGCTCGTCGTGTCGGCCCCGCCGACCGAGGCCCGGTGAGCCACCTCGGCCCGAGGCGCGGTGAGCCACCGCCACCCCCGCCCCCATTTCGAGGTCGTGACCGACATCGCCGAGCCCCGTTCCAGCCCCCGAGGTAGAGCACCGATGAAGCCGTCGCCATCACCACGGCCGCCGCGATCCGCCCACATCACCGGCTGGGGCTACTACGCGCCCGCCGGCGTCCTCACGAACCACGACCTCGAGCGGATGGTCGACACCTCGGATGAGTGGATCGTCACTCGGACCGGGATCCGCGAGCGGCGGGTCGCCGCGGCCGGCGAGACGACGGCCTCGATGGGGGCGATCGCGGGCCGCCGGGCGATCGCCGTCGCCGGCCTCGACCCCGACGAGATCGACGTCATCCTCGTTGCCACCCTCACCCCCGACTACTGGATGCCGTCGACGGCGGCCCTCGTGAAGGAGGCGATCGGGAACACGACGGCGGCGGCGATGGACGTCGCGGCGGCCTGCTCGGGCTTCGTCTACGCCTTCGCGACCGCCCAGGCGTACGTCACCTCCGGGCTCGCCCGCCACGTCCTCGTCGTCGGTTCGGAGCTCCTCACTCGCTTCCTCGACTACACCGACCGGAGTACCTGCATCCTCTTCGGCGACGGAGCCGGGGCGGTCGTCGTCTCGGGCTCCGACGAGCCGGGTGGGGCGGCCGGGATCGAGTTGACGACCGAGCCCTCGGGGGCGTACATGATCTGGCTCCCGGCCGGCGGGAGCGCCGCGCCGCCGTCGGCAGAGACCATCGCCCGCCGCCAGCACTTCATCCGGATGGAGGGCCGCGAGACGTACCGCTTCGCGACGAAGACCCTCGCCGCCTCGGCCCTCGCCGCCATCGAGCGGGCGGGCTGGCGACCGGAGGAGATCGACCTCTTCATCCCCCACCAGGCGAACATCCGGATCATCGAGTCCGTGGCGAAGGGGCTCGGGCTGCCGATGGAGAAGATGTTCGTGAACCTCCACCGTTACGGGAACACCTCGGCGGCGTCGGTGCCGATCGCCCTCGCCGAGGCGGTCGAGGCGGGCCGGGTGAAGGTCGGCGACCGGCTCGTCTTCGTCGCCTTCGGGGCCGGCTTCACCTCTGGCGCCGTCGCCCTCCAGTGGACGGCGGACCCGGCTCGGGGGCGGCTGGCGGAGTCGGTTCGGCCGGAGGATGTCAGGGTTCGGGCCCCTGTCGACTGGGACGCCGTCGACCCGATCCCGCCGGCCCTGGCCGAGGTCCTCGCCCGGCCGGGCCCGGTGCCGCTCGACCTGGACTCGGTGGTCCCCGACGCGGTCCCCGATGCTGTCCCGGCCCGCGCCCCGGGTGCGGCCCCGGCCCACATCACCGACGCTGCCGGCGCCACCGACGCCACCTCGTCCGTCGCCACTGACGTCCTTCGCGACGCCGCCCCGGCCCTCGCCCCGGCCCGCGCCACCGACGCCGCCCCGGACGCTGCCCCAGCCCGCACCACCGACGCCGCCGTGGCGCCCGGCCTCGTCCCCGACGCCGCCCCGGCCCTCGCCCCGGACGCCGCCCCTGACGAGGTCGTCTCGGGCGCGCCGCGAGCCGGCTAGCCGGACCCGCCCCGTCCACTCGCTGGCGCGCGCCGCCGAGCCAGTCGCACTCGTCGGTCTCGCCGTCGGCTCGGCGCCGCCCCCGGGAGGAGCGGCCCGATCGGTCCCTGCCGGTTTTCTCGTTTACGCGTGGGGAGAGTGAGCTGGAAACCGCAGGTCCATTTTCCACGCCGCCGACGGGGCCGCCGAGCGTGGGAAGCTCGCTTCGCTCGGCCGGTGAGCCGGCGTTTCTTCCGGTTTACTCCCCCGGTGAGTGAATTGGAAATCGGCCCTTCCAACTCACTCCCGGGGCGAGTATTTCGGAAGTTCCCGAGGCCGCGGCGCCGGGCTCACTCGCCCGGGGAGTACCGCGGAAATCCCGGCTCCGTCCTCGGCCCGACGAGGGAGAGCCCGACGAGGGAGAGCCCGACGAGGGAGACGCCCCCGGTGAGGGCCCCGGCAGTCCCCGTGACCGTAGGCGGCTCTCGGCGCCCCGGCGACCGTTGACGCCCCTCGCCCCTTGCCCCTCACCGATCGCCGCCCGCCCTCCGCCGCTGCCAGGCGCTGGCCGCCTGCCGCCCGCCGATCGCCGCCCAGCCGCCCGCTGCTCTCCCAAGCAGCGAGCGACCGCGACGCCTGCGCCGACCAAGATAAACGGCCGTTATGATGAGCGGCCGTTATCTATCGGAACCGACCGGGAGGCATGGGGGGTCGACATCGTCGTCTACGACGGCGACCGTCTCCTGCCCGCCGGCGAGGCGAAGTGGTCCGCCGGCCAGGTCGACCTCGACGCGCTTGGCCAGCTCGAAGCGACGGCTCGGCACCTGCCCGGTTTCGGCCCCGAGACGCGACTGCTGCTCGTGGGCCGCGACGGGTTCACCGCGCGGTTGCGGCAGATCGAGGAGGAGGGGCGCGCCGTCCTCTGGACGGGCGACGACCTCTACCGCTGACCCGCGTCGCACGGTCCGAGTGTCGTGGCCGGCGCGGCGAGGCGGGGCGCATCGTGATGCTTTGATGTTATGATGCAGCCATGAAGACGCGGACGACGGTGACGCTCGACGAGGAGGTCCTCCGGGCCGTCAAGGTCCGGGCTGCGCGGACCGGGAAGCGCGAGAGCGAGGTCATCGAGGAGGCGCTTCGACGCGATCTGGGGCTCGATCTCCTGGCAGGACTGTGGGAACGCAACCGAATGTCGGAGGACGAGGCGATGGCGCTCGCCCTCGAGGCTCAGCGGGAGGCACGCCGCGCGACGGGGCGGCGTTCAGCCCCCGGCTGAGCTATGCGGGCGGTCCTGGACGTCAACGTCTTGGTTGCTGCCCTCCTCTCCCCCGGAGGTGCTCCCGCTCGATTGCTCGCCAACTGGCTCGACGGGGGCTTCGAGCTCGTCGTTTCTCCAGCGCTCCTGAGCGAGCTTCAGCGTGCGCTTGCGTACCCGAAGATCCGCACCCTCGTCTCCACCGACGAGGCCAGGCGCCTGGTCAGGCTGCTGGAGACCGGGGCGCTGTTGGTCCGGGATCCGTCCGACGAGGTGCCCGTGGAGCCGTCAGACCCAGACGACCGCTACCTCATTGCCCTGGCCGCTGCCGCCGAGGCCGTCCTCGTGACTGGAGACGCAGCGCTCCTCACCTTGCGCGACCGCGGGGCCCCGGTACTGCCTCCGGCGGAGTTCCTTCGCGAGGTCGATCGTCGGCCTCCCCATGCCGGTGAGTGGACCCGCGGCCGCTTCTCGGACGGCTGAGCTTCGGGCCGCGCGGGTCCGGTGCAGGGAGGTGAAATGATGAACGGGACTCGGGCTGCTGGCTGCTCCACCGTCTTTACGACCCAGAAGAGCGGCTCGTCGCCTCGGGCAGGGATGAGCGCCGGGGGCTGGTCGCCGTCTCCCCAGCCTGCTGCCGGACCCTTCATCCATAGCGGTTTGGTGCGGGCGCATTTATAAGTGCAGCAATTATAGGTCGCCCTATAATAGGCTGCCATGCTAGGGCCCTCGTTACCCAGCCCGACCCCGCCGGCGGGGCTCTTCGACCGAGAGGTCGAATGGGCCGAGCTCGTCCGCTTCGCCGCCGGGCCGCTCGAGCGACCCAGCCTCGGCCTCGTCTACGGCCGGCGCCGCCACGGCAAAACGTACCTCCTCGAGCACCTCACTGCGGCAACCGGCGGGTTCTACTACCAGGCCCTCGAGGAGGAGCGTGCCCCCGCCCTGGAGCGCTTTGGGGCGGCCGTTGCCGCCTTCGCCGGTGCACCCACCTGGGCCGCGTCTCGCTTTACCGACTGGGCGGCGGCCCTCCGCGCGCTCGCCGAGACGGCCGCGGGTCGCCTCCTCGTCATCGACGAATTCCCCTACCTCCTCCACGACTCGCCCGATCTCCCGTCAACCATCCAGGCGGCCTTCGACGCCACCCGGGTTGGTCGTCATCCGCCATTCCGTCTCATCCTCTGCGGGTCGGCCCTCTCGGTCATGACCGAACTCCTCACCGGCCAGCATCCCCTTCGGGGCAGGGCCAGCCTCGACCTTGCGATCGAACCCTTCGACTTCCGCCAGAGTCGGTCCTACTGGGGGATCCGGGATCATCTGACCGCGCTCCTCGTCGACGCCGTCGTCGGTGGCGCGCCGGGCTACCGTGACCTCCTCGGCGGTGAGGCGCCGGGATCCCAGGGTGAGTTCGTCGACTGGCTGGCTGCCGGCGTCCTCAACCCCTCCCACGCCCTCTTCCGAGAGGCGGACTACCTCCTGACCGAGGACCCAGCGCTCGTCGATCGCTCCCTCTACCGCTCGATCGTCGCCGCAGTCGCCGAGGGCCAGACGACGCAGAGCGACGTCGCCAAGGCGCTCGGTCGTCCTGCGACATCCCTCGCGCACCCGCTTCAGCAACTCCTTCGCTCCCGCTTTCTCGTTCGCGTCGAGGACGTCCTTCGGGTGCGGCGACCCCTCGTCCGGGTTGCCGATCCTCTCCTTCACTTCTCCTTCGCTGTCGTCCGACCGGACATCGCCCGCTTCGAGGCGCGTCGGACGCGAGAGGCATGGACCGATGCGGAGGCGCGGTTCCGGACCCAGGTGCTGGGTCCGCACTTCGAGGCGATCGCCCGGTGTTGGACTGAGCGCTACGCGAGCCCCGAGACCCTCGGTGGTCGGCCGGTCAGGGTGGGCTTCAGCCAGGTGAACGACCCGGCCGAGGGGCGTGCCTTCGAGCTCGACGTCGTCGCGGTGGGACGGCGATCCCGTGGGGGTCGGCCGGTCGTGCTTGCCATCGGCGAGGCGAAGGCGTCGGGGTCCGGGCTCGCCCTCGCCGAGCTCCGCCGCCTGGAACGGCTCCGTGCCCGCCTCGCACCGAAGGCCGACACGGCGCGGACGAAGCTCCTCCTCTTTGCCCTCTCGGGGTTCGAGCGAGGCCTCGTCTCGGCGGCGAGGGGTCGGGGGGACGTCGAGCTCGTTGACCTGGAGCGCCTCTACGAGGGCGAGTGAGCACTGGACGCGCCATTCTCGTCGGCCCTCGTGGGCGGCTGGGCGCTGCGGTCGGGTGGGAGGGGGCCCCGGAGCATCGCTGACCGCGTCCGCGGCCGCTGTGTTCGCCGTGCAGGCCCCTGGACGCCGCGCCCAGGGCTTCCTGGTGGATGACCGGTGTCCGCGGCCGCTGTGTTCGCCGTGCAGGCAGCCCCCGGACGCGGCGCTTCGGTCCTCCTCGTGGATGACCGCGTCCGCGGCCGCGATGCTTGCCGCTTATTCACCCCGTGGATCGCTGATCGAGTCGTTCGCTTCCGACCCGCTCGGGATATTCACCGGGTGGATATCTGAGCGTCCAACCGGGGGACGGCGTGGCAGATATTCACCCCACGAATACCGACGAGCGCGTCGCGGTGACCGTATTCACCCGGTGCATACCTGATCCTGGCCGGGGGCTGGCGACGGCAGAACATTCGCCGGGTGGATGCGTGGTCGCGTCTCCGGCGCGGGCCGCTCTCTCGTATTCACCCCGCGAATAGGTGGGCGAAGAGGTGGGCGAAGGGGGCGGCGGAGGCGGCGGGAGCGGCGGCGGAGGGATGGGCGGGGGCCCGCAGTGGGCCCTTGGGGCGGCGGCCCGCGGTGGGCCGTCGACCGGCCGCGAAGGGAGCGGTGCCCGGGGCCGGCGGGGGAGCAGGTCGCCAGGCACCGCGCCTGGCACGCCCCCGCCCCGATGGCCCAGAATGAGCCCGTGACCAGCCCGACAGCCGGCCCCCCGAGCGACCCAGCCACGGCGCCCCCCGGCCCGCGGCCGACGAGCCCCGCGGCACTCTTGGCGACCCTCGTCGCCGTCTTCGTCTTCTTCATCGGCGGCACCTACGCCGGCCACGCCGTCGTCTGGGCCCGCGTCCTCACCTGGCTCGGGGCAGCCACGATCCTCTTCGGCTGGCTCCTCCTCGCCCTCCGCCGACCCGCGATCCGGCCGACGGGCCCGCTCCCCCTCGCGATCCTCGTCGCCACCGCCTGCTTCGGCCTCTCGGCCCTCGGCTCCGCCCGCCCCCGCCTCTCCTTCGAGCCGACCCTCATCGGACTCGGGACGAGCCTCCTCTTCCTCATGCTCCTCGGCCTCCTGCGGGCGCCCGGACCCCGGTGGCGAGCCGGATCCCTCGTCATCGTCCTCGCCGCCGCCGTCGCCTTCGGCTACCTCGGCGAGGTCCTCATCGAGTGGCTGAACTGGTGGGCCCTCGTCGGCCGGGTGACGCAGCCGCCGCTCCGGCCGAACTGGGCAGGACTCACCTTCGGCTCGCCGAACCTCGTCGCCACCGCTCTCCTCCTCCTTGCCCCCCTGGCCACGGTCCTCGTCTCGCAGCGGGCCGGGCGACTCGCGGCCGCGGTCCTCGCCGCCGCGGCGGCAGCCGCGATCTTCCTCACCGGCTCTCGGGGCGGCTACATCGGGGTTGGCGCCGAGCTCCTCGTCGGGCTGGGCCTCGTCGCCGTCCGGCTTGGACGGGCGGAGAGCGCGGTAGCCCCGGCCATCACGGTGGAGTCCGCCATCAGGGTGGAGCCCGGAGCGGGGGCCGATGCGAGCGCCGCCACCGCTCCACTCGAAGGCCGAACCAGCGCCACCGACCCGCCCGAAGGCCGAACCACCGCCCCTCCGACCCAGCCCCCCACCGAAGGAACGGCGACCCGCGTCGCCGCCGACCCCCGGGAGCCAGGAGCCACGCTCCTCGGCCGGCGCCTCAGAGCGGGGATCGACCAGCCCCTCCTGGCACGCACGCTCCTCGGCCGCCGCCCCGGAACCAAGATCGACCAGCCCCTCCTCCCCCGCTGGCTCCTCGGCGTCGGGGCCGCGAGCGTCGTCATCGCTGTGGTCGCCGCCGGCCCTGCCCTCCTGGCCCGCTTCGCCACCGGTGGGCTCGAGGGCCGCCTGAGCTTCTGGCGGACGGCGATCGCGACCTTCCTCGACCACCCCCTCACCGGCGGCGGCCCCGGGACCTGGCCCCAGCTCCGCTACGCCTACCTCGGCCCCGACGATCCCACCTACGCCGTCCCCCACACCCACAACCTCTACCTTCAGATCCCGGCCGAGCTCGGCCTCGTCGGGACAGCCGGCCTCACCCTCGCCGTCCTCGTCTTCGCGCGGGTCTGGTGGCGACGCTGGTCGTCAAGCGAACCGCGTCCACCCGACACCGAGGGAGGGACCCTGGCAGGAGCAGCCTCCCCAGGCGAGCGCGGCCCGACGCTCCCCCGCCCAACCCCCGTCGAAGCGGCGGCCGTCCTCGCCGGGCTCGCCGGACTCGGCGGGCAGTCCCTCGTCGACAACCTCGTCAACCTGCCCGGCATCTCCCTCGCCGTCGCCCTCCTCGTCGGTTGGGTCGGGGCAGGGGACGGGGCGCCCGGCACCGCCGACGGAGCGGTCGATGACGCGACGGGGCCCCGCCACCGCGCCACCGACGGCCGCCTCGCCCTTGCCGGTGCCGTCGCCCTCGGCGCCACCCTCGCCGCCGCCGCCCCCTTCCTGGCCCGCGCCGAACTCGCCGCACACCACGCCGACACCGGGAACACGGCAGCGAATGCCGGCGACTGGGCAGTCGCCCTCGCCGCCTACGAGACCGCCCTCGCCCTCGACCCCGACCACACCCTCTACCAGCTCGAGCGAGGCGTCGCCCTCGCCCACCTCGGGCGACTCGCCGAGGCCCGCGATGCCTACGCCCGCGCCGTCCCCATCGACCTCCTCCCCGAGAACGCGATCGCCCTCGCCACCCTCCAGTGGCAGCTCGGCGAGACCGAGGCTGCCGTCGCCCTCGCCAAGGACGCCTTCCACCGCGGCGCGAGGTCCGCCCTCGTCGCCCTCAACGCCGGGCGGATCTTCGAGGCGACCGGCCACCTCGACGAAGCGGCCGAGGCCTACGCAACCGCCCTCGCCGACGAACCCGCCCTCGGTCGGTCGAGCTACTGGCAGGAGCCAGAGCGACGGCTCGCCCTCGTCGATCTCGCCCTCCACGCCCGGACGATCGTCCTCCTCCGCGAGCCGACCGACCACGGGCGCGCCGCCCTCCTCCTCGCCTACGCCGGTCTCGGGCGCGAGCCCGCCGGGGAGGTCGAGGCCGTCGAGGACGCCGACGCCCGGGCCTTCCTCGGTCTCGTCGTCGCCGGGATCGGGGGCGACGAGGGGGCCATCGCCGAGCTCCGGGCCCGAGCCATCCGCGACCCCCTCGACTTCGACGCCGTCGGCTGGAGCGCGCGCTTCGCGGGCGCCGCGGGCGACCCCGACGCGGGTAGGCTCCGGACCTGGGCGGCGATCCTCCGCCAAGACGCCGCCGACGGGGTCGTCTTCGAGCGCTCGGTCGTCCCCGCTCCGCCAACCCAGCGCGTCCTCGGGACGGTGGCGAACTACCCCTTCGCCGTGTATCAGCGGCCGCCGCCCCTCGACCTCTTGCCCCCGCAGGTCCTTGTCATCGGCGCGCGCCTCGCCGCGTGAGCTCGGCCTCCACTACCCGGCAAGGCTCGGGTGCGCCGGTGGCAACGTCAGGATTCGGCATCGAGCGGAAGCAGACGGAAGGCAGGGCCGCCCGACAGGGGCATGACCGCGCGGAAATGACGCTCGTCGAACGTGGCGATCTCGACTGTCCCCACTCGGGCCGCGAGAACGACGAGCGAGGCGTCGGTCAGACCGAGGCCAAGGTCCGAGTACCTGTCGGCGAGGCTAGCCGCTTGTCTCGCCGCGTCCGGCCACCAGTCGACGAGAAAGGCACCCGCGCGGACGTCACCGCGAAAGGCCTGCAGGGCCCGCTCGCCGCCGCGCGCTTCAATGAGGTGGTCGGCCTCAGCCAGAACGAGCGGCGTCGTAACGAGTTCCGCCGTCTCGCGTT
>FWPU01009997.1_pt1 | contig 14489 bp, 12 predicted proteins | sample 2228361 | NCBI WGS metagenome assembly FWPU01 (sample SAMEA103939777, study PRJEB20133) | metagenome
AAAATTTTTTTTATGAAATTGCTTTTTTAGGATATTATAATTGTAGGGGCGGAATTTATTCCGCCTATAATTATTTAAAAGGTCTTGGCAAGCATGACCTCTACAAAATTAATTAAATGAAAAGGAAAAAGATGAGATGTAAATTTAGTTAATAAAAGGGCCAAGAGAGGATGTTTTTGATGCATTTCCATCTAATTGAAAGGTATATTTTTTTTATGAGGAAGTTTTGGGCTTAAAGTCCAAAAGGGATTTAAGTCAAGTGAAACCACAAGGAAACCCTTAACAGCCAAAGGCTAAAAATTAAAATAAAAAAGATGGAAAAGCATCTTGGTAATTTTGGATTTTTAGTAGCTATTTTCAAAAGTCCAGTTTGTCCCTTTTCCATGAAACCAATACAGTAAAAAAGGCAAAAAATTATCAAAGGCTTTAATTTTAAAATGCTTCCAAAATACTATTTTACAAAATTTGAAATAAAATTTTTAATTCTTTTGCGGATCTTTAAGGATTAAGATTTGGAATAAAATTGTTATAATATGGGTATGAAAAAAGTTCTTGTGGGATTAAGTGGAGGAGTTGATTCATCTATTAGTTTGTATTTACTTAAAGAAGAGGGCTTTGAGGTCTTTGGTGTAACTATGAAAATTTGGAGAGGAGAGAGTTTAAAAGGAAAGAAAAGGAAAAGTGCGTGTTTTGGTCCCAATGAAGAAGAATGTATAAAAGATGCTGAAAGGGTATGTGAAATTTTAAAAGTTCCCTTTTATATTTTAGATTTGTCAAATTATTTTGAAGAAGAGATCTTAGAATATGTAAGAAATGAATATGATAAGGGGAGGACCCCAAACCCTTGCGTTTTATGTAATAGAAAAATAAAGTTTGAAAAGATTCCAGAAATTGCAAAAAAGGAAGGAGTTGTATTTGATTATTTTGCTACAGGTCATTATGCAAGGATTGAAAAGATTGATGGTAATTACATTTTAAAAAAAGCATTAGATTTTAAAAAAGATCAAAGTTATTTCTTGTGGAGATTGACAAAGGAACAAATTTCAAAGACAATTTTCCCCTTGGGAAATTGGAAGAAAGTCGATGTAAAGAATTTAGCAAAAAAACTAAAATTACCCGTATATGACAAACCAGAAAGCCAAGATTTTTTTGAAGGAGATTTGGATTTTTTCTTAAAAAAAGTTAAAGGCGGATTTATTAAAAATTTAAAGGGTGAGGTCTTGGGAAAACACAAGGGAATCCAATATTATACAATTGGACAAAGGAGGGGACTGGGAATTTCATATAAGGAACCCCTTTATGTAGTAAAAATTGAAAGTAAAACTAATACAATTTATGTGGGAACAAAGGTAGAACTTTTGAGAAGGAAATTTTTGGGAAAAGATGCAAATTGGCTGTCTTTGGATGAAAATATAAAAGAATTAACTTGTAATACAAAGATAAGGTATAAACATGAAGGGGCAAAGGCAAAGGTTTTAAAGTTAGAAAACAATAAAGTTTTAGTGGAATTTGAAGAACCCCAATTGTCTATTACCCCTGGTCAGTCAGCTGTTTTTTATGAGGGAGATATCCTCATAGGAGGTGCTATAATAGATGAGGTTTTAGAATGATAGATTTAATTGATGAAATAAAAAGGTTAAAGGAAGAAAAAAAGGCAATAATTCTTGCCCATAATTATCAAAGAGGAGAAGTCCAGGATATTGCTGATTTTGTAGGGGATTCCTTAGAGCTTTCAAGAACTGCTGCTAAAGTAGATGCAAAAGTTATAATTTTTTGCGGTGTATATTTTATGGCTGAAACAGCTGCTATCTTGTGCTCCGACAAAGTAGTTATTTTACCCGATTTTGAGGCAGGTTGTCCTTTAGCTAATATGATTACCTTAAAAGAGCTGGAAGATTTTAAAAAAAGTCATCCTAAGGTACCAGTAGTTTGTTATATTAATTCTTCTGCCGAGATAAAAGCAAATTCAGATATATGTTGCACCTCTTCTAATGTTATAAATGTTGTAAATTCTTTAAGGGAAGAAGAAATTATATTTATTCCTGATATGAATTTGGGAAATTTTGTTTCAAAAAATACTTCAAAAAATATTCATATCTGGCAGGGTTTTTGTCCTACCCATCTTTGGATTAAATTAAATGATATAAAGAGGTTAAAAGAAATCCACCCAGATGCTGTTGTAATGGTTCATCCTGAATGTGCTCCCGATGTGGTAGAGTATGCTGATAAAGTTTTATCCACGGGTCAAATGTTAAAATTTGCAAAGGAATCTGCGTTTAAAAAATTTATAGTGGGAACGGAAAATGGAATTATCCATAGATTGAAAAAGGAAAACCCTAAAAAAGAATTTTATCCTGTGAGCAAAAAGATAATATGTCCCAACATGAAAAGGATAACTTTAAGGAAGATTTTAAAATCTTTAAAAAATTTAGAACCTAAGGTAATTGTTGAAAAAGAGATTTCTAAGAAAGCCAAAACTTCTATTGAAAGGATGCTTGAAATATTATGAAAGGGGATTTTTCTTTAATATTTGTGACTTTTCCATCTAAAGAAAAAGCTTTAGAGGTCTCAAAAATTTTGCTGAAAGAAAAATTAATTGCTTGTGCTACATTACTGTCCAATTGTAATTCAATATATATATGGAAAGGAGCTGTAGAGGAGGCAGAAGAAATCCTGTGTATTATTAAGACAAAAAAGGAAAAATATGAAAAAATTGAAAAATTAATAAGGGAAAACCATCCCTATGAAGTGCCAGAAATTATAATGGTTTCTGTAGAAGAGGGTTTTGAAGAATATTTAAATTGGATTTCATCTTCAATAATTTGAGGTATTTATATGGGAATGGAAGATTTTATAGATTTTGATTTCTTTTTAAACAAAGAAGAATTGCAAATTAAAGAAAATACAAGAAGGTTTGTAGAGGAGAGGTTTTTGCCTTTAATAAAGGATGCCCATAGAAATGGTTATTTTCCAAAGGAAATTGTAAAAGATTTAGGTGAAATGGGTTTTTTGGGTGCCCCTTATAAATCCTTTAATTTACCTGGGCTTTCACCTTTAGAATATGGGCTTGTTATGCTTGAGCTGGAAAGGGGTGATTCTGGTTTGAGAAGTTTTGTTTCTGTTCAAAACTCCCTTGTGATGTATCCTATATTAAATTGGGGAAGTGATGGTCAAAAAAATTATTACATTCCGAAGTTAGCAACGGGTGAGTTAATTGGGTCTTATGGTTTAACAGAACCCGATTTTGGTTCCAATCCAGGGGGGATGAGAAGCTATTTAAAGAAGGAAAGGGGTGGTTATCTTTTAAATGGAGCAAAAAGCTGGATAACAAATGGTTCTATTTCGGATATTTCTATTGTTTGGGCAAAGGATGAAGAGGGAAAAGTAAGGGGAGTTATAGTGGAAAAGGGAATGAAGGGTTTTGAAGCAAGAGAAATTAAAGGCAAATTTTCTTTAAGAGCTTCTGATACAGGGGAACTTTTCTTTGAAGATGTTTTTATAGATGAAGACCATATACTACCCGGGACAAATTCTTTAAAACATCCCTTATCTTGTTTAAATGAAGCCAGATATGGAATTGCTTGGGGAGCCATTGGTTCTGCTCTTTTTACCTCTGATTACGCCTTAAATTATGCAAAGGAAAGGATTCAATTTAAAGGTAAGCCAATTGCCTCCCATCAAATTATTCAAGAAAAATTGGCTTATATGGTAACAGAAATTTCAAAGGCATTTAGTTTAATGATTCATTTATCTAAATTGAAGGAAAACAATTTGCTAAAGTATTGGCAGGTCTCCTTAGCAAAAAGAAATAATGTATATATAGCAAGGGAATGCGCAAGATTGGCAAGGGAAATTTTAGGTGCACAAGGAATTGTTGATGAACATCCTATAATAAGGCATATGCTAAATTTGGAGTCTCTTTATACTTATGAAGGTACCCACGATATTCATACTTTAGTAATAGGTGAAAATTTAACAGGTATAAAAGCTTATAATCCACCAGAGGCAGATTAAAAATATTTTAAGCTTTTATAATTTTTCCAACTGATAGCTTAAGAAATAAGAAATTTTTAAATCTTGAACCTTTTCCTCAACTTCTTTCGTGGAAAAAATATAAGTTATTATAATAGGGAAAGGTTTTCCATAAATTTTTCCAAATCTTTCAATTTTCTTTAAAAAGTCCTTTAAATCTCCTTTTCCAAATCTTGCTTTACCTTCTCCTATTATAAATATTCTTTCCCCATTTTTTTTGCCAAATCCAAATACATTTATCTCTTCTAAGACCCCTTTTTCATTTTCTAAGAACCCCCTTTTTAGTTCTCCATCCAATTCAATTCCAAATTTTTCTTTCAAAATACTTGGAAGTTTTAATATTGCTTTATCTTCAAGGGAATGCCCAACAGTGTGAGAAATACTTCCTACATCTACTTTTATATCTTCAACTACACCTATGAGTTTTTCCAATCTTTTTTCTGTCTTTTTTTGCGCTTCAGAAAGCTCCCTGACCGTTTTTTCTGTCTCCCTTTGGGCTTCTGCAAGTTCTGCCATCTTTTCTTCTAATTTATTCATTCTTAGCTCTGTTTTTTCCTGTGCCTCTGCTAATCTTGCCATCTTTTCTTCCAATATCCCTAACCTTTCTTCTGTCCTCCTTTGGGCTTCTGCAAGTTCTGCCATCTTTTGTTCTAAAATTCCTAGCCTTTCTTCTGTCCTCTTTTGTGCTTCAGCAAGTTCATTTACCCTTTCTTCTGTCCTCTTTTGTGCTTCTGTAAGCTTTAATATACTTTCTTCAATTTTTTCAAACCTAATTTCAGAGTTTTTTTGGAAAATAACTAATTCTTTTAATGTTTCCTTTATTTCATTCAAGTCCTCTTTAGTTGCCAATTTATCAAAGGATAGAAATTCTTCTTCAATTGCCTCTGCCAACCTGAAAGCAATTTTTTCATCAAAAAGCTCCCTTAGTTTTCCATAAAAAGATGTTCTGCTCATAAAAAAATTATACCATTTAAATCTTTTCTTGTGAAGCTCCTTAAAAATTTTTAAAAAATTTGATCTTTTAAATCAATTTTGCAAAATAAAAAATTTTAAAAATTAGAGACTGTTAGCTAAAATTAATAAGTGGACAAAGCCAAACCATATATTTTAATTTTTTCCCTTTTTTTTCCATAGTTGCTTTGGAAAAAACATTACAGCTTTTCTTAAATTTTTAAAAGAAAATTTTTACTTTCTAATATGAAATATAATTACTCCATTTTTCAATTTTAAATCATAAAATATTGGTCTCATTTTAAAATTTAAGTACTTAAAAATTGGTTCCCTTTTTAATTTTATTTGAGAGGGAAGCAAGATTTAATTGAAACTCAATTTTTAAAATGTTATATTATTTTTAATGGAAGAGTTAAAGGAAAGATTAAAGTATTGTAAAAGCCTTGTAATCCTTACAGGTGCAGGAATTTCAAAGGAAAGTGGGATTCCTACCTTCAGAGATCCCGATGGTTTATGGAAAAATTTTAAAATTGAAGAACTGGCTACCCCTGATGTATTTAATGAAGATCCTGTAAGGGTTTGGTCTTGGTATCTATGGAGAAAGGAAAAAATAAATGAATGTAATCCCAATTTCTGTCATTTACTTTTAGCCAAATGGGAAAAGATGCTTGATAATTTTTGGCTTGTCACACAAAATATAGATAACTTACATAGAAAAGCTGGAAATAAAAAATTGTTGGAACTCCATGGAAATATCTTTTATACAAGATGCATAGGATGTGGGAAAACCCAAGAGGACTTTTCTTCATCTTACCCTTCTCTTCCTCCAAAATGTACCTGTGGGGGAATTTTAAGACCTCACATTGTTTGGTTTGGAGAGATGCTGGATCCTCAAATTTTAAATAAAGCAATAGAAGTTTCTTCAAAGTGTGATGTTTTTATAAGTATTGGGACTTCAAATATTGTATATCCTGCTGCATCCCTTCCCTTTTTAGCTTTACAAAAGGGAGCTTATGTTGTTGAAGTAAATCCAGAACCTACACCTTTAACTCCCCATGCCACTCTCTCCTTGAGAATGAAAGCTACAGAATTTGCAGATAATTTTAAAGATGACAATTAAAAAATTACCAAAAGATGAGAGACCAAGAGAAAGATTACTTTCCTTAGGTGAAAATGCCTTATCCATTTCAGAACTTATAACAATAATTTTAAGACAAGGAAGCAGAGGAAAAAGTGCCTATGAACTATCTGAAAAAATTTTGTTTGAAATAGGTGAAGAAAAGCTTTCCCAAACAAATGTCAACCAAATTTTAAAAATTGAAGGAATTGGAAAGGTAAGGGCTATTACCCTTGCAGCTGCCTTAGAACTCCATAGAAGATTAAATGCAATTAAATATATGGCAAAGGAAAAGGAAAAATTTTCAAATCCAGAAAAAGTGGGAGAATTTTTAAGAGCAAAATATGCACATGAAAAGCAAGAAATTATAGGTTATATACTTTTAAACTCTAAAAATTATTTGTTAAGAATTGCAACTCCCTATAGGGGAACTTCAAATTTTGCACCTGTGGAGCCGAGGGAAATCTTTGGTTCAGCTATGGTGACAAATGCCACAAGGATAATCTTGTTTCATAACCATCCATCAGGGGATCCCAATCCCTCAGAAGAGGACTTGGATTTCACTTATAAAATGAAGGATTTGGGAGAAAAATTTCAAATTCCCATAATTGACCATATCATTATTGGTACTGATGGTTGGTTTTCCTTTGCAAAGGAAGGAAAAATTTGAAACATTTACATTTAGAATGCTTGGGAGGTGTATCTGGTGATATGCTTTTATCCCTTTTGGTGGACTTGGGTTTTTCTCCAGGACCTTTAGAAAAGATATTAGGAGATATATTAAAAGATGAAATAAAAATAAGATTTGAAGAGATAAATTACAATTTTTTAAAGGGGAAAAGGTTACTTCATAATAAGTTATTTGATAAAAAAATAATCAATAATGAAAAAGATTTGAAGAAATTTTTGAAAAATTTAAATGTTGAGAAAAAGATTAAAAAAGAATTGGAAAAGATTTATGAAAAGTTAATAGGAGAAGAAAAAAAGATACATAAAGATGAAAATTTTCATTTGCATGAAATTGGTTGTCTTGACACCCTGATTGATATTTTGGGCTTTTTATTAGGTAAAGAAGTGTTAGGAATTTCAAGTTTCTCAGTAGGAGCACTCCCATTGGGTAAAGGGTATGTTAAGACATCTCACGGTGAAATTTCTATCCCTGCCCCTCTGACCTTAGCTTTTTTGAAAAATTTTTATGTGGTTCCAGAAAAAGGCGAAGGAGAGACAATTACTCCTACAGGAGCTTTAATTTTATCCCATTTTTTTGAAAGTAAAAGGGAAGGAATTCCAATGGTTTTTGAAAAGATAGGGGTTGGTTTTGGGCAAAGGGAAACAAAAGAAAAACCCAATGCTTTGAAGGGATATTTAGGTAAAATAAAAATTGAAAAGGAAGAAATAGTTGAAATGAAAGTAAATTTTGATGATTTTACAGGTCAAATGGCGGGAAATATCTTAGAAAAACTTTTAGAAAATGGTGCAAAGGATGTGGTAATTTATCCCGTCTTAATGAAAAAATCCAGACCTGGATATGTCTTAGAGGTGCTATGTTATGAAAAGGAATTTGAAAAAATGAAGGAAATTATATTTAAGGAAAGCACCACTTTGGGCTTAAGATATAGAAAAATGGAAAGAGAGGTCTTAGATAAAAAAGTTTATAAAATTAAAACTCCCTTTGGTCTTTTTTCCTTAAAAACTGGTTGGTTTTGTGGAAAACTTACAAATGCTTCCTTTGAGTATGAAGAGTTAAAAAGATTTTCTGAAAAGGAAAATATTCCCATAAAAGAGCTCCTTTGGAAATTAAACCCTTACTTAGAAAAGTTTATTGAAGATAACCTAAGGACTTCAATTCCTCCAAAGGAGGAGAAGTAATTATTGGTTTTTTTTCTTTTATTAAGGGATAATCGGGGATAAAGAGACCTTCAGAAGTTTCAAAGGGTAAAGGAATTGGTTTTTCTTTAAATTTTAAAGATATAGGTAAATTTAATATTTTTAAAATAGTTGGAGAAATTGAATATTTGGATACCTTTTCTTCAATTTTTATCTCCCTTTCCTTTGGATAAATAAAACCCCAAGCCCAATTATCTTTACTCCTACCAGAATAGGAAATTAAAATTATTTTGTAATCTTTTTCTTCAAAAAAATTTAAAGTGCTTTTTAAAATATTTAAATTTTCCTTTAAAAATTCAAAATTTTCCAATGCCTCACTCAAGCCACCATTTTTAATTTCTTCCATTTGTACATCCAAACCTGGATAATATAAGGTTATGAGGGCTTGTTTGTTAAAATGATAAAGTAAAGAATCAAAGACAATCCTATTCCATTTAAATCCTTTAGGCATTTCATCTTTTTCAAATTCCTTTGGATTTAAAAGATTGTATTCAATCCCTTTTTCACCCTTTAAGGTTCTTATAAAGTAAAGATTAGAAATTAATTCTATAGATTGCTCTAAGGGCTGCCAAGATGCCCACCAATTTAAGGAAAGGGTAGATCTGCCATAAAGGGAACTGATCTCCCAAAAGGTTCTTTTTTCTCTCCCCCCAATAGTTGAAATTGATTCCTTTGAGATTTTTAATTTTTCAAAGAAAAAAGAAAGGGGGAGGGGATAAATATCTTCCTTTATGAAAGGTAATTTGAAAGTTTTTAAGTTCAAAAATCCATTTATTTCAGAAGAAAAACCAGTGGAAATTTCAGTCCAAAATACAGGTGGGCTTTTATATTTTTCCAATTTTAAATGAAAAATCAAACTATCTTGTATAAATTTTTCCATTTCTGCACCCTTAAAAATTTCTTTTGAAAAGGGAAGCCCATCAATTGCCATGACTGCTAAGGGTTTATATTTTGGAGAAATTGGGGTCTTTAAATTTTCAATTTTTTCTTCTTTTGAAAAGATAAAAAATACCAAAAAGGCAATTCCTAAAAGAATTATAAATGTATAATACATTTTCCTTATCTTTAATGTAGGAATTTCCTTCCAAGATAAATAACTTAAAACCTTGAAGGGAGGATAAAAAATTAAAAATAAAAGGGAAATTTCTAAAAAAATTAAGGATATCCTAAGTCTATCTGGTAAAAAAAAACTAAAACTTCCAAAAATTGAAATTGCACAAAAAATTGATAAAATCAGACTGGAATAAAAAGAAAAAAGAGAAGGATTTTTTACTGGTTTTATCTGTAAAATTAAGTTAAATAAGGGAATTATCCAAAAAAATAATAAAAATAAAAGGGGAAAATAATAAAAAAACACTAAAACCAATAATTTTTTTTGCAAAAAAGAGATAATTATTGTTATTAATCCAGATATTATAAAGGAACTGAAAAGAGAAAATAATAAGGAAAGACGAAAAAGGGAACCAATCAAGCTTAAAGCTTTTATGCTAAATTTGAAAAATATGTTTGACTTTTCTGGTTCAAAATAACCCTTTTTTTCAAGGGTTTTTTTAAATTCTTCCCATTTAACTTTTTCTTTCTCGGACATATAAGGCAAACTCCTTCAAAAGTTCTCCTTCCTCTTGTAATGGCTCCAAGGATTTTATTGAATTTTCAATTAAGGTATTTATGGCTTTCTTAGAACCTTCTATTCCCAAAAGGGCTGAAAAATTTACTTTTCCCTTATCTTTTTCTATGGGTTTTCCAATTTCTTTTACATCCCCTAATAAATCAAATAAATCATCTTGAATTTGAAAGGCAAGGCCTAAATTTTTTGCATAAATTTCTAAGGCATCCAAGTCCTTCTTTTTTGCTTGGGCTGCCATCCCCCCTAATTTTACAGATAAGATAAAGAGGGCTCCTGTCTTTAAACTATGTATCTTTTCAAGGGCATCAAAGGTTTTTTCCCCTTCAGGATGCAAATCATAATACTGCCCAGAGATAAGCCCTCCAAACCCCACTGCTTCAAAAAAGGATTCTAAAAATTCTTCTAAGGGATATTTCTCTTGGGGAAATTTTATTGCTTCTTTTAAAAGCAAATGGTATGCTTCATTTAAAAGAGCAAAACTTAAAAGAACTGCATTATCTTCTCCATATTTAATATGGCATGAGGGTTTACCCCTCCTTAAAGGTGAATTGTCCATAAAAGGTAAATCATCTAAGATTAAAGATGCAGTATGGACAAGTTCAACGGATAGGGAAAGTCTTATAAATTTTGATACTTTACCCTTTAATACATAACAGGTTAAAATTCCTAAAAGGGGTCTAATCCTCTTCCCTCCCTTTGACAAAACATAAGAATATGCCTCCTTAAGTAAAGGAGGTGCCTTTTTTTGCTCCTTGATTAAATTTATTATTTCCCTTTCTATTTCTTCTTTATATTTTTCTAAAAAAATTTTGAGTTTCACAAAGATTATGTTAACATATTTAAGGATTATGAGCTACTATATTTATGTCTTTGCGTCCTTCTTGATTTATTTAATTATTTTATTTAGTTTATCTTTAAGCAGAAATAGCTTCCTTGTCCTTTTTTTCTCTGGAATTATACTCATACTGGGAGTTGGAACCCATCTAATCCTTCATTTTAGAAAGATAATCCAAAAAAGATATGAAGGGATTCAAAATTCCTTCTATCAAATGGCAGAAGGGGATCTAAGGTTTAGAAAGGATGAAATTTTAAGGGAAACTCAATCTCAAAAGATTTCTCTTTCCCTAATCTTCTTAGGCAATGTTTTGCATAGAATGGTTCTTTACTTTTTATCCCTTTCAAATGAAATCCACAAGGCAAGTAGGTCAATTTTAAAGATTTCCCAAGGACTTTTAAAAAATGCTACAGAACAATTAAATTCATCAGAAACTACTGCTTCAATTTTGGAAGAAATTCATAAATCCATATCCCTTTTACACAATTCCATTGAAAAGCTTTCCGTTGCTTCTGAAGAAACTGCTTCTTCTGTTTTACAAATGACTGCAGCAATTGAAGAATCAGCTGTTTTTGCAAAGAATTTAAATGAGTTTGTTAATGATACTACTAAAGTTATTGAAGAAAATGAAAAGGCATTAAAAAATTTGGCAAAAGTATTAGAAGAAATTTCCTCCTTTGCAATAGAGACCTCTTCTTCTATGATTGAAATGAATGCTACAATTTCTGAAGTAGAAAAAAGAGCTATTGCTTCTGCAAAACTTGCCCACGAAACTAAGGAATCAGCAAAAAAGGGGCAAGAGGCAGTTCAAACTGCTGCTCAATCTGTAGATGAAATGGAAAGCGTTATTAGGGAAACTATGGACATCTTTAGGGAACTGGAATTATCTTCTAAGGAAATAGGAGAAATTGTAAGAGTAATTGAACAAATTACAAGTCAAACAAATTTGCTTGCCTTAAATGCAGCTATAATTGCTGCTCAAGCAAAGGAAAAGGGAAAGGGCTTTGCTGTTGTAGCTGATGAAATAAGAGACCTTTCTGAAAGAACATATTCTTCAACGGGTGAAATTTCAAAACTTATCTTAAATGTTCAAAAAAGAGTAGAAAGTGCAATGGAAGCAATGCAAAAGATTTCAGAAAAAGTTCAAACAACAGTAAATGAGTCCTTACAAGCACAAAATTCTTTGGAGATTATATTTAAATACATTGAAAAATTTGCATCAAGTATGGATGAGATAGCTCGTTCAACCCAAGAGCAAACAAAGGGCTCAGAACAAGTCACCCAAGCAATGGAAAATGTAACCTCTATGATTCAAAAAATGGCAAAAGAAATGGAAGAATTGGGAAAAATTTCTACTCAAACAACAGCAAAATCAATCCATATGAAGGACTCTTCAAAACAAATTATAAAGTCCTTAGAAGAACAATTACAGGGCTCAAAAACAATTTCAAAGGCAGTGGAAGAAATCCAAAAAAGTATCAATGGTTTAGTTCAGGTCTCTAAACAATTGAAAAATTCTACAGTTAAAATCTTAGAAGGGATAGATATTCTTCATAAAGTTAATTTGGAGACCTCCATTTCAGCTGAGGTTTTATCTTCTACTGCAGAAAAGTTGGACTCCGAAGCCCTAACAATGAAAAATAGAATCTCTGCATATAAATTACCTCAACCCATTAAGGGTGGAAAAGCTTCAATCCACCTAAATTGGAGGGGGGATTATATTTTTGATCCCATAACTTCCACTTACATTGCCAATAGTTATATAATCCATAATATTTATGATACTATTTTAACTTTTGGATCTGGTTTAAACATATCTAACAACTTAGCTGATGATGTGGAAATTTCAAACTTTGGAAAAACCTATTTAATTTATTTAAAACCAGGTATTACCTTTCATAATGGAAAAACAATGGATACGGAAGATATAAAGGCATCCTTTATGCGCCTTATCCATCCCTCCTCTACTTCCCATGCAAAATGGATTTTTATGGAAGTAGTAGGGGCAGAGGAATTTATGAAAGGAAAGTCAAAGGATGTAAGGGGCTTTGAAATAGTTGATAAGCAAAGGTTTAAAATACATTTAAAGCAACCCCTTTCTTACTTTTTATCCCTCCTTGCTTTAGGTGAAACTTCAATAATTCCAAAGGAGTTTTCAGAAGAATTTTCTTCCTTTGGCTTAAAACCTCAGGGTTCTGGTCCTTTTGTAATAGATGAAATTTTTAAGGATAGATTAATAAAACTTAAAAGATTTTCCTCTTACTTTAACCATTCTTATCCAATTATAGATGAAATACATTTTTATATTGAGCCCCTATCACCTATGGAAAAAATAAAGAAATTTCAAGAGGGGCATTTGGATATCTTAACTGATTTTCCCCTTTCCAAATTTGAAGATTTAAAAAGGGAATCCATATTTTATATTCCCATTCAGTCTTTAAAAACTATTTTTATAGGAATAAATCAAGCATATGAACCATTAAAGGATATTAGGGTAAGAAAAGCATTAAATTATGCAATAAATAGGGAAAAGTTAAACATTGATTTTTTTGGTGGTTATTACCAAATTGCCAAGGGAATTTTGCCCCCAGGTTTAATGGGACATTCCCTGGCAACTCCTTCATATCCTTATAGCCCTGAAGAGGCAAAGAAATTATTAAAAGAAGCAGGTTTTGGGACAGGACTTTCCCTTTCCCTATGGCACCCCTCAACAGAAAAAATGGAAGATACAATTATACCTTATATAAGGGAAGATTTATCAAAGGTGGGAATTGATTTAGAAATATCCTTTATGCCTCCTGAGGAAATTCAAGCATTAAGAAGACAAAAGAAAAGATCTGCACTTTTTGTAACCCAATGGCTTGCAGATTTTCCCCACCCCGATAACTTTTTTTCAAACTTATTTTATTCAAAAAGTGATTTAATGCAAATGCATTATCAAAATCCAAAATTTGATGAAATGGTAGAAAAAGCAAGATTCGTCCAAGATAGTGCTTTAAGAGAAGAAACATACCAAAACTTAGATAGAATGGTCGTAGAAGATGCTACAGTAATATTTTTATTTTACCCTAAGGAATTTATCTTTTATAAACCCCATATTCAAAATTTAATACCCTATATAAGCCCACCCCATATAAGATTTAAAGAAATTTGGGTAGAAGAATGAGATGGAAAAAATATCAATCCATACAAAAAAAAGAAAAGAAATTTTAGATTTAACCCCTTACTTAAAAAAATTAGTTAAGGAAAAAGGCTTCAAAGATGGAATATTGCTTTTGTTTAACCCCCATACCACAGCAGGACTTACAATAAATGAAGGGGCTGATCCTGATGTAGCTGAAGATATCTTAGATACCTTTTCAAAAAAAATACCTTATAATTCAAATTATAAACACTCAGAAGGAAATGCAGATGCCCATATTCAAAGTGTTTTAATTGGACAAAGTTTAACAATAATCTTAGAAAATGAAAATTTAAAATTGGGAACTTGGCAACATATATTTTTTTGTGAGTTTGATGGTCCAAGAAATAGAGAGGTATGGGTCAAATTTATACCTTCATAAATTTATAAAAAAGGGCAACCCAAGGGTTGCCCCGAGATTTACTTTATAAAGGGTATAAAAATTGAATCATTTGTCCTATTATCTACAATAGAAGCATAGGGATAAACCATTCCGCCATCTAAAACTTTTATTTCTATAAAAGCTGAATCATAAGAACCAGTAACTCCTATGTTTTGGAAAATATCTGAAATTTGGCTATTTAAAAAAGCCCCTACATTATAATTTTTAAAACCCAAAAGAGTTTTATCCTTTGTAAAAATTTTCACTTGCAAATTTGTTGGAACTCCTAAAATCTCTGTAAAACCAAGGTTGCACCTATAAGAACTATTTGAAGACAAATGTAAAATATAACCTAAGCCATTTGCCCTTATTCCATCATCTTCATTCCTTGAAGGAATAAATTGTCCATAAGTCCCACTTTCTAAAAGATTATATGTCCTTGAAGATAAAAGGACTCCCTTTTCTGAATATATATGC
>FWPU01002377.1_pt1 | contig 14485 bp, 12 predicted proteins | sample 2228361 | NCBI WGS metagenome assembly FWPU01 (sample SAMEA103939777, study PRJEB20133) | metagenome
TCGGGTTCTTTATCGGGCTTCACGGATTGCATGGAACACCATGTCAAAAATTGTGCGTAAGGGCGAGTCGCCAACTCGCCCTTACGGCCATATTTCCCGGCCGAATGTTCCTTTTGCCACTCGGATTTCAATAGTTGGGCGTCTCGCGTGACACCCCTACTTGGGCAGGCGGAAGGTAACCGGCCATTCTTTCAGGCCCGGAGATTCCTGAGAGGGAAGGGAGCCGCCTCCCCCGCCAACCCCGACATATTTGCGCAACAGGATGTTGTCCACATAGGCACCCTCGGAGTAGTTGATTGACGAGTCGGAGACAAAGATCAGGGCGATCCAGACCTGCGGCTGGCCGAGCAGATTGCCCAGGGTGGGGACATTCGTCAGGTCCAGTTCCCGGTCGATCCAGCCGCCGGAGTCGCCGCTCGTGCAGTAGCCGTGGAAATGGCTTCCGTCAATCGAGGCCATCCGACAGGCGCCATCATAATCCGGTTCGCTCGAAAGCCAGAGTTTGAAGGTGAGGTCGGCATCGCCGGCTCCGACGAGGCTAAAGGGGCCGTAGATCATCCAGCCTTCGGCGTTGTTCGGGTAGTTGCTGCCGCAGCCCATGGCAGAGCCGTCTGCTCCACCGCCTACGGCCCAGCCGCTGTAGCCTCCCTGGTAGGGCCGGCAAGTCCTCTTTCCCCAGTAGTATTCGCCATAACCCGGCACATAGTCGAAGACGAGCCACGGCCCGGGGAAGGCTCCTTCAAAGTCCTCGTAGATGATCGTCTGCCAGCCGGCGGGAGGAGTAGGCGTCGGTGTGGGGGTTGAGGTGGGTGTCGGCGTGGGGCCGCCGAGCCAATACCTCCGGAACACCAGCGGCAGGTAGATCCAGCGGCTCGGCGGTGGGCCGCAACTCACCTGAAGGTCGGCGGTCATCGTGGGCCCGGAGTCGCTCATGTTCGTCACCCCAATGCAGGTGTCATTGCAGGCATACCAGGAACTGCTCTCCGGGTGGGTCGTCATCGTCCAGTTGCGGTTGTTTGACGAGCCCGGGAAGGGGTCGCCGACATCGCCTTCGTTCGTTTTGGACTCCAGGTGGTGGTCTCCGTCGGCCTGCTCCAGGGCCAGCAGGTAATGCTGGGCGTCGTTGCAGTTGCAGTGGGGATCCTGGGTGCATTCGTAGTCGTTCTGGAGGAAATAGTCCCACATCGCTTCATCCACATGCCAGATGAAGAGGCCGCCTCCGGGCAGGTACTCGTCGTAGGTGCCGGCGGTCTGCTGACGGTTTTCCAGGAGAAAGTACTCCTGGCCGCCCAGGGCCGAGGAGCGCAGTTTGAGCACGGTGGTGGCCGGGGCGGGGTTGTTGTAGGCCTGGGGGATGGCGTAGCCGCTCTGGTTGCTGGCGATATCGGTGGGCATGACAAAGCCCATTTGCGTGCGGCACCAAGCATCGGGCCAGGCCGGGGAACTACCGTCGGGACCCCACCCACCGGTGTTGGGTCCGTTCCACGAGCCGCCGGCCATCAGACTCCACCGCCCCACGCCGAAGGAGGAATAGTCGCGGTCGTAGACGTCGGGCAGGTTCCAGAAGCCGTGGCCCATCTCGTGGGCAAAGACGCCGATGGTCATGTCGCTCGTGCTGAGGGAAACGTTCATCCAATACTCCGGCATAATCACATAGTCGGCAATGGTCACGCCGTCATAGTTGCGGGGGTTTCGCAGGCTCCAGGAGTGGGACCAGATGTCATGGGGATCGCCGGTAAACTCGGCCCCCTGGCCGGCGTGGATGAGCATGATCGGCTCCATCGTGCCGTCGCCGTCGTTATCGTAGTTGGAGAAATCCACCACGCCGTTGATGGCATCCACGATGTCCTCGGCCAGCTTCTGGCAGTTGTTCGGATAAGGTGAGTCGCCGCAATAGCCGCAGTTGGACCCACAATAGCCGACGTAATAGGCATACCTCTGAGGAGCCCTTTGCCAACCCAGGGTGCTGGGGAGATGGACGGTCACGATGTCCACCTGAGCATAGGAAACATCGTGGAAGTAGTCACGAACGGAGCCGCGGCCGGCGACGGGCGCGGCAAAGATGAGGGTGTCGAAGAAGGAGGCGGTGACGGTGCGGACGTGGTCGTCAAAGTCCACAAGCACGGCCAGGGCGTTGATAGGGCCGGTCAGGGAGCGCGGCCGGCCGCGGGGCTGGTTGATGCCGATGCTGCGGGCATAGGCCGGGTCGGTGATGAAGCGTGGGAGGGAAATCTCGCCCCGGTCAAACTTTTCCCACAGGCGTGGGTGGGGCGGCATGGCCTGTGGCCCCGGCGATGTGGTGGCTTCCGGGAGAGGAGCAAGCAGAAGAAAGAGCATCCAAAGGGAAAAGAAAAGGCAAATTGAGCGGCGCATGGGCAATCTCCTTTTTAAACGGGCCGGCCATCTGCCGGGACAGGCCGGCCCCTATTTCTCTTCGGCCGAAGTAACCTTCAGGATGATCCCGTCCCCTCCCTTTTCCAGAACGCCGCTCAGGAGAAGCCGCCGGCCGACGTAGTAGGCCATCGTCTTGACCTGGGCGTCCCCCTCGGGTGGCTGCACCACCTCCAGCGGGGCCCAGGGGCTGACCTCCAGCCTGCGGCCTGCGTTGTCGCGGAGGAAGAAGCGTACCTGGGTACCTTTCCCCTCCGCTTCCAATACCCCCTCTACGGCAATCGTCCGACGCAAGAACTTTTCCGGCTCATCGAGGACCTGGCCGGGGATAAGCGTAGGGGCCGTCTTGGGCTCGGGCGTGTTTCCTCCAGGCGCCACTGCTCCCGCACACCCCAGCAGAGGCAGAAGAATCGCCAGCAGAAAAAGAACTACCGTCCACCGCATCGCAAACCTCCTGGGTTCGACCGGAAACCGACGGTTTCGGAAAACCTTTCCCACGCGCCGCTTCTTCTAGAGACGGCCGGGGCAAGCCATCCATTGCAAAAACAGGCCACCGGGTTACGGCACGGTCTCAACCTTCTGCCCCGGAGCCAACACCTCGATCCAGATGTTGCCCCGGTTGAAGGCGACTTCACGTCCTTCCAGGTTGTAGAAACGCATTTCGGCCTGGAGTTCCTCCCTGTGCCACCGCCCTCGGATGACGCGGCCGTCCTGGAAGATGAGCGCCTCCCCCTCTCCCACCGTCTCCAAACGAATCCGACCGGCCTCATCTCCGGGGATAGGCCCCTGGGGAACAAAGATGACCACCACATTTTTCACCTGGTGCTGCTCTCCGGTGAGGAGGTCCAGGTGCGGCCGGCCCTGAACTTCGCGCAGGTAAACGTTCTCCTGAGCCGTATAGAGATAACGGATCGGGTAACTGAACACGCCGGCTATCGAGATGGTCTGGGTGAGAGGGCGGTCCTTCAGGGGGGCATCGTCCTTATGCGGGTAGCCCCGGTAGTTGATGAAACGGTACAGTCCCCATGCCTCCAGATAGCCGTAGAGATGATCACTCCGGGTAAAGAGGCTGTTCCAGGGGGACTGCGGGTTCGTCTCGCGCCAGAAGTAGGCGCCCTCATAGACCATCCCCTCCAAGTTATAGAGGCAATCGCTTTCGGCCAGCATCTTCAGGGTCTCTGGGCTACCTCCCCAGTGGACGAAAAGTGCTCCGTAGGGGCAGGCCCATTCCACGAGGTAGGGTCGGGCACTGCGTACCGGGCCGATCCTGGATGCCTGCACCTGCTCAAAGATGGCCAGGAAACGCGGCACGGCCCCCTCGGTCGCGGCTTCATACACTACACTGGCCAGCGACATTCCGTACTGTTCGGAGTCGGAGGGAATCACCACGGCCAGCGGCGGCCACAGGGAGATGGGCGGGTCGGCCGGCAGGCCGCTCAAGGGCGCCTCATGCAAAACGGGCCGTTCGGTTGGCACCGGTGTGGGGACTGCGGTACGGGGCCGAGGAGTGGGTGAAGGAGGCCGGGTAGGGAGCAAAGTCGGCCCGGGAAATCCGCAGCCGGAAAGGAAGAGAAACAACAACCCCAGGACAAGGAAGCCTCGTTTCACCATCGCCATAGCCCCTGCTCAAGGTGCAAAGGTGCGGACACGGGAACGTACAGACGTACTCAAGGCGTCGGACCGAGTTCGATCTCGACCTCCTGACCCGGAGGCAGCACCTCGATCCAGATGTTGCCCCGGTTGAAGGCGACTTCCTGGCCGTTTTCATCGAAGAAGAACAGTTCGGACTCGACACTCTCTTTCGCCCAGCGTCCCTGGAGCATGATGCCGTCGAGGAAGAACCATGCCTCTCCCTCGCCGACGGTCTGAAAATCCAGGCGACCTTTGGGGTCGTCAGGGATGGGAAACTGGGGGACGAAGATGAGGACAACGTTGCGGACACGAATCTGCTCGCCAGTGAGAAGATCCAGGTGCGGTTGGCCTTTGAAGTCGCGCAGGTAAGCGTTGCTTTCCGGGTCGTAAGTATAGCGTATGGAATACCTGAACCCGGAGATCGAGAGCGTCCCGGTGAGCGGCCGGCTCTCCAGGGGGGCGTCGTCCTTGTGGGGATAACCCAGGTAATCTACGGAACGGGAGATGCCCTTTTCCTGGAGGTAATCGTAGAGGAGGTTGCTGCTGGTGAAGCCGTTGTTCCAGGGAATATCCGTGACCTCGTCCCGCCAGAACATCCGGCCTCCGGCCTGGCCGTCCAGGATGTGCAGGCAAGGGTAGGGCGAGGGCCGGCCGTCGTAGCGGCAACGAATCTGGGCCAGTCGCTCATAGGCCTGGGGGCTTCCCCCCCAGTAGACGAAGAGGAGGCCATAGGGATGGGCCCATTCCACATAGTAGAGACGGGCACTGCGGACAGGGCCGAGTTTGGGAGCCTCCACCTGCTCAAAGATGGCCAGAAAGCGCTGGATCCGGTACTCGGCCGAGGCCTCGTACACGACGGCGGCCTGAGATAGGCCGTATTGATCCGAGTCGGAAGGCATCATGACGGCGATAAGCGGATCACGCAGCCTCTCGATGCTCAGCGGCAGGCCGCTCAAGGGGGCCTCGCGGGTGGAGGGCGTTGGGGTGGGAGAGGGAAGAGGCGTAGGCGTGGCCGTTGGAGTGGGCGTGGCCGTTGGAGTGGGTGTGGCCGTGGGGAGGGGCGTCTCGGTAGGGGAAGCGCTAGGCAGAACGGGGACCACGACGCCGCGTCCTCCGCCGGGGTTGATGAGGCGATAGGACAGGAACGGAATGGGCACCAGGGCCACCAGGATCAAGGCCAAGAGAACGATCACCAGGGGGTCACGAAACAGGCTGGAACGGCTTTCGATCCGGGCCATGGCCGTTCTCCTACCATTGAATCGGCATGATCACGTGCAACTGGTCGGTGCGGCCGACCGGCCGAAGGACCCCAGGGCGGTCGGATTCCTGCATTTCCAGGGCCACTTCCGGAGCACCCAGGACGGAGAGGGCTTCGGCCAGGTATCGGGCGTTGAAGGCGATCTGTCCGGCCGGCCCCTCGATTCGGGCATCCACCTCCCCGACATTGCTTCCCACCTCGGCCGCGCTGGCCGAGACGCGGACGCGGCCGGCCGCATGGGCGGATTCGGAACCTGCCCCTATTTCCAGCCGGATGATGTTGGCTCCGTCGCGGGCGAAGAAGGAGGCGATGCGCACCGCCTGGAGGAAATCTCCGGTGTTCATCACGGCCCGGGTGCGATAGTCCCTGGGAATGATGGCTTCATAGTCCGGGTATCGGGCCTCCACCAGGTTGGAAACCAGGTCTACGGAGTCGGTGTGGAAAAGGATCTGGTTGAGGGCGGGGAGCATAACGATCTGCACCGGGTCCTTTCCTTCGGTCAGGACACGCCCCAGTTCGACCATCGCCCGCGCCGGAACGATCACGTTGGCTTCACCACCGACCCGGGCCTCGATCGTGCGCAGCGCCATGCGGAAGCCGTCGGCCGCCACCAGAACCATCTGTCCGCTGCGGATGCGGGTGTAGACACCGGTCATGGCCGGCCGGGTGTCCTCGGTGGCGGCAGCAAAGGCCACCTGGCCGATAGCCTCCCGCAGGGCTGCCGGGTCTACCGTGGCGATGGCCTCGTTCCCTTCTACCGAGGGGATGGGGGGAAATTCCATCGGGTCCAGGCCCTTGATCTCGGCCTCGTATCTTCCACACTGCATATGGAGCGTGCGGGTGCGCGGCTCCAGTTCCATATGGACCGGCTCGTTGGGAAGGCTTCCTACAAAGTCGGAGAGCAGCCGGGCCGGGATGGCCACCCCGCCCGCGGTACGAATCTGGCAACCCACCCAGCAGGTGATGCTCAAGGAAAGGTCGGTGGCGGCCAGTTTCAGCCGACCCTGGTCGGTTTCCATAAGCACCGTGGAGAGGGACGGGAGCGTGCTACGTGCGGCTACGGCGTGGGAGACCAGAGCCAATCCCCGACGGAGGTTCTCTTGAAGGCACACAACGTTCATCCTGGAAACCCTCCGATATGGGCGCATCCCCGATGCGCTTCTACGTCCGAGCGGTTTTCTACCGGCCCTATTGTACTACACTCCTCCCTGATGTGCAAGAAGGGGGCTGAGCCGCCCGCCCTGGCGTACGGTCCAGGCCGCAGAGCCGGGTTCACGCCCCGCATGAACAGGCCGGCCAGGCGGCTCCGGGAAGGATAAAAACGGCAAAAGACCGGGGACAGGACGGTAGCCCAGAGATCGAGGCGGTGGGGACAACGGGCTGCCCGAAAACTTTCCGGGTAGGCAAGGGCCATGCCTCCAGCAAGGCGCCTATCAATCTCCCCAGGTTCGGGCGGTGTGGGGGCGGAAATAACCGGCTTATCCGATCTTCCGGGTCTGGACATGTCTTCCCGGATCAACCTCCGGAAGGATCCGGCGAAAGGTCCCTGCCACCACCTGGAGCAGGATAGAAAGGGGCACAGGGGACGCATCCAAGCGGGCGAGGACATCGTTCAGGGTTTCCTTCAGGGCTTTGCGTACCTCCTCCTGCAAGGCGAGGGAAGCCTCCTCGAACTCCAGGGCCTGTTCGAGCAGGCCCATGGGAAGAAGGCGTAGGTAGGGGAGGACCTTCCGGCAGTCCACCACCTCGGCAAGGGTAGCCGGCCGGTCCGGAGAGGTGTCCCTTTCCAGCCAGCGGGCCGTGGCTTCGAGCAGGCGAGGCATGGTGCGAAGGTGGTTTTCCAGAGCACTTTGGAAGGGGTTATGGGTCCCCAAGAGAGGCGCAGCCTGTCGGTAGAGGGCCTGCCAGAGGGCAAAGGCCGCGCGGTCTCCGGCCAGGCTCTCCTTCAGGAGTTCACGGTGGCCGATCGCGGCCGGCCGCGTGTCCTCGATGCCGGAGATGGTGAAGAGGGGAAGTTCGGGGACGATAACCTGCACCCGGCCGCGGCTCTGGGCGTAGAGGTACGCCGGCGCGCCGCAGCGAAGGAGGCCGGCCGGGTCGGCGATTCCCTGGGCCGAAAGCGCCGCCGCCATCTCTTGCAGCGTGGGCAGGCGGTATACGCCGGGGGCCAGGACGGGGGCAAACGGAAGTTCGGCCTCCCCGCGATGGGTAGGCAGCCCATACCGTTCCCAGAGCGGAGCAAGTTCCGGTGCCAGTTTCATCGCCTCTTCCGAGAGGAAAGCATAGGCCCCGCCCAGCAGGGCGTTGTGCAGAGGAACGAGGATTTCGGGCCGAAAGTCGTCGAGGAGGGACCGGAGGGCCTGTGTCTCCGGGAGAGGCCGCTCCCAAGGCCAGGTCGGGTCATCGCTGGGAAACGTCCACTCGACCTGTTCCCCTTCCGGTGGGCGAAAGTGGCAGCGGGCATAGTTCGCCAGGTCCAGGGGGCGGGTGAACCAACCCTCGTTACAGCGGGCTCCATCGGGATCCACGCAGGGCAGGAGGAGCCAGCGGGCCGAGCGGAACAGGGCCTCGTCTTCCAGGACGAGGTGGGCCAGGCGAAGGAGGGCAAGTCCACCCAAAGGTTCGTCCGGCTGGGGAAAGCCATAGGCCAGGATGCGGCGGGGGCCCTGGCCCAATTCCAGTGCCAGGAGCCCTTCCCCCTGCCGGCTGTATCCGTAGGTGTGGAGGGTGCTCCGGCCCTGGGACCTTTCGGCCAAGCGGCGGAACTCCTCCAAAAGGTTATCCAGCGGAGGGAAGGTGAGCGGTCCGGCCGGCGGTTCGACGTTCGGCATGGATTCCCTATGATGAGAGGAGGCGCACCGACAAAGGCGGCAACGGACCTACAGCCGTCGGGCGATCATCAGGCGCTGAATCTGGTTGGTGCCCTCGTAGATTTGCAGAAGTTTGGCATCGCGCATATATTTTTCGACGGGGTAATCCTGCATATAGCCGTAACCGCCCAAGATCTGCACGGCGTCGGTGGTAACGCGCATGGCCACGTCGGAAGCATAGCACTTGGCCATGGCCGAGAGACGTTCGGCTTCCGGTTCGCCCCGGTCATAGGCCCGGGCGGCGCGCCAGGTAAGAAGGCGGGCCGTCTCCACAGCCATGGCCATATCGGCCAGCATGAGTTGGATGGCCTGGTGGGAGGCGATGGGTTTGCCGAACTGGATGCGCTGGCGGGCATAGTCGCGGGCTGCTTCAAACGCGGCCCGGCTCAGACCCACTCCGATCGCCGCCACGCCGACGCGGGCGCGGTTCAGCGTCTCCACCAGGATACGAAAACCCTCGCCTTCTTTCCCCAGGCGGTTTTCGGCCGGGATACGCACGCCCTCGAAGATAACCTCACGGGTATCGGAGGCACGCTGGCCCATCTTACGTTCCTTCTTCCCTGTGGAGAGACCGGGGATGCCGACCGGCACGACAAAGGCGGAAAGACCCCGGGCACCGCGGGCACGGTCGGTGGAGGCGATGACGGTGTAGAGGGAGGCCAGTCCGCCGTTGGTGATAAAGGTCTTGACCCCATCGAGGATATATTCCTCTCCTTCCCGGCGGGCAGCGGTGGAGACGGCGGCGGCGTCGGACCCGGCCCCCGGTTCGGTCAGGCAGAAGGCAGCCAGGCGCGGCTCGGCGCAGAAAGCGGGAAGGAAGCGAGCCTTTTGCTCGGCACTTCCGAAGAGGAGGAGAGGGAGGAGAGCCAGCCCGTTGCCCAGGAGGCTGGTGGCGATGCCGGCGCAGCCGGCCCCCAGTTCCTCGGCGATGAGCGAGACCTCAAAAGCGCCCAGGCCAGCCCCGCCATACTCCTCCGGCACCTCCAGGTTCAAGAGGCCGGCCTGATGGGCCCGCCGCAGCACCTCCACAGGAAATTCCCCACTTTCATCGGCCTGACGGGCCCGGGGAACGATTTCCTGTCGGACAAAGTTCCGGGCCAGGTCCCGAAAAGCCTGTTGTTCTTCCGAAAGTTCGAAATCCACCATGGTCCACCCCCCAAAAAAAGCCGGCCGGCCCTTGCATGAACGCCTGTGGCAGGTTTCCAGCCTATCCTTACTGCCCCTTGAGCAGGTGTCGGGCGATCACCAGGCGCTGAATCTGATTGGTGCCTTCGTAGATCTGTAAAAGTTTGGCATCGCGCATCAACTTTTCCACCGGATAGTCGCGCATATAACCATAGCCGCCAAAGATCTGCACAGCGTCGGTGGTGACGCGCATGGCTACGTCGCTGGCAAAACACTTGGCCATGGCCGATTCCCTGGTGTTCGGCAGCCCTTCGTCGGTCAGCCAAGCGGCGTACCAGGCAAGCAGGCGGGAGGCTTCGACCTGCATAGCCATATCGGCCAGCATGAACTGAATGGCCTGTTGTTCGGCGATGGCCTTGCCGAATTGGACACGCTTTTTGGCGTATTCGGTGGCCAGTTCCAGGGCATGTCGGGCCACGCCGGTGGCCAGGGCGGCTACGCCGGCCCGGGCGGCATCCAGCGTCTTGAGGGCTACGGCAAACCCCCGTCCCTCCCGGCCCAGCATATTCTCGGCAGGAACACGCACACCGGTGAAGGTGATTTCGGCGGTGTTGGAAGCGCGCTGGCCCATCTTGTCTTCGACCTTGGTGATGGAGATGCCCGGAAGGTCCGCCGGGACGATGAAAGCGGTTATGCTGCGGGAACCCCGCTCCGGGTCGGTGATGGCAAAGACGGTGTAGAGGGAAGCGATAGCCCCGTTGGAGATAAAACACTTGACACCGTTGAGGACGTATTCGTCACCGTCCAGGATAGCCGTTGTACGCACGTTCCCGGCATCGCTCCCGGCCTCGCGCTCGGTCAGGCAGAAGGCGGCCAGTTGGCGGTTCCGGCAGAGCGGCTTGAGGAAGCGCTCCTTCTGTTCCTCGGTGCCGAAGAGGACAAGCGGAGTGGTGGCCAGGGTGTTGACCATGATGGTCGTGGTAATGCCGGCGCAGGCAGCGCCCAGTTCCTCGGTCACGATGCAATTGGCCAGCGCTCCCTGACCTCCGCCGCCGTATTCGGACGGGACGGCCAGGTTGATCAGACCCTCCTGGTAGGCGCGTTCGATGATGAAGGCGGGATGCTCACCTCGGCGGTCGTACTCGGCAGCGATGGGGAGGATTTCTTCCTGAGCGAAACGGCGGGCACGGGCCTGGAGTTCCTCCAGTTCGGGGGTCAGACGAAACGAAATCACGGTCTACCTCCTCCTGTTCATCCAGACGACTGACCCGGGATGGGCGGATTATAGCACAAGAGCAGGGCAAGGGCAAGTGCTTCGTCTCCTTTTCGGCCGCAGGTCAGGGTGCCGAACCAACCTGCCGAATGACCGTTTCCGCTGCCAGGGGGAAACCCCGGTATAGGGGCGCAACTCTTCGCGTCCCTACGTTTGCCGCCTCTCCTTCCATTCCCGTTCGATCTCGCGGCGGGCCTCGCGGCGGGCGATGGCCTCGCGGCGATCGTGGAGTTTGCGCCCTCGGCACAGGCCGAGTTCCACCTTGGCCCAGCGGCCCTTGATGTAGAGGCGCAAGGGGATGAGGGTGAGGCCGGAGGCCTCCAGTCGGCCGCGCAGGCGGTTGATCTCGCGGCGGTGCAGGAGAAGACGGCGGGGGCGGGTGGGAGAGTGTCCAAAGTGACGGCCGGCTTCGAGGTAAGGAGAAATATGCACGTCCATCAACCACACCTCGTCGTCCAGAACCCGGGCATAGCCGCCGCGCAGGTTAACCCGTCCGGCGCGGATGGATTTGATCTCGGAGCCGGTCAGGGCCAACCCGGCCTCGTAAGTTTCCAGAATGTCGTATTCGTGGCGGGCCTGACGGTTGACGGCGATGGTCTTTTCGTAGGTTCGATTCGGAGGCATCTTCCTCACCGGGTCTCCACCCGCACCCGCAACATCTTGTCCCCGACCTGAATCCGGCGCAGCACATCCAGCGAAGCACTGCAATCACCAAAGACGGTATAGGCTCCGTCCAGATAGGGAGTGGCGGCCAGGGTGATGTAGAACTGACTGCCGTCGGAACGGCGTTCGGGGTTGACGCTATCGGGTGTGCGGGCCATTGCCAGGGCGCCGGCCCGATGGGGCAGTTGGATCTCGGCCTCGATGGTGTAGCCGATGCTTCCGGAGGCCTGGTCGTTGGGGCTTCCTCCCTGGATGACGAAACCCGGCTCTACCCGGAAGAAGGTATGGCCGTCATACCAGCCCTGGTTGGCGAGTTTGGTAAAGTTCTCCACCGTCTTCGGTGCGGCGTCGGGCCGCAACTCGCAGCGGATGGTACCACGGTTGGTCTCGATGAAGGCGACGGGACGTTGGGAGGAGGGGGTCAGGGTAGGGGGGATATAGACGCCGTAGGTACAGGCGGCCAGCAGAAGGACAGGCCAGAGTATCCAGAAGCGGCGAGCCATCTTTTCCTCCATCGGTGTATTGGTTCGGGCGATATTGTACAACAGGACGGTCAAAGGCTCAAGCACGGTTGTCGGGCCGGCCGGGGTATGGTATAATAATTTGCCGTACCGAGAGCGAATCTGAGGCACTCCAGGAGGCGTTTGTGGATCCCTTCCAAGCCCTTTTCCTCGGCATTCTCCAGGGGCTGACAGAATTTCTACCTATCAGCAGCAGCGGGCACCTGGTGCTCCTGCCGGCCCTCCTGGGTTGGGAGAAGCCCTCCCTGGTCTTTGAGACGACCGTCCACCTGGGCACGCTTCTGGCCCTTCTGGCCGTCTTCTGGCAGGATATTGGACGGCTTCTTGCGGCCTGGTGGCAGGGAATCCGGCGCGGCCGACCGCTGGCTACCTTCGGGTCCCGGCTGGCCTGGTGGATCCTCCTGGGCACAATGCCGGCCCTCGTGGCGGGGATGCTCCTGGAGGCACACTTTGAGGTCCTCAATACACCCCACTACGCCGGTATCTTTTTCCTGGCCACGGCCGGCTTCCTTCTCCTGGCCGAACTCCTCGGCCGTCGTCGGCGCCCGCTGGAAGAATTGACCTGGTGGGATAGCCTCCTGATCGGCCTGGCCCAAGCCGCCGCCATCCTCCCCGGCCTTTCCCGCAGCGGGGCGACGATCTCTACCGGCATGCTGACCCACTTGAAACGAGAAGCGGCTGCCCGCTTTTCCTTTCTCCTTTCCCTTCCGATCGTCGCCGGGACCGGCCTGCTGAAACTGTGGGAATTCTGGCAAAGCGGAGGAGGACAGACCGAAGCCCTTTTTCTTCTTCTGGGCTTTTTCTCGGCGGCGCTCTGCGGTTTTGCCGCCATCCGTTTCTTGCTGGTTCACGTGCGGAACCGGCCTCTTTACCCCTTCGCCGTCTATTGCCTCCTTATCGGCCTGATCGCCCTGTTGGCCCTTTCGTAGGCTACACGGTTTCGACCGGATTTCTCTTTGGACGCGAATATTCGGGTTGCGTGGATAAGGGGCGCAACGGAATTGCGGCCGTACATTTGCCCTATGTCCGGCCGGATATCCCTCTTGCCACACGGATTTCGACAGAACGGCTCGGGGGCCTCGTCGCTGGCCTCCTGTCCCCTGAACCCCGATTCCCTACGCCCTTTCCCCCAAAAGGGCCCGCCCCAGACGCACAAGCGTTGCTCCCTCCTCCACAGCCACGACGTAATCATCGCTCATTCCCATTGAAAGGTGCGCCCAGAGAGCCTCGGGAAAGCGTTCCCGGAGTTTTTCCCGCAGACCCCTCAGCCGGGCAAAGATCGGCCGCACCCGCTCCGGGTCAGGGGCCATGGGGGCTACCGTCATCAGGCCTTCCAGCCGGAGGTAGGGCAGGGGGAGCATCTCCTCTACGGCACGGAAAAGCACCTCCTCGTGGGGAGGGAAGCCGAACTTGGTGGCCTCCTCTCCGACGTTCACCTCCAGGAAGATCGGAACGGTTCGGTTGAGTGCGGCGGCCCGTCGGTTCAGGATCCGGGCCAGTTCCGGGTCATCTACAGAGTGGATCAGGTCGAAGAGAGCCAGGGCCAGGCCGGCCTTGTTCTTCTGGAGGTGTCCGACCAGATGCCAGCGGACTCCGGGGAGGTTTCCTAAGAGACGTCGTTTATCACGGGCTTCCTGGACGCGGTTTTCGCCGATCTCGACCAGGCCGGCCGCTACCGCTGCCTGCACAACCTCGGCCGGAAACGACTTGGTCACGGCCACGATGCCGACTTCCTCCGCACGTCTTCCGGCCCGCCGGCAGGCCTCGGAGATGCGATCCCACACCTCGGCCAGACGGAGGGCAATACGGTTGACCGTTTCCTCGTGGGCATTCGCCATCGGCTTCAGCCCTCCCGTAGCCCGATGACCGCCCCAAACAACCCGCGCAGGCCGCCCTCCCGGCGGTAGGAGAAGAAGCGATCCACCCGGCAGGACGTACAGATGCTCGAAAGTTCGATCTGCGCTTCCGGGATGCCGGCCCGCCGGAGGGCCTGGCGATTGGCTTCCCACAGGTCGAAATAGGCATGTCCCGGCCGGCCGGGGCGGAGGAGCGCTTCCGGTTCGGGCAGGTGTGCCCGCACACCGGCGATAACCTCTCCCCCGACTTCGTAACAGCATGGCCCGATAGAAGGTCCCAACCCCACACGCAGGTCCGTTGCCCGGGTGCCAAAGGCCTGTTCCATCACTTTCACCAGACGCCCGGCGATTCCCAGGAGCGTGCCTCGCCAGCCGGCATGGGCCAGCCCCACGGCCCGTCGGACCGGGTCATAGGCCAGGATCGGGATGCAGTCGGCAAAGTAGCCCAGGAGGTAGAGGCCGGGGGTGTTCGTGACCAGACCATCCGCCCCGTGGCCGCTCCGCCAGCAGCCGTAGGCAGGCCCCGGGACCACCACGACCTCATCCCGGTGTACCTGTCGCGTGGGAACCAGAGCCTCTGAGGAGATGCCCAACGCCTCCGCCAACCGCCGACGCCCCCCATCCTCCGGCGGGTGGACCGAGCCGAAGGTGCGGTCAGATATACCGTGCACGACTTCGGGAAAAGCTGCAAGCAACCGAAAGTGTACCAGTTCAGACATGTTTGGGAGGAAAACCGGGCCTATCGCCTTCCTCTGGGAAGGGAAGAGGGAAGATTTCTCGACAAATCCGGGTAGGGGGTTCGGGTGGGCGATGGAGGCACGGTAGCGGTCGGTACGGGCGTTCCCGGCGTGGGAGAGGGCAAGGGGGAGGGAGTCGGTGTCGAGGGGGTGGGGGTT
>FWPU01009999.1_pt1 | contig 14483 bp, 9 predicted proteins | sample 2228361 | NCBI WGS metagenome assembly FWPU01 (sample SAMEA103939777, study PRJEB20133) | metagenome
CAATAAAAAACTTGTCAATGGCTATATGTCATATATTCCTAAATGGTATGTAAAACTTACTGATGTAATGATGGAATTTCCGAATGAAATGTCTTTGTTTATATTGAAAGAGATGGGCGTTAAATACATAATAATCCACCAGACATTGCTTTCTCAGGCTCAACTTGTGTTTATCAGGGAAAGAATAAAAGAATTTTTTACTCCCTCTCAAATTATTGATTTAGACAACGATATTCTTCTAAAACTCTCCTATTAGAAGTCTGATTGTGAATCCTGGCTATGGGTATGTCAGAATTTCTGTAAGATTTCCAATAATTTCTGCGTCATTATCAAAAAGAAGAGAATTGTCTACTGTCAGCCATGAATGTCCGGTGAGAATTTTCTCTTTTTTGTTTTGGGAGTCAGTGGTTGAGACCCCGAAATGCATTTTTGGTTCGTGACCGTATTTTTTTAATAATCTGAAGATTAACATGCTCTTCTTCCAACATTTTACAGGAATGAATTTGTTCTGGAGAGATAAGACGAGATTTAATGAATTTAAAATCAAATCTTTATCATAAAATTTTTTATTACGGAGAGGGGTAATAATTCTAAAAACTGCATTCAGGGCAAGAGTTCGTATGATGATGCTTATAACAAAAGACCATAATATACCCTCTAAAATAATCCAGAGGTTTACTTCCTTACCACGAAATTTCATGGACACCATGCAGGATTATTGACAAGATAGATACCGTTTGATTTTGTTAATCGTCTCGGGAATTGTCCGTTAATGTCTGATATGTAAATCTCATTATGTCCGTCCTGATTTGAAACATAGACCAGAGATGTCTTATCATGGGAGACCATTGGATTGAAGTTATCAGAGAAGGGGCTGGTGATTGAGTATGGTGGAAAGGAGCCATCAACAGGTGCCCTGTAAATACCGGCGCCATTTTCTCCATAAGCCCAGTAGAGGATTTCTGTATCATTGTTTATCCAGGAGAGGGGCCCTTTTGTCGCACCAGAGACGCCAGGAACTTTGACTGGTTTGCCGCTTCCGTCGGAATTTATTATGTATATGCTACCTTCGTAATCCGGAGCCCTTAAGAAGGCAATCCTTGTTCCATCCGATGACCATGCAGGAGCAGTGACGCCCATGTCATCGTAGGTAATCTGTCTTTTCTCAGAGCCATCTGCATTCATCACAAAGATCTGATTCCTTCCAGTATAGGGTGGGGTAGGGTCGTAAACAGTATAAACATAGGCAATCTTTGAGTTATCAGGGGAGAAGACAGGATAAGAATGACCAGCCCTGTCAGAGGTTAACTGTTTTACCTTCATGGTCGTAAGATTAAGGAGGAAAATCTCATTGTACCCATTCAGGTCTGAGATGAAGAGGAGAGAATTCGCATCACTACTGCAGGAGGGTATGTCTTCAATTGAGTAATTCTTGATTATTTTCCCGTATTCGTAGAATGGTTCTGCAAGGGTTGAGTCCCATCTCGCATTTCCATTAGTATCAATGTATTCCTCTCCTTCGTCACGACACCCATTAGCATTCAAGTCAGTGAATTCCTCCTGCGGGTCATAATGACCATTGCCATTAAGGTCATCGTATGCCTCTCCACAATCATAAACTCCATTATTATTCTCGTCATAGAAGGGTTCTGCAAGAGAATGGTCCCAGATGCCGTTGCTGTTAGTGTCAATGAAGTCCTCATTTGTGTCCCAGCACAGATTGTTGTTTAAATCAGTGAATTCCTCCTGGGGGTCATAATGACCATTGCTGTTTGTGTCAGTGTAAATATCACCACAGGTATAAGTGCCTTTGCCTTTATAGAGAAGATTTAATGTAAGTGAATAGCTGTTTGTGCCGTCAGGAAGAATGGAGTAGATGTCTCCCATTCCGGTCTGATTTGAATAATACACAATACTCTTTGACCATTTACAGCACTCCCTCTCTTCCCACTCAAAATCCTCCAGGTTAAAGTAACAGGAACCAATCATCAGTAAAATCCAGAGGACATGTAATCTGTAATTCATAATTAACCCTGTAATTCCAATCACCTCACTGAATTGCCCCTACAATCTCGGTGGAGGATAGCACCCCTATTCATTCTTCAATCAAATAAGATTAAATTTCTTCAGTTCTTCCAAAAAATTACTTACAGATGTTCTGGCTTCGTCTAATTCCACGTCGTAATCAGAATGTAAAGCGCTGGCAATCTCATCTATGTCCTTGCCCATCTCGTAGTGCTTCCAGATCTCCGCGGCAGTAGAATTGAGGGTATAGAACTTCTTTGTTTTTAGATTAAGAAGAACGCCCTCACCGTCCGGGAGCAGAGAAAAAACAATATCCTTCTTTTTATTCATGTTGATATTTTATGTCAAATTCATGTATAAGTCAAGGACATCTGCTACATCCCTCTATTTTCGGTTAAACCTGGATTCTGCATAAAGATATAGCATTAAATTTTAAATTCCCTCAAGGTGACCGCAGCACTTTCGTCTGCGAGGATAAAGTGCTTTTTTCAATCCAAAAAAACCCCGGGCAGGGCCCGGGGGACAATGGACTTTATTTATTCTTTTTAAACTACAGACCAATGTCAAGGGTGTATTCACCTGATATAAGCCCTGTCAGAAGCGAGAGCATTGCGTTTAAATAGTAGTTATTCATTTTGTCTGTGTTGAAGGTCAGTGTGCCACACTCAAAGCCCCTCTCAGGAGGTAATATTAATGGCATATTTAAAGGAGGTCCTATGGTGAGGAGATTGAATGAATTTGCTCCATTATGGTATATCGGGATTGTAAGCATTCCTCCAAGAAGGGGTGGGTTGAAGAAGAGATATACTGAATCAGGGAGATTGTTTGGTGCTTCGTATTTTCCGGTTACAGGCCAGTAATGGGGCTTATCCTTCATTGTTTTTAATGGGTCAGTATCTACTGGGTGTTTTGGGTCTTTTCCTCCTGTGGCCTCCCTGATGGGCTCACAAGTGGATGCAAATATGTCATTCGCTGTAAGGATACCAAAGGCAGGGTCATAATATGGATAGAGTTTTGGACTTATGGCAAGAGTTCTTTCTGCTCTGTAGTCATAGGTGCCCGGATAGTAAATGTAGAGGCAGAGTCCGGAGAGACATTCCATATTATCAAGTTCTGGATCTGGATTGTAGCCCGCAATATAGCCGGGTTCATAGGCGTCATATTTATTATCCACACCTACATTAGAGAATGGGTCTCCCGCATCATATGTCCCATTGTTTTCACCATCATCGCCACTGCCTGGTTCTCTATCCAGTCCATAGTCAAGGTATTTTTCACCAGAGTTATATATACCATTTAATTCTGTGCCCGTAGGATTGGTTGAAGCATCATAATTATCGCCTGCAGGGTCAGGATTGTCATCACTGCCCGGACAATTAAAGTTCTGACAGTAAACATACTCTGAATAGTTATCCGGAATACCATCCCCATCGTCGTCTACAACCCCATAGCCAGGTAGTCCATCATAGCCAAAGGGTGGTCTAACGTCATCCATTCCAGCACAGGCATTAGGATTTGAAATACGCTGGTTTATGCAATACACATATTCGCCAGCGTCATCTGTTCCATTGATTCCATCATCATCAACGTTAGCAACGCCCGGCTTGGCATCATTTCCAAACATTCTGGATGAATCATCAGAGCCCGGCCAGAGATATTCTGAAAAGTTATCTGTAATACCATCGCTGTTATCATCAACGCCAGCAACCCCTGGCTTTTTATCCGGCCCAAATTCCAATTGAATAATTGCAGAATTTGACCTATCATAGAGGTCATCATTCCAGTCAGGTCCAATAGGGCAATTATTCGGGTCAGAGCAGTCATATCCAGAGAGATATTCATCGGGTTCATCTACAGTGCCATCCCAATCATCATCCTGAGAAGCCACTCCAGGCCTGCCATCCGGTCCCCATGCGGACAATTCATAGAGGTCAGGCAATTGGTCAGTGCCCCAGTCATAGAAGGGCTCGCCGCGGTCAAATTTGCCATTACCCTCTGCAGGGTCAGTGCCTGCCGGGTCATTCGTCTTCCATGGGTCACCAACATCCCACCAGGACTCTATTTCTGTCCGCTGGAGCATTATATCGCCTGCCCTGTTCCATCTTCCACTGCCGTCAATGTCAGTAAAACTTGCTGTTGATGCGTCGTATTGACCGTTGCTGTTTGTGTCCTCATAATATTCAAAGGGGTCGCGGATGCCATTACCATTTATATCAGCAAAATATTCAATTGAACTGCAGTCGCCATTGCATGGCTCATCCTCCTTATGGAACATGGGCAGGAGGTCAGTTATATTTGTTGGCGGATTCCTGAACATTGCCCCGACGTCAAGGGACGGAATTCCTGCAATTGGAGGAAGTGTTCCTATCAAGGGTCCAATCTGTTCCATTATAGCACTAATATTGTAAAATACCAGTGGTGGTATGTGAGCAGCTAATCCGATGACACCGTTATATTGGGCAACTGAGGAAATATCAGGAACAAGGCTCCCAAGTTCTGTAATTAGTCCTGGGAACTTTTTGAGCAGTGCCTGAACAATCTTTATGGTATCAACCGGATGTGCCCCATCATCATCAAGTATGCTTGTCTGGACGTCTGTAAGGAGTTGTGCTGTTTCATCAAGGTATATTGCCTTTGAGAGTATGGGAGAAACAGCAATGTTTATGACATTCGCTGCCTGGTCAATATCCATTCCGGAGATATTTATTGGTAAAATAGAGGATACATCAATACCAAGTGCAGGTAATACCTGAAGCACAATATAGAGGAGATAGCCCGTTAACGAACACTGCCATTTTTCACCAGGGTCGTATTTGTCATTATTCTCTGTTCCAGAAGGATTTGTATCAGAATAATTGTCCCTGTTCGGGTCTGCCCCTGCAAAGCCATCCTCAGCAAAGTCAGGCACACCAATCACAAAACCGCTTACTGTAATGGTGTCAGTCCCCCAGTCAAGGAATGGCTCACCTGCGTTATAAGTTCCGTTGCCTTCTGTACCTGATGGATTACTTGTCGGGTCATAATTATCGCCTTTCGGGTCGGAATTGCAGACCTGTTCGTATCCCTTTTCTTCAGATGAGACCTCATGATAATCATCCTTACCATCTGCTCCTACATCAGCCCAGTTTATTGGAGGTGATGCAAGATGAAGTGCTCCATTTGAGTCATAGTAGCTTGCTCCCTGTTTTATTATGAAATCTGGTAGAGCAGTGATTTTAATCCATTGCCCACTCATTTCAAAGAAATATAGTTCCTGATACGGTTCAAAGTAAGAGTCCGCCTCGCCGTAGTCATAAGTGCCAGGGATTCCGTCAATTCCGAAGTCATTAAAGGGTTCGCCAGGAGCGCCTAACTCCCAGATTCCGTCGCCCTCACCAAAGTCAGGTGCAATGCCCTGGACACCATCGCAGCCGACATCCTGAAAGGGTTCACCGCTATCAAATGCACCATTACCCTCTGTGCCAGTAGTTGAACCCCCGCATGACGCCTGACATAAGGGGTCTGTTGAACTGACGTTATCACAGGATGGGTCAATTCTATCATTGTACTGGTCGTCTGAACCAGACCAGCCGTATTCACCACAATCATCTGTCCCGTTTACTCCATTATCATCAACACCTGCAACTCCTGGTTGCCCGTCTGGACCGAATACACCAACAGATTTCCATTCTGATGCATTATCAATAATTCCATCAGCATCATCATCAACGCCCGCAACACCAGGCTTGCCATCAACACCGTATTTACCACCTTCTTCGCTATCCCATGCATTATCTGTTCCCTTGTCAATTAATGTTTCACCCGGCTTACCACCTCCACATGTAGCAGCATCTTCATATATTCCATTTCCTTCGGTTGAGCAGAGAGGCAAGCAGGAGGAAGCGGAGAGATTGCACCAGTTAGAGGTAGAACACTTCGCTCCACCTGTTCCATCACCACTGCCATCCACATTGTGAACTGCGTATGTCTTATCCTTATCCCATGTATTTACTTTGCCATCAATTCCCCAGTCATAGAATGTTTCTCCAACCGGGAGGGCATTGCTTATGGTAACAGATGTATCCGGGGTTGTATATACCTTTAATGTCGTTTTTACTGTTGTTGGCAACGGATACCCTGAAGGAATCTTTACAAGTTGAATTGCTTCCTCCTGGGCTTGACGGCTCCCGTCTCCGCCTGAATCATCACCTACGGGATTTGGATTGGAATCTCCTGCATTATATCCAAATTCATCCTTGTCTGCACGGACATCAATGCCTGTATCCTCATAATTCAGGAGGTGGTTTGTCTGGGACCCCCTCTCGTTAATTATATAATTGAAGGCGCCCGCAAAACTGCCGAGGGATGAGGCAAGGAGATTGCGAATCTCTTCGAGTTCGCTCATTGTTGCCACTGCCTCACCGAATCCAGGAATGCTCAGCGGGTTTGGTGAACACTCCGGGGCGGAGATATAAGCAATCAATGGGTCAACAATATCGTATGCGAAGACAATTTTCACAAGACCTAAGACACCCTGAAATGTGCCTAAAAGGAAGGATACATCTGCATAATCGTATGTGCCCATGAGGTTGATGTAGAGCGGGTCATCTGTGACAGATGTTGTGAATGGGTTATCCTGGAGTATTGTTAATTTTGCTGAATCAAGCGTCATGGAGAAGGACTTATATTTTGTAACTTCAGCCAGGTCATTTGTAATTGGGCCAATAATTTGTGTCATTGCATCCTCAAGGAAGTCCTTGAGATTCCCGAGTTCAAGGGGCTGACATTCACCTTCATTCTGTTTTGGCTTCAGTCCTGTAAGCGCTAATGATGCGGCAAAGACAAGAATTATTGCTACTGCTGGAATATCCGGTCTTCTTCTCCTTATTGACCTGCCAATACGGAAAAAGAAAAGGAAAAGAAATGGTGAAAGATAAACCAAGCCATTCAGGAATCCAGCAAGGAATAATTGGGAGCGTAGTTTTTTGATATCGCCCATGGAACGAATGTTTGTAATATTACATGAACCAGATGAACAGCCCTCACAACTTGAGCAACTCATTCCTCCAGAAGGGCAGAGCGATGGGCACCCAGCTCCGCCACAGCCACCTGCGCCACCACAACTTAAGGAACAGCCACCGGTATCCCCGCCCATCTGTCCGAGAAGAGTATTGACCAGCGCCACTGTGTTGAATGTGCTTACCATTGCAATTCCGAAGTGGGCGTGGGATTGAACAAATTCATAATCAGCGCCCTCTAATTTTACATCGTCGCAGGTTAAGGCGCGGTTATATAAATCATTTACTTTTTTTCGTAAGTCAGAATTTTCAAGACCACCCGTCCGAATGATTTCATCCGCCTCTTGAACAAGAGCAATTGGATTGCACTTTTCCTTTTTGCAACCACCAATGAAGAAAAGAACTATTAAAAGAGAAAAAAGGAAATTACCCAACAGTTTACTTCTTTCCATCACTAACCTCCTGAATAAATTTATAAAAATTTATATCATTATATATAGTCGTTGTCAAGTTTTAATTTTGACATTTTTATAGCCATTGTCAAGTTTTAATTTTCACCCTCTTTGAAATAATATCCTTTGCCCATGGATGGTCTGGAAAACGCTCAAGCCAGTTAATTTTGCCAAAGTATTTTTTGCAATAGAAGCAGGGAAAGTAATCATGATCAGTCCACCTGCCCGCCCGGATATAGTCCAGTTTGTCCCTGTTGAACTGGTAGATTCGCTCCATCCATAGAGCAATCCCTTCCTCAAGGTCTGTCTCATGCATATCCGCAACAATTTCTACCTCCGGAACTGAAGGGTCCTCGCGGTAACCGGAAAGCAGACAGCAGAATGTCAACCGTCCCTTATAGTCAAAATTGAGGTTTGACATGGTGAGGGTCCTGCACTGGAACATCTTCAGGGGCGTGTAGGCGCCCATGCTCATCAAGACATCATGCTTTGTAAAGTTTTTAATCTCCTCAACCTTTGCCTCCACAAGTCGATACTCTTCCGGGGTTAAATCCATATCGGTCTGGGCTGTTTTTTGTGTCGGTACCATATGCGCATAGAAGAGATAATTTGCACCCACGCCCATGGATAATTTTGCAACATCCTCAAGTTCATGGAGGTTCAGCCGGTTGACCGTTATAAGGAAGGCGAACCTTATATGGTTTGCCCTCAGAATTGTGACCGTCTTCATCAACTCCCTGAAAGAGCCAGCACCCCTGATTTTATCATGGGTTTCCTCAGTGGCGCCATCTAAACTGAGGGAGATTCCTGTGAGCATTTTCTTTCGCTTCAATCTCCCATTCAGGATTTCAAGAACGCGCTCAAAGTGCCATCCGTTTGTTACAATGTTGTAGGTGTAATTATTGTCAACAATTATATCAATTATATCTTCAAGGTGTGGATGTAATGTGGGTTCTCCGCCAGTGAGTATTATGTGGGGCGTTTCAAAAATCTTCGCCTGCAGAATAATTTTTTCAAACAGATTAACAGGGAAATTCCCTGAGTCAATTGTCTGCCTCAAACAGTGCAGGCATTTTAGATTGCATGCGTTTGTGAGTTCAAAACTTATTTCAGATATTGACATATTGTTTCCTCCATCTCTGATATGGTATTTTCGAAATCCTCTAAGATGTCCGTGCCGAGGTCTGCTTCAAAACATCTGCATTGTGAAATTAATTGAATGAGTGTATTAAGGTGTTCCCTTGCAATTAAGTGGTCAAACATTACCTGCTGACTACATAGAATTAGATTCCTTAAAGCAACGGACTGCTTTAATTCCGATAGTTGAGTTATATTTTTATTGCGTATTTTTGTAAAGAGGATAATTCTGGGCGCGCAATATTTTATAAGTTTGTTTTTAAAAGCACGCCTTACATAAAGCGTAAGTTTCATTGACCCTGAATCAGGAATATTTGAGAACTCCGGGAGGTATTTCAATGTATCACGGGTAATAAGAAAGTCCCTGGCATAAGCATGCGCGAAAACCTTGCCATTATCACCCCTGCTGATGAAGAGAGCGTCATCACCGAGATAATAATATCCGTGCTTTATGAAACTTATAGTAAGTGTTGTTTTACCGCTGTTACCTTCGCCGGCAATCAGAATACCCCTTTTGCCATCCCTTGATACAGCACCAGAGTGAAGATAATAGAGTCCGCGGTACCGGAGAAGTTCAATAAGGAGGACAGTGAAAAAGAGCGGAGTAAATAAAGCAGGATCCCGGAGCACAGGTGGGTAAATAAAAATTTTTGATTTTCCTTCCTGCGGTATTAAATCAGCACATGAAAATCCGTCAGTTACAAAATATCTTTTTCTGTCCGGTGACTGAAATATCTGGACATTGTGATAGTAGGCGAGTTTTTTGTAATATGGTGGAATCTCAATTACCCTCCGCGCCCTCTGGATTGAGACCTCAGCTGCATATGGTAATGAGTTCTGAGATGCAACATGGGGCTTTAGATTATCTTTGATTATCTTTAGGACGTCCTTATTATAGGACTTGATTTTCACCACTGTATTATGAAACCTGAGTGATAAAGAAAACATTTAATAATTATAACATAATTTAATCTGTATGCAAGATTTTTTTCGGTTTACAATACGTCTTTATAATAATATAATCAATCATTATGAAAATTCTTAGCAGGATTGATTTCATACTTGTATTTTTTATTTTCTTTACCTTCTATCTCTATTACCAGCGTGTGCATCCGCTGTTCGGCGATGAGTTCAATATCCTTGTGCAGGCGGGAAGGGTTCTGGATGGTCAAGTGCCATACAGGGATTTTTTCCAGTTCGTAACGCCCGGCTCCATTTATCTTTCAGCGGTGTGGTTGAAAATCGCTGGTAAAAGCATCTGGTCTATCAGAGTCCTCTCCGCCCTTGAGGGCGCTGTGATTGCTCTATTTGTTTATCTTGTCGTAAAAAAAATTACACAGTCAAGAATTATAATCGCCATAGTGCTATTATTTACTTTATGTTTCTGCACGACATTCTGGCCCTTTGTTTCACACCACTGGCTGAGCACAATACCTGCATTATTTGCCATTTATTTTATGTCAAACTTTATTGAAAGAAGAAGAACAATTTTTTTGCTCTCTTCAGGGTTCTTTGCAGGCATTACATTTATTGTCCTTCAGAATAAGGGGACACTGATTTTTATTGCCTTGATTTTATTTTTATCTATTGATGATATACTTTTATCAAGGGATGTTCTACCAGATATTTTTGATAGGTTAAAAAAATTCTCTAAGAATGGAGTTATTTTTTTTGTCATCTTTATATTACCACTGCTCATTCTTGTAATTTATCTCCTGATAGAAGGTGCGATAAATGATTTTATTTATGATACCTTCATCTGGGTCCTGGGACCTTACAGGAGGTTCAATGCCTATCCGAACTATTTTTATATCGGGAATTATGGAATCTATAAGATATTGACAGAAAATCCATTCCCCCTTAATGTTATTCGCATCCGGGATTTGCTCCTTATTGGCTACCTCCCGCCTTTGCTTGTGGGACTGTCAGTGCTCCATTTAATTAAGATGTTTAACAGAGGTTCAGGAAGTGTTTCTGCAGTTGACCGATGGATCCTTCTCTTTATACTTGCAGGAATCTTTATGTTTTTCTCCGTTCTTTATCGCTCCGATCAGGTGCACATTACATTTGTATTACCCTTTATTTTTCTCTTATTTGCGATTATACTTGATAAATGGCTGTGTATGTGGCGGGATTTTTCTAAGATAAAAAGGATTGCCTTCGCTGTTTTGCTTTTATTTTTTCTCTTCTACGGTGCCTATGGAACAGTGAGCAGAATAAGATTTGTGAGTAATTTCAGGCATGCGGTTGATACAAAAATCGGCAGGTTTTATACCTACGATAAAAGTGTGGCAGATTTCTATGATAATTTGTTCAGGTCCATTGAGGAGAAGATTCAGGAGGATAAGGTCTTTGTGTACCTCTGGTCCTCATTCGTTTACTATATTTTCGGGAAAAATAATCCCACAAGATTTGACAGCGTAATACCCGGATATAATACGGATGAACAATTAGAAGAGATTGCTTATGATCTTGAAAGGAATGGAGTGAATTATATCTTTTACGATAGCCTGGACAGTGGAATTGCAACAGACCCCTTTGGTTATTCTTATCCCCTTGCGACAGTTAATTTAGACAATCCACTCAATAAATATATCTCAGAAAACTTTGAGGAAATATTCAGGGTCAATTACGATGAAGAGACCTTGCCTGTAAGGATTTTGAGGAGGCAGGGAGAATTACGAGATATTGAGTAATCCATAATTTAGTGTAAAATATACAATCATGCCTGAATTGCCTGATCTTGAGGTCTTTAAGGAAAATCTTATCCCCCTCATCGGGAACAAGAAGATTATTGATGTAAGGGTTATTAAAAAGAAGGTAATTGGTGCCACAAGAGAGAAGGAGTTTGCATCACGGCTTGTTAATCAGCGCATTGAAACCATCTCCCGCAGGGCAAAACACTTAATCTTCAAACTCTCTTCAGGGGATGAATTAATCCTGCATCTCATGCTTCACGGAGAACTTTATCACCAGAAGTCAGAAGAGGCAGTTCATCCCTTTACCTGCGTTATATTCAATATGGAGGATGGCTACGATTTGAGATTTCAGGATAAGACACAGTGGATGAAATTGAGCTTTGATAAGAGCATGCTTGAAGGGCTTGGAGTGGAACCGCTGTCGGATGATTTTACATTCCAACGATTTAATGAAATTTTGAAGAGAAATCGCGGAATGGTTAAGCCACTTCTTATGGACCAGAAAGAGATTGCCGGTATCGGTCATGCATACGCTGATGAGATTCTCTTTGATGCGAGAATAATTCCTGACAGGAAGTTGCAGAAACTGGATGAGGGGGAGATAAAAAAACTCTATAATTCAATTAAAGATGTTCTCAGGGATTCCATTAATAAGGTTCGGGACGGACTGAAAGGAGGGATTACAGGCGAGTTCCGGGACTTTGTCATGGTTCGGGGCAGAGAGGGGAAGGCATGCTATAAGTGCAAGACAATTATAAAATCAAAGAAGGTGGGCGGGCAGAAGGCATATTACTGTCCGAAGTGTCAAAGGTGAAATTTCCTTGACAATTTAATTTTAATAATACTAAAATAATTTTAATATAATTAAAAATGGAGGATAAAGATGAAGAAGAGTCCGAGCCCCAGTTATGGCATAACAATCCGTCTGGAGATTGATAATAGAGTAGGTATGCTTGGCAGGGTTACTACTGCTATTGGGAATGTGGGCGGTGACATCAGGGGTGTTGATATTGTTGGCTTCGGTAAGGGAACAATTATCCGTGATATCAGCGTTTATGCGCGCGATGGATCGCATTGTAGAGATATTATTGATGCATTAAAGATGGTAAAGGGAGTTAAAGTCATTAATGTATCAGACAGGACATTTCTCGTTCATCTCGGAGGCAAGATAGAGATACATACGAGGATTCCTGTGAAGACGCGCGATGACCTTGCAATGGTGTACACTCCTGGTGTGGCAAGGATATGTAACGCAATTCATGAGGATGTGAGTAAGGTCTTTCGCCTCACAATCAAGAGCGACACAGTTGCTGTTGTCTCAGACGGGACAGCTGTCCTTGGCCTTGGCGATATTGGTCCGGAGGCAGCGCTTCCGGTTATGGAGGGCAAGGCCATGTTGTTCAAGGAATTCGGTGGCGTGAATGCCTTCCCGATATGCTTGAACACAAAAGACCCTGATGAGATTGTCAAGACAGTAAAATACATATCGCCTGTCTTCGGCGGAATTAATCTTGAGGATATTTCAGCACCGAGGTGCTTTTATATTGAGGATAGATTAAAAAAGGAGATTGACATTCCGGTATTTCATGACGACCAGCATGGAACAGCGGTTGTTGTGCTCGCAGCATTAATTAATGCCCTGAAGATAGTGAAGAAGGACATGAAAAAAATCAAGGTTGTCATTTCAGGAATGGGTGCTGCAGGTGTAGCGGTGGTAAAACTTCTTCACTTAAAGCATGTTGGCGACGTGATTGGCTGTGACAGGACAGGAGCAATATTCCGCGGAAGGTCTGAGAATATGAACCCTGCAAAGGAATGGGTTGCGAAGCATACAAACAAAGAAAATCTCAAAGGGAGTTTGAAGGATGTATTGGAAGGTGCAGATGTATTTATTGGGCTCTCTGCGCCTGGGCTTTTGAGCGGAAGCGATTTGAGAAGAATGAAAAAGGATGCGATCGTATTTGCCCTGGCTAATCCAACGCCAGAGGTTATGCCGGAGGAGATGCCAAGAAATGTCAGAATCGTAGCAACAGGAAGGTCCGATTATCCCAACCAGATAAATAATGTCCTCTGTTTCCCTGGTCTTTTCCGGGGGGTCCTTGATGTCAGGGCAAGGGAAATCAACGAAAGGATGAAGATTGCAGCAGCAAGAGCAATAGCAGATGTTGTGAGCAAGGAGGAATTACACGCTGACTACATAATTCCCAGTGTTTTTAATAAAAAGGTCTCACAGGCAGTTGCCCGCGAGGTTAGAAAAGCCGCCTATGCATCGGGAGTCGCAAGGCGTGAAAGAAAGACCTTTAGCATTTATCTCTGAATAATTATAAATTCTACCCGCCTGTTTTTTTCTCTGCCCTTTTCTGTTTCGTTTGAGGCAATGGGATTACTCTCGCCCATTCCTGCGACCTGGATTCTGGTTGAAACTACACCAAATCTTTCAAGCAATAGTTTGAGCCATATCGCCCTGTATTCAGATAATGCTCTGTTAAATTCATCATCCCCGATACTGTCTGTATATCCTTCAATCCTGATTTTAATCTCCGGTCTTTCGTGCAATATCTTTGCAATTTCTTGAACAATGGGCTCGTATTTTTCTGGTAAAACAGCCTCGTTTGAATTGAATCTTATTTTTTCAGAAGTTACAATTTTATTCCCTTTTATCCATGCCTTTTTTTCTTCCTTTTCAGGAACAGGTGGCGGTGGTGGAGTAATTTCAACCGGTGGCGGTGCCTGTGCAATGACCGCTGTTTTTTCCTCTGGTGTGGCAGGGACAACCTCAGGAGCAACTGGCTCAGGGGGAATTTCGCTCCTCTCAATTATCCCTTCTATGGTCTCACCCTTTGCGGGGACTTCCGTTTCACCTTCAGGGGGCGTCTCCGCAACCGCAATTGCTCCTGCTTCTACTTCAGGAGCGGCCTCTGGAATTTCCTCGCCTGCAGGCAATTCCCCCTCTGCAAAGGTGGGCTCCTCTTCAATTGAAAGTTCGCCCTCTTCTATGGTTTTAACCTCCTCAGTTAATTCCTCCGGGATTGTTTCTCCTTCTACCCCTTCAGGAAGTGGTGCACCCACGGGAATCTCTGGCGCGCCCTCTGGAACAGGGAGGGCACCTACCTCCATCGTTTCTCCAATTTCGGGAGATACAATCTCAGCCCCAGGTTCCTCTCCCATGCCCT
>FWPU01010002.1_pt1 | contig 14480 bp, 11 predicted proteins | sample 2228361 | NCBI WGS metagenome assembly FWPU01 (sample SAMEA103939777, study PRJEB20133) | metagenome
GGCCCGCGGCAGCCTTGCCTGCAAGGCCCTCGTCGTGTCCGGGCCCGGCGGGCGCATCCTCTTTCGTAGACCCTGGGATGCCATCCAGGGTTTCGTTCCCTGGAACGGATTCCCCTTTCTTCGGCGCCAGCGTCTGTTCCTTCGGCCCGCCCTGTTTCTGAGCAGGCCCCGGAGATGGCTCCTCCCGCGAGGCCGGATGAGAATCCTCGCCGCCGTCCAAATCGATGAATTCCAGCGAACCGCCGACCGGTTCCCCGCCGCTCCCCTGAACATTCTGCCCCCGGGCCGGCCAGACCAGGAGCTGAACGACCACACAGAGGAGCACGCCCGCAAGCCGGCCCGGTACTTTTCTTTTCATGCTTCGACGCCCCCGGCCAGAGCCAACCGTTCTCTTATATCATCACGAAGCGAGACACGACAAGAAGCCGCCAGGCCGGCCGGCCCGGTCACTGCAGGTCCTCGAAGAGCACCGTCGAAAGGTAACGCTCGCTCGACGAAGGCCCCACGGCCACGATCAGCCGGTCCTTGTTTTCGGGCCGCCTGGCCACCTCGCAGGCCGCGGCCACGGCCGCTCCGGTCGAGATGCCCACCAGCAGACCCTCCCTGCGGATCACGTCCCGGGCCGTGGCCATCGCGGTCGCCGAAGAGACCTGGATGACTTCGTCGATGAGATCCCTGCGAAGGATCTCCGGAACAAAGCCCGCGCCGATGCCCTGGATCTTGTGAGGGCCAGGCTTGCCGCCCGAGAGAACAGGAGATTCGGCCGGCTCCACTCCGACGAGCCGGATCGAAGGCTTGCGGCTGCGCAGCACTTCGCCCACGCCCGTGATCGTGCCCCCCGTGCCGACGCCGGCCACGAAGATATCCACCTGCCCGTCCGTGTCGCGCCAGACTTCTTCGGCCGTGGTTCTGCGGTGGATCTCCACGTTCGCCGGGTTGGCGAACTGCTGGGGAATGAAGCTGCCCGGCGTCTTCTCCTGGATCTCCTTGGCAGCCCGGATGGCACCGCTCATGCCCTCCGAGGCGGGCGTCAGCACGAGCTCGGCGCCGAGAGCCCTGAGCACCTTTCTGCGCTCGATGCTCATGGATTCCGGCATGGTGAGGATCAGCCGGTATCCCCGGGCCGCGCAGACAAAGGCCAGGGCGATTCCGGTGTTGCCGCTGGTCGGCTCGATCAGGGTGCTGCCGGGCCCGATGAGCCCCCTCTTCTCGGCATCCTCCACCATGGAGACGCCGATGCGGTCCTTGACCGAGTTGGCCGGATTGAACCATTCGCATTTCAGGGCGACCCGGGCCAGGCAGCCCTCGGTCACCCGGTTGAGATAGACGAGCGGCGTGTTGCCGATGAGCTCTGTCGCATCGCGAGCGATCTTCATGGTCTTGGGCCCCCTTGTGTTCACACGGGGTTGCGCAGCCCGTCCTGCAACCCCCTTTTCCTCAGATCACCATGCCGTCCGGGATCACGGCGTTTTTCGGGATGACCACAATCCCGTCCCGAATCACGTAGTTGTCTCCTTCGGAATCGGGCTCGCCTTCGTGGGAGCGGATCCTGACCCCGTGGCCGATCCGGGCGTTCTTGTCGATGATGGCGCGCTCGATCCAGGTTCCGCCCCCCACCCCGATGGGCGGCCATCCCCTGCCCGAGTCCCGGGCAATGTCGGCTTCGTCCTCGTAATAATCCGCGCCCATCATGACCACCTGGCGCAGCCTGGCCCCGGGGTACACCATGCTGCGCAAGCCGATGATGCTCTCCTCGATCTCCGCGCCGAACAGGCGGCACCCGTCGGCCACGACAGTCCGTTTCATGCGGCAGTTTTCGATCCAGGACGGCGGCAGGAACCGGGATCGCGTGTAGATGGGTTTCCGGGGGTCGTAGAAATCGAAGGGCGGGTCGTTCCGGGTCAAGGCCATGTTGGCCTGATAAAAAGACGAAATGGTCCCGATATCCTCCCAGTAGCCCCGAAATGGCAGGGCGTACACTTTTCGCGACTCGATGGCCCCGGGCAGGATGTGGCGGCCGAAATCGTCTCCCGGGTTCTCCTCCAGGAGCTCCTTGAGCGCCGTCATCTTGAAAACATAGATCCCCATCGAGGCCAAGTACGGCCTGTCCGTGTGTGGAAAGCTCTCGAGGCCAACGAGGTCCTGACGGGTTCTGGGCTTCTCGCGAAACACCCGGATCCTGCCCTCCTCGTCCGCCGCCAGGATCCCGAAGCGAGAGGCTTCCTCTGCCGACACAGGCAGGACCGCCACCGTGGCATCGGCCCCCTTTTCACGGTGGTACCGGACAAAATCCCCGTAATCCATCCGGTAGAGATGATCGCCGGCCAGGATGAGCACGTCCTCAGGTTCCCGGCTCAGAAAACGGTGCATCCGCCTTCGAACGGCGTCGGCGGTGCCCTGGTACCAGTCCATGCTCGTGTGGGTTTGCTCGGCCGGCAGGATCTCGACGAAGCCTTTCGAGAAAATATCGAACTTGTACGTCTCGTACACATGCCGATGAAGGGACGCGGACAGGAATTGCGTGAGAACGAAAATACGGTTCACGCCCGAGTTGATGCAGTTGCTGATCGGAATGTCTATGAGCCTGTATTTGCTGGCCAAGGGCACTGCCGGCTTGGCCCGCAGCTTGGTCAGAGGGTACAGACGGGTACCCCTGCCTCCGCCCAGGACAATGGCCAGAACGTCGTTGAACGGCATGATTCTCCCCGCTACTTGTCTGGATGTACGGCCAGGGGGATGGATTCGCCCTTTTCCCCTCCCGGATCCGCAAAGAACCTGCGCAGAGGCCGCGGGAGATCTGCAGGCCCCACCCCCGCGATCCGGCCGGAAAGATCGACGGAATTGAAGGTGTTCCAGAACAACAGGGGCCCCGGAAAGGTCTTGCGGCGGCCGTGCTCCAGCAGGCTCGCAAACGTCTTGGCCGTATACGTGGGTTCCAGCCGGATTCCCTCGGCTTCCTCGACAAGTCTCTGGGCGCTTCTGCCCGCCTCGGTCGGATGGCCGTAGCCGCCCCCGTATTGATCTGAGTCCAGGAGGAAATCGCCGTTCGACAGCCGAACCGCCCCCGCCTGCGGCCCGCCTGCAAGCGCAAGAAGCCGCTGCGAGCGAAGGGCCAGCCCGAGAACAGCCCTTCTGTTCACCGCGACCGCGGGCGCCACCCGAACGCCGACCACGGGAACCGCGAGTCCTGCCAGTCGAAAGCCCAGGACGAGCCCGGCCAGGGTGCCGCACGAGCCCACTGCGACAAAGACCGCCCCCGGCCTCGGCGCCTCCCCTCTTGTCACCTGCAAGGCGAACTCCAGGCCCGCGTTCACGAACCCCAGGACGCCCCTCGGCGAGGATCCTCCCAGGGGAATGAAAAAGGCCTGGCGCCTCCGTATCCGCTCAAGGATGAAGAACCGCAGCAGGCCCCCGAGCCTCGATCCGCCGTAGACGATCTCGGCGCCGCAGGCGTGGAAAAGCAGCAGGTTCTTCCGGACATGGTCGGTCACCGGCTGGTCAAAGAGGCACAGAACCACCCGAAAGCCCGCCTCCCTGCCAAAAATCGCCGTGGCCAGCCCGTGGTTGGTTCCGATCCCGCCCGCGGTGACCAGCGTCCGCGCGCCCCTCGATCGTGCCTCGGCCAAGAGGAACTCCAGCTTGCGCGGCTTGTTGCCCCCGTAAAGGGGCGACGTGAGATCGTCCCGCTTGACCCAGATCTCGCGGCCGACCCGGGAACTCAGCCGTTCCAGAGGCTCGACGGGCGTCGGACCGTGCACGAGGGGGATGCGGGGGATCTGCGTCGCGAGGCCCGGGACCGCATCGAAGATCGGAAGGGTCCCGGCAGCGCCCTGCAAAGAAAGTTCCATCGTCAGGCCCTCTCGACCCTCTGCCGGTTCAGGTCCCGGGCTGGACGGTCCTGATCAGGCGGCCGGGATCGTATCCTGCCTCTTCGATCCTCGCGAGAATCCCCTGGTAGACGTCCCGGTCGATCGCGGGAGTCCGGCTGAGAATCCACAAGTACTTCCGCTTCGGATGGCCCACGACCGCGTACTCGTAGTCCTCGCCGAGGTCGATGATCCAGTAGTCGCCCCGGAACGGCCAGAAGAACTGGACCTTGAGTTTTGCCCGGGTCGAAGGATCCGCCACCCAGGCCTTTGCCTCTGCCCTTCTGGGCTTGCCGTCGAGGCCGCCCTGACGGCACTCGTTCACAACCCGGATCAGCCCGTCGGACCTGAGGGAGTAGGTCGCCTTGGTGGCGGCGCAGCCTTCCTGAAAGGAATTCGGATAGCGCGCGATTTCGTACCACGTGCCGAGGTAGCGTTCGAGATCCACCGAGGGCACCACCGCCGGTTCAGGCTGCGGATCCGACGGACGGAACAGCTTGCCGCAGCAGGCCAGGGTCAAAGGAAGGAGCAGAATCAACCCGATCCGATGGAACATTCCGGCCTCGCCCGCAGGAGATCCCAGACGGTCGAACGGAGCCTTTGCCGCAGGCCGCGCGTAACATGAAAAGTATATAAGGGACCCGCCAGCCCGGCAACCAGCCGGGGACCATCTGGCACGCACCGTGCCGCCGGAGGGGGGATCCATTCGTTCGAAAGAGACCCTCTTGGCAGACAGGTGCGGAAACCATTATGCTGCGCAGTCGCAATTTCTGCTTGCACAGCCACCGGAAATGGAGACCCATCGATCCATGCGCACCCTGGTTCGTTCCGCCCTTGTCTGGCTCACGGTCGCCACAATCGCCGGCACCGTTCCGCTGACTCGGTCTGCTGCCCAGCAAGAAGCCGAGCCTGAGCCGCGAGCCTCTCTGGAAACCGCTGTGCAGGAGACGCCCCGGGAGGCCTTCTGCAGCGCCGGCTTTTCCGACTGCGCGGATTCGCTGCGGGCCTTCTACCAGGACCGCGGCTGGACGCTCGCGTGGGTCTCTGCCGAAGGCCGGCCGACCCGCCAGGCCATGGACGTACTCCATGCCCTGGCCGCAGCAGAGCAAAGGGGCCTGCGCTCCAGGGACTACAGGCTTCCTGCCCAGGTCGCTCGATTCGCGGATTCCGAGCCCGCCTCCGTGCCTTCGGTTCAGGAGGCCGCCCGGTTCGACGCGGCCCTGACCGCCTCGCTTCTGCGGTTCTTGGCAGATCTTCACCGGGGGCGTGTGCAGCCGGCCCGGCTCGGGTTCGTTCTGGATTTCGAACCCCGCAAGGAGGATCCCGCTGTTCTGGCCCGCGACATTCCCTCTTGCGAGAACGTCGACGAGGCCATAGAAAGCGTCGAGCCGCCGTTCGCCTCCTACCGGTTTCTCAAGGAGAAACTCGCCCTGTACCGGTCCCTGGCCCGGGAGTTCGCTCCCTGGCAGCCCCTCCCGGTCCCGCCCAGGCCCCTCAAGCCCGGCGATCCCTATGATGAGACGCCCAGGCTTGCACGGCTTCTGGTCGCCCTGGGCGACCTGGCCGAGGAGAGAGAACCCGAGGCCTCTGAGCCCGTATACGGACACACCCTGGAAGCTGCCATCCAGCTCTTTCAGGCCCGGCACGGCCTGGACACGGACGGCGTGATCGGCCAGAAGACCTTTGCCGAGCTCAACACGCCGCTCGACCACCGGGTGCGGCAGCTCGAGCTGGCCCTGGAGCGCTGGCGCTGGATGCCCCGGAAAATCCCGGACGCCCTCATCGTGGTGAACATCCCGGCCTTCCTCCTGCGGGCCTACGAGATCCGCGAAGGCCGCGCCGAGCGGGTCCTGGCGATGAAGGTGATCGTGGGCAAGGAGTTCACCCCGACGCCCCTCCTCGCCAAGCCCATGCGGTACGTCGTCTTCAGCCCATACTGGGAAGTGCCTCCGAGCATCGCCCGCAAGGAGCTTCTGCCCAGGTTCGCCCGGGATCCCCGGTACGCGGTCGAAAACGGGTTCGTGATCGAGGGCCCCCAGGGAAGCCTGCCCCTGGACGCCAACTCGTTTTCCCTTGTACGCTCGGGCCGGGCGCGGATCCACCAGATGCCCGGCCCCCGGAACGCCCTGGGCGCTGTGAAGTTCATGTTCCCCAACGAGTTCAACGTGTACCTGCACAGCACGCCCACCCCTTCCCTTTTCGAGCGGGCCGAGCGGGCCTTTTCCCACGGATGCGTGCGCGTGGAGCGCCCGGCCGAGCTGGCCGAGTTCGTGCTCAGGGAGCATCCGAGCTGGAACCGGGAGCGAATCGAGGCGGCCATGGCCTCGAGCACACCTGTAACGGTTATGCTCCCCAGGCCGCTCTTCGTCCTGTTCGTGTACGCGACCGCTGTCGTGAGCGAGGGCGGGACCGTGAGGTTTCTCAGGGACCTTTACGGGATCGACCGGAGGCTCTTGGAGGCGCTCGAGGGAAGGAGAAGCCCCTGACAGGGCAGGCAGGCCTACCAGCAGCGGACCCTGCCCGTGTCCACGTGAACGAATTCCGGCCGCGGATAGTAGCCTACGCCTCCTCTGGCCAGAGCGATGGCCGCGTCCCTCAGGCGCCTGAGACTCACGCCCGGCATTCTCAGGTCGATCGCCATGCCCTGGCAGTGCAGGCTGTTTCTGGCCACACGGCGGCCCATGCGCCAGAGTTCCTCGTTCGTGGCCCTGGACCGGTACCCGCTGATGACTTCGAACTCGCCGGAGCTCTTTCCCACGGCCCGGGCAAGACTCCAGGCGATGTCGAGCACCCCTGGGTCCATGGAGAAGACCTCTCCGGTGCGGTGGTCCCGGAGCAAGTGGTTCAATTCCTCGATGGAAGAACGAACATACCGGCCGCCTTCGAAATAGACGACATCCACGCGTTCCAGGGTGTGGGTGTGGAGCATCCTCAGGCGCCGGGGCCCGCTGCGCCTCAGCAGCCCTGCGAGCGCGGGCGACCTGTCGGCAAGGAGGCCGGCCACGGCCAGGGCGCCGGCCCCCAGCAGGCCGCGGCGTGTGATGAGCTGGACTTTCTCATTCTCTGGGGCCTGAGGCTCCGGCTGCGGCCGGGCGAAAAAGAATGTCTCCCGCATCATTACCTGCCCCCGGTCAGAAAATCCGTGCCGGAACCATACGGAAAGACACCGCGGCCTGTCAAGTCGCAACAGGCAAGAGTCGTAACGGCCAGGAGTCGCAGCGGACGGCCGATGCTTTTCCTACGGACGGTCCCCCGGAGCCGCTGCACCCACGAGATCCATGGCCTTGAGCATGTCCGAGACTTCCTCGAGTTTTCTGCGCGCCTCGGCCCGGCCCGGATCCAACTCCAGAGCCGCCTCGTAACAGCTCCGGGCCCGCCTGGGATCCGAGGCCTTGAGAGCCTCGTCCCCGAGGGCCTCGAAGTGCTCGGCCCCTGCCCTGGCGCAACGGGCAAGCTCCCTGCCCGCCTCCCCGGCCCAGGGAGAGCCGGCCGGAACCGATTTCAGGGCCTCGCAGCCAGCCTTGTAGTCCTTGCGGCCGCATGCCGCGACGCCCTGTTCGAGGAGTTTTCTGTCCTTGTCCGACTCGCCGACCTTGCCGGGAAACGAGGGAATCAGGATCGTCGTCCCTGCCTGAACCGATACCGGATCCTCCAGGTGGTTGTAGTCCGCAAGAAAGAACGCGAGACGGCGGTCGCCGAACCGGCGCTCGGCGATCCTTTCGAGACTTTCACCCTGCCTGACGACGTAAGAGACGTTCTTCGAAGGCTTCAGACCGCCGAAAAACCTGGACCGCAAGCGGTCCGCCTCGCAGCGGCCGACGGGTCCGCCCTCGACAGGAGGAACCCGGATCCTCTGATAGGCCTTCACCTTCTTGGGATCGGCGATCTCGTTCGCCTTTGCCAGAACCGTCCACTTCGAAGCGCTCCCGTAATAGTAGCCCGCGATCTCGCCGAGCGTGTCGCCCGGATACACGGTCGCGTAAGGGACTGCCTGAAGACGGGCCGCAAGCTCGGCCGCCCGCGCATGGCCTGGGTTGGCCTTGAGAATCTCGTCGATCATGTTCCTCGCCCTCGGCAGGTCGCCCTCGGCCAGGAGGCGCTCCGCTTCGGCCAGAAACGGCGCGACCTTCGCCTCCGGGTCCTCGGCCGGCTGAGGCGCCACCTGTACAGGCTCCACGAGCTGGGGCTGCTCGATCTGCTTTTTCCCTGAGCCGCACTGGACAAGGACAAGAGCCCATGTCCACGCAGTGACAAGAATTGTCATTCTGGCGAATTTGCGCATCCCGGCCTCCGTTTCTGCGGCGACTTCCGGCCCGGCCCAAAAAGGGCCGATCCCGGCTTCTCTTCTGTCTTTTCGGCTGCGGAGAGCCCTTTCTGAAGACCCTCCCGGACATGGCACTCCCCTTGCATTAGTCGTGCCTCGAAACGGCGAACCTCTGTTCGCGGCGCCTGTCGGATCCCCATGCGGGGCATGACCAGATGCTCGGCATCAATTCCCGCGAAATTGTCCAGGATGCCACCTACGACATCCAGACCCAGGATCTGGGCCAGGAGCGGGCCGTCGTCGAAACCCAGGTCTATCGAAACGGCAAGATCCTGGGCACCTTACGGTCCCCGTACGAAAAGCCCGCGTCGCTTGACCGGCTGCACGAGGTGCTCAAGGGCCAGCACGAACGAATCTTGAGAAGGGTGAGGGAGGGAACGTACGAGCTTCTGTTCCTGTGGCTCTCCAGGGCCCTTCTCGCCCTTGAGGAGGAGAACGCCCAGGAGGCCCTGGAGTGCCTCGAATCGGTTCTGGCCGTGGAGGAGACTCACGCCGAGGCCCTGTCTCTGATCGAAAAGATCCGGGCCCGCGCCGTCAGCGACCCGGACTTCCGGACCGCGGTGGAGACGCGCTACCGGCAGCAGATCCGGGCGCTTGAGGACGCGGGCCGATCCCTGGAAGCCAGGCGCAAACAGTGGATCCTGCAGAAGCTGGGCATCGCGGCCGCGGCCGACCTTGTGAAACACGGCGCAGAGGACAGGCCCGGGCGGACGCGCTGGCCGGCCGCCAGGCACGAGGATGCGCTGCGGCAGGGACGCGCCCTGCTCCTGCGAGCGCGGCAGCTTCCGCGGCGAGCCTGGGTCGGGCTCGCCGGGGCGTGCGAGGCCCTGCGGCCCCGGAGCCAGTCCGCGCGGTATGCTTCGGTCGCCCTTGCCGCCTGCGTTCTGGCTTGCTGCTTCTCGCTCGTTACGCTCAACCGGAGCGGAAGCGGGGAGGCCGAGGACGCCCGGGATCTCGCCCAAGCCCTCCTTGACCGGAACGAGACAGAAAGGGCGCGCGACCTGCTTTTTCAGTCCCTCGATTCGCAGCAGCATGTCGAGACCCGGACGCTCAGGCTCTTCTGGTCCACCTTCGACCGCCTGGGAGACTACGAAAAAGCCGTGCCGCTCCTTTCCAGGCTTCAGGAGAAACACCCGTCCTCGCCCTTCGTGGCGCTGTACCTGGCCGAAGCTTACCTGAGAGCAGGCCGCCACGAGGAGGCGATCGAGCAGTACCGCCGGGCCAAGGAGCGCAACGCGCCCGAGGTTCTCTGCGCCATCGGCACAGCCCTCTGCCTGCTCGGCCGCGGCGAGCCCGAACGAGCCGTGTCCGTGCTCGAGCCGCTGGCCGAGCAGGGGCACCAGGACTACCGCCTTTCGTACTGTCTCGGCCTGGCCTACCAGCAGCAGAAAAGGCCGGGACGGGCCTCGGTGCACTTTGCCCAGGCCCTTCGTCTGCAGCCCGATTCGCCCGTCATCTACAACAATCTGGCCGCCTGTCTCATGGACCTCCACCAGGAGGCCGAGGCGCAGCGCCTGCTTGAGCAGGCCAAGCGCCTCCAAACAACCCATGGGGTCAGTCCTTCATTTTACGGATTGGGCCGGCTGTCGCCCTGAACTCCCACTTGGAGGGACGCGCTCCGTCGCGTCCGTCTTCCGAAAAACACGCGTAGGAGCCAGTCCTTCATTTTACGGATTCGCACGCCCTGTGTGGCCTCTTGGTGGCCTTGACCTTCCCGTAAGGCCTCTCTATCCTTGAGTCTCCCTGTTATCCGCAATGCCCCCGAACCTCGCCAGAGCTTTCTCAAGGAGAGGCGACTTTGGACGCACAGCGCTGGAAGGTGTTGAACCCGAGTGGCGCACGCCGGGTCCTCGTCACCAAGGAGCTGCCCGGCACGAGATGGATCGAGATTCTTGTCGCAGCGGGCTGCCGGGTCGAGATCTCCACGTCCGATGAAATCCTCCGGCCCTTAGAAATCCGCGCGGCCATCGGAGACCGCTGCGACGGCTGCATCGGCCAGTTGACCGAAAGGTGGGGAGAGGAGCTTTTCTCTTGCCTCGGGGCTGCGGGCGGCAAGGCTTACAGCAACTATGCCGTCGGATACGACAACGTGGACCTGGCCGCCGCCACTCGCCACGGCATCGCGGTCGGCAATACACCCGGCGTTCTCACAGAAACCACGGCCGAGATGGCTGTGGCCCTCACCTTCGCCGCGGCCAGGAGAATCCCGGAGGCGGACCGGTTCATGCGGCAGGGCCGCTACCGGGGCTGGCTGCCGACCCTGCTTCTCGGCCATAGGCTCCAGGGCCTCACCCTGGGCATCGTGGGCGCTGGCCGCATCGGGTCGGCTTATGCCCGCATGATGGTGGAAGGACACAAGATGCACCTTCTCTACTTCGATCTTTCGCCCAACCCCGCGCTTGAGGAATTCGTGGCCGCCTACGGCCGCTTCCTTGCAGGACGCGGGGAAAAGCCCCTCACATGCAGCCGGGCCGCCACGCTCGAGGAGCTGCTTTCCCGCTCCGACGTGGTGAGTCTTCACACCGTGCTAGACGCCTCCACCCGGCACCTCATTGACGGCCGGCGTCTGGCTCTGATGAAGGAAAACGCGATCCTCGTCAACACGAGCCGGGGTCCCCTCGTGGACGAAAAGGCTCTGGTAGAGCACTGCAGGAGCCATCCCTCGTTCCGGGCTGCCCTCGACGTCTACGAGGACGAGCCCGCAATGAAGCCCGGCCTTGCGGATCTCGACAATGTGGTTCTGGCCCCTCACCTGGGCTCTGCCAGCACCTGGACCCGGGAGGCCATGGCGGTTCTGGCCGCGGCCAACGTGGCAGGCGTGCTCCAGGGATACCCCCTCTGGCCGTCCGGCGATTTCGAGAGATTCCTCGGCCAGGAACCTCCGCCGGCCGTCCCCAGCATCGTGAACGCCAGGGAGCTGGGACTCCCCGTTTCGCCGCAGCCCCCCGCGTGAGACCCCGCATCCATGTACCCCCGCAGCGTGAGAATCGGCATCTTCGCCCTCGAGGGCCTGAACGCCTTCGCCATGGCGATGTATCTGAACTATCTCTTCTTCATCATGCGGCAGAGATTCGGCTTCGACAACCTGGAGAACCTCACCCTTGCGGCGGTCAGCGGGTTCCTGTACATGGCCGGCTCATGGCAGGGCGGCAAATTCGGGCAGCGCCAGGGCTACTTCACGGCTCTCCGGACAGGATTTGCCCTGATGGCCGCGTCTCTTTTCTCGGGCCTTTTCGTGCGGACCGTGCCAGGCCACTACTGCGTGCTCGCCGGCTACACCCTGGGCGCCTCCCTCACCTGGCCCGCCATGGAGGCCATTCTCAGCGAAAAGGCCTCGTCCGCTCGCATTCAGAACATGGTGGGTATCTACAATCTCGTCTGGTCCGTGACCAGCGCCTTTGCAGTGCTCTCCGGAGGCGTCCTGCTGGAGTGGGCAGGCCCGCGGGGATTCTTCGCGATCCCGGCGACGGTGAACCTCCTTCAGTTCGTGCTCGCAGGACGGCTCGCGGACATGGCGAGCGCGGCGTTTTCCGGCGCACCCGAAAACGCCGCGGACGGCCCGGAGGCGGCGCACTCGGCTGCGGCCGCTGCCCCTCGCCCTCGCAGCCCGGTCCGGCCGGCGGCTTCAACCGTCTCGCCAAAGACTTTCATGAAGATGGCATGGGTCGCCAATCCCCTCTCCTACGTGGCCATCAACAGCCTGATCCCGGTCATTCCCCGGATCGCTGCCGAACTCGACCTTTCGGCTGCCCAGGCCGGACCCGTTGGGTCTGTGTGGTTCTTCACCCGCTCGGCCGCCTTTTTCGTGCTCTGGCGCTGGACCCGATGGCACTACCGGTTCGGGTGGCTTCTCGGCTCCTTTCTCGCCATGGTGGTCTGCTATTGGGCCATTCAGCTCGTGCCCCTTGCCCCCAACCTGCCCTACGCGCTGCGGCTTGGCGTCCTGGTGGGAGCCCAGGTGGTCTTCGGCGCATCGATCGGCCTCTCCTACTACTCGTCCCTCTTTTACTCACTGGAGGTCGGCGAGACCAAGGGCGAACACGGCGGCTTCCACGAGGCCGCCCTGGGAAGCGGGCTTTTCGTCGGGCCCCTTCTTGGCGCAGGAGCCCTTCATCTTTTCCCGGCCCATCCGGCGAGCGCGGCCTGGGCCGTAAGCGCTCTTCTGGCCCTGGGAGCCCTTGCGCTTCTCGGGTTGCACGAGCGCGCCAAGAGAGTAGACTTGTCGCAGCAGCAGTCGCACCAGCACCGGTAGCGGCACATGATAGACGGCAAAGTGCTCTTTCAGAAAACCGGCCGCAGCGGAACGGTTACGGTCCTCGAGTTTGAGGCGGGCCTCAAGCAACTGCGCATAAACGACGTGCCCGAGGTGCCGACCGACCCGGGATCCCTCCAGGCCTTTCACCTTCTCGGCCATCTACCCTGCCTGTTCCACCCGCACCCGCGCCGCGGCCTCGTCCTCTGTTTCGGCGCCGGCATCACCGCATCGGCCATGGCCCTGCACCCGCTCGAGCGACTCGACGCAGTCGAGGTCTGCCCCGAGGTGATCGAGGCCGCCGGCTGCTTTTCGGCCGAAAACCGAAACATCCTCGCAGACTCCAGGCTGCGCCTCGTCCGGGACGAGAGCAGACATTACATCGAACGCTGCCGGGCTCGCTACGATGTTGTGGCCTGCGATTCCACCCACCCGCGCTCGGCCGACAGTTCCATGCTTTACAAGCGCGAGTTCTACCGCGCGGTCAGGACGAGACTCGAGCCCGGGGGCATCTTTTCCCAGTGGCTTCCCCTGCACGGCCTTTATCCGCGCGAGTTCAGACGCGTCGCAAAAACCTTTCTCGAGGCGTTTCCCCACGGAAGCCTCTGGTTCGCGGACCGCTTCACGATCCTCCTCGGCCCTCCGGGCCCCCAGGCCCTGGACGCAGACCGTCTTTGCGAGAGGCTGACTTCCTCGCCCCTGCGCCGGGCCCTGGCATCCGTTCATCTCGACGGCCCACTGGCCCTGCTGAGCTGCTGCCTGGCCGGCCCGCACGCCCTTGCCCGCTACACGGCGGACGCAAGACCCGTGACAGACCGCAGGGGCCTGCCCATCGGGAGCACGCGAGCGCGCCTCGCCCTCGACACCAAGCCCGCGAACGTTGCTGAACTCCTCTCCCTGCAGGAGCCCTTCCCCTCCATCGTCGTTAACCTTCCGAAAAGCAGCGCCTCGCCCAAGGCCGTGGCAGCGCACGTTGCGGCCCGCAGGCATATCCTCAAGGGAAGGATCCACTGTTTTCAGGGAGACTACGCAAAGGAGCGCGCCTGCTACCGGAAGGCGCTGCGCCGAGTGCCAGGACACGCAGAGGCACGGCGCCTGCTCAGGGAAGCAGAATACAACCTGCTCCTTGTTCAGGCCGGAAGGCACGTGCGGCGCGCCTCCTACGCCTCGGCCCTGGCTCTATACCGCCGAGCGGCCCGGCTCGAGCCCCGCCGCTCGGCGCCCCACTACAATCTCGGCGTCGTTCACCTCAAGAGAGGCCGACCCGCAGCCGCCCTGGCGGCCTTCCGAAGGGGCCTCACGCTGGCACCCTGGAACGGACGCATCCATCACGGCATTGCCATCGCACAAGGGCAGCTCGGCAACAAGGCCGCCGCCCGCCTCGCCCTCGAGCAATCCCAGGGCTCAGTCCTTCATTTTTCGGATTGATTGGGCCGCCCAGTTTCGGTCAGCACAATGGCCTGGGACGGCCTGGGAAGGTCGCCGTTCGGGCGAAACCCGCCGTTTCCCCTTCTGGAGGGGCGCGCCCCGTCGCGTCCGTTGCGCTATCCCCATCCCTGGAGGGACGCGCTCCGTCGCGTCCGTCCCCGTTGCCTCTCCCTTGGAGGGACGCGCTCCGTCGCGTCCGTCCCCGTTGCCTCTCCCTTGGAGGGACGCGCTCCGTCGCGTCCGTCTTCAGCAGCGGCCGAGGAGGCGCTGCCTTCTGCCGACCGGCACATTCTCTCGCCCTCTCCATTTCACGGATACGCTTTCGGCGTGCCCTTGGAGCGCCCAGTCGCCCCCACGGGCACGACAGAGCGTGCCCCTCCAGAGGGGACCGCGGGCACGAGGGACCGTGCCCCTCCAGAGAGATTCCGACCCTGGAGGGACGCGCTCCGTCGCGTCCGTCTTCGGGGAATCAGGCGTCTTCAGGGGCGGCCGAGGAGGGGTTGCCCTCTTCCGACCGGCCCATTCTCTCGCCCTCTCCGTTTCACGGATACGCTTTCGGCCTGCCCTTGCAGTGCCCCTCCAGAGGGGTTTCGGCGTAGCCACCACAGAA
>FWPU01009589.1_pt1 | contig 14477 bp, 12 predicted proteins | sample 2228361 | NCBI WGS metagenome assembly FWPU01 (sample SAMEA103939777, study PRJEB20133) | metagenome
CCCAGCGCGGAATCATCTACCGAAACGTAGAAAACCCCGCGCCAGCCACACCGGCCCCAGGTCACCGGCGCGGAATCATCTACCGAAACGTAGAAGATCCCGCGCCAGCGAAGATTTCAGTAGGACGACTCGCCGTCGGGGCGGGGCGGGGTGCCGATGACGGCGAGGAGTGCCTGGGCCTGGGCTTCGATGCCACCGGCATGGTGTGCCGCGCCGGCGGAGCGGGCCTGGTCGGCGAGCACTCGGGCCTGGTCGGTGACACCGATAGCGTGGCTGAGCCGCGCCCATTCGAGCCGGGATTCCGCCGCGAGCAGGACCGCTCCCACCGACTCGTGGAAGGTGACCGCCCGCTCGAACCAGGTCTGGGCCTCGGTGACCTGCCCTGAGGTCGCCGACAACATGGCGAGATAGTGCGCACCGACGGGGAGTGGTTCCACTCCGACGAACATGCGGTCGGCGTACGGCTCGAGCCGATCCACCAGGAACGCCGCATTCGCCGCGTCCCCGAGAAGGGCGCACAGGTAGGCGATCGTCACGAGGCTCGCGCCCGTCGCGGGATCGCGCGGCAGCTCGAAGCCGGCCGCCGCACACGCCGCGTAGATCGCATGCGCGAGGTCGAGCCGCCCTGCGTCGGCGAGCAGGCGCGCCAGGCGCAACTGGTCGGCAAGTGGCACGGAACCGAGCTGCTGCTCGAGGTCCGGTACCCGTTCGGCAAGCCCGCCCTGGAGCCGAGCGATCGCCAGATCGATCCCCATGCTCACCGACCCGGCCAAGGGATCGGCAGGAGAGAAGGCGAGCGCCTCGCGGCCTTGGTCCTGAGCCCGGGCGAGATCGCCTACCAGGAACGACCGGCGAGATTCGGCGACGAGCACCCGCCACCACGAGCGCGGGCGACGCAGCACGGCCGCCCGCTGTCGGGCGACGTCGAGCCATTCGTCATGGCGGGCGCGGTCACCCCGCTCGTGCTCGATGGCGACGCGCTCGATGGCGGCACGGAACGCGAGTGAGGGATCGTCGAGGGCACCGGCCAGCTCGTCCAGCTCGGACGCGAGCGCTTCGCGCTGAAGGAGTGCTTCAGGTACGTCAAGGGCGGTGAGCGTCAGTCGAACGGTCTCGGCCACCAGCCGCCGGTCTCCCGAACGGCGCGCAAGCTCGAGTGCTTCCTCGCACATCGCGAACCGAGCCTCGCCGTCGGGTGCCCAGGTGAGCTCGGCAGCGAGGTTGGCGAGCAACCGGGCCCGGGTCTCGGGCTGATCGCTCGGCACCCCCGCGAGACCAGCCGACAGCATCTCGCGCCGATCCGGATCGGGCGGGAGCTGCTCGTCGCTCAGCCCTCGGCGTGACGCCAGCGCGACCCGAGCGAGGCTGGCGAGATCGTTGCGGGCCCGGGCGATCGCACCGGCGCGGCGGAATCGTTCGGTGGCTCCGGGAAGGCCGGCCCGACGCTCAGCCTCGCCCAAGGCAACCAGCAGGTCTAGCAGCCGGTGATCGTTGCGGACACCCGACTGTTCGAAGAGCTCGAGCGCCGTCCGGTACCACGTCGCCGCTTCACCGTGCGCCAGCTGGTCTCGGGATCGATTGGCCGCGGCGGTGGCGAAGTCGACCGCCCGCTGGAGGTCTGCGCCAGCCCCGCCGGCCGCGCAGTAGTGATATGCGAGCTCGAAGAGGTAGCGGTCGTTGCCTGGACCGGCCTGCCGCTCGATCTCCTCCGCCACAGCCCGGTGCCGGTCGAGCAACCACGCCGGGTCGCAGGCACCAAGCTGAGCGTCCCGGATCGATCGATGTGCGAACACGAACTGCATGCGAGCGCCGGGGATCTCCGAGATGAGCTGCGCCTTCGCGGCTCGATCGAGCGCGCTCTGGAGCACGTTCTCGTCCTCGGTTGCCAAGGCGCGCAGCACCGGGAGGTCGAACTCGTCACCGATCACCGCGGCCAAACGCAACACGGTCGCCGCTGGCTCACCCAGAACGGTCAAACGGGCTTCGACCGCCTCGGCGGGCGTTGCCGGTACGACGAGCTGCTCAGGGCTCGCCCCGAACACCCAATGCCCTCCCTGTGACGACACCTGACCGGTCTCCGCGAGATGGTTCAGCGTCTCGAGAACCACGAAGGGGTTACCACCGGTGCGGGCCGTGAGGATCGACGGCAGCGAAGGAGCGCGCTGGTCGAGGCCCTCGCCGTAGGACCCGGTGACGAGCGCATCGACGCCTCGCTCGTCGAGCCCCGCAAGGTGGATGTGCTCGACGCCGCGAGTGGAGCGGCGTAGCGCGCTCAAGAATCCCGCCAGCGCCGCCTGCGGCGCAGCCTCCGGCTGCGACCACGTGGCGACCACGAGCAGACGCAGGGGTTCGGTCGCCTGCATAACGTGCCCGACGAGCTGCAGCGTCGACGCTGACGCGAGGTGGAGGTCATCGATGATCAACACGATCGGCTCCAGCTTCGATGTCGCTGCGAGCCAGGCCACCACCGCATCGAACAGCCGCAGCGCGTCCACGTCGGCGTCACCGTCGAGACGTTCAGGGCGAGTCAGGCGCCCGGCCAGGTCCGGAACCAGTCGGACGAGCTCACCGGCACCACCGCCGAGCAGCTCGGGGAGCTGTGCATCGGACAGGTGGCTGATGTGGAACCGCAGCGCCTCGATGAACGGTTGGAACGGGGGTGCGGCCCCAGCTTGGCACCGGCCGTACAAGACGATCGCGCCCTCATCGTGCTGGGCCGCCGCGAACTCGACCGCGAGCCTGCTCTTGCCCATTCCGTCCGCGCCGCTGATCACCACGACGGGCCCGCGACCGGCGCGAGCTCGGCTCCACGCGTCGGCAAGAGCGAAGCGCTCCAGGTTGCGGCCGACGAAACGCGACCGCCGGCTCAGCATCGGCACATCGGGAAAGGGCAGCCCGCCCGCATCGCCGGCCTCCCACCACAAGACCTCGTGGGTGACGAGCGGTTCGGTCAGCCCCTTGAGCTCGAGCTCTCCCAACTCCCGGTAGCTGAACGTGCTGCGAGAACCGGCGAGAGCCTTGACGTAGACGGATACGAGGATCTGATCGTCCGCGGCTTTCCCGCAGAGTCGGGAGGCCTCCACCACCGGCGTGCCGAAGACGTCGTCGCCTTCGACCCGCACCTCGCCCACACTCAAACCCATGCGCAACGTGAGCGGCTCCTTCGCCTTGCGGTTCCGACGGGCGATGGCCTGGTTGATCGCGACCGCGGCTGCCACACCTTCGCTCGGCGCGTGGAACACCGCCATGATGCCGTCGCCGAGGCCCTTCACGACATGGCCCCGGTGCTCCGAGACGACCCGAGCCAGCAGCTCGTCATGCTCTCGGCGCAGCGCGTCGGCCATGTCGTCGCCCAGCCTGCTGCGCATCGCCGTCGAGCCAACGAGGTCGGTGAACAGCACGGTCATCGTCGCCGCCCCCGGCTGCAGACCGCTCACACCAAAACAGTAGGGCCGCGGAGGTAGAGTCGCTGACCGTGTCCGGCACCAGCCGAAGATCCCCGGTGTCCCCGGTGACGTTCACGGTCGACGTCGAGGACCACCGGCCCGATCCCTCATGGCCGATCCGCTACGCCGACCTCACCCGCGAACTGCTCGACTGGTTCGACGACCGCCACATCGTCGGGACCTTCTTCGTGGTCGGTGAGCTCGTGCTCGAGTCACCCGCACTCGTACGGGAGATCGCCTCGCGGGGCCACGAGCTGGCTCTCCACAACTGGCGTCACGAGCCACTCACAGCCATGAAGCCCGACCAGTTCCGGGAGTGGGTGCGGTGTGGGAAGCAGACAATCGAGGATCTGACCGGGTCGGAGGTCGTCGGGTTCCGCGCTCCGACCGGCTCGATGGTGCCGGAATCGCTGTGGTGCACCGACGTGCTCGTCGAGGAAGGCTACCTCTACGACTCGAGCATCGTCCCGACCTTCAACCCGCTCTACCGGTTCCCAGGCGCACCGGCTCACCCGTTCCGGTGGCCAAACGGGCTGGCCGAGATCGGCCTCAACGCGCCAGGGATCGGCCGGATCGGGGTCCCGTTCGGCGGCACCTACCTACGGCTGCTCCCCTGGTGGCTACTGCGCCTCTGCTTGTACGTCACGCCCCCCAACGACGGTGGATCGCTGTACGTCCATCCCCACGACTTCGACCTCGACGAGCCGTACTGGCGTGTCCCCGACGCAGGAAGGCTGAGCCCCCTGCTCTGGGTCGGACGGCGAGGGCTGTACCGCAAGCTCGACCGCATCCACCGGACCGTGGGTGCTGCGCGGCCACTCCGCGAGCAACTCGAGGCTGCTGACCGCGGGGGCGTGTATCAGCCTTCAACGGTCGGTGGCACCGCACAGCTGAGCACGAGCTGACATGACCCGACTCCGCTGGGGCGACGACGCGCCGGAGGACACCACCGCGGCCCGCGAACGCTTGATCGACGCCGCCGAGAGGTGCATCGACCGATTCGGCCTGTCGAAGACGACGCTCGAGGATGTTGCGAGCGAGGCACACGTGAGTCGGGCGACCATCTACCGCTACTTCGGCAATCGGGACGAACTGGTGCTCGAGGTACTGCTGCGGGAGCTTGATCGCCAGTTCGACACGTCACTCGCCGCGTTCGTCCGAAACGCGGACACCCCGGAGAAGGCCGGGCGGGCGATCGTGGACGCCGCGGTGTACCTGCTCGACACGATCCGGGGCAGCGCCAAGCTGCAGCTCTTCCTCCACCGCGAAGGCGGGAGCGTCACCGCCACCATCTCCGGTGCTTCCCGCGCGTTCTTCACCGCCGTCGTCGCCGATCTCCGGCCCCACCTGGAAACCGCCCGACAAGCCGGCACAGTGCGCGACGACATCGATCTCGACGAGGCAGGAGAATGGATCGTCCGAACGATCGTCTCGCTCCTCACTGTCGAGGGGCCGGCCGAGCGGACCAGGTCCGATGAGCGCCGGATGCTGGCGACGTTCCTCGTCCCGGCACTGGTCCCGGGCGATGCGGCCCGACTGACCGCGGCGGCCCTGGCCTGATCCGCGCGCTACCCCGCACGATCTCCCTGTGTTGGCCATCGCGGCGATCCCCACCATGATCGGTGGCACCTACGGCATGAACTTCGAGCACATGCCCGAGCTGAGCCAGCCGTTGGCGTACCCGATCGTGCTCATGTCGATGGTGACGCTGTGTCTGCTCACCTACTGGCGGTTCAAGAAGGCTGGGTGGCTGTAAGCCCCCAACCGGCGCCAGCGCAACACCACCGTCAGGCCACTGATCACTGTCGAAGCGATCGCCGCGGCACCTATTCCCCGGGGAGCTGCCGGTCAAGGAACATGACCGGCCCGCCGGCGAAGAGGTCCTACCGCCTGGGTCGCGGCGCTCGAGAGGTTGCTCGCCGAGTTGATGAGGCCGACGTGGGAGAAGGCCTGGGGCATGTTGCCGAGCATCCGGCTCGTCGCCACGTCGTACTCCTCCGACAACAGACCCACGTCGTTGCACAGGCCGAGGAGCCGTTCGAAGATGGCGCGGGCATCGTCGACGCGGCCCATGAACACCAGGTTGTCCACGAGCCAGAACGTCGTCAGGAGAAACGCTCCCTCACCGGACGGGAGGCCGTCGACGGTCACTCCTGCATCAGATCGACCGGGATGCACTGCTTCGGTGCGGTAGCGCCGGACGAACCCGTCGACGAGCAGGTCGCGTTCGATCGCCTCGACCGTCGCCACGATGCGCGGATCGGTAGCTGGCAGGAAGCCAACCAGGGAGAGCATCAGGCAGCTGGCATCGAGCTCTGTGGACCCGTAGTACTGCGTGAACGCACCGACGTCACGGTTGTAGCCCTTGTCGCAGACGTCCCGGTGGATCTCGTCTCGTAGATCGGCCCACGGACGTGCGGGTTCGTCGAGCTCGAGATGCGTGATGATCTTCACCCAGCGATCGACCGCCACCCAGGCCATGACCTTGGAGTGCACGAAATGGCGCCTCGGGCCGCGGACCTCCCAGATGCCTTCGTCCGGCTCACGCCAGACGCGGCGGACGTGCTCGACGAGGAAGCGAGCGAGGTCGACAGCGTCGGGCGGCAGCGAACCGAAGCAGGTGATGGCGGTGTGGAACATGTCCATCACCTCACCGAACACATCGAGCTGGAACTGGGTCGCCGCGTCGTTCCCGATGCGAACGGGTCGTGATCCCTCGTACCCCGCCAACCACGGGAGCTCCACTTCCCGCAACCGGCGCTCCCCGGCGACGCCGTACAGGATCTGCATGTCTTCGGGGTCTCCGGCGACAGCGCGGCGCAGCCACTCGCTCCAGCTCGCCGCCTCGGCGTCGTAGCCGGCGTCGAGCAGCGCGTTCAGGGTGAACGTCGCGTCACGCAGCCAACAGTAGCGGTAGTCCCAGTTGCGCACACCGCCGACGTGTTCGGGGAGCGAGGTCGTGGGCGCAGCGATGATCCCGCCGCTCGGCGCGAAGGTCAAGGCCTTCAACGTGATCAGCGAGCGCATCACCGCTTCGCCGTACTCCCCGTCGTACCTGCACCTCCCCGCCCAATCCGTCCACCAGCGCTCGGTGGCGTCGAGCGCGGCGTCCGGGTCGAACCACGGTTGTGGCCCCAGGTAGGAGGGATGCCACGTCGCGATGAAGGGAACTCGCTGGCCTGCGGTGACCTCGAAGGACGCGACGGTACGCCGGTCCTCGCCAACCAATGCCGCCGGCGACCGCACGGTGAGCCCATCCGCACCGCCCACGCCGTCCACACCCCCGGGCTCGTCGCCGGAGGCGGGCACCGCGCGCACCCAAGGGACGATGTCGCCGTACCCGAACCGCATCGCGAGCTCCGATCGCATGCTCACCACACCCCTACGGCCTTCGACGATGCGGACGATGGAAGGCTGACCGTCGCGGAGGGGCATGAAGTCGATGACGGCAGCTGATCCGGTGGGCGTCTCGAACAGTGTCTCGAGCACGAGGGTCGGACCGCGGTAGCGACGGCTCACCCGGGGCACGCCGATCGCGGGCGCGATACGCCAGAACCCATTACGCTCGTCGCCCAGCAGCTCAGCGAAACACGCGTCGGAATCGAACCGCGGCGCGCAGAACCAGGCAATGCAGCCGTCACGTCCGACGAGCGCAGCAGTCTGGCTGTCACCGATCAGCGCATAATCCTCGATGAGAGATGGCATCGTGCCGGAACTCCGGTGGTTCGCAAACGCGGGAATGCTAATGAGGCACCCGGTATCGTCGCCGCCGATGGCATCTCGGCGACCACTCAAGCCGCACATCGTCGAACCCGTCGACGGGCGGCCACGCTCGGATGCCCTGGTCTTGTTCGGCGCCACGGGCGACCTCGCCCGCAGGAAGCTCCTCCCCGCCGTGTACCGGCTGCAACGTCGCGGGCTCCTCGACGTCCCCGTCATCGGCGTGGCGCTCGACAACTGGACCGATGCTCAGCTCGTGGACCGAGCCGAGCAGGCCGTCCGACAGGCGGGAGAGGAATGGGATCAAGCGGCGTTCGCACAGCTCGCGAGCCGGATCCGATACGTCGCCGGCGACTACACCGCACCGGACACCTTCGACCGTGTCAAGGCGGCGGTAGGAACGGCTCGGCACCCGATCTTCCACTTGGCGATTCCACCCTCCATGTTCGGTACGGTGGCCAACGGTCTCGGTCGGGTGGGGCTGAACGACGGCAGCCGCCTCATCATCGAAAAGCCTTTCGGGCGTGACCTCGCGTCCGCTCGTCAACTGAACGCCCAGCTCCATGAACACTTCTACGAGTCGGCGATCTTCCGCATTGACCACTTCCTCGGCAAGGAGGCCCTCCGTAGCCTGCTCATCACGCGGTTCGCCAACGCGATCCTCGAGCCGGTCTGGAACCGCCAGTACGTCGCCAACGTGAAGATCACGATGGCGGAGGCGTTCGGGGTGGAGGACCGAGGCGAGTTCTATGACTCGGTCGGCTGCCTGCGAGATGTGATGCAGAACCACCTTCTCCAGATGGTGGCGCTCTTTGCGATGGAACAGCCGGTCAACGAGAGTGCCCGAGCCCTGCGCGACGAGAAGGTCAAGGTGCTCTCAGCAGCGCGGCCCATCGATCCGCAGCACTTCGTGCGGGGCCAATATCGCGGCTATCACGATGTCCCGGGCGTGAAACCGGGGTCCGACACCGAGACGTACGGCGCCTTTCGGCTCGAGTTCGATTCTCCCCGGTGGGGTGGCGTGCCCTTCTTCCTCAGAGCGGGCAAGGCGATGGCAGAGACGGTTACGGAGATGACGATTGTGTTCTCCGTGCCGCCGAGGCCGCTCTGGCTCGACGATGGCAGCCCTCACCCGCCCAACATGATCCGGATCGAAGCCAAGCCCGGTTCGTTCGCCGCGGTCAGCTGGCTCCAGAAGCGGCCCGGCGAGCAGATGATCGCGGAGCCGATCACGCTCGCACCACCCTCCGACCGGCGAGCGGACATCGGCCCCGAGCCTTACGAGCTGCTGATCGAGGAGGCAATGCTGGGCGACCCAACGCTGTTCGCCCGCGAAGACTCCATCGAGGAATCCTGGCGCATCGTCGAGCCGTTGCTCACCAATCCCAAGCCTTGTGAGGTCTACGAGCCGGGCTCCTGGGGCCCACCTGGAGGTCGCCGTCTCGTCCGCCACCATTACCGCTGGCCGGAGGAACCACCGGCGTGAACCACCGCTTCCCGGCGGTGCGCATCCTGGACGATCTCGGGTAGAACTGCCGGCATGTGCCGATCCGTGCGCGTCGACTCGTCAACCATCCATGATCGCGGCGTCTTCGCCGAGCGCTCCTTCGCGACCGGCGACGTGGTGGAGGAGTGCCCACTGCTCGTGATCTCCGCCGACGAGGCTGACCGCCTCTACGAGCTCGCCGACTACATCTTCGAGTGCGAGGACGACTACGCCCTCCCCCTTGGCTTCGGCTGCTTCTATAACCACAGCAGCGCCGCGAACGCCGAGACGGTGATCGACCCCGAGGAGCGCGTGATCACAGTCGTGGCCGTACGACCGATCAAGGCGGGCGAGGAGATCACGATCAACTACAACGGCGACCCCGACGATCCGACACCGTTGCCGTTCGAATAGGCGCTGATTCCGGTCCCCGTGCCGGGACATCCCCTCAGGTACCGTCCGGCCATCACCACGCTGGCGGGATCTACACGAGATCCAAGAGATCTGGGCTCAACCTTCGGCCTCGCCGAACCACTGACAAAGCTGCGTCCAGACATCAGACCGCATCCGGTCGATCGGAGCGGTGACGTAGCGAACCGGGTCGATGTCATCGTTGCGCACCAACGGGGTGAGGTCCATCGCGACGGTCAGCTGGCCAGCTCGGTCGGGACGGCGAGGGTCACGAAAAGTGGCGTTGGACCGGCGCCGGCCCTCAGCAGCGAGGTCGTAGCGCTTGCCTCCCGCCAGCTGGCTCTCGAACACCGCCACGAGCCGGCGACCCAGCTCGGCATGGGGCGTGGCGTCCAGCAGCACCTTCTGGTCCTCCGGCAGCCAGTCGAGGTTGCGCCAACCTTCGCATCCGACAACCCGAGTCGGGCGCTGGTCGACGGGAAGGCGCCGACAGGCCATGATCAGCGCGGCGGCAACGGCAACATGGGTGGAGTGACGGTCTGCGAGGTCGTGGGTGTAGACGTTGACCGGACGCATCACCTCGAGCAGATGGGCCAGATCCGCCGTGAGCTGTTCGTGTCCGCCCGGGTGACGCACCACCCCCGACGGCCGGCCGAGCTGGATGACCACCGAATACCCGCCAACCTCGGCGGCCCGCCGCTGCTCTCGGGCTCGGATCTCGGCCAGCTCCTGACTCGTGAGAGCGGCGAAGCGCCCGGCGCGCACCGAAGCCGCGCCGTCGGTGCACACTACGCCGCTGAACCAGCGGTCATCTCGGCCCCTGCACGCCCCGATACCGGGAAGGGCGAGCAGCTCGAGGTCATCGGCGTGAGCGACCACGCCGAGATCGGTCGTGCGGGAGAGCGCGTCATCAACTGGGGCGCCGTCGGGAACATGAACGTCGGCGCCAGGCGGGAGCGCGTCAGGAGTCCCTGTCACGCTCACCGGGAGCGATCTGATTGGACACCGTCTTCACGACGTTCTTGGCGAACTCACGTTGGGCGTCGAGAACCTTGGCGGTGAGGTCGAAAGCCCGATCGATCAGGTCATCGATCGCGCTGGTGTCGCCCGGGACGAAGTTGGTCACGCTCTCGGCGAACGCTCGGCCGGCACCCACGACGGCCTCTTGGCTGCGCTTGACGAGATCGAAGATCTGGTCCTGCATCGCTTCGAGATCAGGGCTCTCCGGCATGGCAATCCTCGGTGTCGCGGCGGTCGGAACGACTCCAGCCTGCCATCCTCTCCCGCCGTCGCGAAATTCCTGCGGCGCGGTCATGACCATCCCTTGCGCTCATGGGCAGTAACGCGACGACGCCCGACTGCGATACTTAACGCGTGATCCGCGTCGAGGGGTTGGTAAAGCACCTCGGGAACAACCGCGTGCTTGACGAGATCACGTTCACGGCGTCGAGCGGGGGGGTGACGGGACTGCTCGGTCCCAACGGAGCGGGAACCAGTCCGACGATGCGCGTTATCGCCACCCTTCTGGCTCCCGACGCTGGTACCGTCGAGGTTGAGGGGATCGACGTCTGCCGGGACCCGATCGGAGCGCGCCGAGTGATCGGCCTCGTCACCGAGGAGCCGGGGCTCCACGACCGGCTCACCGTTCGAGAGCAGTTGACCTTCACCGGTAAGGCGTACGGGCTGGCGAGCTCGGAGGTGTCAACCCGGATCGACGCCCTGGCCGCGATGCTCGGCGTGGGAGAGCAGCTCGACAAACGGGCGGGAACCCTCTCGAAGGGAAACCGGCAGAAGGTTTCGCTGTTGCGAGCGCTCGTCCACGATCCGCCCGTGCTCCTACTCGACGAACCGACCTCCGGCCTCGACGTTGTCGCGGCGGCGTCGCTGGAACGATTGCTCTCGCTGCCAGAGATCATCAAGGGCAAGACGGTGCTGCTCTCGACACACCGCTTGGACGAGGCCGAGCGCATGGCGACTCGGATGATCGGCATCGCAGGAGGCCGCGTCGTCGTGGATTCGACGCCAGCGGAGCTGGCAGCTGCCAGCGGAGGCTCGTTTCGCGACGCGTTCGTACGCACGCTCGGGCAAGCGGAGCTCGGGGAGTGACCGGTGAGTCGCACCGGTCGGGGCTACGGCGACATCAGAGCGGTCGCAACCCAAGAGGCGCTCGACGCGCTGCGCGGCCGTCGCCAGCTGGTGGTGCGAGCCATCACCCCCATCGTGCTGTTCGGGCTCGTGCTCGCTGCCACCCTCGTGACCCGGGGCGCGGATCCGGAACGGCGCGATGCGTATCGGATCGCAGTCGAAGGAGATCTTGACGGTTCGAGGCAGACGCTCGATGGACTCGCCCCGGGCCGGCTCGTCTTCGAGGCGAGCGATGACGCGGCCCTCGCCTCCGTTCGCGGAGCGCACCTCGGCCTCCGGCTTCCCGGGCCCCTCGACCGCGCGCTCCGACACGCGACCGCCGAGCAAGGGCGACGAGCTGAAACGCCGGTCGACGCGCCGCCTGATGCGCGCACCGTCGAAGCGCCAGCCGAAGTGCCGGTCGAAGTGATCGTCTTCTTCCGACCGAGCGATCCGGCGTCCCGATCAGCCGATGCGCTCGTTCGTGCCGGGTTCGCCGAACTGGACAAGCGGGCCCTCATCGCCGAGGACGGTGACGGCGACGAGGCCATGACCGGCCGTTCCGGCGGCGACGGGCCGCTCATAACGCTCGATGTCACTGATGTGCAGCTGACCAGCTCCGGTAGCCGGCGACTCACGAGCGGGCTGGTACCTGCCCTGCTCGTCCTGCAGGCGTCGATGTTCGTCGGCGGCACCGCGACGCGGATCCTCGGCCGGCGCAATCGCGGGCTGGTCACCACCCAACTTCTTCTCCCGATGTCGCGATGGCGCCTGTCGGCCGCGAAGATGGTCGCGGAGCTCGGTATCGGGATGCTCGCCGCCCTGCCCGTGCTGGCAGTGGTCATCATCTTCGTTGCCGTCACCTCATTCGGGCGCGGCGGCACCGCGTCCGCTCTCGTCGACACCGCCGCCACGGCGGTGGCCGCGGTGGCGCTCTGCCTGCCGATGGCAGCGACCGGGCTGTTGATCGGTACGGTGGCCAGGTCGCAGGAGCAGCTCTCCCTCGGCACTGCGATCGCGGTCATCGTCGCGGCGACGGTCGCCGCCGTGTTCGCGCTCGGCGACGTTCCCGCCATCGGACCGCTCGCGCTCGTGCCCCTGGTAGGCGTCGTGACGAGCCTGCGCGACCTCCTCGCGGGGCAGGGCGCGGCGTTGTGGCTCGCCGTCGGCGCAGCTACCAGCGCCGGTCTGGCGATCCTGCTCACCCGAGCAGCAGCCCGGTGGTTCGACAGCGAGCGCCTCGTCCTTCGGAGTGCGACATGAGCACGGCACCAGGGTGGCGTTCGGAGAGCCGCGGTGCTCGGCTGGTCGCCAGCGTGATCCCGCGTGACACCTGTCGGCGTCGATCGAGCTGGACCGCGACCCTGTTGCTCGGAACCTTGTTCGCAGTGCTGATGGCAGGGTTCGGCGCGGTGACCGAACGGGTCGAGACCCGCTCTCATCACCTCTCCTGCCGGATCGCCATCGATGGGGACCTCGCGGGTGGCGAACGGTTTCTCGAGGACCTGACGATCGAGCGACTGGCGCTCACCCCATCGACGGACGCAGCCCGCGACGTGACCGATTCGGTGGCGGCCGCTGGCATCACCCTGCCAGCGAACCTCGACCAGCGGCTGAACGCAGGCGAGCCCGTGGAGATCCCTCTCTACTACCGGGCCCGGCACGACAACTCGGTGACCGCCTACAACACCATGGTCCTGCGCATCGGCGAGATCGAGAACGGACTCTTGAACAGGGCGCTCCCCCGAACGTCGCGCACCGTCGAGTTACGGGAGCAGCTCGTGGCCAGCGATCCCCGGGTGAACCGGCTCCAGCTCGCCCGCACGCTCGCCGCCCTGGCCGCGATGCTGTGCCTCGGGGTCGTGTCATCGGTCTCGGCGGTCTGCGGCGCCGGGCGGGAGGAGCGCACGACCGAGCCGCTCCTCGTGCTTCCGATGAGCCGCCGGGCGCTGGCCGCGGGCATCGCGATCGGCGCCTATCCCGTCGCGGCAGCGCAACTCGTCGCTGCCGTCGTGGTTCTCATCGGGGTCTCTGCGCTTCCGACGGCCGGTCTCTCCCAGCCGTGGGGGAGCGTCGCGTCGATGCTCGCGTTCGGCGTACCGGCCGCGCTCTTGCTGGGCCTGCTGGCTGCCGCGACCGGATGCCTCGCGGGGTGCCTCGGCACCGGCAGTGACGACACTGTCGGGCTCGGGGATTTCCTGGCGTTGCCGTTCGTTCTCGTCGGTGTGGTCCTGTTGCTCGTTCCCGACCTCGCCTCGACGCCACTGACCTACTCGCTCCCCGCAGTGGGACCGGCCCTGGCACTGCGTGACGGGATCAGCGGATCGCTCCCCGTCTGGGGTGGCCTCGTCGCGGTCGTGTCGACCGTCGCGTGGTCGGCAGGCCTGGTGAGCGTCGCCGCCCGGCGCATAGGGGACGAACGACGGATCCTTCGTCCTACGAGCTGAGCGCCTCCCGTTGATCCGTCTCGGTCGGTGGACCTGGATCATCGCCGCGCTCGTCGAGCTCGGCATCGATGAACGGCCCGTCCCGAAGCTGGAGCTCCCTGCACACCTTGTAGGCCACGAGCCCCGCCACTGCGGGCAGCACGAGCAGGAGTGCACGGAAGAGCCACACGACCTGGTTGATCGACAGTCCGAACGCCACCGCGAGGACGTCATCGCTCCCGGCAAAGCCGAGTATCCCGGTGAAGGCCAGCATGGCGACGCCGAGCGCCGTGCGCACCGGGCGATCGCGCGGCCGATCGAGGACATGATGCTCACGGCGGTCCTTGGTGAACCGAGCCTCCAACCAGGGCCAGGTGTAAAGGAGACCGAACACGATCAGCGCGGGCACCACGCCGGCGTAGAAGGGGTTGGGGATGGTGTAGTCGCCGATCCGGGTCTCCCAGTTGGGCATGAGACGGAGAGCGCCTTCGAGCCAACCCATGTACCAATCGGGTTGCGATCCCGAGGACACGTTCTCCGCTTTGAACGGTCCGTAGAGCCAGACGGGATTGATCTGAGCGATACCCCCGAGCAAGGAGATCACCGCCGCGACGAAAAAGAACAATCCGGCGGCTTTAAACGTGTAGGTGGGCCACAGTCGTTCGCCGACGACGTTGTCGTCACGAGCTCCCTTGCCAGGGAAGTGCGCGTGCTTCTGTCGGACGAGTATCCCGAGATGGGCCGCCAGCAACACGAGGATGATGACGGGAACGATGAGGATGTGGATGACGAACAGGCGGGGGATGATGTCGGTGCCTGGGAAGTTCCCACCGAACAGCAGGCTGGCCAACCGGGTGCCGATGA
>FWPU01008162.1_pt1 | contig 14474 bp, 13 predicted proteins | sample 2228361 | NCBI WGS metagenome assembly FWPU01 (sample SAMEA103939777, study PRJEB20133) | metagenome
GAAAAAAGGACTTAATTTCTTAAAAAAAGGAAAACAGAAAATCAATTTTCCCAGTAAGGCTAAAACTTTAAAAAATTTAACCTTAACAACATTCACCGGTGGCAAGCCCGGAACACCAGTAAGAATAATTTTAGAAAAGAGATCACTTTGATTAGCCGCAAGTAAAATAACTATCCGTCCACCAAACGAATGACCGATTACCACCGGTCTGACTAGTTTTTTTTCTCTTAGATAATTTTTAACAAATAGAGCATAATCCGACAGATTAAAAGGTTTTTCTAATGGTTTTTGTTTGGAGAAACCAGGCAAAGATGGAATATAAACAGAAAACCCTTTTCTTCTTAACTGCTTGACTATTAATTGATATCGAACAGGTTTTAAATTCCAACCGGTCAAAATTAAAACAGCTCGTTTCATCTTTCTAATAATTCTTTGAATCTTTTTCGATCGTTAAAAGTAGAATTTAAAGAAAGTTGATGATTGAATTTTCTTCGATCAGCTAAAAAAACAGTGTTATCTTCCAAGTCTTGCTTAAGAATAACACTCGGACCAACAACGGTGTTTTTACCAAGCTTTACTCCTGGCATAATACTAGCATTAACTCCTATTTGAACACCATTCCCTGCGATCATACCTAACTTAATTCGATTGGTATTAACTTTAACTTTATTAACCGAAGAAAAGATATTAGTTTGATCTAACCTTAGGTTAGCACAAACCGCTCCTGCTCCCAAGTTAACATTATTTCCCAACACACTATCACCAACATAGTTAGTGTGAAACCAACAATTATTACCAATATAAGAACGACTAATTTCTGTATGATAACCAACAACACAATCTTCTCCAATAATACTTTCTCTGATAAGTGAACCGGTACCAATAATTGTTCCCTTTTTAATCAGGGCTGGCCCTTTGATTACAGCAAACTCCATTACTTTTACTCCTTCTTCCAAAATCACTTCTCCTTCTATTTTGGCTAATTTATCTATTTCTGCCTTGGTTGAAAGGTTTTTTTTAATTTTTTGTAAAAAATAATCGCTCACTGATAAAACATTCCAAGGATATTTTAAAATCTCCCATCGGCCTTTATATTCAACATAAGAAACCTGCTCTGTCTGACAAATTCGGTTAATAGCTCGTTCATATAAGTCATCATTAGAATCACTTTTTTTCAACTCTATTTTTAAATTTTCTTTCAGTTTTAAAAAGTCTCGATACAGATGCACCCCCATGTTCACTAAATTAGAAGGTGTCTTGTCAAACGGTGGCTTTTCTATAATACCAACAATTTCTTTGCCTTTAATTTTGAAATAACCTAAAGGCTGATATTTATCAATTTGATAAGCCAAAACAACCATCGCTGGTTGTTGTTTAAGCATTTTATCAATCAATTGAAAATGAACTGAAGATTCGTAAACATCATCACAATTAAGAATATGAATTAAATGGTTGCTGTAATATCTTTCAATAATAGGTAAAGCCAATAAAACACCGCGCCCAATTCCTAAATTTTGCTCATCCTGAAGAACCCGATGAATAGTGATATTTTGATAATGCTTACTTTTTACTCTTAAAAAGGCCGCCACCTCTGGATTACAGATTACAATAAAATTTTTTACACCCAAACTAATCAAAGTCTGCAGATGATATTCGAGTAAATTACCATCAATAAAATTCAGTAAATTTTTATTATTTAAAGGCCAAAATCTTTTCGACTTACCACCAGCTAGAATAACAGCCACTAAATTTTGGCGATTTTTCATAAAAATTATTCCTTTAACCTTTTAATCTCAGCACCAAGTTTAATTAAACGATTTTCAAATTTTTCATAACCTCTGTCAATATGTTCTATTCCATAAACAATACTTTCTCCCTCTGCGGTTAAAGCAGCTAAAACCAAAGTGGCACCTGCTCTTAAGTCGGTTACCTCAACCATTGCATTATGTAATTTAGTTGGACCGTAAATTTTAATTGCTTGATAATAACCTGGTTTTTTATCCTCCCAGTTAAAATTATAAAAATTGACCGGATCGGCCACTTTAGGTTCAAAGAACTCAATCTGAGCACCCATTTTTTTCAATTCTGAAACATAACCAAATCGACCTTCAAAAACAGTTTCATGAATAGTAGAAATTCCTTGGGATTGAGTAGCCAGAAGAGCCCAGGGCGCCTGCCAATCAGTCATAAAAGCAGGAAAAGGCCCTGTCACTATCTGTGTTGCTTGATAGCTACATTGATTAAAAAAGCGAATACCATTATCTATGACAGAAAAATTAGCCTTAACCTCTTTTAATTTCTTAAGAAAAGAAGCGATAGAATTCACATCTATCCCTTTGATAAAAATGTCACCTTTAGTGACATAAGCGGCTATAGCAAAAGTGACCGCTTCGTTTCGATCAAACATAATCTGATAATCGGTTCCTTTTAGTTTTTTTACTCCTTCAATAACAATCGTTCTTTCTTTCACTCTTTTTATTTTAGCGCCCATCTGATTTAATAAATTAATTAAATCATCAACTTCCGGTTCAGCAGCGGCATTTTCTAAAACTGTTCTTCCTTTGGCCAAAACTGCCGCTAAAATTAGAGTTTCTGTCCCTGTATGGGTGTTTTTTTTAAATTTAAATTTTGTTCCAATCAGCTGTTTGCTTTTAGCATAGAAGAAACCATCTTTATACTCAATTTCTGCGCCTAGAGCTTTTAATCCTTCAATATGTCGATCAATTGGCCTTTTGCCTAACCGACAGCCACCTGGATTAGGTACTACCGCTTTGCCAAAACGAGTAAGAAGCGGTCCAATGGTCATGGTAGAAGTTCGATACAAACCTCCCATTTCTAACGGAATGGTATAACTATGAATTCCTTTAGCTTTAATTTTAACCTTATTATCAGAAAAAAAATTTACTTTAACGCCTAAGGGTTTAATAATTTTAGCGGTACCGGTCACTGAAGAAATTAGAGGTACATTTCTAATAGTGACTGTTTCATCAGTTAGCAAAGCGGCTACCAAAGTCTTCATTGCTACATTCTTTGCTCCACTTAGTTTGACTTCTCCTTTAAGCGGCCGACCGCCTTTAATGATAAATTTTTCCATATTATCTAATTTTTAAAGAGAAATAATCTCCTCCTGTAAAGTTACCCCAAATCGGGCTTTAACTTTTTGCTTAATAAGTTTAATTAAAAACAAAATATCACTAGCTTTAGCCTCGCCAGTATTAATAATAAAATTAGCGTGTTTGTCAGAAATTTTTGCTCCACCAAAAGTATAACCTTTTAAACCAACAGCTTCAATTAAATAACCAGCAGAAGTAGTATGTTTAGGCGTTCCTATTCTTAAGGCTTCAGCAAAAGAGATATTGCGAAAAATACAACCAGCTGAACCCTTACCAGCTGGTTGAGTCAGTCGACGATGTTCAAGCGCTTGATTAGCTTTCTGCCAAATTTCTGCCTTTTTGCCTTTAGCTAAATCTATCTTTACCGATAAAACAATTTCTTTTTTATGTTGAAGAATACTTTGATCGTAACCAAATTTAAAATAAGCACGAGAAACCTCTTTAATGTCGCCATTTTCAGTTAAAACTTTAGCTGTCTGAATTTTCTCCCCAAAAAATTCACCCATTTTTAAATTATGAGCATTAATATAAACTGCACCACCCACCGTGCCTGGTTGACCTAAAAAAGCTTCTAATCCCGTCAAATTCTCGGCTAAAGTAAATCTGACTAATTGATTAACACCAACACCACTTAAAACTTCCAAGCTCGCCTTCTTTGTGGTTGCTTTTCTTCCTTGAATTGAACCGTTGTAATTCTTAAGCGTAATTTTATTTGCGCTATTTCTAACGACTAAACCTTCATAACCCTGGTCAGAAATTAATAAATTTGTACCACCACCCATAACAAAATATGGAATAGTTAACTTCTTGGCATAAAAAATAGCCAAAATCAATTCTTCAATAGTCAAAGCTTGAAAATAAATTTCAGCAGGACCGCCTACTTTAAAACTTGTATATAAAGCTAATGGTTCATTAATTTTGACCCGCTGATCACCAAACTTTTCTTTTAAAATAGTAATTAATTTATTTTTTACCATTAATTTATTTTCTCATGAATTTTATAAATATCCCCTGCGCCCATAGTAACAACTACATCATTCTTTTTAGTTATATTTTTTAAATATCCCAATACTTGAGAAAAAGAATCCGCGTAAAAAACATTAGACTTGTTCTGCTTAACTGCTGTAAATAAAGATCGGCTGGTAATTTTAAAATTTTTTTGCTTTTCTCTTACTGAAGCAAAAATTTTTGTAATAATAACCACCTCAGCTTTTTGAAAACATTGTTTAAAATCTGAAAGTAAAGCTTGTGTTCTACTAAAAGTATGTGGTTGAAAAATCACAATTAACCGTTGCGAGGGATATTGGCTTTTCAAAGCCTCAAGAGTATTTTTAATCTCAACTGGATGATGAGCATAATCATCATAATAAAGAATACCATTTTTTTCTTTTTTCTTTTCTAATCGCCTCTTACATCCTTGATAATAATCAAAAGCTTGTCTAATCAAGCTCTCTTTTAAACCTAAATGTTTAGCCACCGCATAAACTCCACAAGCATTGAAAGCATTATGCTTACCAATGAGATTAAGTGAAAAATCAAAAACATAATTCTGATTTTCTATTTCAACTATCGTTTTTTGATTTTGGAAATGAACTTTTTTAATCACAAAATTATTTTTTGGATTCTCACCAAAACTAACAAGACGACATTTTAAATCTTTAATAATATCTCTAATGTCTTCATCATCACCGTTATAAAAAAGAAAACCATTTTTGGGAATTTTAACAATCAACTGACGAAAAGCCTCTTTTACTTCATTAAGATCTTTAAAAACATCAGGGTGATCAAAATCAATATTAGTTAAAAGAACGCAAAAAGGATTTTGCCATAAAAAACGTGGTTTTTTTTGAAAATTAAGACTTGTCTGATATTCATCAGCCTCAACGATGAAATAATTTCCTTGACCAAAATGACCAGGGGTTTTTAAGCCTTTAATTTCTGAAGTGCCGATAATATAAGAAGGGTCAAGATTAGCTTTGACAAAAACAGTGGTCAAAAGAGCTGTTGAGGTGGTTTTACCATGAGTGCCAGCTACCGAAATCCCTTTTTTCTCGTTCATAAACCAACCTAAAGCTTCGCCATGACTTAACAAAGGAATTTTCTTAACCAAAGCGTATTTTGTCTCTGGGTTTTTTCTAATATCGTAAGCACCCGAATAAATCATTAAATCAATATCAGGATTGATATTTTTTTTGTCGAACTTAGGATAAACAGGGATGTGGAATTTTTGCAAAAGAACATCGGTTATAAAATTTTCTTTAATATCACTACCTGTTACCTTAAAACCTCTCTCCTGACAATAAACAGCCAAAGCCGCCATTCCCACACCTTTAATACCGACAAAATGAATATTCTTATAACTCATTTTAAAGCAATAAAAGATAACATCTGATTAAACTCAGAGATTTTATCTCTTCGATACGAGCAAAAATAATCCTGATTTTCAAAAGTACAAAATGGCGAGATGGTTATATTTTTAACAGAAACACCGCTTTGTTTAAGCTGAAGAAAATTAACCAAAGCTAAATTATACTCATAACAATCACCGCAAATATGAGGCCCTAAATGAACCTTAATCGAACTAATTTTGGCTCCTAATTGCTTCATCTTCTCCAGGGTAAAACGAGCGATATTGGTAAAAGTCCCTTTTTTTCCCGCATGAATTAAACCAATAATCTGATTAACATAATCATAGAAAAAAATTGGAATACAATCAGCAGTAAATACCATAAGATAAAATTTTCTTTCTTTAGTCACCAAACCATCGCTTGCTGGGATAATTTTACCCGCCTGATCTTTAGTTGCAATACTAACTTGATTTCCATGAACCTGCTCTACTCTGATTATATCTTTTTGACTTAATTTAAAAAAACTCCTAAATTTTAACGGGTCTTTCTTCTTAGTAAATTGACCCATTAATTTAGTGGTTGTTCCTCCTACACAAAAATTATTCTTTGGCCAAGGCTCGATAAATAACCTCATATTCATTCCAAGGATACTCTTTTTTACCATAACACATTGATCTTTCATGACTTTTACCTAACAAGGCAATAATATCGCCTTTTTGACCAACTTTGTTAATAGCATAATCTATTGCTTCGGCCCGATCTGGGATTCGCACAAAAAATTTTTTCTCTTTTTGATTATTCTTATATTCTCTAACTCCTTGTTTTAAAAAACCCTCGGCTATTTGATCAATAATTTTATTCACATCTTCAGTTCTTGGATCCTCAGCGGTAATAATGGAAATATCTGCATATTTAGCGGCAATTTCTCCCAACATCGGTCTTTTTTCTACATCCCGCAAACCAGCAGAACCAAAAACAGCGATAATGCGGTTATGCGGTGTCTTTTTTAAAGTTTTTAGAAAAGCTTCTAAAGCATTTGGTTTATGAGCAAAATCAACTATAATTTTAAAACCCCGCTTGTTTTTAACTTCATCAAACCGACCCTTCACACCTTCAAAGGTAAGCAGGGCTTTTTTGATAACATTTTTATTAATTCCTAAAACATAAGCGGTTGCTGCTGCTGCTAAAGCGTTTTGTTTATTATAATCACCTGGCAACTTTAACTTAAAGGAAAAATCTCCATAATGAAAATCTGCTTTTTGGTCCTTTAAGGCGTAAGTGAAAATTTTTGCCTTAACTTTTTTCGATTTTAAAAACATCTGATAAGACTGATCTTCCCTATTAACTATTGCTATGTTGGCTTTTTTGATTAAAGATAACTTGGTCTCGGCATAGCTGGCAAAAGTTTTATGCCAATCTAAATGCTCATGAGCGATATTAGTTAAAATAGCAAGATAAACATTTGTTCCTAACATTCTGAATTGAGCTATACCGTGAGAACTGGCTTCAATCACGATATAATCATCACCACATTTTACGGCTTGACTTAAAATTTTCTGCATGTTTAAGGCGTTAGGTGTAGTTACATGTAAATCAGTCTGTTGTTCTCTCCCGCCTACGATGATATTGACTGAAGAAATTAAAGCTACTTTTTTTCCAGCCTTTTTTAAAATAGAATAGATCAAATGACTAGTGGTTGTTTTACCCGAAGTTCCTGTTACGGCAATTACCTTTAATTTTCTAGCCGGATAACCATATAAAAAATTTGCTAATAAAGCCAAATTAAAATGATATAAAGCTGTTAGAGCTCTAATAAGCTCCATAAATTAAAATAATTATACCATGCGCAATAAACTTAAGGCGCAGGGAATATTTTATAATAATTTAATAATTCACTTGTTATTTCCATAAAAAGAGGTGCGGCTGTCTCCGAACCCCACGGAGAAGAAGTTGGTTCAACAAGAGTAACTAACATCACAAATTTAGGTTGATCAGCTGGCGCATAACCAACAAAAGAAGCAATTGTTTTTTCCTCATCATAATGACCTTTAACAGGAATTTGGGCTGTTCCAGTTTTACCAGCGATGCGAAAACCTTTAGGTAATTTATAGTGAGCTTCTCCTCCTTCTACACTAGCCACTAACATTTCCGTAACCATTTTAGCTGTAGTTTCTTTAATAACTCTTCTGACAATTTTTGGTTTTGTTTTAATAACTTTGCCATTATTATCAATAATTTCTGCCACCATCCGAGGTTCAATTAGTTTACCACCATTGGCTAAAGCGGCAAAAGCTCGAATCATTTGAATGGGTGTAACCGCAATACCCTGACCAAAAGAAACTGTAGCTAAATCAATCTCTTTCCATTGGTCATCGGGTCTTAAAGAAGGAGTAATTTCCTCCTGAAGATCAATGCCTGTTAAACTCCCAAACCCAAATTTTTTAATATATTCAAGCATTTTCTCTTTTCCTAGTTTATTAGCTACCGCCACCATCCCCACATTGGAAGAATACTGTAAAACTTGTGTCATGGTTATCTCGCCATGATACTGGTTATTCCAAGTTTTGATGCTAAAACCACCAATATTAACCGGACCATTTTCTTCCACTTTTGTTTGAGGTTTAACCACCTCTTCGTTAAGAGCAGCCGCCATAATTAACGCTTTAAAAGTTGATCCAGGCTCGTAAGTGTTAGCTATCACTGGATTTTTGTAAAAAGCTGGGTTAAATTTTGCAAAATTAACCGGATCATAAGCAGGAAAAGCCGCCATCGCTAAAATAGCACCACTCTCCGGCTCCATGACTACAACTTGACCTCCTTTCGCTCCAAACCGCTCGATGCCTTTTTTGAGTTTTTCTTCAACTATCATCTGCACTGTTTTATCTATAAAAAGTTTTAAACTACGACCATTCTCAGGTTCAATCCGCTCACCGTTACCAATAATAATAGGAGCACCATAAGGATCCTTTTCTTGTCTTAAAAAACCATCTCTGCCTTTCAGCTCCTTGTCATAAAACCCTTCCAAACCAAAGTAACCTTTATCTAAACCATTACTATCCAAACCTACAAAACCTAAAAGATGAGCGCTCATTGAAGCTTCTGGATAATATCTTTTACCCTCTTTTTCAAAACCAATACCTGTTATCTGAAGATTCTTAATTTTATCAACCGTCTCCTCATCAACTCTTTTTTTTAAAAGAGCCCATAATAGCTTATCATTTTTAATCTGACTAGAAAGAGAAGCTTCAGGAATTTCCAAAATTGGCGCAAGCAAATTTATAAATTGATCTTTATCTTTTATTTTATTTGGTTCGGCATAGACTAAATAAGCCGGTTGATTAGTTACTAAAATAGAACCATCTGAAGCTAAAATATCGCCGCGAACCGCTGGTAAAGTTAAACTAACAAAATGTTGAGCTTCAGCGGCTGCTGCTAATTCACTATAAGAAATCACCTGCCAGAAAAAGAGCTTACCAATTACTGCCAAAACCCACGCAATAAACAAAATAAAAATAAACAAAGAACGCCACATAAAATTTTTATTTTATAAGTTTATTTTATAAGGGATTCTGTGCTATTGGATAAGGTTCATCAAGGTAATAAATTTGAGCTTTTTGCGTAAAACCCAACTCCTTGGCTTTTTGATTTAAATTGGTTAAAGCTGAAGATGAAGCAATCTTCTTTTTAATTCTTTGATTTTCTAATGTCAAATCATTTGTCTGCTGGGTTAATTTACTTATTTTCTGACCATAATCAGCTAAACGATTGGAAACAAAAATCTGAAAAACAATCAGTAATAAAACAAAGATAAAAATTAAATAAGGTTTAAATGACTGCTTCATAATTTTTCTGCTACCCTTAATTTAGCGCTTCTGGCTTTCCGATTACTTTTAATTTCCGCAAAAGAAGGCACGACCGGTTTTTTAGTAATCATTTTTAAACTCGGGGTTTTCATTATCATTTTCGTTATTCGATCCTCTAGGGAATGATAACTAATAACCACAAGGATGCCGCCTTTTTTTAGCAAAACAACAGCCTTTTTTAAACCTTCTTTTAAAACTGCTATTTCATTATTAACCGCGATTCTCAAAGCTTGAAAAACCTTAGTAGCTGAATGAATTTTTCCTTTTTTGTCAAATTGACGATAAACTTTTTCAACTAAATGCGCCAATTGAGTAGTTGTGTTTATTGGTTCTTGCCGCCGACATCTAATAATCGACAAAGCAAGCGGTTCGGCTAATGGTTCTTCACCAAATTTCAAAAAAATTCTTATTAAATCATTAAAACTACCCCTATTTACAATTGTTAAAGCGTCAACTGGTGAACTTTTATCCATTCTCATATCTAACTTTCCTTCTCTCTGAAAAGAGAAACCTCTTGTACTTTGGCTAAGTTGATAATCTGAAACCCCTAAATCAAATAAAATTCCGTCAACCTGATCAAAGTTTAGTTTATTAGCAATCTGATCGATATTTTTAAAATTATCTTTAACCAAAATTAAGCGCGAACGATAATTAAATAATTTTTGTTTAGCATAATCCAATGCTTCTTGATCTTGATCAATGCCTAAAACAAAACCTCCTTTTTTAAGGATAGCCAAAGCATGTCCACCACCCCCTAAGGTGGCGTCAATATATTTTTTGTTTTGACTAACCTTTAAATAATTAATAACTTCCTTTAAAAGTACTGGTTTATGAAAACTATTCACTGATCTTTTTCCACTAGTTTTTGTACGATTTTTTCAATATTCTGGGTTAAACCTTTTTGATATTCCTGCCAATGGGATAAAGCCCATAATTCAATATATTGACCTAGACCTAGAAAAATAACCTCTTCTTTAATTTCTGCGTATTGTCTTAAATAATAAGGAATAACAAACCTTCCTTGTTCATCAAGATCAACTAAACTTGCTCCGCCTAATAAAAAGCGTAAATTAGCTCTTGCCTCACCAATGAGAAAAGGCTTATTTGTGGTTTGTTTAATTACCGTTTCCCAATTTTTATAAGGTACAATCAACAAAGATTTCTCATAACCTTGAGTAATAACAAAACGATTGCCTAATTCATCCCGATATTTTTTAGGCAAAGCAACCCTTCCGTTCTCTGCTATTTTACTTTGATATTGTCCAACTACCATTTTTCACCATTTTTTTCCATTTTATACCATTTAAAACCATTAAAATACTTTTGGTTGTATTTTGTCAAGTTGCAAAAAGCTTTTTGGTTAAAAAGAAGAAGTTAGACGAAATAAACTAGGTAAGACAGAGTTTTTCTTAGACTAAAGCGAGTACTCTTTTTGAAAGCGGGAAGGGCCTTTACTGGTGCTAAATTTAAGAGTAACGGTTATATTTTTAACATTCTCATCATAAACGCATCGACCGGATGAACAGGTACCAAGAGTGATGGGGCGTTCTAATTTATCAGTCTTATTTTCAACTCTTAAAGTACCTAAAACACCACGAGGTAAACCATTTTGATTGGTATAAGTTAATTCATATTCAACTGAAATAAGATCTTTGGGAAAATCAGTGATGGTTAAAATAACTTCTTTTCCATTATTGACTGGCTTAAGATCCACTTTAATTCTTGAATCAGCTAAAGGCAAAGAAGGGGTAGGCGAAGGTTTAATCATAGATTGATTAGAATTATTTTTTTTCAATTGAAAAACAATCAATCCGACAAAAAGTAAAACAACTAAAAAAATAACAAGGATAATTAACCATTTTTTCTTAGTTTTTTGTTTATTCGGTGGTTGATTTTCCATAAATTTCCCTTTTATTTTAGGATAATTGATTTAAGAAGTAAGAGTCAAGTTTATCAACTTTAACTCTTTCTTGTTTTGTTGTATCACGCTCTCTTACGGTTACTGTATTATCTTTAAGTGTTTGAAAATCAACAGTAACACACCAAGGCGTACCAATTTCATCTTGACTGTAATAACGTTTACCAATGTTGCCCCGATCATCCCAGGCAACTTTAAGTTTTAACTTTCGCAATTTCTGATAAATTTGATTAGCTTTGTTAATTAAGTTGCTTTTATTAGCCACCAAAGGAAAAACGGCTATTTTAACTGGTGCAATTTTTGGCAAAAAACGCAAAACTATCCGCGAATGTTTAACATCCTCCCAATAGGCATCAACTAAAATTGCCAACAGAAGACGATCTACCCCAAAAGAAGGTTCAATCACATAAGGATAGATTTTTGAACCGTCTGCTCTTTTAAAGGCAAGGTCCATTCCAGAATATTGACTATGCTGTTTAAGATCATAATCAGTCCGATTAGCTGTTCCTTGAAGTTCACTCCAACCAAAGGGAAAATGATACTCAACATCACAGGTAGCTTTAGAATAGTGCGCTAATTTCTCTTTAGGGTGATTAAACAGTCTTAAATTTTTTTTATTAAGACCAACTGATAAAAACCACCGATAAACTTCTTCCACCCATTTTTGAAAAAAAGATTCGCTTTCTGCTGGTTCCACAAAATACTCAATTTCCATTTGCTCAAATTCTCTGCTGCGAAAAGTAAAGTTGCCCGGAGTAATTTCATTTCTAAAAGCTTTACCAATTTGGGCTATACCAAAAGGAAGTTTAGGATGAAAATTATCAAGAATATTTTTAAAATTAATAAAAATTCCCTGCGCCGTTTCTCCTCTTAAATAAGTTAAAGCAGCTGTATCCTCAACTGGCCCAATAAAAGTTTTAACCAAGATATTAAATTTTCTCTCTTCAGTTAACTTACCACCACAATCCGGACATTCTTCCTCTTTTAGATCATCGCCCCGGAAACGATGATGACAATTTTTACATTCCCTCAAAGGATCACTAAAACCTGTACCGGTATGACCACTAGCCTGCCAAACCTTTGCGTTTAAAATAATACTACTATCCAAACCGTAAATATCATCTCTCTGACGAACAAAATAATCCCACCAAAGATTTTTGAGATTATTTTTAATTTCTATTCCCAAAGGTCCATAATCCCAAAACCCAGCTAATCCGCCATATATCTCACTGCTGGGATAAATAAATCCTCTTCTTTTGGCTAAACTGACGATTTTATCCATGAAATTATTATAGAACGCTCTTTAACTTTGTCAATAAATTAAAACTGAATAAATTTTTTTCCGAAATATTTTCTATTTCCTTAAGTAATTGACTATAAGGAATGATTTTCTCCCGACTCACATAACCCAATTCACTTAACAACGAATGAACAAAAAAACGCACTAAACTTCTTATCTTTTCTGAAGAGTTTTCTTTTTCAAGCTGGGTAAAAGTATTAAGAATCAAAACGAAAATTTGTCTATTTTTCTCTCTTTCAGGTAGAATTCTATCAACTATCTCACAGAGATGATAAGCAATAGCAACTTTACGGAGATTTTTTCTTAAATAAGTAAAGCTATTTAAAAGATTGGCTTCAACGATATAAAAAAGATGACTTTTTTCATAAGCTAAAACTTTAACATGAGAAAAAATTTCCAAATGGGAGGCGCGTCGACTATTAATTTTACGAATGCCCTTTCCTACTAATTTAATTTTCCCCAATTCTTTGGCAAAAAAAGTAATTATTCGATCTGCTTCTTGATAATTAATTCTTTTAAGAACAATACCTTCAAACTGCCGATTTCTCACATTATAAACTAATTTCTAATTTTTGATCGGTAGTTAAATTAAGTAAATTATATTCCTTTCCGTTAATATAAGTAGTAACTTCATGTCCTTCAGTTCCAGGTTGTTTCTGCAGATAAAGAGAAAAATTTTTCTGATTAAAACTATTCGGTAGTTTATACTTAATTTTAATCGTACTAACACTATTTGGTCGAACTACTAAAAAACCTTCAAAAACTGTTTTATCATAAGCTTCTCCAATAATTGGAGAATCTTCTGAACCTTGAAAATCCAGCAATTCTGAACCTTTAGGTACATAAATCCTCACCCAATTAGGCATCAAACCGTTAAGACAAAGCCCACCAGCTTCAAGATTACAACCTTTTGATCCTTCTCTGGGGTTTTTATAATCGATGGTTAAAGTTTTAATTATGGAGCCGTCTGATCTTTTTTCGTATTCTTGTTTAATGTAGTGTTGAACAAACATATTAGATTTGGCCCCACCTAGATTAGCATCATTAATATGTAAATAATCTCCCTCTACTCCTTCAATCATTCTTCCCGCAAAATTTAAAGCTTCTAGACTAGCCTGAGAAGCTTCATCATGTAAATAAACAAGAACATGTTTTTGATTAAACTCGGCAATTAACATCTGAAAAAGCTGTCCCCAGTATTTTGAGGGTGAAACTCCTAAGGCTTTTTGCATTATCTGATATAAAAGAACACCAATGATGTCTTTTCTTTCCTCACGAATATAACCTACTCTCTTACTAGCGTATTCTTCAAGATCATAAATAACTTTCGGACAATCACATCGGGGATCATTATCTACCACAAAATTAGTACCATAAGCAGGAATTGGACCCAAAATTTTCATCGCTTCCACCAAAACATGAGTATCAACTGCGATAATACCATCAACTTTTACTGCTCCAGGAATTTGGTTATATATTTCTTCAAAACGTTTCATGGATAATTTAAAATCAGGATCATAATTAGTATCTCTTAAATGTAACTGATAAACTTTTAGGTGTTGAATAAATTGCTTAGGTGGTGAAAGTCTGGTTGGATTTTTTTCATCAAGTTTATAAATGTCATCTGAAGTTTCAACTAAAAACTTACCCTTTTCTACCCGAAAAATCGCATAACCAGTTATAAAACCGCCAGTTGGTCGTAGTTCTTTATCATTCTGAAATAAAACAAGATATTTTTTAGGTTGAGGTTGCCCTAATAAACTAGGTAAATTTTCCAGTAATGGACGAGCATTAATAAAAAGAGTAGCTGCTTCATTAAAAGTTTTTTGGATAGCTAGAATTTTACTTCTGACTTCTCTCTCCCCAATTTTTTCAGGATAGCGTTTAACATCAATACCATCTAGATTATTCTTAATAATTTCAATTTTAGCA
>FWPU01010003.1_pt1 | contig 14474 bp, 11 predicted proteins | sample 2228361 | NCBI WGS metagenome assembly FWPU01 (sample SAMEA103939777, study PRJEB20133) | metagenome
ACTTGTACTTGCAATGAATACGCTGACTTCTATAGATCTCTCACCTCTTGCCGAGTGTGTTGAACTGAGAGCACTGGATATTGCAGGCAACCGATTGAAGAAGATAGACCTCTCACCTCTTGCCGAATGTAGAATGCTTGAGGAACTATATCTCTACTCGGATCATCCTACAGACAACGATTTTGCCGAGATAGACCTCACACCATTGTTTGAATGTCACCAATTGGAAGACCTTGAAGTTCCAGAGGATGCAGACCTCATAGCATCCTCAGAGTATAAGACAGGTAGAAGAATTCCGTCAGCACTAGAAGAACTCGTTGAGGACAACAGAATCACATGGATCTGAAGATTGGCTGTGATGATGGTACTGAACGCATGTCTATGGCGATTATCATAAATAGTCAAAGTTAGTCTCTTTCATATTGTTGATTAGAGGTGTTAAAATAAATGGTAGTTGAGTTTGACGAGGAGACCAAGAGTCACGTCCTAGAGATGTTTCGTGAACTGAAGGACAATGTGACCCTTCATGTCTTTCTCAAGGATCATTCATGTCTGTACTGCAACGATACGAGAGAGATTGCGCAACAGGTCGGAGCATTGTCCAGCAAGATACGTGTTGAAGTACACAAGAGTGACTTGGAGAAGAGTCCCGCAAAAGAGATGGGGATCAGGTTCACACCTGCCATTGTCATTCATGGGTCAATGCCATACAAGATAAGATTCTACGGCATTCCTGCTGGACACGAGTTTGGTGCACTGATTGGTGGTATAATAGATGCATCAAAAGGCAATATCAACCTACCCAAGGACATCATAGAGGATATCAAGTCAATCGGTTCGCCAGTTCATATTCAAGTCTTTACAACACCAATGTGCCCATATTGCCCGGGCATGGTCCGACTCGCACATCAGGCCGCAATATTGAATCCACTGATAGAGGCAGACATGATTGAGGCACTTGAGTTTCAAGAACTGGCAACCAAGTATGAGGTCTATGGTGTTCCTAAGACCATATTCAATGAGACCGTCTCAGTCGAGGGACTTACTCCACCGGAACTCTTCGTGGAGAAGCTGTTTGAGGCAACTGAAAAGTGAACGTTGAATAAAGAGATGATTCAACGTCTGCCAGAGGCAGATATAGTAGAACCAATCAGGCTATTCATTAGAACAGGACAGGGCAGGGCAGGACAGGACAGGACAGATTAGGTCCAGATCGTGCCAGTTCAGTCACCTGTTCTGCATGAGAAGATGAACTCATGTTCATTTACATACTTGTAGGCCTGATAAGAGGCATGTACGCCCTCGCCAACACCGGTTATTGCCTGTTTGAACTCTGTGTCAGCAACATCACCGGCAGCATATACTCCGGGAACGTTTGTCCTGCTCGAGCGGTCTATCTTTATCTCACCTTTCTCATTGAGGGCAACGCCAAGTCGTTTTGCAAGATCAGACAGAGGAATTCCACCTATCGCAACGAAGACACCATCCACAGTCAGTATGTCTGAGCCCTTGTAGGGACGGTCCAGCCTCACAGCATTCACCTTTGTATCACCGATTATCTCTGTCACGTTTGTACGCGTGATGACCTCAATCTTGGGTTCTCTTGCGATCCTCTGTGCATTGATCGGTTCGGGTCGAATCTTCTCTCCTCTATAGATGATGTAGACCTTGGAACAGTGCTTTGCGAGTAGAAGCGCCTCCTTTGCTGCACTATCGCTCCCGCCAACAACTGCAACTACCTTTGAGGTGTATAGGGGTGCATCACATAATGCACAATAACTCACACCCCTGTTTCTGAACTCATTATGACCTGGCACCTCAAGTTCTCTCTCTCTCATACCAGTTGCAAACAGAATCGTTCGTCCCAAGAAGGTCTTGTTATCAGTGACGGCATAGAACAGGCCACGCGGGTCCCTGAATACATCATGTACCAAAGCGGTCTCAACATCCACCTGATACTCGAGCGCATGTGCCTTCAGCTTCTCAGCCAACTCTTTACCAGTCAGCTGAATAAAACCGGGATAGTTTGCCACATCATCGGTGAGTGTGATTGTTCCGCCATCAACCTCACCAATGACAACACATGACATACCTAAACGTGCACCATACATGGCAGCCGCATAACCTGTCACGCCACTACCAATGATCACCATGTCGTACAAGAACTATCCCTCCTCGATCTTTCTAGTGAGCCTGCGTTCAACACGCCTGTCAAAGCCTACAAAGACCTCATCTCCAATCACTGTGACAGGTACAGCACGCTGCTTGCTCACGTCGATTATCTCCTTCAATATGGTACTGTTGTCAAGTATACAGCGCTCATCAATAGTGACGTTCTTGCTGGCCAAAAACTCCTTTAGCCGCTTTGAATGCGGACACTCAGGAGCAGTGTAGACTATTGCCTTCACCATGAGCACATTCCTCCTGTAATGACTAAATCAATCTCTTCTGCGTCTGCACAGATATACATTGTGAGTGGTATCACATCACTCGATCATGTCATTCATCTGTCTTTTCATGCGACACTGAATGTGTTGTGAGGATGACTCCTTTGAAGAGTTCTGTTAAATACCACCATACTTATCTTATAAGACTGATAACCACCATACTTGTCTTATAAGACTGATATTAAGAGCCCACTTTCTCAGTTAAAAGAGGGTGACGAGTATGAACAAAGAAGAGACACTAAAGTTTATTGATAGACAGATTGAGCTCGAGGACAGAATAATCAAGATTGTTGAGGAGAATGTATCCAAACTTGGTAATGTGTTTGTCAAAGAGTTGTTTCTGGGGATAGCACAGGACTCTAAAAAACATCAGATGCTCTTGAGAGCACTGAGGACCAGTCTAGAGCGACCAACGCCATTCATAAGTACACATGAGAGAAACTTGATCGGAGCAGGTATTGAGAAACATATTCAATTAGAGGCAAGAGCAATTGAGACCTACAGCGAGTTAGAAAAGACTGATAATGATCAGGTCCGAACTATTGCTGCAATCATAAAAGAAGATGAGATACGACACCATGCATTGATGAAGGAACTACACAAGACGGTTGTTGAGATGGAGACCCTCACAGAAGACCTCATCTGGGAGTTGATCTGGAAGGACGCACCATGGCATGGTAGTCCCGGTGGGTGAATGCCCCAGCAGTTACAACAACATTTAACCAATCGTGAGATGATATCCAAGGTAATGTAAACCATGGGATTATGATCCGCCTGTGATTGCTATTAACAAGGCGACCAACTAGTCATGTGTTGAAATGCCGGCCTCTAGGTGGGACTGCCACAATTCGCAGGAGTACCATCAGATGTACCATCATCTTGACAGTATCATTACCATGGTCTTCCACCTTGGTCACAGTGAGTCGCAACTCGCTCTTAGTGTACGCATGGTCGTTATCAGGAGTCCCACCAATGTATGACCTCGCAATATTTCATGCTTGCCTCTAAAATTACATGATCCGTGTTTGCAAGTGACTGTAATAGAAGAGTGGTATATCTTGACGATCAATGACTTAATGGTACTACCATGTCACCCTCTAGTATAGTATGATGCTGGAAGGGGCGCTGTTGAGATGCGGAAAACTGAATTAGTAGTAATATGTTCAAGGTTCATACCTACCACAATTTTACAGGTGTACTGGATTATATAATTAGACCTTAGAAGCCATGTCAATCCACAACGAATAGACAGGCTCATAATTCTCAGCAGTCATGTCTAGATGTCTTTTCAAACTGTAGTTCCTTCTGATACCTTTCAAGTCATTCATAAGTGGCTATACCGTCTTATAGACCCAGTTGGTATGAGATATGACCGTTCAGTTCCGTTTGGGCGACTCACACGACTGTGAGTGTACCATTCTGTCGCATCCAACGTAACGCATCAGGTGCGTTATCCCATGTTCCATCGGATGCCGCGGTGACTCTCAGACCAATATCTACACGGAGTACGTCAAGACTTTTGCACTCAAGCAGAGGAGTGACATCGAGTGAGCTGAGCGGATTCTCTATCAGGTTGAGCACCTTTAACTCCTCACAAGCAGCAAGTGGTCTCAGGTCGATAGAGGAAAGCTGATTTCCTGCCAGACGAAGTGTTTCAAGCCTTTGGCATAGACTGAGAGCAGAGAGATCAAGATGTTCAAGACGGTTATTAGACAGGTCAAGTTCACGAAGTGGACAGCCATTGTCAATCCACGACAGACTGATATCTTGAAGTCTATTCCTTGAGAGGTCTAGAACCTCTAATGTGGTACATCTCCGCAGTGGTGAGAGGTCAATAGAAATTAGCATATTCGAGGAAACTGAGAACTCTTTGAGCCGAGTACAGTCTTGAAGAGGTGTGATATCCAGCGTCTCCAGTTGATTCTCAGAGAGGTAGAGTACTTCAAGCAATGGGAGAATACTGACCACAGACAAGTCGATGGTCTCGAGTCTGTTTCTGGCGACGTTTATCGATTCTATTTTATCACAGGCCCGGAGTGGCTCAAGATCTACATTGGAGAGCAGATTACGAGCGATAGAGACTCCCTGAAGTTCTTTACAGTCGGCAATAGGGGACAGATCAACAGTACGAAGGAAGTTTTCAGAGAGGTCGAGGACATGCAATCGAGGGCACTGACTTAGAGGACTCAGGTCAATACGCTCCAGTCGGTTACTGGATAATGAGACGGTCTCAAGGCTTGGACATGCACTAAGTGGGCTGAGATCGATGTCTCTGAGTCGGTTTTTGAATAATACGACCTCTCTCAGTTGACTACAGCGTGTTAGTGGTGAGAGATCAATCTCAATGATCTGTTGTCGGTCCAGGCGAAGCGACTCTGTGTCTGCTGGTATATCCCAGACGACTCTTGTACCGTTTGCAAGAACCGACTTGACTTCAATGTTCAATTTTAGACCGCCGGATCTGTTTACACTCGTACATCAGCCAGATTATGACAAGAGAATCATCTCGTCGGAGTATACTATTATTACCATTTTGTTCATCATATATGGCTGCGTGGACAGTGTGCAGTTTAGTTCTGCTGAAATAAGTAATAGTATTTTTTGGAATAGACTATTTAGTAATTACTGAACATTATCTATAAAATTCCATATGTTAGACGACTGAACAACGGAGTGTTGGAGAGGAGAACGACAACATCTCCTCCCCATATTGATATTAGTAATTGTTACTACAATTACTCCGTTCTCGAACTGAGGTTGACTGCCACTGCAATTTTCACATCCATACCAGTGGACTTGGACGATCCATTGGAGGAACCTGGTGTTGGTGAAGTGAAAGTCGTCCATGTTGACCCGCCATCGACTACACGCCCATAGCTGACGTCATCTGCCGAGGAGGTATAAATGTAAGAGTCTATGATGGTCACACCGTCTGGCTTGATGTAGTTCACAGTGTCGCCATCATTGTTCAGCCCAATCTTTGTGACACTCTGATAGAACACGATAAAGCCATGGGCAGGAATTATCGTGCCCTCCGGAATTATGTACGGTGCGGTTCCTCCGCCGACAATGTCATCGAGTATGTATCCGGAGAGGTCCACCATCACGTTGAGTGGGTTATACAGTTCTATCCACTCCTCTGTATAGAGTGTGTTAGGATCAGGCAGAAATTCATTGATGAGAATAAAATCACCATTCCCTGAGCCGGGACCATTGGTCGTACCAGGTGTGGGAGTGCTAAAGGTCGTCCATATCAGAGAACCATCGGTCTCTCTGCCGTAACTGATATCATCAGTGGATGTACTATATGTAAAGGAGTCAAGGACTGTGACACCATCTGGTCTGATGTAGTTCACAGTGTCGCCAGCATTGTTTAGTGAGATGCCTGTGATACTCTGATAGAAAACGATGAATCCACGAGCGGGTATTGTTGTTCCGAAGGGAATGACATAGGGGGCTGTGCCACCACCAATGATATCATCAAGTATGTAACCAGAGATATTTACCCTCACATCTAGTGGGTTGTATAGCTCGATCCACTCCTCTGTAAAGAGGACGTAGGGGTCTGGTAAGAACTCATTGATCAGGACCGAGTCACCATTAGGAAGTATGACCTTGTTTGCTGAACCAGGCGTGGGTTTGGTAAAGGTAGTCCATGTTGAAGCACCATCATATTCTCTACCGTAACTGACATCATCTGCGGATGACGAGTATGTGAATGAGTCAATCACTGTGACACCATCAGGTTGCAAGAGATTTACTGTGTCACCTGCGTTGTTCAGTCCAATACCAGTTGCGCTCTGATAGAAGACAAGGTAGCCGTATGCTGGAATGACTGTTCCCGGAGGAATAGAATAGGGATTAGTCCCACCGCCCACGATGTCATCAAGAATGTAGAAGGACAGATCCGCATCGAGAGGCTGAGGATTGTATAGTTCTATCCATTCTTCAGTATAGAGCGTGTTGGGGTCAGGCAAGAACTCGTTTATTACAACAAGGTCAGTATCTCCGCCCTCAGCGGTTGTTGCATTCACGGGCTCAGAGCGTGGTCCCTGATTAATACTTGTGTCCACTGCAGCCACTTCGTAAGTATATGTTGTGAGTGAATTCAGTCCCACATCGCTATAGTGTGTTGAACGAGTCTGCAGAATCAGTAGGCCATCACGAAATATTCGATAATGTGAGATATCTGGTTCTGTGTTCGCATTCCATGATAGGTCTATGCGTGACATGCTCACGGTTGTGGCACTGAGACCGGTCACCTGTGCAGGTGGTACCGCGTCGGGTTCGGTTGTTGAAGTCAGGGTGATAAACACATCAACTGCATAGTGGTCAGAACCAGTATTCGCAGTCGGCGTGTCGCCACATGTTGAATTGATCAATCGCCCCTCAAAGAAGGAGTTCACAAGAATAAAGTCAATACGCGAGAGATATTCAGGGCTTTGATGTCCATACGTATAGCCAGGGTCAGTGGGATTTAGTGTCCTAAATACATCGGTGAATTGGTGAACTGTTGAAGAGTATTGCCCGTAGACAGGGTCGTCAGGATATAGCATCATAGTCATTGGTCCGTAACCAAGATCACCCAGTGGTGCCAAGTCACCCGTGTCGTCTGGCGAGAAGGAGTTGAGATCACCCATGTACATGATGGGCACATTGCCTAGACTGTCCATGTAGTTGATGATGCCTTCAGTCTCACGCTCTCGTCGATACTCGTTTTCTGCACCTGCCATTGCCTTGAGATGTGCACCGAAGACGTGGACAGCAACTCCATCTATGGACACCACAGCCTCAACAAAGTCATGTGTGACATCATACTCGGTGCCATTATCCAGTATCACAATGGGTATCTGATTGAAGCATAGGATTGGAAAACGACTCAGTATTGCGGCACCACTAGTGGCATAGACAATATTCTGTGCACAGTATCCCTCATAGAGCAATTCATCAAGAAAATACGTATTGAACTCGTTGATGACCTGAGTGAGGGTATAGTTGCCATTGTCATCCCACGTTCCAGTCTCAATAAGGACAAGAATATCTGGATTCTCCTCTTTCACAACTTGCCTCCAATCAGGGTTTGTACCGGATTCCTCGATGTTGTAACTCATGACCTTGAAAGCACCTGTGTTAATGTTGTCCACAGTGACAAGGATCGATACAGTACTCCACACCCTGTTCTGATTCATTGCTCTACAGGTGATTGAATGCATCCCCTCGTTCTCAGCAGTTGTATCCCATATGTATGAGGTCGTCTTTGCGCGCAAAACACCGTCAATCAGAATCTGATAACTACGAATGCGTTGCGTATCAAAGACCGAGAATGAGACCTCCACTAGTCCAGACACGATACTGCAATTCTCGGGACTTGTTATGGTCACTATTGGCGAAGCAGTAATATGAGGATGATGCCACCACCATCCCCATCTGTGTCCACACGCATCTGCAGTTGACATAGGTATGACACTCAGCATAAGGAATGACAGAAGGAGCAACACTCCTACTCGTCTTCGGTTCAAATCAATTTCTCCTCGTTTAAAATTACAGGTCTCTGGGCCTAATAAGGAACACTGTTTCATAGATGGGGCTGGCGTTACATCTGTTCTCATGTCCAATCAGCACAGATAATGATGTGCCTTGGAAACAAATAGTTGAAAAGTGGCTTCGTCATTACAATGCGCCAACAAAGGTGAAAGGGAGTAGTATTATTATGGTCCGGCTCATTCAGATACGCGAACTCATACCAAACCTCATCCTATTGATATATCAGATACTAATGTTTCCGTTCACAGTTGATGACGCATTTATCACGTTTAGAGTGTCTGAGAATCTTGCTAGAACCGGGCAATTTGTCTGGAACATTGGTGACGCGCCGCTTGAGGCCTCATCGACTATCTTGTTGACCCTCATACTGGTCCCCTTTGTATGGGCAGGCATGGATCTTGTCCTGGTATCGAAGATAATAGGCATCGTAGCAGGCCATGTGACACTGATTGTTCTGTGTTATAATGCAAAAGAGGTGTATTCCAAGGAGGCTGCATTCATTCCCGCACTCCTATTGGCTATTATTCCTGCGTTTGGAGTTCACTGCGTATCAGGAATGGAGACCTCACTTTATCTCATGTGTATTGCCCTTCTGTTATGGCGATACGACAAGAGCCTTATAGAACGGCTGGTCTTTGCCTTTTTAGTCGCTCTTACTCGAACAGAAGGGTCACTCATTGTCATCACTTTACTATTGCTGGATGTCATCTATCATAGGAACAAGACAAGTCTACGTTCAAGTGTCATAGTAGCACTTTCCATAATGGGCTTTCAGACTCTACGTGTATTATACTTTGGATCGCTTCTGTCACCACCCACAGCATTCAAGACTGTCGGATTGTTGTCACTTCACTCTGTGTATACGTCAGTCCAATTTGTGATATACTTCATATTTCTGTTCTTTATGGCGGGTATGGCACTAGTAAGGATCAATGAACTGTCCCTTCCAACTCTACGAAACCTCACCATCATGGCAGCATTGATTGGTGTCACATGGTTATGGGAGCCCATCATGGCATATGACTTTAGATTTCTATTTCCGGCCCTAGTACCTCTTGTAATGCTGAGCACCAGATTCTGTGTGGAACTCATCGATATTGCCAAGTTGGCCAGGCCCAAGGTCATCCGTGATGTACATGAAATCTATGCCACAATATGGCGCTTTAGGTACTTGCTTCCAATTCTCATAGTTCTTTTAACTCCTGCATCAAGGGTTATCACAGTGCATGAAGTAGCAATAGATTATAGCCAGGGGTTGACTAATGCGCATGTGGCCATCGGACATTACCTACGTCAGAATGCACCAGTCAATGCTATAGTGGCAGTGGGTGATGCAGGAGCAATTCCATACTACTCAGGACTACGCGCAATCGATACATATGGGCTCTTAACACCAGGTGTCTTTAATGAATCCGGATACAACGCAGACTTTGTGTTCAAGTTTGAACCCGACTATATAGTAATAATCAGCAGTGATGCTTCCGAATTGAAACCGTTCATCACTCAGGAGATTGCACTTATCAATCATCCAGATTTTGCATACTATACATCTATTGGGGTATATTCATTCAATAGTGGCTATAATCTGTGGCTTATGATGAGGACAGGACCATAATGAAAGGTTCAACCTCGTGGATTGTCATTTAATTTCATTGACAACTAACACCTGATCTAAAATCACATTATAAAGATAGAATATACACATACCTAGGCAGAACTCAAAACTCCTGTATTCGAGATTCTCGTGAAGCGTCCATACTGACGATGCATACCAGATACTAATGGCTATATCAGTTTACAACCTAACCAGGGCAGAGGTCGTATTGTGATAGAACGAAAGATGATGCTACAGATTGGCAATCTGGCGACTCCATTTGTCTGTGCATTGTTATTCCTGTTAAGTGATGTCAGTTTCTCAGACTCGGTATTTTCGAACACTTATCCAAAACTTTTGAGCCCTGCACCATTCACATTTGCAATCTGGGGACCCATATTCATCTTTCAGGCTGCATTCTATTTCTATCAGGCCAGAGATATTCTCAGGCCAAAGACTCAGAGACTTGAGATGCCCTATGTACTAGAGGTGGGTCCATTCTTCATCCTATCCTGGATATCTACAACAGTGTGGTACATCCTCTGGGCAGCAGGACTGGTCTGGCCGGCAATAGCTGCCATGTACGCATATCTTTTGACAACACTCGGAGCATATCTAGGACTTGGAATCAATCGAAGACAACGCCCTCTGAGAGAACATCTCTTCGTGACAGTAGGCTGGAGTATGCTTGCTGGCTGGGTCACAGCAGCCACTTTTGTGAACACGACTACTGGTCTTGTGGCAAGTGGATTTGATGCAGGACTGATCGGAGAGGCGGGCTGGACAATATTGGTCCTATTCATGGCACTCGCAATATACCTGGGAGTACTGTTCACACGCAACGACTACATCTTCGCAGGAGTTGGGGCATGGGCAATACTAGGTATACTAGTAGAGAGAATCAACCCGGTGAATACGCCACAACCACAGGTTGTACTTGTAGCAACATTGGGTCTGCTCATAGTGGTCGCCTCTATTCTCTTCAAGGCGATACGGCAGCTAAAGACAGGAGGCTTCTCAACTTGGACAAGCAGCGCAGTTGCAACTAGACAGTGAGCCACCATGAGGCCATCTGAGATGGCAACTGTTCCAGCGTATTGCAGTACAAAAAGACTGTTCAGGCAGTCGATGTAACAAAAAAAGAGGGAGGGAACACCATGTGTGTTCCCTGATACAGTATATTATTAGTAGTTGGACGCGGGTTGTCGACCTGGAGAAGACTCCTTATTGTCAGACCACTTCGCCGGATGATACTTACGCCATCTTCTCTGGCCATGCTTGCCCCTCCACCACCAGCCCTTGCCAGCACTCAAGTACATTGGAATCTTCATTGAGGCGACAAGGGTCTCCCAGAGACTGGTCAGAACTATGACAAGTATAATAAAGATCCAGATTATATCCAATCTGATATATTTGAAATGTGGAATTACCTGCTGTATTTCAGAGAACATCACTATAGTCCATTGATTGTCAAAAAAGGCAGGAATCCCCATCAACGGGAAGGAGATATTGATTAGGAACATACATAACAAGACCCACAAGGTACCCATCACCGCCTCAATCACCAGGTTTACGTTGTTCTCGCCCACCAAGACAAAGAGGAGTGACTTGATCAAGTCTCCAATTGAGAGAAGAATTGCGGGGTAAATTATGAACCGCCACTCTGGGTAGATAAGCCACTGAAACATCGGTGATACCAAAAGAAGTAGGAGGCATATGCAAAATATCAGTTCAGCTACTGCATCAGATAGAGGCTTTGGCTTGAAGGCGTCGCTCCCAATACCCAGAATTCGCTCTATAAAAGTCTTCTCACTAACAGCCGTACTCCGATCCATGTATGATAACCCACCGATGATAAGGAAGGCGTAGAACAGGGACACCACCACAACGGTTACTATGCTATATTCGAAGTTGAGTGTTCCAAGCAGGTCGGAAAAAAGATTACCAATCATAGCCGCACCCACAACGAACAGCGTCCCGAGAACTATCAGTAGCAGCACTAGTCTCAACATTGCTGTGCTGTATTCTACCGGAATTGGACCAATCCTACGACCAGTTCCAGCATATGCATTTGCAGCATCTTTCGGATCACCAAAGCGCTCTATGGCAAGCAGTACAGAACCGTGTGTGAGCCGACCCTGCCCCAATCGCTCTGCCTCTTCAATGAGATGAGTACGAATCTCATCGAGTATGTCCTCGTTTCCCAGGGGGAGATAGATCCTCACACGTTCCAGATACTTTTCAATCAAATCCATCGGTCTGTCCGTCATTGTTCATCATCTCCAATCAAATGAGCCATCTCTTCTGAGAGTGTGTTCCAAGTATCAATCATCATAGCGAGTGCTCTGCGGCCCTCTTGGGTCAGATCATAGTACTTCTTCGGCTTTGTTGGATCATCGTAGTTCCAAGTCCCAACCAAGAGCCCACGCTGCTCAAGCCTCCGCAGTAGTGGATATACAGTTCCCTGCTCTAGCTGTAGGAACGACACTCTCTCGCTCAGATGCTTGACTATTTCATATCCGTAGGCGATTCGCTCATCAAGCAAGGCAAGAATCGCAAGAGAAGCAGCCCCACGCTTGACCTCCGTGGACCAACGCTCGAATTCCTTCAAGACCTTCTTTGATTCTTTGCTCATTAAACACCACCGACCCTTGCGCTGCTTCCTTGACTACGAATCATTTTTCACATACTATTATTTATCGCATTATACTATGCGATATATAGTACTGTGTATTATACATTTATAAGTCTTGCTAAGTATACATGACCAAGACTTGTGGTAGCAAAAAGGTCTGTACTGAGTATTTTACTAAAGATCTACTTTATTTTCCCAGACAAGTGTGATGGTTGTCGTTTTCAACACCCTGTCACCTGAAGACATGATCTCCCTCCGACCAGCCCGAATTGGCATCCACGCTCATTTGAACGGAACGAAAATACCCACCTGTAACAGACATTGACAAACTGTTCAAAATGGTCCTGTGTTGAAATGCCGTGCCTATATCCTCTTTGAGAGTCTGGCGGAGTGCTTGTGGGACCATCGACCTCTCCTGCCATCCTTCCTAGTGTATGTCAAGTCGATCATCAACTGCGGAGGGTAGTGGGAGCACAGTCACCCACTATCATAACCTCTTTCTGAGCCAGAGTATAACTATAACTATTGTACACACTACGCCTATCCCAACTAACACCTCTGGTACATTTAATCATGGGATAGAAAAGAAGCACTCGTGTACGGCCCGTACTGCGAGTTCCAAGTCAGTATGTCTGACAATGAAATAGTATGCGACATCTGATGCTCCTGCAGAGAACATCTCTACATTGAGTCCATGTGCAGCGACTGCGGAGAATGCTCTTGCAGCAAGGCCCTTAGTATTTAGGAGCCCCTCGCCGACCACCGCAACAAGTGCCATGTCGTCACGTGGTTCAATTCTCTCGATGACACCACCCACAAGTGGACGGAGTGCTGTCCAACTCTTCTCCATGTCTGCTATGTCCAGCAGCAGATTGATGCAGGTCTGTGAAGTCAGTACAGAGTAGATGTTGATATTTTTCTCTGACAGACGTCTTCCAATCTCACCAATGACACCTGGTCTGTGACCCACACCTGCACCATGCACCCGTATTATTGCGATGTTCTTGTTGTAAGTCACGCTCTTGACCACATTTGGAACGATATTTGTGTCAGGCTGAATCACTGTACCGATTCGTTCAGGGGCATTGACATTACGGACTCGGATCTTCACATGTGTGCCTAGAAGTGGTTCTACTGTTCGTGGATGAAGGATCTTTGCACCAAAGTAGGACAACTCTGCTGCCTCGTAGTATGACAGTGAGTCTATGGCCTTTGCGTGACTGACAATTCTTGGATCCGCGGTCATGAATCCATCAACATCTTTCCATATGTCAACAGTGTCAGACCCTAAAGCATAGGCGATCACTGCAGCACTGTAATCTGAACCATTTCTGCCAAATGAGGACGTCTTTCCACTCTCAGTACAACCAAAGAAGCCGGTGATTACAGGCATAATACCCTGTTGTAGCAGAGGAACCACAGTTCTCTGGAGGTTCTCTCTGACTAGAGGTAGAACAGCAGTCGCATTGTCACAGACTGCATCCGTAGTCATGCCTATCTTATCAGACTCCAGTGCGCGTGCAGGTATCCCCTGTGCATTCAGGACTGCAGACATGATGACAGCACATAGTCGTTCACCCTGACTGAGTATCAGTACACGAGTCCAGTCTGAGAGTTCGCCCGTGTATGCAACACCATACAAAAGACGTTCAGTTCTGTCGATTATTGCCTTTAACTCGCCGGCAGCAGACTGTCGCGAGAAATCATCTTCAACAGCATCTGTCAATACGCTCATGTGTTGAGTCTGAATATGTGTGATGGACTCTCTGATACTCTCCTCAGATAGTAGAGCATCTCTTGTAGCGCGCTCCAGCCTGTCTGTCACACCATGGATGGCGGAGACCACCAATACTGCTGCCGTCTTCTCATCCTCATTCTGAAGAATCTGTGCGACCCTTAGAAAATCGTCAGCATCCCTAAGGCATCCACCACCAAACTTCATCACTCTCATTGGAACACCACCTCATCGTACCGCACTATATGAGACCTCGTGCCCTGGCGAACTCCGCATTCAACACAGCAGCACCCGCGGCACCACGAATCGTGTTATGTACGAGTAGGAAGAATGCGAGTAGTTCTCCGTCCATCTTCTCACGTATGCGCCCGACCTTGACAGACATGCCCAGATCTCCAGAACCAGTAGAGATGTCGCGGCGTGGCTGCGGCCGATCGCACTCTGGCATTACAATGAGCGGTCGTTTGGGCGCAGTTGGAAGATGTAGACTCTGAGGAACGCCTGTGAAATGGCTCATCA
>FWPU01010004.1_pt1 | contig 14473 bp, 14 predicted proteins | sample 2228361 | NCBI WGS metagenome assembly FWPU01 (sample SAMEA103939777, study PRJEB20133) | metagenome
AGAGCGTCAGCACGGACCCCTGGACCTCCAGCACCTCCCCGTCGACCCGGGGAAACAGGGCCAGCGCCTGCTCGACGAGGGCGCCGAGGGAGACCGGCGGAGCCTGACCCTGGGCGAGAGCGATGCGGGACGGGGGGACGAGGATGGCAGCGAAGAGGAGGAAAATCAGCGAGATGCGGGCCGACCGCATGGCGGCACTATATCACGAGAAGAGCGCGGGGCCCGGGAAGTTCCCGGGCCCCGCAGGGGACTGCGCAGGACCGCTGCCTAGAACGTGTACCGCACGCGAGCAGCGATGGTCTTCACGTCCTCGGGGTCGTTGTTTGCAAACCCGAGCGCGTCCCCGGCGAACAGGTATGCGCCCACCAGGTCGAAGGCGACGCCGGGGGCGAACCGCCAGGTCAGGCCCAGATCCGCCTCCGTGCCGAGATACCGGTCGTCGCCGCTCCCATCGCCCGGAGTCAGGCCGGACGTGGTAGCGAGCGCGCTGCTGGTGTCCACCTTCTCGGCTGTCCAGCTTGCGGTCACGGCGCCGTTGACGCTGAACGCCGGCGTCAGGGCGTAGGTGGCCCGGGCACCGAAACGCATCAGGCCGTACTTGTCGTACCCGATCGCGTTACCGGGGTTCAGGCCGCTGGCACGCGCGTAGAGGATGTTGAAGTAGTCGATACCGAGGGCGAAAATGTTCGCCCAGCCGGCATAGAACGACGTGTCGGTGCTGATCGGCTCGAAGAAATCGATGTCATCACCACCCGTGACGTCGTCGCCGGCCTTGTTGCCGCTCGTGTAGATGAACGCGGCCTCGAGCAGCAGGGGGCCCGCCTGCCAGCCGCCGCGGAGGTCGACCAGCCAGGCGCTCCGGTCCTGCTCATTCCCTGCGATATCGCGCTCACCGAACTGGAGGAGGATCGTCGGATCGATCGAGAACGGCCCGACCTTCCACCGGGCATCCACACCCAGCGTGTGCCGGCTCTCATCGTCCGTCTGGGCGAACGAGGCGACCGGGTTGACGCCACCGCGGCCCTGCCGCGCGGCGCTGCTGGTCCGACCGGCGAACCGCGCGTAGGAGTAAAGGGGCCGGATGTCGAGACCCTTGAAGGGGCTGATGTCCACGCTGAAGAACGCCGCCCAGTCTTCACCGAAGGTGAAACCGGTCTCGGGGCCGGTGATTTCCTCCTCGATCTGGGCGTACGTGATATTGACCCTGATGCCCGGCGTGGCGCCCCAGGTGAAGTGCGCGCCGGCGAAATCACCGGTCGCCAGCACCGCCGGCTTGCGGGTGACCGCGAAGGGCTGGGCGCCCAGACGCAGCCGCGCGCCCGGCAGGGCCGGCACGTCGAACTCGAGGTACCCCCACTTCAGCTCGATGATGCCTGCGACGTCGGTGTTCAGGTCAGCGCCGGCGGAGGTGCCAAACCGCGCCGTGCCCGGCGTGTCGCCCCACGCGTAGTCGATCTCGAGGCCGAGCACGAACTTCGTGGTGCCCAGCTCGGCGGTGAGGTCCGGGCGCAGACGGGTGCGGGCGTACCACTGGTCATCGTCGTCGAGGGAGTAGTCCGAATCGTCATGGCTCATGTTGTCCGACCAGGACGAGATCATGTCCACCAGCCCGTTGATCGTCACCTTCGGGGCCGGCGCCTGGGCGGAGGCATCCGCCGCGACGAGGGCCAGGGTGGCGATCAGGGCGGTGAGGACTGCGAGGAACTTCCGCATACACCGCCTCCTCATGTGGTAGGTGCACTGCGCAAGCTGCTCTCACGCACACGTGAAACCGGGCCCAACACCAACACCTGCGCAGACTTCGGGACAGCAGGGGGGTTTTACCGCGGGGTGCTTTTCGGCGTCAAGGATTTTGACGCCCCGAGCGCTTCCAGGCGCTCGGCGGCGGCGCGGCCGAACACGGACTGCGGCGCAAGCTCGCGCGATCGCTGGAACAGCGCCCGGGCCTCGTCGTGACGCCCGACGGCCACCAGCACTAGGCCCAGGACGTAGTACGAACCCTCTATCTTGGGCTCGAGCCCGATCGCGAAGCGCAGCGCCTGCTCGGCCTCCCGGTAGCGCTTCAGGTGATAGAGCGCCAGGCCCAGGTTGTGGTAGAGGCGGTACGGCTGGGCCACCGTGGGTAGGGCCAGCGCCTTCTGGTAGGCGGCCAGCGCCTCCTCCCACCGGCGCATCTCGGCCAGGGCGACCCCCAGGTTGATCTGGGCGTCGGCGTAGGTCGGATCCAGCTCCACCGCCTTGGCGAAGTAGCCGTACGCCGCGTCCGGGCGGCCGCGATCCAGCAGGATCCAGCCCATGGCGTTCCAGTAGACGGGCACCGAGGGGTCGAGGGCGATGGCCTGCTGGATGGCGCTGAGCGCCAGGGCCGCTTCCTTCTGCTGGATGTGGGTCCAGCCTCGCTCGTACGCCGCCCGGGCCTGCAGGCGCCGCACCTCCGTCTTCTCCTCGGTCGTGGCGCAGCCGGCAACCAGGGCTCCGAGCACGACAGCCACGAGCACGTAGCCCGATTGTCTTGACACGTTCAGCCCTCCCATGTAGCGTCGAGTGCGTGCCGACCTACGAGTACCAGTGCGAGCAGTGCCATCGCCGCTTCGAGATCTGGCAGCGCATCACGGCCGACCCGCTCACCCGGTGCGAGGGCTGCGGCGGCTCGCTGCGCCGGCTGCTCTCCCCGGCGCCGTTCATCCTGAAGGGCGAAGGCTGGTACGTCACCGACTACCCGTCCGAGGCGCGCAAGAAGGCCATGGAGTCCGAGAAGAGCAGCGCCAAGGAGCCGGCATCGTCGGAGAAGTCTAGCACCGGGGCCTCGACGTCCCCGGCATCTACGTCGGCCTCGCCCGCGTCCTCCTCGCCGTCGGCCTCGACCTGAGGACCACCGGCGCTCCCGGCCGGGCCTGAAGCCGGTCGGCGGCGCTGCCGTCCCGGACGACGATCTCCAGCCGGTTGCGCGACCCGACCAGCGCGCCCAGGCCGGCCGCCGGCAGGTCGCCGTAGGTCCGCACCAGGGGCAGCACGCGCCCGGCCACACGCACGGCCACGGGCCCGTCCGCTGCGTGCCGGCTCACCTGCTCGGCCTCGATGGAGGTGATCAGGTTGCCGAAGCGGTCCACGTGGATCACCTCCCCGCGCACGCCGCCCGCCACCTCCCGGCTCTCCGGCCAGCGGAGGCGGACCGGATCCCTCACCGGGGGCCCCAGGCGCGCGGGCTCGAGCCCGCGGGCCAGATGGGCGGCCGCCGGGGCGAAGATGTCCCGGCCGTGGAAGGTCGCGCTGACGGTCGGCCGCCGGTACTCCGGCGCCGTGAGCTCGAACGCCTCCCAGCCGGCGGTGGACAGCGCGGCCGTGAACAGGCCGTTGTCGGGGCCGACGAAGCACTGGCCGCCGGCGACGACGACCAGTCCCCGTCGCGGCGTGCCGACCCCGGGATCCACGACGGCCACGTGGATGGTGCCGGCAGGAAAGCAGGGCGCGGCGGCGGCCAGGGTCAGGGCGCCCTCGGCAACCTGCTGGGGGGCCACCTCGTGGGTCACGTCCACCAGCTGAACGTCGGGGGCGATGCCGAGGATCACCCCCTTCATCTCGGCGACGTAGCTGTCCCGCGTCCCGAAGTCGGTGGTGAGCGTGACGATGCGCCCCATGTTCCGGGCCGGGCCCGGCCGCCGCCGGGGGACCTACCTGTCGCGGTCGACGACGAAGTCGGCGATGAGGGCCAGCACCTCCCGCTCGTCCGAGGGCGGAAAGGCCTCCAGGTCCGCCTTCGCGGCCTTCGCGTAGGTGGCCGCCCGGGCCCGCGCGTACTCCACCCCCTCGTGCTCGAGCACCAGCCGGCGGACTTCCTCCACCTCCGCCGGCCCCAGCGCGCGCCGCCGGAGCAGCCCCTGGATGCGCTCGGCCGCGGCGCCGTTGGCCCGGTCCAGGGTGGCGATGAGCGGCAGGGTCCGCTTGCCCTCGCGCAGGTCGCTGCCGATGGCCTTGCCCAGCCGTCCCTCGTCGGCGACGAAGTCCAGCGCGTCGTCGGAGATCTGGAAGGCCACGCCCACGTCCAGGCCGTAGCGGGTCAGCGCCTCGACCTGCGCGGCGGGCAGCCCGCCCAGCAGGGCGCCGATCCGGCAGCAGGCGGAGATGAAGGAGGCCGTCTTCTGCGTGATGATCCTCAGGTAATCCGGCTCGGTGGTGACGCCGCTGCGCTTGCGCTCGAGCTGGAACACCTCGGCCTCGGTCATGGAGACGGTGGCCCGGGCCAGGGTCTCCATGACGGCCCGGTCGTTGTCGGCCACCAGCATGGCGAAGGACTTGGAGTAGAGGTGGTCGCCGACCAGGATCGAGGCGTCGTCGCCCCACTGGGCGTTGGCCGACGGGCGGCCGCGGCGGAGGGGCGCCTGGTCCACCACGTCGTCGTGAATCAGGGTGGCGGTGTGCAGCAGCTCGACCACGCAGGCCAGCCGGACCGAGCGCGGCCCCCGGTAGCCGGCCAGGCGGGACGCCAGGAGCAGCAGCATGGGGCGGAGGCGCTTGCCCCCCGCGCTGGCGATGTAGCCGCCCATCTCCTGGATCAGCCCGACCGGGGAGCCGAGCTGCCGGCGGATCTCGGCCTCCACGGAGTCCAGATCGCTGCCGACGAGCGCGACCACGCGCTCCTTCAGGACTCGCTCCAGGGTGGGGATCGGCACCAGGAACCGCTACTTCACGACCACGCGATCGCGGATCTGCACCTGGGCGCCCGGGGCCACCGTCTCGATCTCGGCCACCGAGAACCGGTCCCGGATCTCGACCACCCGGGCGGTGGCCACCTCCTCGTCCAGCTCGCCCAGCACCTCGCCCGTCACCGGGTGCACGATGGGGATCCGGTCCCGGCGGAGACTCAGGAGGCTGCCGGGGTGGATCCCGTCGCTCGCGGTGAGGTCCACCACGATCCGGGTCGTGTCCAGGTGCACCACCATGCCGCGCCGGGGCTCCTGGACGGCGGCGGGAGGGGCCGCAGCCGTCCGGGTGACGGCCGGGGGCGGGGGCCCCGGCGCCGCCCCGTCGGTCGCCGGGGGCGGGGTCGCCGGCCGGGCGGCGGGGGTCGAGGAGCCGTTGGCGACGTGGTAGGGCACGCCCTGCCGGGGGCTGATCTTGCCCCCGCCGGGGGGCGGCCCGTACTTGGCCACGATCTCGGGCGGGGCGATGATCGCCCGCTCGCCCCGCAGGAGCGTGGTCAGCGTGGTGGGAACCTTGTCCTCCTCGACCCAGATGTACTGCGGCTCGCTCGGCACGCTGCCGTAGCGCGGGTTCTTGATGAGGAGCCACCGCGCCTCGGCGTACTTGAGGGTGGTCGGCTCTCCGGGCGAGACGATGCCGACCACGTTCCTCATCGTGCCGCACGCGCCGAGGAGCAGGGCGGGCAGGAGCAGCGGGACCAGGCCCGGGCGCCGCGTCATCGGCGCCTACCATAGCACAGGACGGTCAGTCCTCGGGGCGGGGCTCCCAGGGGAACCGCTGCTCCTCGCCGGGGGCGCTGGCCACGATGGCCTGCCGGCGGGAGAACAGGGCGGTGCCGGTGATCCCGGAGATCCAGGTGACGTCGAGGTAGGTGACCCCGCCCCGCTCCAGCAGGACGGGGACGAGCCAGCCGCTGACCTCCAGCCGCCGGGCGGCGCGGGTGGCCCGCTCGGGCTCGCCCAGCACCTCGTGCACCCGCACCTCCCCGGTGGCGAAGAGGTCGGTGACGGCCAGGGGGTCGGCCACCAGGAACCGCCGGGAGCGCTCCAGGACGCTGGCGATCAGGTAGGGGACGCGGCGCATGTCGGCGTTGGAGCCGGTCAGGTCCAGCAGCGGGGTGATGGCCACGCGGATGCGCGCCCTGGTGATCCTGACCCCGTCCTCGGGCCGGGGCCGCGGCCGGTCGGCCAGCGAGATGAAGATGGCCTCCGAGAAGCGCGCCTCCACGCGCCGGATCTGCGCGTAGCCCAGGATGTCCTCGTAGCGTCCGAGCGGCTTGCGCGTGACGGGGTGGACGAAGGGCTCGCCCTTCCGGAAGACCACCAGCTCCTGCCCGACCCGCGCGCCCGCCTGCTGCCCCAGGTCGAGGTACAGGACGTCCCCCTCCACGGCGGCGACGATCCCCTCCATCGGCTGGACGGCGGCGATGAAGTCGTCGGCCATGAGGGCGAACGTGGCCGCGACCCGGTCGGCGACGCCGGCCCAGGCGGCCGGGACCGCCGAGGCCAGGATCAGGACGGCCAGGGCGAGGAGACGGGGTCGGGACGGGCTCAGACGGTCACCGAGGGCTGGTAGACCCCGAACACGGCCCGGAGGCGGTCGCAGATCTCTCCCAGGGTGACGCCGGCCTCGACCGCCTCGACCAGCCGGGGCATCAGGTTGTCCCGGCCGCGGGCGGCCGCCTCCAGGCTGTCGAGCGCCCGGGCCGCCCGGTCGCGGTCGCGCCCGGCCCTCAGGCGAGCCAGGCGCTCGCGCAGGGCGTCGGCCACGCCGGCGTCGACCTGGAAGAGGCCGGCCGGCGGAGCCTCCTCGCTGACGAACTCGTTGACGCCCACCACGATCCGGGACCGGTCCTCCACCTCCCGCTGCCAGCGGTAGGCGGCGTCCTGGATCTCCCGCTGCATGAACCCGATGGCGGCCACCGCCCCGCCCATCCCGTCGATCTTCCGGATGTACGCCTCGGCCTCCTCCTCGATGTCGGCCGTCAGCCGCTCGACCACGAACGATCCCCCCAGGGGGTCGGCGGTGTCGGCGACGCCCGACTCGTGGGCCAGGATCTGCTGGGTGCGGAGCGCGATCCGCACCGCCCGCTCGCTGGGCAGGGCCAGCGCCTCGTCCATCGAGTTCGTGTGCAGGGACTGGCAGCCCCCCAGCACCGCGGCCAAGGCCTGCACGGCCACCCGGACGATGTTGTTCTCCGGCTGCTGGGCGGTCAGCATGCTGCCCGCGGTCTGGGCGTGGAAGCGGAGCATGAGCGAGCGCGGGTCGCGGGCCGCGAAGCGGTCGCGCATGATGCGGGCCCACAGGCGCCGGGCGGCCCGGTACTTCGCCACCTCCTCCAGCAGGTTGTTGTGGGCGTTGAAGAAGAAGGACAGCTGGGGGGCGAAGTCGTCCACGGCCAGACCGGCCCGGCGGGCGGCCTCCACGTAGGCGATCGCGTTGGCCAGCGTGAAGGCGACCTCCTGGACGGCGGTGCACCCGGCCTCCCGCATGTGGTAGCCGGAGATCGAGATGGTGTTCCAGCGCGGCACCCGCTCCCGGCACCAGGCGAAGACGTCGGTGACCAGGCGCATCGAGGGGCCGGGCGGGAAGATGTACGTCCCGCGGGCGATGTACTCCTTGAGGATGTCGTTCTGCACCGTCCCCGACAGGCGCTCCGGCGCCACCCCCTGGCGCCGGGCCACCGCGACGTAGAGGGCCAGGAGGATGGCCGCGGTCGCGTTGATCGTCATCGAGGTGGAGACGCGGTCGAGGGGGATGCCCTCGAACAGGTCGCTCATGTCCTCGAGGCTGGCGATCGAGACGCCCACCTTGCCCACCTCGCCGGCGGCGATCGGGGCATCGGGGTCGTAGCCCATCTGGGTCGGCAGGTCGAAGGCCACGCTGAGCCCGGTCTGGCCGTGCTCGAGCAGGTAGCGGTAGCGCTTGTTGGTCTCCGCCGCCGACCCGAAGCCGGCGTACTGCCGCATGGTCCAGAGCCGTCCCCGGTACATCGTGGGGTGGATGCCCCGCGTGTACGGGAAGGCGCCCGGCTCGCCCAGCCGCTCGCCGGTGGCGCCGGCCGGCAGGTCGGCCGGCCCGTAGACGGGCTTGAGGGGCGCCCCCCACGAGGTGGCGAAGAGTCCCGGACGCTCGGGCCGGCGCTCGCTCACAGCGGGATGTTCCCGTGCTTCTTCGGCGGGTTCTGGTCGCGCTTGGTGGCCAGCAGCCCGAGGGCCGCGGTGAGCCGGGCCCGGGTGTCGCGGGGCAGGATGACCTCGTCCACGTACCCGCGCTCGGCGGCCACGTAGGGGTTGGCGAACTTCTCCCGGTACTCGTTGATCCGCGCCTCGCGGAAGGCGGCGGCGTCGCCCGCCTGCTCCAGGTCCCGCCGGTACAGGATGTTGACGGCGCCCTCGGGCCCCATGACGGCGATCTCGGCCGTCGGGTAGGCGAAGTTGGCGTCGCCCCGGATGTGCTTGGAGGACATCACGCAGTAGGCGCCGCCGTAGGCCTTGCGGGTGATGACGGTGAGCTTGGGCACCGTGGCCTCGCAGAAGGCGTAGAGGAGCTTCGCTCCGTGCCGGATGATCCCGCCGTACTCCTGGCCGGTGCCGGGCAGGAAGCCGGGCACGTCCTCGAAGGTCACCAGCGGGATGTTGAAGCAGTCGCAGAAGCGCACGAAGCGGGCCCCCTTGACCGAGGCGTTGATGTCCAGGCAGCCGGCCAGGTGGGCGGGCTGGTTGGCCACGATGCCGACGGGCCGGCCGGCCAGCCGGCCGAAGCCGATGACCAGGTTGGGCGCGAAGTCGGGCTGGACCTCGAAGAAGTACCGGTCGTCGAGGACGGTCCGGATGATCTCCTTCATGTCGTAGGGCTTGTTCGGCTGCTCGGGCACGACCGTCTGCAGCGACTCGTCGCGCCGGTCCGGCGGGTCGTCCGTGGGCCGGACGGGCGGGTCTTCCAGGTTGTTCTGGGGGAGGAACCCCAGCAGCTCCCGGATCAGGGCCAGGCACTCCTCCTCGCTGTCGGCGGCGAAGTGGGCCACGCCCGACGTGCTGCCGTGGGTCTGGGCGCCGCCCAGCTCCTCGGCCGTGACCGTCTCGTGGGTGACGGCGCGGATCACGTCCGGGCCGGTGACGAACATGTACGAGGTGTTCTTCACCATGAGCACGAAGTCGGTGATGGCCGGCGAGTAGACGGCGCCGCCGGCGCACGGGCCCATGATGGCGGAGATCTGCGGCACCACCCCCGAGGCCAGGGTGTTGCGCAGGAAGATGTCGGCGTAGCCGGCCAGCGAGACGACGCCCTCCTGGATGCGGGCCCCCCCGGAGTCGTTGAGGCCGATGATGGGCGCCCCGGTCTTCATGGCCAGGTCCATCACCTTGCAGATCTTGCGCGCGTAGGCCTCGGACAGGGAGCCGCCGAAGACGGTGAAGTCCTGGGCGAAGACGAACACCGGCCGGCCGTGGATCCGCCCGGAGCCGGTCACGACGCCGTCGCCCAGGTACCGCTCCTGGTCCACGCCGAAGTCGCGCCCCTGGTGGACGACGAACTTGTCGATCTCGAGGAACGAGCCGGGGTCCAGGAGCAGATCCAGCCGCTCCCGGGCCGTCTTCTTGCCGAGCTTGTGCTGCCGGCGGATCCGCTCCTCTCCGCCGGCCAGCTCGGCCTGCCGGTGGCGCCGGGCCAGCTCCTCGAAGCGTTCCTCGAGCGACATGGAGTCGGTCCAAGTATGTCATAATTTCCGCCTCATGCAGCCCTGGCTGGCCGTCGTGGTCGCCTTCTGCCTGCTCGCGGTGACGGTCGCCCTGGTCCCCGCCCTGCTGGCCCTGCGCCGGTCCGCCGAGCGGGCCGAGCGCGTGCTGGCCACCCTGGAGACCGAGCTGCCGCCGCTGATGGGCGAGGCGCAGGGCCTCGTGCGCGAGCTGCGCGACCTGGGCCGGGAATCGCGGGCCGAGGTCCAGCGGATCGCGGACCTCACGGAGCGGACGCAGCACGCCGTGGACGGCGTGGGGCGCGTGCTGGGCGCGGTGGCCGGCCTCACGCGGGCGGGCCAGCTGGTCGGCGTCGCGGCCGGCCTCAAGGCCGGTCTCGACGTCTTTCTTCACCGGTTCCGGAAGCAGGAGGGAGATCACCATGAGCAACGAGAGGCGTAGCGGGGGCGCGCTCGGCTGGTTCCTGCTGGGGGCGATCGTCGGCGCCGCCGCCGCCGTGCTCACCGCGCCGCGGACGGGACGTCAGACGCGGGAGCTGCTGGCCGAGCGCGGCGGCGAGGTGGCCAAGCGGGCCCAGGCCTGGGCGGGCGAGGCGCAGACCCAGGCCGGCGAGTGGCTGGACAAGAGCCGGGAGCTGTTCGAGGAGCAGACCCAGCGCCTGATCAGCGCCTTCGAGGCGGGCAAGGAGGCGATGCGGGAGGAGATCCGCAAGTGGTCCTCCTCGGTGCGGGACTGACTACCGAGGGCGCAGCGCGTCCAGGTGGGCCAGGACGCGGTCCAGCACGGGGCCGCCCGGCTGGAAGTTGGGCTCCAGGAACAGCTCGGTGAGCCCGGCCGCCGCGTAGCGCCCGATGTCCTCCCGGACCTCGTCGAGCGAGCCCCACAGGGGGCGGCGGGCGGGGCCCTGGGGACGCTCGTGCACCACGAAGGAGCCGCGGCTCACGATGTGCAGGGTGGACGGGTCGCGGCCGGCCGCGGCCGCGGCCCGACGCAGGGCCGCGACGAGGGGCGCCACCTGGTCGAGGGGCATGTTGCCGCCGTTGAACCCGTCGGCCAGCGTCACGGCCCGGCGGATCACCACCTCGCTGTAGCCGCCGATGGTGATCGGGGGATGCGGCCGCTGGACCGGCTTGGGCTCCACCCGGGCCCGCGGCAGGCGGTAGAACTCCCCCTTGAACTCCACGACCTCCTCGGTCCAGATCGCCTTCAGGCACCGGAGGAACTCGTCGGCCCGGCGGCCGCGCCGGGCGAACGGCACCCCGACGGCCTCGTACTCGTCCTCGGACCAGCCGATGCCGAGGCCCACGTCCAGCCGCCCGCCGCAGAGCTGGTCCAGCGTGGCCAGCTGCTTGGCCAGCATGATGGGGGTGTAGTAGGGCATGATGAGCACGCTGGTCCCGAGCCGGATGCGCTCGGTGACCGCGGCCACGTAGGAGAGCACGACCACCGGGTCCAGCGTGCGCTCGAACGGCTTCGGCCAGGGCTGCCCGGGCATCGGCGGGTAGTCGTTGCGGGGAGCGATCGCGTAGAGTAGCCGCTGGAAGGTCCACAGGGAGTGGTAGCCCAGGGCCTCGGCGGCGCGGGCCACCGCCACCACGTTCTCGGGCGTGGCCCAGGCCCCGCCGATGGGCAGTCCGACCCCGAGCCGCACCTCAGGCCCGGCGCCAGTCCACCCGCGAGGGCAGGATGCGGTCGGCGATCAGGTTGCGCATCATCTCCACCGTGCCGCCGCCGATGGCGAACATGCGGGCGTCGCGCATCATGCGCTCCAGCGGCAGGCTCCGCCCGTAGCCGGCGGCGCCGAAGATCTGCAGGGCCTGGCTCGTCACCTCCTGGGCCACCTCCGCCGCCAGGGTCTTCGCCTTGGCCGCCTCCAGCGCGCCCGGCATGCCGTCCCCGGCCCGGGCGGCCGCGCGGTGGATGAGCAGCCGGGCCGCGTCGAGCTTGATCGCCATGTCGGCCAGCTTCCAGCGGAGGCCCTGGAACTCGGCGATCGGCCGGCCGAACTGGCGGCGCTCGGTGGCGTGGGCCAGCGCGCGCTCGAAGGCGCCCTGGGCCAGCCCGAGCGCGACGGTGGCCGCCCCCAGGCGCTGGCCGTTGTAGGCCCGCATCAGCCGCTTGAAGCCGTCGCCGGGGGCGGCCAGGACGTGCTCGCGCGGGACCAGGCAGCCCTCGAAGTGCAGCTCGCCCTCCGGGATGCCGCGCAGGCCCATCATCGGCTCCCGCCGCCCGATCCGGAAGCCCGGCGTGTCGCGCTCGACCAGGACGCCGCCGATGCCCTCGTCGCCGGGCCGGTCGCCGAAGCGGGCGAACACCAGGTAGAGCCGGGACGTCCCGGCGCCGGTGATGTACCGCTTGTGGCCGGTGAGGACCAGCCCCTGCGGCGTCTCCTCCACCCGCGTGGTGAGATCGGTCGCGGCCGAGCCCGCCCCGACCTCGGTGATGGCGATGGCCGGCTTCTCGCCCTCCAGCACCCACGGGAAGTAGCGGCGCTTCTGGGCCTCGGTGCCGTAGGCGCGCAGGGCCCCCACGACGCCGAGGTTGCCCTCCACCACGATCCGGGCCGTCACCCCGCAGGCCCGGGCGATCTCCTCGATGACCAGCACCACGTCGAGCAGGGGGCGGCCCCCGCCGCCGTGCTCCCGCGGGATCGTCATCCCCATGAAGCCGGCGGCGACCAGGTCCTTGACGTTGTCCCACGGGTACTCCTCGCGCTCGTCCCACCGCGCCGCGCGCTCGGCGAAGCGCGTGTCGGCCAGCTCCCGGGCGCGGGCGCGGAGCGCCTGCTGCTCGGCGGTCAGCTCGAAGTCCACGGGGTCCCTCGACGCGCGCCGGGCCGGGGCAGCTGTCCCACCGCGGCTAGATGTGAATGGCCTGCCCCAGGGCCGCCAGGGTGGCCTCCAGCGCCGCCTCGGACAGCGTGGGGTGCGCGTGCACGGTGTGGATCATCTCCTCCAGCGTCGCCTCCAGCGTGCGGCCCACGGCGAACTCGTGGATGATCTCCGTCGCCTCCGGCCCCAGGATGTGGACCCCCAGGATCTCCCCGGTGGCCTTGTCGGCGACGACCTTCACGAAGCCCTCGGTCTCGCCCAGCGCGACGGCCTTGCCGCTGGCGGTGAAGGGGAACTTCCCCACGCTCACCTCCCGCCCGTTCTCCCGGGCCCGGGCCTCGGTGAGCCCCAGGGAGGCCACCTGGGGACGGCAGTACGTGCAGGAGGGGATGTTCGTGTAGTCGAGCGGGCGCGGGTCGCGGCCGGCGATGGCCTCGGCCGCCACCACGCCCTCCGCCATCGCCTTGTGGGCGAGCAGGGGCGGGCCGGCCATGTCGCCGATGGCGTAGATCCCCTTCACCGACGTCTCCATCCGCGGCGAGACCTTCACGAAGCCGCGCTCGACCGCCACCCCCAGCCGGTCCAGGCCGATGCCGGCCACGCGGGCGCCGCGGCCGACCGCCATCAACACCTGCTCGGCCTCGACGCGCCCGCCCTCCGTCTCGACGACGACGCCGGGGCCGCCCGCGGTCACCGACCGCACCTTGACGCCCGTCTGCACGGTGATGCCGCGGCGGGAGAACGAGCGGGCCAGCTGCGCCGAGACCTCCTCGTCCTCGACCGGGACGATGCGGGGCAGCGCCTCCAGGAGCGTCACCTGGGTGCCGTAGGCCGCGTAGACGTCGGCGAATTCCACCCCGACGGCCCCGGCGCCGATGACGACCAGGGAGCGGGGGGCGCGCTCCTGCCGCACGGCGCCGTTGGACGAGAGCACCCGCTGCTCGTCGATGGCGACGCCGGGCAGGGATCTGGGCTCCGACCCCGTGGCCAGGATGACGGCCCGGGCCTCCAGCGTCTCGGTGCCGCTCTTGCCCTTGACGTCCACGGTGGTCGGCCCGGCCAGCCGGCCCGTGCCCGGGAACAGCGTGATCTTGTTCTTGCGGAACAGGAACTCGACGCCCTTGGCCATCCGGTCGGCCACCCCGCGGCTGCGGCGGATGGCCTCGGCGTAGTCGGCCTCCACGCCCTGCACGCGCACGCCGAAGTCGCCGGCCCGGCGGATGAGGTGCACGACCTCCGCGTTGCGCAGCAGCGCCTTGGTCGGGATGCAGCCCCAGTTCAGGCAGACCCCGCCCGGCCGGTCGTCCTCGACCGCCGCCACCCGCAGGCCGAGCTGCGCGCAGCGGATGGCGGCCACGTAGCCGCCCGGCCCCGTCCCCACCACCGCCACATCGACCTTGTGCGTCGCCATCGCCGTCCCTATCTCTGCTCGGGTGTCCTGCCCACGCTCGGCGCCCGCCGGCGGCGCGCGGCTCCCGGACGACGCCCGGCGCGGGCGCCGGCCCCTGCCCGCTCCCCGCCGGCGCCCGAGGTCATACGACGAGCCGCAGCGGCTCCTCGAGCAGGCGCCTGAGCGTCTGCAGGAAGCGCGCGCCCATCGCCCCGTCCATCACCCGGTGGTCGCAGGAGAGCGTGACGGCCATCCGGCGGCCCACACTCACGGTCTCGCCCTGCGCCACCGGGATTCGGCGCACGGCGCCGACGGCCAGGATGGCCCCCTCGGGAGGGTTGATGATGGCCGAGAACTCGGCCACGTCGAACATGCCCAGGTTCGACACGGAGAACGTGGCCCCCGACAGCTCCTGGGCCCGCAGCTTCCGGGCGCGCGCCCGCTCGATCAGGTCGCGCGCCTCGGCCGCGATCTGCCCCAGGGACTTGGCCTGGCAGTCGCGGAGCACCGGCGTGATGAGGCCCTCCTCCAGCGCGACGGCGATGCCGATGTGCGCCCGGTGCCACACCCGCACCGTCTCGCCCTGGAACGAGGCGTTGACCTCCGGGTGCTCCATCAAGGCCAGGGCGCAGGCGCGGATGACCAGGTCGTTGACCGAGATGCTCGGCTGGCCCTCCAGCGCGTTCAGCTCCTCGCGCAGGGCCCAGGCCCGGTCCATGGCGATCTCGGCCGTCAGGTAGAAGTGCGGGACCGGCGCCTTGCTGAGCGGCATGCGCCGGGCGATGGTGGCGCGGATCTGGGTCAGCGGCCGGTCCTCGAACTCCACCGCCGGGGCCGCGGCCGGCCGCGCGGCC
>FWPU01010005.1_pt1 | contig 14473 bp, 11 predicted proteins | sample 2228361 | NCBI WGS metagenome assembly FWPU01 (sample SAMEA103939777, study PRJEB20133) | metagenome
TGTTAAAACTCCCCCACCTCCGGATATGCCGCCCGCAGCGCCTCGCCCACGATGCGCTTGTATTCCAGCGCGTCGGCTTCCGTCTGCCCTTCGAAGCGCAGGCTCAGCACCGGCTCGGTGTTCGACGCCCGCAGCAGTCCCCACCCCCGCTCGAAGGTGATGCGCACGCCGTCCACATCGTTGATGGGGTAGCGGCCCTGTAGCGCGGCGCGCACCGCGGCGATCACGTCCGCCTTGCGCTCGTCCGGGCAGTAGGGGCGGTACTCCGGCGTGGCCCATAGCGTCGGCACGGTCGCCATCAGCGCAGAGAGCGTCTCCTCCTGCGCAGCAACGATCTGCACGATCCGCCCGGCGACGAAGATGCCGTCGTCGAAACCGTAGTAGCCGTCCGCCAGGAAGATATGGCCGCTCATCTCCCCACCGAGCAACGCGCCCTCTTCCTCCATCTTGGCCTTGACCAGCGAGTGCCCGCTGATCCAGATGATCGGGCGGCCCCCTGCGCGTGCCACCTCGTCGAAGAGCACCTGCGAACTGAGCACGTCGGCGACGACCGCCGCGCCAGGGTTGCGGGCCAGGATGTCGCGGGCCAGCAGCACCAGGACGCGGTCGGCGGGGGTGGGCGCGCCCGTCTCATCCACCACGCCCACGCGGTCGGCATCGCCATCGAAGGCCAGGCCCAGATCAGCGCCCGTCTCGCGCACGCGCTGCGCCAGATCGCGCAGATTGGCGGCGTCCTGCGGATCGGGCTGATGGTGCGGATAGGTGCCGTCCGGCTCGCAATAGAGCGGAATCACCCGGTGACCGAGCGATTGCAGCAACGGCACGGCGTAGACTCCGCCCATCCCGTTGCCCGCGTCTACGACAATGGTCAGCGGGCGGGCGTGATGCAGGCGGGCGCGCGCCATGGCCAGGTAGCGCTCGTTGACCGTCTCGTCACGGGTCAACTCGCCCTGTCCGGCGGTGAAGTCGCCCTCGGTGATCATCTGTCGCAGCGCCTGAATCTGCTCACCGTAGAGATTGCGCTTGCCGATGGAGAGCTTGAAGCCGTTCATGATCGGCTTGAGGTGACTGCCGGTGACCATCACGCCGCCGATGTTGCCTTTCTCGACTGCTTCCCAGTAGACGACCGGCGTCGCCACCTGCCCGATGTCGGTCACCCGGCAACCGGTAGCCAGCAGACCGGCGATGACGGCATCGGCCAGGCCGCGCGAACTCAGGCGGTTGTCGTGCCCCACCACCACCTTGTTGACATCGGCGCGCTCCAGATACGTCCCAAAGGCCCGCCCGATCAGCTCGGCGGACTTTTCTGTCAGGGAGCGGCCCACTTCGCCGCGAATGTCATAGCGCTTGAAGAGACTTGCATCTACCATGATCTAGCTCCAAAAAACTGTGGGGAGATTTACCCTCATAGCAATACGGTGTCGAAGAATTCTATCACCTGCTGCCGATACTCGTCCGGGTAACGCTGGAACGCACCTGTATGCGAGGCATCCTGCGCCACCCAGAGCGCCGCCCGCCCGCCGACTGTCTCTACGAACAGCGTGTTGAAGTCCACTTCCTGGGCGTCCCTGCCCGCCGCAATGAGCAGAAACGCCGTACCCTCCGCCTGCATCATGGACTCCAGCAAGGGTGGACTGGGCGGATCGTCACCGCTGAGCAATCGCACAGTGGCGAACATCACTCGCGCGGTGAAATTACGCACCAGCGGGCGCTCGGACGGCAACGCCCGCAACTCGTCCAGGGAACGTTGCGTGGCCCCATCGGCGATGATAGCTCGCAGCGCCGGCACCTCCGACGCTGCACCGAGCAGTACCTCGCCGCCCAATGACAGTCCTAGCCCGCCAACAGCCCTGACGTCTGGCTGTGCCTGCAGATACGTCACCGCCGCGCGCACGTCGCGCGTACCCTGCCAGCCCAGGCGGTTGGTGCGCCCACCGCTCTCGCCATGCCCGCGCAAATCCAGGGCAAGCACGCCGTAGCCATGCTCGCGTAGCATGGCCGCATGATCGCGCACACCCTCGCGCGAGCCGCCCGCCCCGTGAATGAGGACGATCGCCGCGCCGTTGGTCGGAGGGGAATACCAGGCAGCCAGCCTTACTCCATCCTCGGTAGTCAGGGAGACTTCGGAGAAGCCATCCGGCGGCGCACCAACCGACTCCTTATAGGGCAAAACGACATACACCCCAAATACAACAGGGACGACCAGGTACAACGCAACGAGCACGGTCGGGATCAGGATGGCAATCCAGCGCAGTACGCGCCGGCGGGTGGACAGTTTCAGTTTCACAGGAAATCCCCTACCAGACAGGAACTTCCGAGGTCTGCGACGCCTTCGGAAGTCTGCGAGATTGACTACGCCTTCATCCCTTACGTTCGCTGTGCCCCAGCGTCTGCTCGACCCACACGCGCATCCCATCCGGCACGTCCTCGCGCACGATGGTCGTCGGGCCGATCTCGGCGTCGCGCCCGATCTTCACGCCGGGCATGGTCATCACGTTGACGGCGACGAAGGCGCGCTTGCCCGCGATCAGCCCCAGCTTGGTGCGCCCGGTATTCAGGCGCTGCCCCTTCACCGTTGACCAGACCGGCCCCTGATCAATGCGCAGGTTGGCCGTGGTGCAGCTTGCCGAGAAATTGACGTCTTCGTCCAGCACCGAATCGAGCACCTGACAGGCGTGCGTATGCGCCCGGTCGGCCAGATAGCTGCGAGCCACCTCGGTCGCGAAGCCGACGACCGCCCCCGCGCCGATCATAGACTCGCGCACCAACGCCCCGTTGCCAACGATCGCCCCCGCGCCGATATAGGCCGGGCCGATCACCGTCGCACCGTGGAAAAGCCGCGCGCCGCTTTCGATCACCACGTTGCCCTTGATCAGCACGCCCTCTTCGATCTGGGCGTCGGGGGCAATATGCTGCTCCTCGATCTGCCCCAGGAAGGCGTGCATGATGTCCAGCACATGCCAGGGGAACTTCAGCGCCTGCCAGGCCCCCTCGTAGGGCACCACACGGAAGACGTGTTCTTTCATCATCTGCGCCATGGCCCGCTCGTAATGATCGTCGCTGGTGATCGGCTTCTCGTATTCGGCGCGGATGTAATCCAGCAGCAGGGCCGCGTCGGTGTGAATATGCGCGACGATGCTCACCAGGTCGCTGGGTTCGTTGCCCGGCCCCGGCTTTTCGATCACGTTATGAATGCGCCCATCGTCGTCCACTTCCAGGTAGCCGCCGGGGAAATACTCGCTGACGCGATAGCCCGCCAGATAGGCCAGCGCCATCTCGGACTGATACTCGGTCAACATGCGCTGGTGCAGGATGGTGTCGGTCAGGTCGTGTACCTGCGTGACATAGATGGTCTGATTGCCATTGGCGGCCAGATAGCCTTCCAGTTGCAGCAGGGCGTCGCCCATACCGCGCGGCTCGCACTGAACCACGACTTCGGCCTGTACGCTAGACAGCGACGACAGCAAACCCCGAATCTGCGCCTCGTTCTCCGGATTGGCGACGATCACGGCGCGCGTCAGGCCCAGACGAGCGTAATTCTCCAATTGCAGGCTTAGCAGGGGCCTGCCCATGAACTTGATCAGCGACTTTTCTTCCAGCGGCCACAGGCGCGAACTCGCTCCACCGGCCAGGATTACCAGTAATGGGGTGCGCACGTTCTTCCTCCTGCACAAGCGTGGCTCAACGGCCCTTCCGAACAACTCGTACTGCTCACCGGCGGGCCATTCTACTGCGACAGAGCTATGTCTGTCCAATGGTTAGACGAGTTGTTACCACCACGGTTCGTCGCGATCGCCGTAATTGGGCGGGAAAAGAATCTCCTGCCGACGGCGCGGCGGCTCCGGCTTGATGGGAGCCAACAGAGCTGCTCCGGCCATGCCCGCCACGAAGCCGCCCACATGCGCCCAGAAGGCCACGCCTGTGCTCTGCGCTGTCGGCACGCTGAGCGCCACCATGCCATTGAGAAGCTGTGTCATGAACCAGATGCCCAGGTAGATGAAGGCGGGGACGTACACCACGCCCAGATACCAGATGAAGGTGCGAATCCGGTTGAGGGGATAGAGCAGGATGTACGCGCCCATCACGCCAGAAATCGCGCCGCTCGCGCCCACTGTCGGAATCTGCGAGCCGGGGTTGGTGAGAATGTGCGCGGCAGACGCAGCCAGACCGGTACCAAGATAGAAGACCAGGAACAGCATCGGACCGAAGCGCTGCTCGATGTTGTCGCCGAAAATCCACAGAAACAGCATGTTGCCGGCGATATGCGCAAAACCGCCGTGCACGAACATGGAGGTGAACAGGGTGAAGAGGTCAACGCCGCGCTCGATCTCCGCCGGGATAGCGCCGTAGGTGTAGACGAAAGAGTATTGCTGACGCACATCCAGCGAGGCCGTATGCAGGTAGATCAGTATGTTGAGGGCTATCAGCGCCACAGTGACCACCGGAATACCCCGCGCCCCATGATTGTCGTCGCCGATGGGGAACATAAGCCCTCCTCGCGCCTCTGCGTACTACTGTCCACAAAAAAACGTGCCTGCCAACGCACACAGTGGCAGGCCCTGAGCGTCACACCAGCCGGCTCATCTTCTTTCGTTGGCGAGCCTCACAGGCTCGCGCGCAGGTCGGCGTCTCCCTCGCCCATGTCGAGCATCCGCCGGACTTTGGCGACCAGGTCATGATGCAAGATCGGCTTGGGCAAATAGTCGCTGGCCCCGGCCTCCATGCCGCTCATCACGCTCTTGGCATCGCCGCGCGCCGACAGAATCAAGATCGGCAGCTCCGCCGTGTCGGGGCGACTGCGCAGCAGGCGGCACAGCTCGATCCCGTCCATCCCCGGCATCATCACGTCGAGGATGATCAGGTCTGGTTTCTCCAGTTCCAGCACCGCCAGCGCCTGATCGGCATCCTTGGCCTTGAGCACCTCAAAGCCACCGCGTTCCAGCATGATCCCGATCAGAGTCAACGCGCCGATCTCGTCATCAACCACAAGGATCCGTTTCATGCCCGGCATCTCCATGGCAGGCCCGCCTGTCCGGTCGCTGCACGTCACGCTTTAGTTTAGCAGCAAACCTCAGCCCCGCAACCGTACCGACAGAAGCCATCGCCGGAAACCATTTCCGCTCCAGACCCCCCGACACAGCAGGGTGTCGTGGTCTTCTTTTTTAATACTCCTCGCAATGGATACGCCATTCGGGTCACCCCCTGGGGATGTATTTCTGGTTCGGGGAGGAATTCACCACAGAGGGCACAGAGCAAGTCACAGGGTTTTTGAGATGTTTCTCCTCGTCGTCTCGGCGGTTCAAGAGTTCTGCCCCAAAACGCGAATACGGGTCACCTCTGGTAACCGCCGGAGCAGCCCCGTATAATAGCCGCGGCAATGCCAGGCACAAGGAGTGAACATGCCCGTTTCCAACACCCCAACCGTCCAGTACGGCGATCTGATCATGCTCGTTGGCAAAGACCGCCGGACCTTCCTGCGCACTGTCACCGAAGGGCAGCGTTTCGAATGTCACCTGGGCTATCTCGATCTGGATACCCTGGTCGGCGTGCCCTACGGATCGCAGGTCGCCACCCACAAGGGACATAAGATGTTCGTGCTGGTGCCACACACCGACGATCTGATCCGTCACCTGCAGCGCGAAGGGCAGATCATCTTCCCCAAGGACCTGGGCTACATCATGCTCAAACTGGGTATCCGCCCCGGCGTGCAGGTCATCGAGGCGGGCACGGGCAGTGGCGCGTTGACGCTCACGCTGGCGCAGTTTGTCGGCGCGGAGGGGCACGTCTACAGCTATGAACGGCGGCCCAACATGCAGGCGCGCGCCATTGCCAATCTGCGCCGCCTGGGTTTGCTGGATCGGGTTACCTTCTACCTGCACGACATCGCCGAGGGGTTCTTCGAGCGCGACATGCATTCGCTGTTCCTGGACGTGCGCGAACCCTGGCTCTACCTGGAACAGGCGCGCGCTGCCCTGCGCGGCGGGGGGTTCTTCGGGGCAATTGTGCCCACCATCAATCAGGTCATCACCCTGACAGAGCATCTTTACGCCGGGCCATGGTACCTGCTGGAGATCGAAGAACTGCTGCGGCGCTCCTACAAGACTATCCCCGCCCGCATCCGCCCGGACGATCAGATGGTGGGGCACACCGGGTTCCTGGTTTTCGCTCGCGCCGTCGAGCGGCTGGAGCATCCCGACACAGAAGGTGAAGAAATCGTCGAGGAGGCTCCCGAAGACCCTTGGGACACTGACGAGCGCTGAAACAAAAAAACAGGGGCCACGGCTGGCCCCTGTAACGTCTTCTGACGGATTGCGCCCCTTGGGAGGATTACTCTTCTTCTTCCTCGGCAGGGCGACGGCGGATGAGTTCGGGCTCGGCGGCAGTCTCTGCGCCCGCCTCTTCCTCGACCTCAGCAGTTTCCAGGAACGAGGTCGAAACCACTACCTCGTTGCCTTCCACCAGGTAGGTCACGCCGGGCAGAGCAGGCAGTTGAGAGGCCAGGATGTTGTCGCCCACTTCGCGCAGACCCGACACATCTACCGCGATCTCGGCGGGCAAGTCAGCAGGCAGGCACTCGACCAGCACATGGGTCATCTCGTGATTGATCACGCCGCCTGCATCTTCGATCGCGTCCGCCTGCCCCACCAGCACCACCGGCACTTCGGTGCGGATGGCCACGTCCATGCGCACGCGGAAGAAATCCACGTGGAGCACATCGCCGCGGATCGGGTCGCGCTGCACCTGGCGCACCAGGGCACTGTGCTGCTCGCCGTCCACGTTCAACTCGATCAGGTGCGTACCGCCAGCGTCGCGCAACACGGGGCGCAGCGCCGTCCAGGACACCTGCAAGGGTAGCGCTTCGAACGCTGGCCCGTACAACACGGCGGGGATCAACCCTTGCGCCCGCATCTGCTTGACCTGCTTGCCGGTCAGATCGCGCTTGGTCGCCTCAAGCACAAATTTCTCAGCCATCGAAACCTGTTCTCCTCGATATCAGCAGGGTGACCCGCCACGTTTGTCGTTCTTGAGGGTCGTGCAGCGTGCACCCCGACGCACCTGTCCTCTGCATAATGGTTTCAGGGCAAAGCGGGGCGCACAGCACGGCAATTGTAATGGAGCAGGCGCACAGCGTCAATGGTTGGCTGGCGGCCAACGGTCACGCTATCATTGCCGCGGCGCTGTGACCCCTGCGCGGCCTGCACAGGCAGACAGGTCATCCTATGCGACGAATTCCCCTCACCCAGACCGAGCGGCTCTTACTGGTGCTGATCCTGCTGGTCGGGGTCTGGCTGCGCTTCCAGCATCCGGGCGCGATCGAGTACAACATAGACCAGGCGTATCCCGTCTGGCAGGCGTTGCAGACGCTCGATGCCGGGCGCTGGCCGCTGACTGGCCAGGGCACCTCGGTGCTCTTCGACAACCCGCCGCTGACCGGTTACCTGTACCTGCCGGTCGTCGCCCTGACACGTCTGCCGCTCGCCGTGTATGTCTTCACTGTGGGCCTCAACTCCCTGGCGATCGGGTTGGTCTGGCGGGCGCTGCGGCGTCTGCTGGATGCGCGCGCCGCGCTCGTGGCAACTGCTCTTTTCGCCACCAATCCCTGGATCATCGAAGACAGCCGCCGCACCTGGGTACAGGCCCTGGCCCCCTTCTTCGTCGCGCTGATCTTCTGGGCACTGACGCCCGTCCTCACCGGGCAGACACGCCACCCGGCCCGCCGCCTGTTGATCGCCCTGGGCGGGCTGACCCTCTTCGCCCATACCTACCTGCTGGCTTACGCGCTGACCGCGCCGGTGAGTCTGCTCATCGTCCGTTTCTGGCGGCGCACGCCCAAACGCGCCCTGCTGATCGGAGTCGCCTGTTTTGCCACGTTCGCCGCGCTCTACGCAGTGGGCCTGTCGCGCAACTGGGAGCGCACGAGCAGCCGCGCCCAGTCCTTCGCTAGCGGCCAAGCGCGACTGTCGGACGAGGCGCTCAGTCACGCGCTGCGACTGGTCACTGGCGGCGGCTATGCCGATGTGCGCGGCATGGCTGCTCCCGCGAACGACGCGCAGGCGCGGCAGGCGCTCAGCCGCGCGGTACACGCCGTCTGGTCGGTGCTGATCGCGCTTGGCGTGGGACGGGCACTTCATACCTGGCGGCGCTCGCGTGACTCCCAACAGCGCGACGCAGCCCTGATCCTGCTGATCTGGTTTGCGCTGCCTGTGTTGATGATGAGCTACGTCTCACGCGCGGTGCATCCCTTCTACCTGCTGCTGACCATCCCCGCCGGGCACGGGCTGGCAGCCTGGGCCGTGCGGCCAGCCCTCAACCGGCGGACCGGAGCATGGCTGATCGCAACGGCGGTGCTGTTCACAGGCGCGCTCAATGGATTGAATGTCGTCCGCTTTGCACAGGCCAGCGCTGCACACCCCAGCGAAGACCTGCCCGGCACACTACCGCTCGCGCAGGCGACCGCCCTGGGAGCGCGCCTGCGCGACGCCCTCGAACCAGGCATGGCGATTCTCGCCCCCATGCCCGAATGGACACCCGTGACGCTGGCCGGTCGAGCCGTGCGCAGCGAGGAAATGAGCGGCTTCGATCGCGCGGTGATCGTCCCCCCGGAAGGGGCGCTGCTGATCACCCTTGAACGCCCGCCGGAAGTTGCCGCGCCGCCGCTCTATGCTGTGCCCGCCGCGCCGCCGCTGACATTTCCCGACGGGTGGGTCGTCGCACTCTGGCGAGTGACGCCGCAGGGGTTGCATATTGCTCACCCCGCCGACATCCCGTCGGACATTCAGATCAGCTTCGCCGGTTGGACGCTCAACGGAGCGCTGGCAGCCGGGCAGACAGCGACTCTCGACCTGTTCTGGCGCGTGGAGGGCCTGTCACCCGACCGGGGTATCTGGACCTTTGCGCCTTTCGCGCACCTGTACGATGGCAACGGGGCACGGCTGGCGGTAGTGGATGGCGCGGTGATCTCGGCGCTAGACTGGGTAGTCGGCGATCTGCTCGTCTATCGTCTGCCGATCTACGTTCCGCCCGACGCCGATGGACCGTTTGCCCTGCGCGTGGGTCTGTTCGATAGCGTGCGGGCAAACGCCGACGGCACGCCCGGTGTCAACGCCATCTTCCAGCTCGACGACGAGACTTTCGTCGCCGACCTGCCGCTGACTGCGCCGTGAGCGGCTCTCGACCAAGAATCCAGAGGTCAACATACCCGGAAGACACAGGTCATCAAGTTCTCAGAAAAGACACCCCAGAACCAGGAGAGCGGCCATGATCACCAGGCAGCACGTCAGCGACAGACTTCTGGCCTACCTCAACAATCAGTTGACGCTCGCCGAACTGGTAGACTGGGCTGAAAAGGCTCTGGTTACTGGCGGGTTTGGGCCAGAAGAAGATGTAGACCTGCTCATGGATATTGTCATGTACCTCGCCGGCGCTGATTCGCCATACTTCCCCCTGACCTGGGAAGTCTGTCAGGACTTCATGCGCCAGTTGGGAACGCCGATCAAGGTTGTGACCATCTCCGCCGCCTGATCCTTCGTCCGGCACAGCACTATCGCCCGCCACAACAGCGCGCGGTTGACAGGTGCCCGTTCCGTCGCCATAATCGCCCGCATGACTTCACGACGCCTCTTTGTCCACGCGCTGGCCGCCGTCCTGACTGGCATACTGGCAGCGGGCTGTAACTTCGCCCGTCAGTCGCCCGTGATCGTGGTGACGGCCACGCCGAGCAATCCTGCTCTGCTCACGCCCGCTACCGTGCCTTATGTGACGCCGACGCCGCACATCGTCCCTACGCCCACCCTACCGCCGCGTCAGGCTTTCAGCGACGCCGAACGTGCCCTGCACAACGGCGATTACGTCACCGCCGTATCTTACTTCGACGCGGTGCTCATGCAGCCGGATGCCGACCCCGCCCTGCGGGCCAGCGCCACCTACGGCCTGGGCGAAGCCGCCCTGCGCGAGGGGTTGTTCGACCGCGCCGCGGAGGCGCTGTCGCGCTTCATCGCCCAATATCCGGACGATCCCCGCCTGGCGCATGCGACCTTTTTGCGCGGCGACGCCTACCTGGGCCTGAGCGAGTGGCAACTGGCCATCAACGACTTTCAAACCTACCTGACCCTGCGACCGGGGTTGATTGACAGCTACGTCTACGAGCGCATCGGCGATGCGTATCTGGCGCTGGGGCAGCCCGCCGAGTCGCTGGCCGCCTATGCCAAAGCCGCCGAAGCCACGCGCGAACTGTCGTCGCTGGTGGCGCTGCGCGAACGGGTGGCAGCGGGATACCTCAACGCCGGACAACCGCAACAGGCCATTGCCCAGTATGACGCCATCCTGGCGGTGGCCCGCAACGCGCCCTACCGGGCCAGCATCGAGTTTCAGGCGGCTCAGGTGCAACTCAGCACAGGCGATATGGCAGGTGGATATACGCGGCTACAGCGCATCGTCCGCGACTACCCGGAGACCTGGCCTGCCTACCAGGCTTTGGGGTTGCTGCTGCAGGCCGGCTTGCAAGTAGATAGTTACCAGCAGGCCGTGATCTACTTCGCCAACAAAGACTATTCCGCGGCCATTCAGGCGCTCAACGCTCATAGCAGCGAAAACGGCTACGCTTCCGCGCAGGCGCTGATGATGTTGGGCCGCGCCTACCGTGAGATGGGCAACACCCAGGCGGCGTTGACCACGTTCCAGACAGTGATTGACACCTTCCCCACCGACCCCGCCTTCGGGGAAGCCTGGCTGGAACAGGGACGCACCCTGTTCCTGGCTAGCGATGTAGCGGGCGCGATCCAGAAATACTCGGCGCTGGCCACACAACACCCCGATACCCCGCAGGCTGCCGAAGCATTGTGGCGGGCAGGCTATCTCTACAGCACGCAGGGCAACACCGACGCCGCCCTGGCCACTCTCGACATCCTGGGGCAGATGTTCCCCGGCAGCACCTGGGCGCAGGAAGGGCTATTCATGGGCGCGACCATGGCCTACAACGCGGGCAATATTGGCATGGCTGCGCAGTTGTTCGCACAGCTCGCCGCCACCGGCTCCGGTGAACTGCAGGCAGCCGCCTATCTGTGGGTCGGGCGGCTCTATCAGCGCGACGGCAAAGACGATCTGGCCCGTCAGGCGTATCAGGCCGCCGCCGCTGCCGACCCCGGCGGGTACTACAGCCTGCGCGCCGCCGACCTGCTCGCCGGACGCGCGCCCTTCGAGCCGCCGCCCGGCACCGTCTTTGAGTTCGACGAAGCCGCCGCCCTGGCCGAAGCCGAAAGCTGGCTGCGGACGACCTTCGGCATCGCGCAGGAAGGGCCGCTCTACCCCCTGAGCGCGCAGTTGGAAGCCGACCCGCGTATGATCCGCGGGCGCGAGCTGATGGTCGTCGGCGCATCCACCACCGCTTACGAGGCCGCCGAGAAGGAATTCGACGCCCTGCTGACCGATGTCGAGAAGGATCCGCTATCGCTCTATCAGTTGGCGATCTACCTGCGCGACCTACGTCTGTATCGGCTTTCGATCAACGCCGCGGCCAAGCTGATTGATCTGGCTGGGGTTGACACCACGCAGGCCCCCGGCCTGATCGCGCGGCTGCGCTATCCGGTGTACTACAAAGACCTGGTGCTGCCCGCTGCGGCTGAGCACAACCTCGATCCGCTGCTGGTCTTTGCCCTCATCCGCCAGGAAAGCCTGTTCGAGGGGTTTGCCACTTCCTACGCTGCCGCTCAGGGACTGATGCAAATCATCCCGGACACCGGTCACTGGATCGCCCTGCAACTGGGCTGGCCGGATTATCAAAACAGCGATGTCTACCGCCCCTACGTCAACGTGCTCTTCGGCACGTACTACCTGCGCTACGTCATGGATCAGCTCGACGGCCTGCCCTACGCCGCGCTGGCCGGTTACAACGGCGGGCCGGGCAACGCAGCGCAATGGCTGAGCATCTCCGGGCCGGACCTCGATCTGTTCCTGCAGACGATCAGCTTCGACGAGACACGCTCCTACGTCCGCCGCATCTACGAGCAGTACGACGTTTACCGCGCGCTCTACGGCACATCCTGATCCGCCTGATCCGCGCCATGCGTCTGCATACGGGAAGCAGACGCTTCACCACCGCTGCCCGAACGCCCGTCTTGTCCGCCAAAGCAACCAATTCTATTATAGAGATAGATCATACAGACACTTTCGCAGCCGTATCTGGCGAACGCCCCCTGGCCACTGGCAGAGCGTTCACCTGCAAAGCGCCCCAGCCGTCATGATCTGCTCGCCCCTGTTACACCCGATCCGCCTCAGGCACCTGTAACGCTCCCATGTTATAGGGCCATAGTCTTATAAAGGAGAGTACCCTATGATCGCCTCCCGCACCGTCGTTTCCTGGTCGGTTGTGCTCCTGTTCGCACTGGCGTTGCTGACTCTGCCCGTGAGCCAGGCGGCAGCCCAGGGCGGGCAGACGCCCACCCCCGCTCCGCTTAGCCAGGATGTCTTCCCCGCCGTCTCGCCCACCCCTGCTGCAGGCGGAGGACTGCTCATCCCCACCAGCACGCCAGAGGCAGGCGGAGGGCTGCTCATCCCTACCAGCACCCCCGCGGGCGGCCTGATCATTCCCACCAGCACGCCAGCCCCCGCAGAACCGTCATTCTCGCCGCTCAGCGACGCCCAACTGACCGCCATCAACCTGCAGCCCGCCGACGTGCCCGCCGACTTCGCCGCCAACCAGGATGTAAAGACCTTCACCGCAGAAGGGATGATCTCCGCCCTCCAGCAGGCTGGCGCGCCAGAACTGGCGGACTCGTTCCAGCAGATCGCCAGCACCTACGGCTGGCAACGCTCGGTCGGCATCACCTATGCTTCCTGCCAACCCGCCCTGCCCATCAACGAAATCTACAGCGAAGTCGGGCAATATCAATCCCCCACCGCCGGACGCGCCTTCTTTGACGACCCCCAGGTGCAGGACTTCTTCGCCGCGCTGGGCTACTCCCTGACCCCCGCCGAAAACGTGCACGGCTGGCGAGCCACGCTGGGACCAGATACCGGCACCTGCTTCGCCCAAGAGACCGAGTACGCCCTCTTCTTCGAATACTGGGGACTGATGGTCACCGTCTCCATGACCGCCAACGCCATCACCGACCCGCAACTGGTCTGGGGCCTGGTGGACCAACTGATTCCCGTTGTGATCGCCCATGCCGACGCCCAGGCCGCGCAGCCCTTCCCGCCAACGCCGATGCCGGGCACAGTGATCTTGGGGCCGACCCCAGCGATCGCCGCGCCCACGCCGGTTCTGCCCGTCTCCACCCCTGTCGTTTCGCCGCCGACACCGGCAGCACCGCGCGCGACTCTGCAAGACCTGGCCCAGGCCATGCCCACCATGGACGACTTGGGCATGGATTCGCCCCCCTGGGAACTCGATCAGACGCTCAGCGGCACCTACACCCTCGACCAGTTGCTGACGCTCTTCCAGACGGCTGGTCTGACCGAACTGGCCGGGGCTACTCAACGTGTCGCCCAACAAGCTGGATTCATCGGTCAGGTTGCCCATCTGTGGTCTACGGGGACGACCTGCGGCGACCCGGCTCTGCTGGACGTGGAGATAGATATTCTGCTCTTCAACGATGCGCAGGGGCCAGTGCTCTTCATGAACGATGCCGCCCTGCAACAGGCATGGATCAATACGGGTCTGTACAGCTCGATCACCCCCCATCCTGTGGGCACAGTCTCCGGTCAGCTATGGGAAGGTGATACTTCCTTCCATCGCTGCGGACAGGCAGTGTTCCGCAGTGTATTGCTGCCACACGGGCGTTTTCTGATCATGGTTGCGCTGACCGCCTCGGCTTCCGCCAACCCGGACGAAGTGATCGGCATCGCCGAAAACGTGGCGCAGTTCACCGCCTCCAAGCTCGATCTGGCCGGACTACAATAGGCTCACCCTGGCCCTCTTCAGATAGTCCTATCGCCGCGTTCTCCAGGAAATCAGCAGCGGACCGCCCCGTACCCGGACGGTCCGCCCCGACTTCCTTCGAATTGCTGACTGCTGCCCCACGGTTCGCCGACGTGCGCTTTCTCTACATCCATTTGCGATTTATACTAATCTATGTAAACATGCTACAAGGCGGGATGCTATGGGGGCGTCATTTCGCTCATCCTCTCCCACCCTTCAGCCCAATTGCTCCCTCAACCGCTCTCACCGTCCCCGTCTAGTTTTCCTACCCCTCGCACGATGGCACCTGTGCACTCTACAGGGCCTGGAGAAGGAAAAAAAGACCATGAAGACAATCGTCACCAGACTCCGCTTTGCATTCCTCACGTTGATGCTGGTGCTCACCGTAGCAGCTCTGCAAGCAGGGGGCCACGCCTTGGCCCAGGGCGGGCAGACGCCCCCCCTGCTGCAGGCGGAGGACTGCTCATCCCCACCAGCACGCCAGAGGCAGGCGGGGGGCTGCTCATCCCTACCAGCACCCCCCCGGGCGGCCCGATCATTCCCACCAGCACGCCAGCC
>FWPU01004460.1_pt1 | contig 14471 bp, 6 predicted proteins | sample 2228361 | NCBI WGS metagenome assembly FWPU01 (sample SAMEA103939777, study PRJEB20133) | metagenome
GCACGGCGTGGCAGACCGCGGTGCGCCTGCTTACGACCGTGTTGCTCGCCGCGCTCCTCGCGCTCGCGGGGATCAAGCTCAAGCTGCTCGGCTGACGCCTCCGAGCGCTACCCGCCGTTCCAATCGGTCCACCCGGCCGCCGCGAGGCGGCTTTTTGATTCGAGGGAGCCTCCCATGACCACGCAGACGCGAGCCCTGCCGCGCGGCATCCGCAATCACAACCCGCTCAACACCCGCTTGAACCCGGCCAACCGCTGGCAGGGGCGCATCGAGCCCGAGCGCAACACCGACGGTGCCTTCGAGCAGTTCGAGGGCCCCGTCTGGGGCCTGCGCGCCGGCGCCGTGCTGATCATCGCCCACTACGACCGCCGCGGCGCCGACACCATCCGCAAGCTGGTGCGCATCTGGGCGCCGCCCAGCGAGAACGACACGGAAGCCTATGCCGCCTTCGTGGCGCGCGAGAGCGGCTTCGGCGCGGACCAGAAGCTCAACTTCCACCGCGCCGAGCATCTGCGGCCGGTGCTCATCGCCATGATCCGCATGGAGAACGGGCAGCAGCCCTACACCGACGCGCAGATCGACGCGGCACTGGTCCGTGCAGGCGTCCTGCCGCCCGAGCGGCCGCTCGCCGAGACCCGGACGGTGCGCGGCGGACAGGCAGCGGCAACCGGCTCGCTCGGCGCAGCGGCGATCGAAGCGGTGCAGGAGACGCTCGGACCGGCGCAGGACGCACTCGTCGGAATCGCTCCCTTCCTCGATGCCGCCAAGTGGGTGCTGCTCCTCGTTACGCTCATCGGCATCGGCGTGATGCTCTGGGCGCGGATCGACGACCGCCGCAAGGGGCTCCGGTGATGTGGGCCCTGATCCAGCCCTGGCTCCTCCGCAACGCCCTCGGCCTCCTCGGCTGGCTTGCCGCGGCGGCCGCCGTCGCGGCCGTGCTCCTGGGGGCCCGTCAGGCCGGGCGCAATGCCGAGCGCGTCAAGCGCATGAAGAAGACCATTGAGGTGCAACGTGACCAGCTGGAAGCCGCTACTCGCCGCCCTCGCGATCGTGACGAGCTTGCTCGCCGCCTGCGCGACGGCACCTTCTGACGGGGCGCCCTGCCCCCCGGTCGTCCTCTACAGCCGCGAGTTCCTCGCCCGGGCGGCCGACGAGCTTGACCGCCTGCCGCCCGGCTCGGCCATCGAGCAGATGCTCGCCGACTACCAGGTAATGCGGGATCAGGCGCGTGTCTGTCGCGCCGAATAACAAACCGTCCAACCACTCATAGATCGCAGCCGAGCAATCGCTCTGGACCCGGTGATCCCCGGAGGGTTAACCGCAGCCAAGGCACGCATGTCATGTCATCTGATGGCCGTGTAGTGGTCGTGACGATGTACTGAAATAACGGCTGGCTCGTTTGTTCCTCGAGTTCTCGCGCCAACTGGAAAAGCTGATGATAAATGCTAAGCCCCAGGTCTGCCTCTCTCGGACTATCGTGCAATAAGAAGGCGGGGATCCGTGTTGCGCCTTCAATGCTGAGGCACAGGGCGGCCAGATCAAAGGCGAGAACTTTGAGCGAGTCGATCGCCGCCGTTGTTCGATCTCCGCCCATATCGACCGTCAGCTCAAGACCAACGCCTGAAAGCGTGATCCGTCCCTTTGCATCACCCCCAATCAGACGTCGAACGATGGGATCGAATTTCTCGCTCATCCGGCCAAACACGCGTGCTTGCTTGTCGCGCAATGCCCCCAATCGTCCTCTTTCTTTTTCGAGTTCCGCGGTTAGTTGGCGCAGATTCGCCATCGCCGCATCCTGCGATACAACAAGATCGGCGAGACGCTCAACATCGTCCTGGAGTCGGCGAGCCGAGTACCACGCAGCTTCTCTGGCATCGCGCGTCTTTTCCATGTTCGATACACGTCGAGCAAGCTGATCCATGTTCTGCTTAGCGAGCGCGAGATGCCCAACGTTTTGCGTCCGCTCTTGGCGAAGTAGGGCTAGCTTTCTCTCCTGCTCTTCGAAGTCTCGCTTGCGCTTCTCCCAGCGAGCACGACATTCCGCCGGATCGCGCAGCTTGTGCGAAAGCCCGCACTTCTCCGCCAGCACTCGATCGATTGGAACTTCACATATTGGGCAGATTTGGCTTTCTGCCTGGCTCGTCGAGAACGAGAGAGCGGGCAACTCCCCCTGGATCTCGCTTAGAACGCGCTCTTCGATCGGAATCGATGTCTCAACACGAATACGCTCTCCGTCGAGACGCATCCATTCCGCGCGAGCGACCTCGAGGTCCTTGCGAGCTTGGGTAAGCTCGGCGGGGCCGCTGGCAGGAAGCCGGACAGCAGCTGCGACCTGCTCGCCGGCGGTCCTGCGCATGACGTCGATCATTAGCGGGAAATCGGGCAGCGTCTGGTCGGTAAGGTTGAGCGCAGAGATCAAACGGCTTTGGGTCCGCTCGATCTCCCATCGACGGTGGCCTATTTCCTGTTCCGCCGTTCGGCGTCTCTCCTCCAGACGTTCGACCTCTTCTCGCGTTGTCCGTTCTTTCGGTGTGATCGCCATTAGGAAGGCGCGGAGTGCCTCAAGCCGCGGTCCCTTCTCTCGACCACTTGCTGGCATCGGTGAATCAGAATCGGATGCCGGCGAACGCCAATCCAGGACGTCGTCAAACCGGCATTCCTGATCTCGTGTCAGCCACGCGAGAGCGATCGGCCAAATCGGCTCATCTGTCCGTGGGCGGATCAGTTCGCTCAAGTTCGGTGAGATGATGCGTTGATCGACAGCCTCGATGAATGGTTCGAGTCCGGTCGATGCACCCTCGCCAGCTGCGATCTCATCCAGTTTTCCATGGGCAACAGCCATGTGCCGACGGCGGATACCGAGAGGCCGGACGATCGCCCAGCACGTTCCGTCGAGCATGACCTCAGCACCAACGGCGCCATTTGGAAATGCTACTCCGATTCGTTCTCGCTGAACCTCCGTGGCAAAGCGGTTTTCGCCGAGGCAATACCGAAGTAAGCGACAGAAAAGCGTCTTGCCGCCGCCATGGCCTATACTAGGCTGTTGGCCTGTCGTGGGAGTGCCATCCGCTCTATCCGGCGACCAGATTATGTTGAGACCGGGTCGGAGCGCCACATCTCGGACGGCCTCGCGACCTGGCTCCTTCCATATGACAAGACGTCTGACCCATAGCCGCGGCTCTGTCGGTCCTGCGACCGGCGTTATTTTGAGACTCTGCGGCCCTAAGAGGTCAGGCTGCTGCGGCATCGGCGATCCACCGCTGCACGTCGTCTGGCAGTGTGCCCATTGTCCGGCCGAGGCCGATAGTCCGCAGCGCTTCAAGCACGAAGGCCGCACGTCCATCCGGCCAGCCGGTTGTATCGATTGCTTCAAGTCCCGATCCGGGAGCCCACGTGCCTTTTTCACTGTCTTCGACCAGCCGGCCATTTCCGCGGTGGTTTCGGACAGCAGCACCCCATGCAGCATTGATGCGCGTAGCGAATGCCGTGACGTTAGCGGCCAGAGGATCGGCTTCAGACCCGACCAGCCGACGCCATTGAGCAGCTCTGTCATCGGGTAAGAGAGGTGTCAGCAGCCGCGGTTCGAGCACCAGGGCAGCGGCAACACGGACTTCTCGTATCGGGCGCGGGCCATCCATTGCCTTGAGGATAGCCGTCAGTGCAGCGCCGATATCCCCTGGTTGCCGTGTTCCCAGCCGAGCCCAGGCGCCGTCCGACAAATCGGTAAGATCGACAGCTGTGGGCCGTTGTGGCGCCACCCGGATTGCCGGTGAAGGCACGGCAAGCTCTCCACGCTCAAGACGGTCCCACGCCTCAAGCACAAGGCGGGCGGTGCGATATTCGCCGAACTGCTTGATCTCGTTGTTCTTCAGAACGCGGAACGTCTCGCTTGGGTAGTCCTCTCCGTAAACGTCGGCGGGATCAAGGATGTAGCGCAGCTCGTCGCGGGTGAGCCCATAAAGATGGGCGAAATACGCATCAAGCTCGGCGCGCAGGCGCGAACGGCGGTCCGGGTTCCAGGGGAAGGGCGGACCGTCGTAGCCGAGATCCTCGGAAAAGGGTTTCAGCGCGTGGCTGGTATATGTGAGTTCCAGCACGCGAGGCACGATCAATGCGGTATCACTAACTGTATAGCGGGACGGATGGAGGATTGGCAGTTGTTTCATGATGAACATAGTGAGGTCCGCGCCTCCAACCTTTTGACGCACACAGTAATCGCAAATCAGACTTGCAAGATTAGCTGAGAAACAGGCAATCAATTCTGACATCTGAGTAGATAAAATTACAGGAAGCTTCCCACTTACCGCTGTGCGACGAAGAAAGGTTGGAATCAGCGTCCGAATGTCTCCAGCTCGCCCTGTGCTTCTGAAGCCAAGCAGCCAATCCTTATTCCATCCTCTTGCATCAAGTCGGTTTTTCACCTCCTGACTGTGCACCCAGTAGCGCGGGCGTGGCTCGAAATCCGACCATTTCTTTTCGTTCTCCGTCACCTCGCGTGACGTTTCTCCGTCCGGTTCATAGGTCGCCCACCGATGGTCGAACTGGTGGATCATTTTGGCTTCGTAGAGTGGCGCCCAGACCTCTCCCATATGATCGATCCAGTTCACGCCCTCACGTCGACCATCGAGTGCCTCCAGCTGCTTCCATGTACGGAAGAGCGCGCTGTCGTTGGACATGTGGAACATCGCCATGAAGTTGATGCCCCAAGGGTTGCCGGCCGCGCCTTTGGTCTCATCGATTAGAACGGGCACGCGCGCGTAGATTTTCTTGGTAAGTTCCGCGTCGGCGTTAGAGCGAAATACCGGCGCCGTCTTGGTGTTGGGGTTTATGCGCTCAATGTCATCCGGAGAAAGTTTAAAGCGACGACGTTCGTCGGTAATTTCGTCGACCGACCGGAGCGCAAAGGCAAACTGTGAATCTGCGGTGCCACGCCCGATCGTGAGTAGACAGAACGGGTTACGGTCATCCGTCGCAGGAAAAATCTGTCGTATCTCGAAGAAGCTGTAGAGACTTACGAGCTGCGTCTCCATTATCAACCTGCTAAAGAACGCTTTTGTCTGGTCAGAGGTTGCAATTCCTGTTGGCAAAATAATTCCTGCCTGCCCACGCAGATTCTTCACGAAGAGAAAGGTTTCAGCGAAAACAGCGTAAGTATTAACATCGCCAGTTCCCGTCAGTGGATAGCGGCCACCGGTGCGAATGAACTGACTCGCCGCTTCAGCCTCCCGTCTCGCTTCCTCGAAGGCTAGGAGCAGGGCCTTCTCTGCCGGTGTTGCGTCGGGCCGTCCAAGCGCCTTGATCAGCTTGTCGCGCGCAGCCTTGTTGGGCGCCTTCGCGATTTCGGGGCTGCGGCGTGGGAGGAACTCTTGCTCCTGGAGCTTGATGCGCTCCCACGGGGGATTGCCGAGCACAACATCAAAGCCGCCATTCTCCATCACCTCGGCGAAGGCGAGATGCCAGTGGAAGAAAAGGTGCCGCCGCGCAAGCTCTCGCGCGAAGGCCTCGATGCCAGGGCGCATCGCCATGCCGCGCGCAACCCGATTGAGATCCTCGCTGACGGGTACACGGTCAAGGGTCTCGCGGGTCTTGGGCGCGAAGAAGGCCCCCACGAACAGGTCGGCCTTGAGTTCCGCCTGCTTGCGTGACGCATCAGCCTTCGCCGCCTCCCAGGCCGCGCGCTTCTTCTCAATGTCCGCTAACGTCTCTTCGGGCATCTCGTCGAGGACCGCGGTGGCAAGCGCAATGGTCTTGAGGCTGTCGCGATCGAACAGGCTGCCCTGGACGCCGCTGCCCGAGGCGCGATTCCGCTTCCTGAGATCGCGGCAGACGGTCCTGTCGTCACCGGTCAACTCCTTGTAGGCGTCGTCCGGGATGCCATCCGCCATGATGGCGGGATCGAGAATGCCGACAAGGCTATCGCCGCACTGGATATGGGGGTCGAGGAAGGTGAGCGGCTTGCCCGGTTCGACGGTCTCGATCCACAGCGCCGTGCGGCAGAGCTCGACCGCGAGTGGATTGCGGTCGACGCCATAGATGCAATGCTGGACCACCTCGCGCAGCGCATGCTGGCGCGCCGCCTCATCGGGCGTGTCGGTGCCGGCCTCAATGCGCGCAATCTCCGCGGCCGTGCGGCGGGCGGCCGCGAGCAGGAAGTGACCCGATCCGCAAGCCGGGTCGACGATCTTAAGGCCGAGAAGCGCCTGGCGCGGATTTCCCGGATTGGCCTTGATCGCTTCGGCCATGACCGGTTCCAGCGCCGACTTAATGAGCTCGTTCACTAGCGCCGCGGGGGTGTAGTAGGAGCCGGTGAGCTTGCGTTCCGAGCCCTTTGTTTTCTCGCGATTGGCCTCCCCGACGAAGCCGAAGGTCCAAGGCCGCGCCTCCACGTCGATTACGGGATGGAGTTCGAGCAGGCTCTCGTAAACGGAGCCCAGCTCTTCCGTGCCCATGTCGCGATAATTCACGCGGGCAAGCCCCGAGCCGGTTCGGAAAAAGCTCAGGCTGCGGATCGCTTCAAGCAGCCGCTCGTTGCTGATCCGCCCGGCTTCCAGATGCCGACATTGATCCTCACTGAACAGGCCGCCCAGCGCCTGCAATCCCAAGGCGGGCGCGCCACGCGACAGGCAGCGGAAGAGGATCGTGAGGCCCTGCCATAGATCATGGTGCCGGTCATAGTGCCGGCGCTTGCCCGCGCGGTCGCGTAGGCGGGAAAGGCTGTAGCCTTGCGCATAGATGAGGCGCTGCTCATCCGTCGCCTCCGGCGCGTGAAGCAGATGGCGCTCTTCCGCCGTGAACAGGAACAGCAGCCGGTAGACGAGGCGCAGCAGTTCCTGAAAGTAGCCTTCGGCGCCGATCTTACCTTCTGCGAGCGCCGCCCGCAGGTCTTCGTTCTCGGGATGCTGCAGGAAGCCGTTGCCGAGCTGGCGCAATGCCTCTGTCACACCCTCCCGCAGGTGTTCGAGCGCCCGTTCTCCGGTCTGATGCGCTTCGGCGCGCCAGCGCTCAATGATCGCAGAAACTGGTTTGCTGTCGCGGGGTCGGAAGCGCGAGGCATGGCCAAGGAGCCAGAACGCCGCAAAGTCGGGGTAGAGCTGTTCGGTGAAGATGAGGTCGAGATCGGCCTCGATATAGGCCGGCCGCGTGAGGCTTGGATTGTCGCGCAGGAAGCGGAGCTTGGCACCATTGGCGACGATGCCCCAAAGGGCATCGTCGCTCGCGTTCAAAAGCTCCTGCATGAGGCCATGGGGCGCGCGCCGTCGGCCTTCGTCGCCAAAGCGCGGATCGGCGCGATCGAGATCGAACTGTCGCGTGGTGAGCAGAACCGGCACGGCTCCATCGAAAGCCCGATGCGTGATCATGAATGTGCGTTCGCCCACGGCTATCGAGGATGCCGGGATGAGGTCGTCGAAGCCGAAGACCTCCCTGATGAGCGGCACGAGCCAGCCATCGATACCGGCCTTGGCTTGGCTCAGATCGTCCCGCTCGCGGCGTTCGGTATAAGCGGCATAGAGGTCGCTCGCGATCCGCCAGTAACGGGCCAGTTCGTCCTTGAGGGTGAGCGAGCGGGTCAACCCGTAGTCGCTGCCTGACTGGTGTTTTGCCTCCTGCGCGGCGACGAGGTTCAGAAACTCGGGCGGGAAGATGCCGCCTTCGATGCGAAGGCCTGTGAAACCGGAACTCTTGCGGTTACGTGCCATGGCCATGCCCGTTAGAGCTTCGCCATCGGCATGAGCACATAGACGCCGATCTTGTCGACCGGCAGGGCTGGGCTTACCGAGTAGCGGACGCCGCGGGCATCGCTCGCCTCGCGAATGCGCCGATGATCGGCGAGCAGGTCCTCGGCCCGGCGCCTCGCGATTGCCTCGAATTGCGGCTCGAGCCCGGCGATGGCGTCGATCGCCTGGGCGATAAGGCGGGCCTTCTGGCCATCCTCCATGTTGCGGCCGGGCTCCAACGAAAGAAGCGCCAGCGCATCAGCCTCATTCAACACTTCGGGCGCCGCCGTACCGCGGACGGCGACGCCGAGGCACTCCTCGGCCAGTAGCGATTTCGCGGGAACGTAGCGGCCGTCCTTGTCACGCTGTTCGACGGCGATCTGGTGGCGCAGGCGCAGCAGATACACCGTAGTCCGGGTGTCGACGCCGGCGGTGAACATGGCGCTTGCGCGCGCGCCAAGATCAGGACTTCCGTCCTCGAGAGCGCTTTCGGCGATGGCGTCGGCCAGGACAGCGACCAGCGGGTGGGCGCGATGGATATGCAGGACGCCGCTTGGCGCCGGATGCGCAAAGCCGATCTTGACAGTGCCTTTGAGCCCGAGCCCTTCCAAGCGATCCTGGAGTGCACGGGGCAGATGAGTGAGCGGCAGCCGGTCATGGTCGCGGCGCCGTTCAAGGGGGGCGCCGAGGCGTTCGGCTGCCCTTGACACGAAACGGACAACATCGTCCTCGACGCCAAGCACGGCGACTGCCTTATGCCATTCCGGCAGCACCTCGTCCGGCCGCAAGCGGCGCTGGGCGAAGACGGTGCGGGTCATCTTGTCGCGCGCCGTCTCCCAGGCGCTATCCACCTCCGCCTCCGTCTCCCCGAAGTCGAGCGTGAGTTGCCGGGTGGCTTCGGCGACCCTGCCTGTCTGCAGCAGCACCGCCTTCATGATCGCGTCGATGACCTTGGTGTTGTCGGCCGGCAGCGGCACGGCGACGCCAAGCTCTTTGCGAATCTTCTCGGCCTTTCGCAGGATCACTTTCAGCACGGCGCCGTCGACGGGGTTGTTCTCGCCATAGAGCATGAGCGCGCGCACGGTTTTCGAAGCTTGCCCGAAGCGGTCGACGCGTCCCTCTCGTTGTTCGTGCCGGGTGGGGTTCCACGTCAGGTCGTAATGGACCACGGCGTCGAAGAAGCGCTGCAGGTTGACGCCCTCCGACAAGCAGTCGGTCGCGACAAGCACCGGCATGACGCCGTTCTCCACTTCGCCGAGTTCCTCGATCCGTTCTTCCCGTTGGTCGGAGGTGAGTTCGCCAGTGACGGCAATAACGTGCGCCTTGTCCGCCGGCAGGAGCGCCCTTAGCTGGTCCGCCACGTAATGGGCCGTGGCGATGTAGCGGCAGAAGACGACCGGCTTGAATCCGTCGGTGAGAAGCTTCTGCACCTCAGCTGCGACAACGGCGAGCTTCGGATCGGCCTTGGGGCCACGCAGCGCTTCGGCGCGTTCGATAAGCTTGCGGAGCGCTAGCGCATCCTCCGGCGACTCGACCGTCCCGGCGGGAACCGTCTCATCGAGCGTGAGGGCGTCGTCGGCCGCCCCATCCATGACCGTCTCGCTGGCCGCCTGGTCGAGCTCGGCGATCTGCTCGCTCTCGGTCTCGCCCTCTATCGCCTTGAGACGCGTGCGTAGCGCAAGCGCCGCCGCCGCCGGGCTCGACGACACACAGCGTAGGAGCGCAAGGGCTGCCCACCACGACATGCGCTGCTCAAGCTTCGTTCCTCCCTCCGCGCGCCGGACCATGCCGCGCGCGTAATCCAGCACGTCGTCGAAGAGGCGGCCCCAGTCGCCGGTCAGTCTGTAGGTCGCCTCGCGGCTCTCGCGCACGGGGAAGCCGGCAGAGTCCCGCCATTCCGCGATGTCGCCGCGGCGACGCTGCACGAAATAACTGGCGAGCTCCTCGCGCAGGCGGCGGCGCCCTTCGCCCTCCGGCATTTCGCTCAAGCCTGCAAAGCGAGGGTGGATGAGGCCAAGGAGGTTGTGGAAGGCTGTGTCGTCGCCGGAATGCGGCGTAGCAGTGAGGAACAGCATGTGCCGGGCGGGATTCGCTTCGGCAAGCCCCTTGATCAGCTGATAGCGCTGGTGGCGCGTGGTCGTGTTCGCCTGGACGCAGGTATGCGCTTCGTCGACGATGACGAGCTCCGGGCAGGCGCGCAGGAAGTCCGCTCGGCGGCGGTCCGACTTGATGTAATCGAGCGATACTACCGTGAAGGGATAGACCTCGAAGATCGACTCGTCCGGTCGTAGTCCGCGTTCAAGACGGGTCGCAGTGCCGGTCCGCACGACCTCCGCCTCGATGTTGAATTTCGAGGCGAGTTCTTGTTGCCATTGCTCGCACAGGTGCGGCGGACAGATCACGGTCAGCCGCTCCACCTCGCCGCGGTCGAGCATCTCGCGGGCGATGAGACCCGCCTCGATGGTCTTGCCGATTCCGACGTCGTCAGCGATGAGGAGCTTCAGTGTATCGAGCTTGAGCGCCATCAGGAGTGGCACAAGCTGGTAGGCGCGCGGCTCGACCGAGATGTTGCCGAAGCTGCGGAAGGGCCCGGCGCCGGCGCGAAGCTTCAGGCGCAACGCATCGCGCAGGAGAAGTGCTGCAGCCTGGGATCCCGGCTTGGCCGGGTCAGGTAGATCGAATGTCGCCGCGGCCAGCGGTTCGGGCTCGAGCGGCAGATAGATCAGCGTCGCGTCGTCCTCGCTGCCGCCCAGCGGGCGCAGCTTCACGAGGTCGGCACGCGTTTCCGGTAACACGACCCATTCACGGCCTCTCGCTTTGACGAGGTCCCCCGGTTTGTACGACACTGTTGCCGTCATCGAATCAGCCCCTCCGCAATCCAGCTGGACAGAATGTCTGCGCACCTGAGTTCCGACGGGAGCGCATTCATCCTGGTCCTCATCCCGCGATGGGCTGCGGCAAACGCCAGACATATCGCGCCAGTGCCGCGAGCTTGTCCTGACGATCGATCACGGCGGCTTCGTTCCATTCCGAGAAGGGATCGAGCTCTGCCACCGCGACGTCGATCTTAGTGTTCGCGCCGACCTTGGGTCGCTCGGCGAGGGCCTTCGTCAGGAGAAGTTGAGATTGGCGATAGACGTCTCGCTTCTGCGAATAGGGCCGGTTGCCGAGCGAGGCGTTGATCGATTTCTCGACGAGGACGAGGTTCCCGAGCCGGTCGGCGACATTTGGGTCTTCGAAGGGGCCAAACTCGGCCGCCGCTTCCTCGCTGGGTTGCTGAGGGAAGATGTGCTCGATCTCGAAGCCGCCCCCCGTGTACCGGCTCAGCCACTTCGTTCCCTCCGTCTCGCCATAGGCCATCAGGTCGATGTGCTGGGTCAGCTTCGCCAGGATGTAGCGCAGGCGATACTGCTGCACCGAGCCGACATAGAGGCGCCGGAGCGCGTCGTCGAAGCGGGCCGAGAGCTCGGCCTTGGAGGGCACGAACCAGCGAGCGATGAACGCCTCCAGGTCTTCCTCGCCGGTGATCTTGCGCAACTCGACCGCCCACCGCGCGAAATTCCGCTCGAAGTCACGGGTCGGCTCGCGCGTGACGACGTAGACAAAGAATAAGTCTTCGACCTCGCGAGCTAGCCGGTCAAACAGATCGTTCGGCAGGTGACGGCCAGCCAGCAGCAGAATCAGATGCTGGCGCGCTGCCTTGCCGCCCAGCAGCTGCAGGTTCTCCAGGTGGCGGTTCTTGACCCCGCTTTGATCGTGTCCGTTCAGGAAATTCTGGTATGCCTGCGCCGACCGGAGGAGCTCCCTCGCGAATCCGAGGGGATCGGCGGCATAGCCGCACACCTTCTCATTCTTGGCGAACCAACCGTAGATCTCGTCCTCGCGCAGGACGTCGACGTCGTAGCGGCTGAAGATGAAGTAGCGGAGGAACCGAAGCGGCTTTTCGCCCATGTCGAAAATGGTGTCCTGCAACTCCTTCCAATGGACCTTGAGCCTCTCGAACTCGTCGCGGCTCGCCTTCATGAACAGGAGGTTCTTCAAGAGGTCCATCGAGTCGAGACCGACGCCGCGATCGTTGATGGTCTCGAATATCTTGAGGGCCTTGGCCACGTCCTTGGTCTGGATCCGGATCAGCTTCACCTTGTTGATCAGGTAGCCGTAGAACGCCCTGAGCGCTCCTGCATCGTCTCCGAACTCCCGCTTTAGGAATCCGAGCGCTACCTCATACGCGTTGCGGATATTGGCGATCGAACGCGTGTTCGGACCATCCGCCCCATCGAGGGTGCCCTCGGCGATGCGGACGAGAATATCTCCGCTGTCCTCGTATTGGAGGTCGAGCCGGTAGCGGAAGTGATCGCGGCCGGCGGCGTCGGTGGATGTGGCGGCGATTTGAGGGCCGAGCGCGCCAGGCGGCTGTTGTCCGAGCTCCTTAATGCGGTCACGGATGGCGCACAGGGTCAGGAATAGCGTGGTCATGCGCTGCTGGCCGTCAATCAGCTCAAGGACGCTGTCGCTCCCGGGACAGACGACGATGCTCCCGATGAAATACTCAGGCGCCTTTGTCGGGTCGTTACCGGCGAGCTCAGCGTTGATGTCATTCAGGAGCTGCTCGACCTGCTCCGTCTCCCAGACGTACTCGCGCTGATAATCGGGCACTGCATAAAAGGCTTGGAAAACATCGGCCACCTTGATGTCTTGGCTTTGGATCGTCTGTTCGGTCATGTCGCCCCCCTCACGATGCCGCGCGCGCTGAAGCGCCCCCGGAGCCCGACCCGAACACCCAGGCGTGTTGCGCCACGATCTCGGACCATGCCTTTTTCTCGGTCGTGAACCGGATAACAGTGAAGCCCGCGTCTTCGAGACGGGAGGTGATGGCCGCGTCCAGCGTCTTCTGGGCATTGCCCTCGTGGTGAGGGCCGTCGATGTAGACGAGGGTCTGCTTATCCTCGTAAGCGAAATCAGGACACGTTTCGAAAGCTGGGAGATAGGGTTGGGCTCGATCGGGCAGGTGGTACCCGCCGTCCTTCAGGAACCGCAGCCACTCCTTTTCCAAAGCGGAGACCGAGGCGTTCATCAGCTCGTCGAAGCTGTCGCCGGCGCTCGTGTGCCCCTCGACCTCACTCCGAGTCGCGCGGGTCAGACGACAGAGGACGTCAAGAACCCTCTCGTTCCGCCGGTCGATCTCGCCGTGTTCGGGCTGGTTGTAATAGCTCAACAGGCAGCGGTAGCAGCCGGCCTCGCACCTCGAGTCCTCGTCCCTGAGGTCGCCGTGCTCCGTCCAGCTGCCCGAGGCGGAAGTGTAGTGACATATTTCTAGCGCCTTGCGCGCGACGCGTTGCAAGGCTTCGGCATCGCTTGCGAGGCGTGTGAGCACGCCGGCGCCGCCTTCGGCCGCCTCGTAGAACAGGATGGCGCGCCTGTCGTCGGGTTCCGGCAGCGGCTCCGCGGCGAGCTCGGCCTCTTCGAGCTGGAACTCCTGCTCGATCCCCCGCTTGAGCGCATACTGCAATGTGACCATGACGTCCCTGGGGAGCGTGGCCTTTGGGCTCAGGATGAGGACGTTGCGCGTGTCCTCGACGAAGGGCGTGATGCGCTCGACCGTCTTGCCCTCCCGCACCGAATCGTCCTCGGCATCCGTCGGCGCCTGGGAGTCCTTGCTCCATTCGCCGGTGTTGACGTCGATAGTGAAGCCATAGATCGACTTGTCCTGCCGACGCCGCCAGCCGAGGTTGATCCGCCAGATCGTCGCCGCCGGGCCATAGCGGAGCTCGAAGAGCGTCTCGCCGCCTTCCGTGAACGCCGCCGCCTCCGCGCGCGGCTTGCCGTTCTCCGCGGCGAAGCGCAGCGTGGTGATCATCTCGTAACCCTGGCGCTGCCGCTCCTCCTCGTCCGAGGTGATCCGCATGGCGCGCCGGGTCGAGACCTGCTCGATCCGGTAGAGGTTCGAGATCCTGCGGCCGCCATCGAGTTTGTGGCCGCAATTCACGCAGCGCTCGAACTCGCGCTGTTCTCCGAAGTGTCCGTAACCGCAGGCCGGGCATAGCCGGGCACCCTGCAACGGCAGCTTGGCGGACGCGGTGACGCTGCCCTCGTCGCGGATCGTCAGGATGGCGCGCTTCACCCGATAAGTGCTGCCCTCGTGGTAGATGATGGACTGCGGCCCGAACTCGCTGAGGCCCAGGAAGCGGGGCCGGCTCAGGAAGGCGTCGCGGACGACCTTCTCCTTGCGCCCTGGAATGAAGGCCATAAGCGGCAAGCGCGGGAAGTTGTAACCCGGCAGGAACCCCTCGGCCGCGAGGTAGCGGTAGGTGTAGAAGTCGGAGTTCATCGTAGCGCGGGCGTCGAGCAGGAGGCTCTGCTGGGTGTAAGCCTCGTCGTAGCGCGCCTTGGCCTCGCGACGGTCCTGCTCGGTGGCGGCAGCGTTGTTGAGGATGTCGTTGGCGAGCTTCATCTGGCTCGCGGTGGCCCGGTAGAGCGAGCGCCAGCGCCGGAAAGCCTCGTCGAACCGGAGCGGCGCCCCGGCGACCACGTGGTCGAGCCAGGTCGGCGTGTGCCATGCGGCGCGCGCGGCGTCGAGGTCGGCCTTCAGCATGTCGAGAATCCGCTCGCCGCGGGACTTTGTCGCCGACCGTACTCCCGGCTTCGCCATTTCGGTCGCAATGTCCTCGCGAAGCGGCAGGTTGTCCGCCTTCTCCAGGTCGAGCACATCGCGGACCGAGGAGCCGAGCTCCTTCCCCGTTTCAGCCAGCCACACGG
>FWPU01003976.1_pt1 | contig 14463 bp, 11 predicted proteins | sample 2228361 | NCBI WGS metagenome assembly FWPU01 (sample SAMEA103939777, study PRJEB20133) | metagenome
CTGGGGTGCTCTTGAAGTTTGCCGCGTCTGGTTATGGGACGCACTTCATCTGGTCGTGTTCAACGGCGCATGGGACTTTTTCAACAACCTGTTAAGATGGGATTGCCGCGGCAGGTCCCGACAGAGTGAGCTCAGAGGCGCCCCAACGATTCGCGCCATGCACGGTCAGCGTGGGCTGGTGAGCAAGCGCGCAGTATTCAAATCAGTCTCACGGTTCGATCGTGACGATGGCCCGCCGGTAAGCCCACAGGTTGGGGCTGCCGCGGTCTTGCACTTCCAGAAGGATGTGAATTATGGCTGGTTGTTTGACCGCCGGCGCTGTCAGGCGCTTGGTCAACCCCGTGGTGCGGCTCAACTTGACGTTGGGCGGGAAACCATGTCCCCGTGCATCCCGCAGGCTGCTTGCCTCGGGATAAATCCACCACCGCACCTCGAAGGCGTCGCCATCCGGATCACGCGTCCCTTCGGCGGACAGGGTCACCGTCTCGCCGGGCCGGGGGGCGAGTTCGATGACACGTTTGGTTGCGTCTCCATTAAGCATCGCCACGGGATTGTGGTTGGCTTTTTTGTAGTCGTCGGCGACGCACCAGTCCATGCGGGCGGCGAAGTCGTGTTGGAAATGCTCGCGCCAGCACCAGAGGGTGGCCATGTCGGTGCATTGGATCTGGCCGTTGTCGGCAGTGACCGTGTCGCGGCTGTCCTGGTTGTTGGTCCAGATGGGCCGCGTTTCGCCGTAGGCCTGGTAAAGCGCATAGCGGCCGCCCCAGCTGCCGTTAGCCGGACTCACATGCCAGCCGAGCCCGTTGTTGATCAGCCCCAGAAACGACGATGTGTCACCCTCCATGATGTACGCGAGTCGCGGGTACAGCGCCCCCAGCGGGCCGTGGTTTTTGATGATGTTCTCCTCCAGCCACGGGTTGTCCACGAGATGAAACTTGTGGCCCGGACCGTTCTTGTAGTGCCGGTCGCCGCTGATGCCGGTCCAGGTTGCGCGCCAGTATTCTTTCCAATCCGTGGTGCTGGCGCTGACGATGTAGAACAGGTCGGGAAACTCGCGGCGCAACCAGGGGCCGGAGTCGTCCTGGTCCGAGATGGCGTAAACGCGCAGTTTGGCGACGAGGGCCTTGAGCGCCTCGGGCGAGCGTTCACGGCGGGCGTCGAGGAGGGCCTGGGCGAGCGTGTTGGCGCCGCCCCAAACGCTGACCCAGAGCGGGCGTTCATCGGCTTTGTCAGCGGCGGTCAGCAGCAGGCGCGAGCCGGCGGTGCTTTTTCCCTCGCCCACCGCCGCCAGGCCATACGCGGGTTGTCCCACAGCGGTGACCGCGCGCAGCGCCCCGGCGGGAGGAAAGCCGGGAGCGTGTTTCAGCAAGTTGGGCCGCACCTGCGCGTAGGCATCGAGCTGGCGGTGGATGAGGTCCACGCCGGTGTTTTGGCGCAGCCAGGTGCTGGTCGTGGCCACCAGCCCCTCGATGTCATACTCGTTAGCGTACACGAGAAACCGGACCATGGACTGTTCGTCGTCCGGCTCGTTTGAGATGTCGGTGAGGACGAAGACCGTTCCCGCGCCCAAACCGGGCCGGCCAGCAGACCCGCCAGCCCCAGAACGGTGAGCCATATTGCGGTGGAGTTCATGGACGGAGAGTAAAGCCGCCTCCGCGCGAGGGGCGAGCTTGGAAGTCCACAGATGGCTGGACATGTGGCCGGCAGGAAACGCTGGCCGGACCCACCCTTATGGTGTGTTACTTCGCGCCGATGGCGAACAGGTGCAGGCGCACAAACAACCGCGAAGGCACTTTGGGCATGCCGCGGTGCTGTTCCCAGGCGAAGTCGTTCGTGCCGAAGTCGCCGCGGCCGCTAAGTCTGAAGAGCCTTGATGGACTCACACCCGTTCCAGCGCTTGAACCTTACGGGGCCGCGCCTGCCTTTGTTCGTCTGGATGACCGTACACAGGTGGTCGTCGGCGTCCTGCGCCTTGGCCAGCACGGCGATCAAATCGTCGAGTTCCTTTTCAAGCGCCGATCGGGCCGCTGTTGCAAGCCGTAACAGGCGGCCTCGATGGCCTTGTAAAGAAACTCATCCCAGTTCGGCAGGCCATGGTAAGCGCCATCGCGCAGCCCGACCACGCGCTCGAAGTTAGCCACGACGCTCATCTCGCGACACTTCCTGGGGTTAGGGGGATGGTAACGGAGCGGTCACGGTCGAGCATTGGTCACCGGACGACGTCAGCGACCGCGACACGGTGGATGGGAACAAAGCGCAGCGGATCCGTTGACACCGGACCGACCATCGGGAGCCAGGCGGCGGCGAGGAGGGCCAGGTGGCTCATCGGGAGAACAGACGCGGATCCCTCATCACCCGGAAGAATTCCTTGCGGCAAGCCGTCAAATCGGTGGCCGGCTTGGGAATGACCAGCACGTCGCCGGTCCCGCCGGGCGGTACTGGCCGGAAGACGAGCGCGTGGCCCTCGAATTCCGCCTGCCGCACCTCCGCGCCGGTCCAGCACTTCGGCTGGAAGAGCCACACCAAGGGCGCGCCGTCGCCGAGCTGGTTGGCGCGGCCCAGATCGGTGCGGATGAAGCGTTTCATGTCTGCAGTAAAGGGGTTGTCCGGCAGGACATCAAAGTCTTCCGAGCGGAACACGGAGTCGCGGTCCCAGAACGCACCGCCTCCCCAGTCCACGTAGCGGGTGCGCTTGGCCACGATGTAAGCGGCCCAGGCATCCTTGCCGTTGTAACCGTAATCGCTCACGGTGAGATTGAACACGACGAGGTTCGGCGCGATCTCCGGATTCGTCAGCAGCGCGTTGGCGATCGTGGTCTGCGGCCCGCCGGCGATGATCAGCAGCGGCTTCTCCGGCGACGCCTTCTTCGCCTCGGCCACGATCAGCCGGCTGCCGTCGCTCGGATGCGCGAGGGTATCCTCGATGCGCCCGCTCTCTGGGCGAAGCAGCACGCGGTCTGAACCGCGCGTGAGGTCCGGGATGTTCCTCAAGCCGGAGTCGCGCGCGAGCTTCAGGGCCTTCTCCGCGTCCTGCCACGACTGCTCGAAAGTGTAGTGGTAGCCTTTCTCCCAGTCCCACATGTCGCGGGTGACGATGTTGCCACGCAGGTTCACTCGGCCGAGACTGGCTTGTGCCCAGAGGTAGTCGTTGTCGAAGACGTCGAACCACCAGTCGTTGTCGTAAAGGATCGGGTTGTCCGGCCCAACGCCCGTGAGTCGGAGGGCGCCGTTTTCAACTGTGTACGCCGTCAGTCCGGCCTGTGAAGAGGACGTCGTCAGTGATAACAGCAGAATGAGGAACAGCCGTTTCATCGGGTTCCCGGCGCCGGGTACTTCTTCGCCGCGTCGTCCAGCACGAGCACCCAGTCGAGCATTTCGCCCGGGTCGGGCGGGGTGAATTCGCGCACGCCCTTGCTCTCGAACACGCCGATCTCCTTCGCACGGCCGTCGCGGGGGTTGAACCACCAGGCTTTTACTTGCTCCCCTTTAATTGCGTCCATCCGCACCTTGAAGCTCCGGCCGACGGGCGCATAAACCATGGCGTAGGTGCCGTCGGTGTCGCGCGTAGCAACGAAGCGATACCGGCCCGCGCCGGGCACGCTCGTGGGCACGCGATCCGTGATGATGATCGAATCGTCCGGGATGCGGGTGAGGAAGGGCCGCGATTCGATGAGCGCGCGGCCGTGCTGCATTTGCGCCGCCCCGGGCTGGTGGATCGCCTCGAACCACGGCATCAGCGGGTTGTTGACCGGGTCGCGTCCCGGCGCCCACATCTGCCAAACCGAGTGGTGTCCGTAGGTGTGTCCGAACGCGCCGGTGAACAGGTTCCAATACAGGGGCCGGCGGACGTCCGCGGCGATCGAGTGGCCGAGCTTCTTGGGATCGAACGACACCGGATGGTCTTCATAAATGGGCTCACCATCGAGCACGGGTTTGATCGGGTTACGGTCGTAGTCCGCGCGCGTGACGTCATAACGGCCGGTGAACTCGGCCACGTGACCGTTCTGCCGCATGTTGAAGTCCAGCCAGTCGTCCGTGTGGAAATACTGGGCCGAGCCGCTGCCGCCGGTGGGGTGGAAGGTCATGAGATGCGCTCCGCCGTCGCCCCGGCGCAGGCCGCGAGCCATCGCCCGGATGATTTCCTTGTGCGTGTCGTTTTCGACCGGCCGGTCCCCGCCCAGGATCCAGACGATGCCGGCGTCTTTGTAGCGGCGGCCGAGCCATTCTCCGTACACCTCGGCGTTTTGCGGGGTGAAAATCTCCGGGCCCACCCCCCACTTCTTGTTCCACTTGTCACCCCAGGTGGGCAACAAGCCGATGTACAGACCCAGCCGATTGGCGGTTTGTACGATGAAATCCACATGGTCCCAGTAGTCGTTGGCGGGCCCCTCTTTCACGTCAGGCCGGGTGGGGTCGTTGTCCACCAGCGGCTTGTGCCCGTAGGGGTTGGGGGTATGGAGTCCGTCCAGCTCGGCCAGGGCCACTGCCTGGATGATGGTATAACCCTGAGCCGCGCGTGTGCTCAGGTACCGCCCGGCTTCCTCGCGGTTCAGCCGGTGAAACAGTTCCCAGGCCGTGTCGCCCAGCCAGAAGAAGGGCCGGCCGGATTCCGTGACCAGAAAGCGGCGATTGTCACTGACCTTCAGTCGGGGCAACGCCGCGGCGTTCAGGGACAGGCCGGGAAGAACCAGCCCGCCCCCCAGCAGGAGAGCCAAAAGAGAGTTTGGGAGCTTCATGGTTGAATGTGGTCTTGAGACGTTATCCAGTTTGGGGGAGTTCAAAGTCCGACCTATTCCGGGGAAGAGACACCCGAAGGTGACCGCACCGTCACAACAAAGTGCAAATCCCGATACGTGCACACATCGGGAAAGCCGAGCGTGCCCGGAGGCCGGGACAGCCGCGCCATCCATTCACCGGGGAATGCCGGCGAGCCCTCACGCCGAATGGCATGGCCGCGGAACCGGTTGGCCGGAACGGGGGTGTAGGCGCCGTAGTATTCGTTAGCCAGGGTCAGGCTGCGCCCGGCGCCTCGCTCCAGAAACATCAACAGAAAGGCGTACGTGCGGCGCGGTTCCAGCTCGAACTCGTCCTCCCCGGCAAAGTCGAATTGGAGGTAATCTCCGCGCCGGAGCGTGGCGGGCAGGCGGCCTTCCACCACCCGGAGCGGATGGAACTCTTCGCCTTCCAGATAATCGTCCAACTCCGGCGAGGTCCGGCGATCAAACCGGCCGACATACCCGGGCGAGCCGTGATCGTTCTGGCGCGGCTCGCCGATGACCAGAAACCACTGGACCGCCACCCGCGCCCCGGGCGCGCCCGGCAACACGGCGGCATCACCCGGGCCGATGCGGAGGTACAGGGCGTCCAACCGTCCCGACCGTTCACCGGTGAGGAAGGTTTGTCCCAGATCGCGGTCGCACTGCGGTTGTTCACGGTCGGCTTTGGCAAAGTCGGTTACACTGTCGGGCGGATATTTGTTCGTGTCCACCCGCCGGTTGCTGACAAAGCGCAGGCTGGTGTTGCCCCCGGCGTCGCCCCGGGCGTGATGCACCAGCACGCTGGCATGTCCGGCCCACGGCGCGAGAGGTTTCGGCGAGGCAATAATTTCCAGGCCCGCCCGGGCATTCCCTGCGAGGCTCAACACGAGCATCGCGGCAACGGCCGGGCGGAGGCGGCCTCGGTGGCAACGTGCGGGGACTGGTCGCCCGGAGCAGTCCAGAAACTGCCAGCGCGCCGTCATGGTTTAGGGGCAGACAGTATCCGGAAACATCGGTCGAGCTTCAAGGATGAACAATCAACTATCCCATCGAAGCCCCGAAAGCAGCATCGTTTACCATCTGGCGGCGCGTCTTGGCCGGAATGCCCCTCCGCGCCGGGCCGACACGCGGGAACGGAGCACCACAGGAGGCAGGCAGTATCGCGGCTGGGGCGGAGCCGGGATGTCGGCGGAGGACGCGTCGCGGGATGCGAGCGTTTCGCCTGATGGTCAGGCCCCGGAGGGGCGCGACTCGTCCGTCTGGCCGGTTCCATGTTTTCGGGGCAGGCGGCCGGTCCGACCTCTGGGGAAATCAGTCCGGCGCAGTACGGCGTTTGCCCGGGTTGCTGAGGACAGGACCCTCCGGGGGAGTGGTCTTGCCATCCGCCAGGCACAAAGGGACGGTCTGGCCGGGTTGTACGGGGCGAGCTGCAAAAACGGAGATGCGCTGTCGGCGCGGAGCGCCCGGGTTTTCGCTTGTCTCCGCGGGGAAGCTGTGATTAATGGGCCTCACACATACCACACCATGCAACGGCAATTCGAAAGGGTCCGGCAACAACTTTTCCGGCAGCTCCTCTGGGTCGTGGCGCCGGCAATACTGGCGGCGCTGGGTCTGGCGGTCACTGCGGTGTCCTGCACGACCGTCACCCGGGCGCTGGTGGTCCCGCCCACGATTCCCGGGGCCACTTTCATCGGTTCGGCAGCATGCGCGGACTGCCACGAGGAAATCGTGCGGGATTTTCACACCGCGGTGCATGCCAACCTGCAGGCCCGCGGCGTCAACGCCCTCGAGGTGGGATGCGAGTCCTGCCACGGTCCCGGCAGCCTCCACAGCGAGTCAGGCGGCGAGCCGGGGACGATTCTTAATCCCAAGCAGGACCCGCTGACGTGCTACCAGTGTCACCTGACAACGCGCGCCGCGTTCAACCTGCCGTATCATCATCCGGTACCCGAAGGACGACTGACTTGCGGGGATTGTCACGATCCCCATCGGGGGCCGGCGGTGAAGGGCGCGGGTACGTCGCTGTTGTCCGGCAGCGAGGGCTGTTACGAATGCCACACTGCGCAACGCGGTCCGTATGTGTTCGAGCACGAGGCAATGCGGGAGGGCTGCACCGTCTGTCATGTGCCTCACGGTTCGGTAAACGCCAAGCTGCTAACGCAGCGCAATGCCTCGTTGTGTTTGAAGTGCCACCTGGTCGAACGCCAGCCGGGCGGCCGGGTGCTCATCGGCGGCTTTGACCACAGTCTGCTGCTGGCGCAGGGCGCCTGCTGGAGCGCGGGATGCCATGAGGCCGTGCACGGTTCGCAGGTCAATTCCTCGTTGCGTTACTAGCCCCGGAGGAGTCATGAAGAAATCCGATTCGTTTGCCTTTTCGATCCGTTTGTGGACGCGCGCCCTGGCGGTCCTGCCCCTGGCCGCCGGCACCCTGACCGCCCAGGACACCCCGTCTGAGGAAGCGACCCCGGAACGCGCGACCGCGGAAAACCGCGCGGAGGAGGCGGCTGCGGAGGAAACGTTGAAATCCGACGACGCGGAGCTGAAAAACTGGGTCGAATTTGGTGTGGGGGGCACCTTGTTTAGCGGCCGTCGGGCGGCATACCAGCAACGCTCCGGACGGCCGGATGGTGCGTTTGGCGGCATCGAGGGGTTTCATTACGAGCAGCCGCTGGGCGAGGAGGGGCTGTTTCAAGCCGACGGACGGGCCATCTTCGACAACCACGATTACGCCCTGAGCCTGTGGTTTGACCTGCCGGAAAAGGGGTTTTTCCGCGTGGGCTACCGGGAGTACCGCCACTGGTCCGATCCGCATGGCGGCTATTTCCCGCCCACCGGCGGGTGGTTCGACCTGTACGCCGGCACGTTGGCTCTCGATGATCGGGAAGTGTATGTGGAGGCGGGGCTGCGCCTACCCAAGGCGCCGCAGTTCACCCTGCGGTATTCCCACACCGAACGCGAGGGCCAGAAAGACTCGACCATCTGGGGAGACACCCACCTCACCGGCGGCCGGGGCGCGCGCAGCGTGGTACCGACGGTCCTGGATTTGAACCGGGTGCGGGACCTTGTCCTGGCGGATCTGACTCACACGCTGGGAGGCACCCGCATGAGCGTGGGCATTCGCTACGAGCGTCAGGACAACGACGACGCCCGCTGGATGCGGCGATTTCCCGGTGAAGGACTCGGCGCCGACCCTCACGTCTCCCAGCGGGACCAGATCACGGCCAACCTGTTCGGCGCACATGCCACCACCGAGACGCGCCTCAGCCGCAAACTGCGGTTCACCGCCGCTTACGGGTACACGGATCTGAACAGCGATCTGGCCGGCTACCGGGTGTACGGGGCGGCCTTCGATCCGGACCTGGCGCAGCGACTGCCGGCCGCCGGGACGTTCGAGCACCTGACCGGGGGCGCGCTCCTGCGCCAGCACGTCGGCAACCTGAACCTCCTGGCGTCGCTGAGCGACCGGCTGCTGCTTGTGCCCTCGGTACGCATCGAAAACCGGTCCACGGACAGCGAAGCCCTGTTTGACGCGCCCGCGGCGCCGTTTTCCTCCTCGCGGTATATGGCCACCAGCGAGCGCAGCCTGCTGGATGTGTCCGAGGCGCTCGAGCTCCGCTACACCGGCGTGACCAACTGGGTGTTCTACGCCCGCGGCTGGTGGTTGCAGGGCAGTGGCGACCTGGACGAGCGCCTGGTCAACCGCTCCACCGCCACCGACGTGCTGTTCCGCTCCACCGATGACAACCGTTTCGCCCAGAAGTACACCGGCGGCCTGAACTGGTATCCGCTCCGGCGGTTGAGCCTGGGCGCGGAATACTACCACAAGCGCCGGGAAAACGATTACGACCATCGGCGGGACTCGACCTCGAACCTGCCGGACTCGGTGAACCGACTGCCCGCCTACCTGCGCGCGCAGCAGTTCGTCACCGACGACGTGAATTTCCGCGTCACCTGGCGTCCGCGCGCGAATCTGACCCTGGTGGGGCGCTACGACCTGCAGCTTTCGCGCATTCACACCCGCGCGGATGGTCGTCCCCTCACCGAGGCGGCCGAAATGACCAGCCACATCGGCAGCGGCAGCGTGAGCTGGACGCCCTGGGCGCGGCTCTACCTGCAAGGCTCGTTGAGCTACGTGTTCGACCGCACCGAAACCCCGGCCACGGCGCTGGCGGCGATTCAAAACGCCGAAAACGATTACTGGACCGCCCAGACCACCCTGGGCGTGATGTGCGATAACAAGACCGACCTCGAGCTGCAGTACGTGTTTTATCGGGCGGACAACTACGCCGACAACGCCGCGGAGGGTCTGCCTCTGGGCGCCGGCGCCGAGGAACACGGCGTAACCGCCGGGCTGGTGCGCCGGCTTTCGCCCCGCATGCAACTGTCCCTCCGGTACGGATACTTCACCAGCCGCGACGAACTCTACGGCGGACAACGGGATTACGACGTCCACCTGGTGTACTCCACTCTGCGCTATCGGTTTTAGCCCCTGGCGGAAAGTCTTGCCGGCATCGGCTCGGTGGAGATCGGCGCTTCAAGCGGACCGATTTTTCCCACGTCGGCCGGGCGGCCCCTCCCCCGCCCGGGCTTTGGGGCGCGTTCGTTTCCCGGTTCAAGCCCGGCCCGGGACCGGACAGCGTGCTTGGCATGGCTCGCGGCCCGGGATTACTTTGCCATCGGTCGAGACGCCGAGCACTGATGATTTCCCTGGTCATCGAGAACGGGCCGCATCGGGGCGAGACAGTTCCGCTGGCGCGGGGTCCCAATCTCCTGGGTCGCGCCCCCGAATGCAGCGTCTGCCTGGACGATCCCACGGTCTCCGCCCGGCACTGCGAGGTCCTGGTATCCGACCTGGGCGTGCGCGTGCGCGATCTGGGCTCAAGCAACGGCACCTACGTGGACGGCGCGCCGGTCGGGGAGGAAGCGGAGCTGCGCGACGGCCAAAGGCTGACGCTGGGTGACCTGCGCCTGCGCGCGGTAATCCCGCCGGTCGCAATCTCCATCCCCGCGCTGGCGCCGCCGGAAGACGACCGCACCGCCTTTCTGGCCGACGGGACCGCGGCCTGCGTGAACCACCATTCCGTGCCGGCGGTTTATGCGTGCACCCGCTGCGCACGCACCTTTTGCGCCGAGTGCATTCACGCCCTGCGGCTGGCGGGCGGACCGCTGCGGCTGATGTGTCCGTCCTGCAGCCATCCGTGCCAGCCCCTGACCACAGCAATCAGCGAAGCGGCAGGGTCCTGGAAACACCGCCTCGCGCGGGCGTTCCGGCGGGCTTTTGATTTCCGGCGTCCGCCACACTCCTGAATGGCGGGAAAACCACGGGCTGCGGGCGGGAAAAATTCTGGCGGAGAGGGGGAGATTCGAACTCCCGGTGGGGTATTAGCCCACTCACGCTCTCCAGGCGTGCGCATTAAACCACTCTGCCACCTCTCCGCCGGTGACAGACCGAATTTGGGCCAGGAAGCCCGGGGGCGCAACGCTTTTCCCGTCCGGGCCAGGCAGAAACCGCGGAAAAGGTAGGACGGGCTGTCCCGGCCCGCCGCGGGCTGGAATTTCGGGCGGCTGGAAGCCGCCCTCCACGGCAACCCGGATGGCTGCCTCTACCGTAGCGGCAGGCTTCCCAGCCTGCCGTAGAGCCGGGCTTACAGCCCGGCAGATGGCGGTGGGCTCTCCGACTCAAGCGAAACCGCGAAGGACGCCATGGACGGCGGCGCGCATGAAGGACGCGCCCTGCCGAGCTTGGGATAATCCCCCACAGGTAGGGCGGGCTGTCCCAGCCCGCCCCCGCTGTGATTGGCGGGACTCACGCAAAGGCGCGAAGCGTTCAGCGGTCTGAAGTGACGCTGGCGCTCTCGGGATGTCCCAATGCTCCACGTTTTCCCAAGCCGCTCAATCCGCGCGCCAACACTGGAAGTGCGCCGGCTGGCCGACGCTTTCCGACAGCGGCAGTAAGCTGCCGCACTCCAAACGCTCCGCGCTTACCAGACCGCTCGATTCCCACCCCAGCGGCCCGGATGGCCGCCGCCGTAGTAGCGGCAGGCTTCCAGCCTGCCGTAGAGCCGGGCTTCCAGCCCGGCGGATTCCAGCCCGCAGACCACATGGAAGACGCGGAAAGGGAGCGGCGCGTTCGGAGAACGCGCCCTACCGGGGCCGAGTCAGTCCGCCGGCTGCAGCAGGACTTCGCCCAGGTCCACCACCTCCCCTTCCGCATCCGCGGGCACTGTCACCGGGGCCTCGAAATATTCCCAAGTGTCGGCAGCGGGCCCCGGCGCTTCCATCTGGATCGCGGTCCGAACCATCCAGTGCCGGGGTTGAACCTCGTGCGCTTCCCATACCCCATCCGCGGTGAGGCGGAGAGGCCATCCCCGCCGTTCATACAGGGCCGCCCGCACTTCCGGTCGCCAATACCAAGCACCCATCGCTTCGGGCTGCTGACGCACTTGGCGGGGAGGGCGGCCGGGCCGGGGCGACTCCAAACTCAGTCCCGGCAACTGACGACTGGCGTCCAGAGACAGCTCTTCCGGGAGCCTCACGCGCAGGCGCACCGTGCGGGTGTCTTTGCCCACCTCCAGGCGCAGAGTTTGACCCGGTCGAGGTTCGACCTGGTAGCGTTGCATACGTCCTATCGTGACAACGTCGGGATGGCGGGTAATGGAGATCCGGACCAGATGCAGGTTAACGGGCAGCACGCGGTCGAAGACGAACCGTCCGTTCCGATCGCTCGCCACGCGATAAGCTTCAGGGTCCAGTTCCACGGCATACGGGTCTTCGTCCGGCCCGGTGACGGCCAGTTGCAGCTCCCAATCCTGACCGGCAGCGGGTTTCCCGTTCCGCCAGGCCCGGGCTTCGATGCGAGCCCACGGTTGCAGTGCAGCACCGGATCGGCTTCAAGGGCCTCACGGGGGCTCGGGCAAAGCCCGCGCGATGAACCGCCACAACCCGCCGCACGTTGTCCTCCAACGGCAGTCGAAATCGTCCTTGAGCAGCTGTGATCACGGTCAGGGAGAAGATTCGAACAAATCCCTGACGATTAATGGTGTGCTGGCTGCCCGGGACGACACAGCCCACTTCGCACCCGACCGCCGGACGGCCATCGGGCAGGAGCACGGTGACCATCCCCGCTTCGGAGGGCTGCAGGACCATGGCCGGCTCCACTTCGCCCTCGTCGGCGGGAAAAGACCCGGGTCACGTAGGGCGTGTAGCCGTCGGCCTCGAATTTGAACACGTACCCGGGATTGGGAATTCCCCCGATCAACACTTCATCTAACGTGTGGCGGAAGGTGCCCCCGCGAAAGGCCACTTGGTGGCGTTCCAACGGGCTCCACCGAATAAAAGACTGGCCATAGAGGTTCGCGACGTGCCGCAGGTGATGCGGAAGTCCGGAATAAGCTCTCCGGTCACGGCGTCGCTGACCATCCCCGCGATGGTAAAAGCGGGCCGCAACACCACCCGATGCTCCGTCTCGCGGGACGCAGGCGAACGTTACCGCGATAATGGTAGCCGCGCTTGAAAAAGCTGAACGGCAGCCCCTGGTCAGGCGCGTCTTCCCATACCGCGCGTCCCTCCGCATCGGTGAGTCCGCTGAACTCCACCTGAGGTGCCAACGGCTGGGAAGGATCAACCTCGTGTAGATGGAGGCCCTCTAAGAAATTCAAGGCAAACCATGCCTCGGGGATTGGTACTCTGTTTGGGTCCACGACTTGAAACCGGAGCGGTTTGGCGGGCTGGAGCACCAGCCGCAGCGGCGGGGTGTCGTTGCGGATATACACTCCGATGGCGGTGGGCGCATATCCGGGCGCGCTGGCGGTGACCGGCTTGCGCCCCGGCTCGCAATCCGTCACCTCGAAGGAACCGTCGGCCAGGGTGCGGGTCTCGCGAATGTTAGCGTAGCCCACCCACCCAACCCGCACCAGAGCGTTGACCACGGGGTGATCGTCGCGGTCCACCACCACCCCGCGCACGGTGACACCCCGCCCAAGCTGAAAGACGTATTCCCCCGCGCGCAACCGCTTCACCGCCTCGGCCTCACGGGTGGTGTCCAACTCCGCCGAAGACAAAAACGCGGGATGTCTGGCCGAGCCTCGAATCTGCCCCAGCATGTCCCCGGCAATCCGGTTGATCCGCCAGCGCCCGGCCAGGTCGGTCTCGACCCCGATCCATCCAAAGGCATGACTTTGTGGCCGGGGGGCGCCGGGCATTTCACCGTGTCCAAAGCTCACCGTTGCCCCGGCCACCGACTGGCCCTCCGGGTCCACCACCCACCCGCCAATCGGGACCGCCGGCTCCAACCGCACCGTGTATTCGTAGGGAACCTCCTCCCCGCGAGTAGGTTCCCAGAGCAGTCGGGTGTCCGCATACCCCTCGCATTGACTGATCAATTGCAGCCGCGTGGCGGTCAGGCGCGGGAAGTGCACCTCGCACACCCCCGCGCGCGTTGCCTGCAACGTGTCGTGACGCCACTCGCCTCCGCTCCAGCATTGGTACTTCACGACCACGTTCGGAACCGGCTCGCCGGTGTCCGCCGCCAGGAACCTCAGCACCAACGCCTGCGGATCGGCTTCCCCGCCCGCCCCGCGCGCGGACACCGCGACCGGCGCCAGCGGGAGGATTTCCCCCGCCGCGCCCGCGCCTCGGGACCCGCCCGCGGCCAGGGCGGCCTGTCCCCCGCCGGCGTCGCCGCCAGCTTCCTCCTCCCCGGCATTCCGCCCGGCGAACTGCCAGACCAACGGCAGGCCGATCAATCCCGCGAGCGGCGCCGCGGCAAACTGCCCCTTGCCGGTGGCCAGCACCGCCGCCAGCCAGCCCAAACCGCCCGCCGCTCCGGCGGCCGCGGCCGCCCGGCACACCCGGTCCAGCAACGGCCCCGGCGCCGCCTCCACGGCGTGTTGGCCCAGCCAGGCGGCCAGCCCGGTAACGCCCAAGCTGATGTCCCGGGCAACCAGCCACTCGCGCAGCCGCTCCAGCGCGCGGGCCACCCGCTTTTGCGCGGCGTCCTCGCTCACCCCCAAGGCCTCGCCCACTGCCCGCAGGTCGCGTCGCTCGTAAAAACGCAGCAGCAGGGCGTCGCGGTCGGCGGGCGCCTGTTCGTTGAGCGTGTCGTCGAGCACTGGCGCCAGGGTCTGCCAGGCGGGGTCGGCGGCGGAGTCGGGGAGGTGCATGGCGGCGGCGATTTGTTCGCGAAGCTGACGGCGTCGCGCCGCGCGGCGGTGGTTGCCGGCCACAAAACAGGTGTGCCGATGCAGCCAGCCGCCCAGCGCGCAGGGGCTGCCGGCGAGCGGGCCGCGCCCGCGGCGGGCTTGCGCCGCCAGGTCGGTGAAGACCTGTTGCACGATGTCCTCGGCGGCGTGGACATCGCCGCCGCACAGGCGGCGGGCCACCGACCAGACCAGGTCCAGGTAACGGCGGACCAGCTCGCCGAAGGCCTCGTCCGAGCCCTGCTCGGCCCAGGCGCGGAGCAATTGAGGGGCGTCCGTCATGTTCGCTCACCCGGTACAAAGCCGCCACCGGGCGAAATCCGACAACCGTTTGCGCCGGGGCGAGCCGGGCGGCGGACCCAGGGAGCCCCCGGACAAGAGGGGCAATCAGCGGACCCACGGCGGGCTGGAACAGCCCGCCCTACACGATGGACTGCCCCAACCACGGTAGGGCGCGCTCTCCGAGCGCGCCGTCTCCCTATCCGCGTCTTCTGCGGTGTCTACGGGCT
>FWPU01010008.1_pt1 | contig 14459 bp, 4 predicted proteins | sample 2228361 | NCBI WGS metagenome assembly FWPU01 (sample SAMEA103939777, study PRJEB20133) | metagenome
GATCGCCGTAGCTAGGTCTGCACCTTTCAACGCCAATTTGGCCAGGTTGAAGTAGGCAACGTCTCGATTGGCCGAGCTGGGGTAACGTTCGCAGAATTGCTGGAAGACGGACTTAGCCTCAAGTGCGTTACCGAGGAACGAATCGGCGACGGCGGCCTCCAGCAAGCTGACTTCAGAGAGGTAGTGTTCCGGGTAACTGAGCGTAGTGTAACGGAGCAAATCACGCGCGTGTTCCAGTTGTGTTTCGAGCTTCGCCCGGGCTGGCAGCTCGGCGTCTGACCGGACGGCAATCTGTCCGTTTTCGCAGCGCCAGAACAGGCCAGTTCGATTCGCCAAAGCGATGAGGAACAGTTGCAAGTTCAGCCGACGAACTGCGCTATTCAAAACGAGGCTTTTCGCAACTTTCTTAGCTTGTTCCGACCAATTCACTCTTATGCCCGTTCGATCTGCAACGTCCGACAAAATCGCGTATGGCGATTTAGCCGAAGCATGGTAGCTAATAACGAACTGCAACGGGCTGGGACCAACACGTTGAAACTGCTGATCTTCGGGCGGCTGGCCCTGTGGTTTCGTGGCCGGGATCGGGTTGCTGGCCGTGGTCTCCGGGGTCACGAGCACCGCGGTGCCATTGAGTGGGATCGAGGGGTGTGCGAGTGCGTCCGGATCAAGCATATTCGCATGCTTAGGCAAGCTCGATCGTACCAAAGCGATGCCGAGCAGATGGACCAGTTGACTGGCAGATTCCTCTGGAACCACATCGCTCTTTCCTGAGATCAGCAGTAGCTCTGACAGGATCGTCGCCGCTCTTGACGGTTTTCCGAGTCGCATCCAGACGCGTGCCTCGCCGATGCGGCATGCAGCGAAGTAGCGTGAGTCGTCGCAGTGGTTGGCCGCAAACTGGAACCGCTTGACTGCCTCGTCCAGCCGCCCGGCCTGTTCCAGGGCTAGTGGCAGCCGGTGCTGGAGCCAGTCGGGCGCATGGCTGAATTGCCGAGCCATTGCGCTGTAGAGCGAAAACGCCTCGATTGCACGCGACTCGGCAAGGAGCCGATCGGCCCGTTTGCGTTGTGCGAGCAGGTTGTTGTCTTCGGCTTTGCACCAATGGTCTTTCACGTTCGTGGCGTTTGTAACCGTTGCCTGGGCACCTGCCGGAAAAGGCTTGGCAGGCGCGTTACGCTTGGCAAACGGATTGAAAACAACGGAGGCGGCAGCTGCGGCCACAAACGCGAGTGAAGCGGCGAGCAGCGGCGCGCGCAGAACGCGGCTCGGTCTGGCGGCGGAGCCCACCGCTTCGCACCGGTCGCCTATTTGCGATGCCTGTACCGGTTTGTCCTCAGGGCTGTCAGCGTCCATAGGCGTTCGCCACGAACGTACTTCTTGGTCCAGCGAGCGCAGCCAGCGAGACGTTTGTTAGACACTGACTTCGTATCAGGTACGCCGGGCGCGTCTCTTTTCGGTCCGTGGTATCAAGTAGAGCCCGCTTGCCAGGCGCAACCTTTTGCCAGCGTTTGACGTTGGGCCAGGTCCGGCTCGGTATGCCGGACCTGCCTAAGTTGCGGCCGACAAACCGCGCCGCAAGAGGGCGGAGAGCCGGAGGCTCCGGAGGTCATGCAGGCTCTGCTCCCGGCTGCGGCAAAGGAATCGGTCGCGAGCAAGTCGACGAATTATCGTGCCCAAATTTCAAGGGGTGCCGCGAACCCGGAACGAGATAGCGGAGGAGCCCGTACCGGCTACGCCTTCTGTCCAGCCAGGCGATATGTAAAGCTGCCTCCATTCCTGAGAGCGTTGACAGTGGCCTTAGCGAACGTGTTTCGGTCCGCAATCTCCATCGCTTGGCTATAACCGGCATTGTTTGCCCAGGCATACTCCTCCGTAGAACCTATCGACTCGGCAAGGTCGATTCTTCAGCAAGAGCTCGTAAGAGCAAGCAAACGCCTTCGGGTCCGATAATAATATTGGGTGATTGGGTGAAGAGGCATGATATTTGGGATATCAGGGCAGAATGGGCAGCACTTCGTCGGCCATATAGTTGGCCCAGGCGAGGTAGACAGGACGCGGGAGCAGGCCGAACCGAGACCGGTGAGCGGTTCGGGTCGCTGGCAACACGGTGAGTTTGCGCAGCTTGTCACGCTTGTGCGGAATGAGCCGGCTATTCGGGCTGAGTTGCTGCAGCGAATCGGCGCAAAGCTGGCTGAAGGGGCCTATATCTCATATGAGGCAGCAGAGCAGGATGCTGAGGCTATGCTCGTTAGGTCGCAGCAATATGGGTAATGAAAGGTGTGCCAGTTCTGAGAAGGAGTGAGCGTCGCTAGTGGGGCTTTTGTGTCAAGCGTGCGAGCAGTGGCGTCGGAAAAGAAAGAAGAACTTGGCGTAAGAGGGCATCGTACGCTGCGACCTGACCCGGTAGGCAAGCTGCAAAGGAGACCCGAACATGCTCACAGTCGCCAACAATGTGTCCTCCCTCATTGCGCGCAACCAACTGTCGCGTACCACCAACGCTTTGAGCAGCTCTCTTGAACGTCTCTCGACTGGCCTGAAGATCAACCGAGGTGCTGACGGCCCTGCTGCACTGATCATTTCGGAGCTGCAGCGTGCGCAGATAGCCGGGTTGGAACAGGCGATCGAGAACGCTGACCGCGCCGGGGCCATGGTGCAGACCGCCGAAGGTGCGTTAAGCGAGCTCAACACGTTGCTGATCAAGGCGCGCGAGCTGGCCCTCGATTCGGCCAACGCGGCCGTACACGATACCGACACGCTCGCTGCTAACCAGGCCGAGTTGGACAATATTATCGACACGATCAACCGTATCGCGGCCAACACCCGGTTCGGGAGCAGGAATCTGCTCGACGGCTCCGCCGGCGTTACTGGCAGTGCCAGTGACTCAGATGTAACGTTTATCCGGGCCACGAGCAACACGACTACTGGCACCTACGCTGTCAGCATCAGCACAGCAGGTGAACGAGCGACAGTCACTGCCGGAACCGCACAGACTAGCGCACTGGGCCAGGATGAGACGCTGACGATCAACGGCGTGCTCGTAACACTGACTGCCGGGATGACACAGGCCCAGGTGATCGAGCGGATCAACCAGTTCACAGGCCAGACTGGCGTGATCGCGGACAATGGCGGTCCTCTGGGCGAGACGCGGCTCTACACGGTACAGTTCGGCTCGTCGGCCTCGGTCGCCGTGCAGTCAAACGTGGCTGCTGCCGCCGACTCCACCGGCTTCGGCACGACGCAACTGTCCGACACGGGCGTTGATGTGGCGGGAACAATCGGCGGCGCCGCGGCCACCGGACATGGCAATGTGCTGACGGGCAATGCCGGCACTGCGGTTTCCGACTTGAGCATTTCACTTGGCTTGGCCGCTGGCAGCAAGATAGCCACCGTCATGGGGGATCAGGGCACCGTGACAGTCGAGGATCATTCCTTAGTTTTCCAGATCGGCCCGAACTCGTCTCAGACCGCTGAAGTGGCGATCGACAACGTTGCCGCCCGCGCCCTCGGCTTGAACGTCTCGGGCGCGCAGTTCGCGAACCTGAGCCAGATCGACATTCAGAGTCCGTCTGGTGCCCAGGACGCCATTGAGGTCATCGATCAGGCCATCTCGGAGATCAGTGCGCTTCGCGGCCGGCTTGGCGCCTTCCAGCAAAACACCCTCCAGGCAACGCAGAACAACCTGCGTGCCACGTTGGAGAACACCGTGGCAGCCGAGTCGGTTATCCGTGACACCGATTTCGCCGCCGAGGTGGCGGCGATGACCAAGCAGCAGGTGCTGCTGCAGGCCGGCATCTCAGTGATGTCCGCGGCGAACCAGTTGCCGCAGCTTGTCCTGGCACTATTGCAATAGCTCCTGCAGGTAAGCCCTGACGCATAAATCGCTCGAGGGAAGTCGTTGGATGCCTTCCCTCGAGCGATTTCATACTTGCGAGATTGCGGTCCTCGGTCGCTGTCGGCACCCCACACCGGGGCGGGCCGGCAGTACCGTTATGACCAACCGCGTTACCCTTGGTCGACCCACTGGGTGCTTGCTGCCAGCTTGGCGTCGCAGCATGCTGCGCTCAGGGCAAGCAAGTACTGGCAGGGAGGCGATGGGCAAAGGGCGCAGGTATGATAACTTTCCAAGGTCTAGCATCAGGCCTGGACACATCTTCGATCATCGAGTCGCTGCTCAGTGTCTATCAGCGTCGGATTGAGCTGCTTCGGCAGCGGCAGGAGCAGGTGCAGACTCGGCAGGCGGCGTTTGACACGATCGAGGCTAATCTGCTCAGACTACGCAGCTATGCCACGCAACTGAGCCGCACCGTCGGTAGCGTGTTCGACCTGCGAACCGTGGCCAGCAGCAACGAACACTTGGTTCAGGCGGCGGCGAATCGACTGGCACAGTCGGGCACGTATACGATTACCGTGAACCAATTGGCGCGCGCGCACCAGATCGCCACACAAGGGTTCGCGGACCAGAACGCCCCGATCAGCCAGGGTACCCTCCAGATACGCGTAGGCTACGGGCCGACGGCGACAATTACGATCGACAGTTCCAACGCGACGTTACAAGCTCTTGCTGACGCAATCAACAGCGCCGCGATCGGCGTCACAGCGACGATCATCAACGACGGCTCCGGCCCGGACAGCTACCCCTACCGCCTGTTACTCCGCGCCGACAGCACCGGGGCCGATAATCAGATCGTGATCACAAATAACCTCGGCCCGGATAGCGGCGATGCGGTCAAACCCGTGTTTGCGGGCACCTACGTAGGGCAGGCGGTCAGGTCGCGATCATTTAGCGGCAGCTCAGTGCCTGCATCCAACGCCGGCGCCGACTCATACAGCGGTACTGACAACGACACTTATACGTTCACTGTAGTGAGCGGGGGCACGGTGGGCGCCGACGATGGCATTCAGATCCAGTTCAGCGATGGGTCAGGGGACAATACGGGCGTAATCATTCTGGGCGCAACAGACGTTGATGTGTTCAAGGACGTTGCTGAAGGGCTCCGGGTGAAGTTCAGCGCGGGCACACTGGTCGCCGGCGATAGCTTCACGGTCGACGTCCACGTAACCACGCTTCAAGAAGCTCAGAATGCATCAATTACGATCGGGTCCGGTCCGGCAGCGCTGAGCATCGAGAACAGCAGCAACCATATCGAAGAGGTCATCCCGGGGCTGACGTTGGAGCTCCGCGGCGCCGATAGCAACCAAGCGGTAAACATTTCGGTAAATTACGACACCGAGTCGATCAGCGAGGCGATCCTGCAGTTTGTTGAAGCGTATAACATGGTGATGGAGTCTATTGACGAGCAGATTCGTTACGACCGCGAGGCTGCAGTGGCGGGACCACTGCTCGGCAACATCCAGGTTATCTCGATTCAGGAGCAGCTCAGGCGTGCGGTCATCGATGTCGTCGATGGGCTGCCATCGACCATCAACCGGCTGTCCGCACTTGGTATCACCAGCACGCGTCAGGGCAGGCTAGAGGTGAACAAGGCCCAACTGCAGCGTGCTCTGACCGACCGGGTAGAAAGTGTAAGCATTGAGGACATACGCCGCCTGTTCGTGCTTGACGGCACGAGCACCAACCCCGGTATTCGGTTCGTCTCAGGCAGCGCCAGCACGATTGCCTCCACTACTCCCTATCAGGTTGACCTGACGCAGGCGGCAGAACAAGCCTCTATCACCGCCACCTATGCCTTGGGCTCGCCCGGGATCGGTTCAGTGTCACTCGGTTCCGGCTGGTCGGGCACATCGCAGCCGGAGTCAAACAGTGGGCCGAACTATACCGGCCCCGATGATGACACTTACACGTTTACGATAACGCTAGGCGGCACCGTCGGCTCATCCGCGATCCTGATCAGCTACACAGACGGCTCGGGCGACAACAGCGGTACGATCACCCTCGATCCAGGCTACGACGGCTCCTACGTCGCGGTGGCCGAAGGTCTGCAGATCCGCTTCCCCTCGGGCACGCTGGTGCAGAACGAGACCTTTACAGTCAATGTACGGGCACAAAGGACGAGCACAACCATCGATGCGAGCAACAACACGCTTGTGTTGCGTATCGACGGCAGGCAGTCGGGCACGATCAGGCTGCCTGAAGGCACCTACGCGCGCGAGCAGTTGGCCAGCCTGCTCCAATCGCAGATCAACGCGGACGCCCAGCTTGCGGGCCGACAGGCAGACGTCTCACTGGTCGACGGCAAACTCGCCATCAGCTCAGCCACCTACGGCCACGATTCTGAAGTGGCTATCGTCTCCGGCTTGGCGCTGGAAGTGCTCGGCTTCACCGGCTTGGAATCGGACCGCGGTCAGGATGTGGTCGGCTGGTTCATCGTCAACGGGGAGCGAGAACAGGCTGTAGGGCACGGTCAGCTATTGGTTGGCAGCGCCGGGAACGAGCACACGGCGGACTTACAGGTCCGCGTCACGCTGGCCAGCAATCAAATAGAGAATGGACCGGAAGGCGAACTGACCATCACACGTGGGCTCGCATCGAAGCTCGACCAGACGCTGGCCGCTATCCTCGATCCGGTCTCCGGGCGGCTTAAACGCGTTGAAGACACATTCCGGGATCAGTTGGAACAGATCGAGGAGCGGGTTGAGCGCGAGAAGGAACTGATGGAGGCGCGGCAGGGGTCGCTCGTCCGACAGTTTAGCGCCTTGGAACAGCTCGTGGCCCAACTGCAAGGTTACAGCGAGCTGCTGACCAATCAGTTGATGCTTGCCACGCAATGGCGTAATCGGGCGTAAGGCTGAGATTGGTTTTTGAACCGGGCGGAGCATGCATTTGCTGTTAGGCCATGCGGCGCCGGAGCCACCGCTACAGGTGCCAGGAACGCTTGCGGGAAGAGCATGATGAACCCAGCGGCCAGACAGAAGTACCTAGGGCCACATACGGCCGGTTGGACCAGAATTGACATGCTTCTGGCATTGTTCGACGGCGCAATCGGCCGGCTGGAAACGGCGGCCGATGCGCTGGGCCGCGCCGATCATGCCGCGGCGGCACCACATTTGATTCGCGGCCAGCGCATGGTGATCGAACTGCTTGCCGGACTTGACCTGAAAGAGGGCCAACTGCCACAGCGGCTGCGAGACCTATACGCCTTCGTGCTGCAACAGACCACGGAATGCACGGCCGACTCGGTTCGCCTCGCCGCTCGCATTCTGCAAACGATTCGCGAAGGATTCGAGGGCATCCGAGAAGAAGCGCGTCGACTGGAACGCAATGGCGAGCTGCCCGGCCTCGAAGAGGGCACCTGCCTGCAAACTCTTGCCTGACCGGAAAAGCGGAAAGCAACCTACTTGCACCTCTGGGCGTCACACCCAACTTAGTCCGCCGATCACGGCTCGGCCGCTTCCTCGTCGTTCATCGGTTGCCGGCAGCGTTCGAAAATGTTGCCGCAATGATCGGGTGCAGCGTGCGGCCGGCGCGCTCTGGGCAGAGTCCGACAACGGTACAGACCGGCTCGGCCAGGCCCAATAGCCAGCTGCGGATCGGATCGAACGGGCCGTGCAGTTCGATCGCGTGCCCCACACCGTCGGCCGCACCGCGACTGATCCGGTTGCCGGGCAGAACCGGGTTCGCCCTGCTGTAGCGGGCTGATTGCAGTCGGTGTTTGTCCTGTCGCGGATGGGCCCGTTGGCCCCGCCGATCGGGAAGAGTTGGAACTGTTGCCGGCTCTTAGTGCGCAAGGTAGCTTCGTTCCCAGGGTTCTGCCTTGAGATTTGCACTGCTGACGGCAAGGTCCTAGTTCGAGTTTTGTCAGCCCTCGTTGGCCGACTCTGACTCGGAACGCGGTGCGCAAGAGGCTTCGCCCCAACAATGCTCTTGGCGGGGTGCACCTTGGCAGCCGGTTGCTGTCAGCGCGACTGTGCGCGCACGTTTCTGCTATGGCCCGCGCTGATACGGCGCAGCTGCAATGGCAGTGCGTTCCCAGGCAGAGTCTGGGGCCGAGGAAGAGCCTGCGCCAGTGCGGCAGACCCTGGGAACCAGGAAACAGCGAGGTCGCTCGGACCACGACGACGCGGAACTACTGATCTTCGCAAAACCAGTTGACACGTTCGTGTTCGAAAACACGGCACATGCGTCTGACTACGATATGCGAAGATCGATAAGTAAAATGCGGAGCACAATGGGTGAAGCTAAGCGCTGGCAATTCTGGATCGATGTCGGTGGGACTTTTACAGACTGTATTGCTCGGCTGCCCAGCGGAGCAGTGCGGACGCACAAGTTGCTTAGTTCGGGGGTGTATAAGGGGGCGGTTGGTGATGGGTCTGGGCGAGGGGTTATTGTCGACCGGGCGCGGTGTGTGGATCCGGAGAGGTTCTTTGATGGGTGGTGGATTACGGTGCGGGCCGGCGGTACGGAGGGAGAGCCTCCCGGGCAGGGCGTTGGCAGGCAGGGCCTAGGAACGTGGGGCGAGAGCAGCATGGGGTGGGCGACGGAAGCGACTGTGAAGGTGCGGCGGTTTGAGGCGGGTGCGGGACGGATTGTGCTTGATGAGCCGTTGCCGTTTCAGCCGCAAGTCGGCGATACGTACGAGCTGCATTGCGGCGAGGAGGCGCCGGTTATTGGTATACGGTGGCTGATGGGTAAGCGGCTGGAGGAGCCGATCGGGCCGGTTGAGGTGCGGCTCGGGACGACGCGCGGGACCAACGCGCTACTTGAACGGCAGGGTGCTCGCGTGGCGTTCGTCACCACGGCCGGGTTCGCCGATGTACTGAGGATTGCCTATCAGAACCGGCCGGAGCTGTTTGCTCTGCAGGTGCGCAAGGCGCGGCAGCTTTATGAAGCAGTGGTTGAGCTGACCGAACGTTTGGACAAGGACGGCCGCGTGCTCCTGCCGCTCGATGAGGCCGACGCGGAACGTAAGCTGCGCGAAGTGCACCGCCGCGGTATCCGCTCGTTGGCCGTCTGTCTGCTGCATGCGTATCGCAACCCGATACACGAGCGGGCGGTCCAGCGGCTGGCACGTCGCATCGGGTTCGAACATGTATCTGTCTCCTCGGCAGTCAGTCCGCTGCAGAAGATCGTCTCGCGCGGCGACACGACCGTAGTGGACGCCTACCTGACGCCGATCCTGCGCGACTATGTTCGCTGCATTGTCGCGCGCATCCCTGACGGTACGCTCAAGATGATGAGTTCAGCCGGCGCACTGGTCGATGCGGACCGGTTCGTTGGCAAGGACAGTGTATTTTCCGGCCCGGCCGGTGGCGTGGTCGGCTACGCCCACGTGGCCCAGCGTGCGGGGTTCAAGCGGGCGATCGGGTTCGACATGGGCGGCACGAGCACGGACGTGAGCCGGTTCGGCGGCGAGTATGAGCGGCGCTATGAGACGGAGGTAAACGACCCGGAGTCGGGCACGGGCGTGCGGATCGTAGCACCTATGCTGGCGATCGAGACGGTGGCGGCCGGCGGCGGGTCAATCTGCTGGTTCGACGGCCAGAAGCCGGTAGTCGGGCCACGCTCAGCCGGTGCCGACCCCGGGCCCGCATGCTACGGGCGAGATGGCCCGCTGACCGTAACCGACGTGAACCTGTACCTGGGCAAGATACTGCCCGAGTACTTCCCGTTCCCACTGGACCGGGCAGCGGTGCAGGGGCGGCTGGATGAGCTGATCGGCCAGATTGAGCGTGCCACCGGCCGGCGCTATACGCGTGAAGAGCTGGCCGCCGGGTTTACCGCCATAGCGAACGCGAACATGATCGCACCGATAAAGAAGGTATCGATCGCCCGTGGCTATGATGTTCGCGACTACGTGCTGGTAACCTTCGGCGGGGCTGGGGGTCAGCATGCCTGTGCGATCGCCGCTGAACTGGGTATAAGCCGCATATTGCTGCATCCGCTCGGCGGTGTACTGAGTGCCTACGGCATCGGCATGGCGGACGTGCGCCGGTTCGCTGAAGTTGCGGTGGGCCGGCCGCTGGGGCAGCTGATCGAGGAAGCCGGGTCGGTTGAGGCAGCGTTGCAGGCGGAGCTGGCGCCGATGCATAAGCGGCTGCGCGCCGAGGTGCTTGCTGAAGGCATACCGCTGGAACGGATCGAGCCGCCGCGACTGCTGCTTGAACTACGCTACCACGGCCAAGACTCGACTATATCGGTGCCGCAGCCGCCAGACGGCAACTGGCAGGCCGCCTTCGAACGCATGCATCGACAGCTTTACGGGTTCACGTTCCCTGAGCGGCCGGTTGAACTCTACGCTGCACGCATGGAACTGGTCGGCCGCATGCCGAAGCCGCCGGAGCGACCGAGACCGGCCCGGCCTTATTGGGCCAGTACTGATCGGCATACGCGAACCTACTTCAACGGCTGCTGGCAGCGCACGCAGGTGTTCCTGCGCGATGAGCTGCAACCGGGCGCTCGCATACGCGGCCCAGCCATCGTGATCGAGCCGATCTCGACCATAGTCATCGAGCCGGGCTGGATGGCTGAACTGACACGCTACAACGATATCCTGCTGCGGCGAATCGAGGAGCCGGCCAAGCTGGGCCGTGAAGTGCAAGCGCCGGAGGGCAGCTACGCGGATCAGCCGGCACAAAGCAATGAGCGGAGCGAGCGAGAACCGCCGCCGGATACCCGGCAACAAGAAAAGCAGCATCAGCCAAGCCTCCAGATCGCGCCGACTGAGCCGGACCCAATTATGCTGGAGTTGTTCCACAACCACTTCGCGTCCGTAGCCGAGCAGATGGGCGCGACGCTGCAGAAGACCGCTCTGTCGACCAACGTGAAGGAGCGGCTCGACTTCTCCTGTGCCATCTTCACCGCCGATGGCGACCTGGTCGCCAACGCACCGCACATACCAGTGCACCTAGGCGCGATGAGCGAAAGCGTCAAGCAATTACTAAAAGACGTGCCCGCGATGCAACCTGGTGAGGTCTACGTGACCAACGACCCGTACCGCGGCGGCAGCCACCTGCCGGACGTTACCGTGGTCACGCCCGTGTTCGAACAGCCGGAAGAGGCCCAGGGCGCTCGGGCTGGCGACAGGCCACGCCTGCTCTTCTTCACCGCCAGCCGAGCACATCATGCCGAAATTGGTGGCATAACACCTGGCTCCATGCCGCCGTCGTCGAAGAACCTGGCCGAGGAGGGTGTTGTGATCCGGCACTTTCGACTGGTGCGGGATGAGCGGTCGAGCCAAGAGGAGCTGGCCCGGTTGCTCTCTTCCGGCCCGTACCCGTCGCGAGCTGTAGGCGAGAACTTGGCCGATATCAACGCCCAAGTGGCAGCCAACCAGATGGGCGTGAACCTGCTGCACGAGATGATCGACCGCTACGGCCGCCAGACCGTGCTCGCCTACATGAAGCACATTCAGGCGGCAGCCGAGCGTAAGATGCGTTCCGCGCTGTTGAAGATTCAACCCGGCCGGTATGCGTTCACTGACCAACTCGACGACGGGTCGCCGATTCGCGTCGCGATCACTGTGCGTCACACGGAGCGGGGCGGCGAAGCGACCGTGGACTTTACCGGCACCGGGCCAGTCGTGCCGGGCAACCTGAACGCCAACCACGCCATCGTCTCAAGTGCCGTCATCTACTGTTTTCGCTGCCTGATCGACGAGCCGGTCCCGCTCAACGCCGGCATGCTCGCCCCGATTCGTATCGTGCTGCCCGTTGGCTGCCTGCTCAACCCTGAGCCGGCCGACGAGCCGGCCCGCTGCCCGGCGGTAGTCGGCGGTAACGTGGAGACTTCGCAGCGCATCGTGGACGTTATCTTTGGTGCCCTGGGTGTGGTGGCGGCCAGCCAGGGTACGATGAACAACTTCACGTTCGGCCGGCCGGCCGGCGAGGGCCGAGCCGCAATCGGCTATTATGAGACAATCGGCGGCGGTGCCGGTGCCGGGCCTGAGTTCGATGGTGCCGACGCGGTCCATACGCACATGACCAACACGCGTCTTACCGACCCGGAGGTGCTGGAGGACCGCTACCCGGTACGCCTGCGACTGTTTGCCATACGGCGCGGCTCCGGCGGGCGGGGCCGACAGCGTGGCGGCGATGGTATCGTTCGCCAGATCGAGTTCCTCGAGCCGCTGGAAGTGTCGCTGCTGACCTCTCGGCGCACGACCCGCCCCTACGGCCTGCTCGGCGGCGAACCTGGCCAGCCGGGCCGCAACCTGATCATCCGCCGCGGTTCTGCTCGGGCCGAACAGCTCGGCCCCACCGCCTTCCTGCGAGTCGCGCCAGGCGACGTGTTAAGAATCGAGACTCCTGGCGGCGGCGGCTACGGCAGCTACGAAGCACAAGATGAATCTGCCCGCCAGGCCAGAAGAACCGACAGGAGTAGGTAGGTCGGTAGGTACGGAGCCGTGGCGGATAAATCGGCTGTGTCGTAAGAGGCTTTTCCTGCGAGTCGCGCAGCTGAAAGGCCAAGGCCCAGCACTACTTGCCTCGATTGTCTATATTGGCAAACCGGAAAGTGCAATCCACTCACGCCAATTGCTCCGGCTGACCGTCTAGAAGCAAATCGTACGCTTCCTGATCGTGCAGACACATGTTGTCAGCCGCAGCATGCTGGCGAAGCAAGCCCTGCGCGAGCGCCGTCGGTCGGCGGCTGTCAGAACGTCGGCGCGCAGCCTTGTCACCTGCAGGCCAGCCACGCCGGTGCATAATGGCTCTTGCTCGCCTCGCTTGATTCGTGCCGCCGCGGCAATGCTGGGGAACTCTGAAACCGCCGGGCCAGCCCAGCTCCTCTACCTGGGCCAGCCAAACTGCCGGGCCCTTGGCCCAGTAACGGCGTGCCCCCATGTCGGTCGCCGGCTGCTCGGCAGACAGCTATGCAAACGCGGTCGCACACGGCGGCTACAGTGGGCGAGGCTGCTATTGCAGCAAATGGGCGGAAGAGCTAGTCTGCCGCCGCTTTGGCACCTTTCCCTCTCCCCCGTTTTGCGGCCTGGGCGGCTACCTAGTTTCGCAACGTTGGCCCGATCATGCTCAACCCTCACGCCAAACTGGGCATAGGACAGCGGGCTGCTAGCAGGCGAGGTCGTTACTTGGCCGCGTTGCGATAGCCAGTCGGAGCCTGCGCTCAGTTCGTGCGCCGGATGAGTGCGGTTCAAGGCGCGGCCGCTGCAGCTTCAGTTACCGTATCGCGCCCACAGCTTCCTGCTTACGTGACGGCCGTTGAGCTCGCTGTGCTGCGGCTCGTGTCCTTTCGGTGCTGCCGACCCAGTGCACCAATGGCGCGAAGGAGCTGAGGCAATCTGGCTGAGCCTGACAAAACGGGCAAAAGCAGCTTGTGAGGAACCGCCAAGAGCACAGAGGGGATTAATACTCGAATGATCGAACGGCTCACGCACAATACTGCCTGCAGCAGCAGGCTTGTACGAGCAGTTACCTTTGCCGTTTGTTCCGCTGGCGTCTTGGTGCCGTTGCCCGGCTGCATACTCAGCACCGTACAGCTTGCTGCAATTCGGTTGCAACGCTTTGCGCGCAGCGTACATGAGCCACACCACTTCACACCGGCCCGCTCGACCGAGCTCAGGGCCGGCACACGTTCTTGGGACAGCCGGATAGCCAGCGAAAGGACTGGTAGTAGTGCCAGTTACGGGCCTGACAGCTCTCGGTCGGCCGTCGAGCTTAGCGGCAGCGAGTCGGCTTCGGAGCGGCCGGAGCTGGACTTGATTTTCGGGCCTGTCGGCCCAACATGTATTGAGCAGCCACACTGCAGTTGCTCAGGCCCGGCTCAGCTGGCCGCTGAGTGCGGCAGCTCCTGCGCGTCTGCGGCGCCTCTGGCCCGCGGCGGGCACAATGCAGCCGAAAGGCCCCTGGCCGAACTTACGCCTCCCGGGCGAGCCGAGCCGGCACCACCTGTTCACGCTCGGGCCAAACCTGATGATACGGACACCACAACTGGCAGCGGCAGTCATGTCAATCAGCGCACCTCACTGACCCGGGACCAGCCGCGATCCAGTGGCGACGAGGACGGTTCAGCCCTGCCCGATGGCAAAGGAGCTGCACGAGCCGATCTAGCTGACGTTGCGTCGGAACCAAATGCGCGTCGTGCCAATAACTTGAATGCCCGGCCCAGCGCTCCTAACAGCTCCGCCGACCGGTCGGCAGCGCTTCGCTCGTCGGCTGAGTACCAGAGCAGTGGCGGATCGGGCCCTGAGAAAATGCTCGATCGCCATGCCCTGAACAGCCGCGCAAGCAGACCTGGGCCGAATGGCCGCCCAGCCAGCAGCCAGCCCAGGGCGTGCCAGTCTGGTGAGGTGGCATCGGCAGCGGGCAGGCCGCACAGGAGCGAACTGGTACCGATAGGGCAGCTCGATTCTCCGGGCGAGACAGACACCGCTGGGTTGCCCCGCTGTGGTGCCGAGGAGCAAACTATTCCGCCTAAGCAGCGGTCGGGAGCTGAGTGGTCATCGGAGCCTTGGTCGCGGGCGCTGGAAGCGGTAGCGGCGGAGGCGAGGCGGCGTGCGGGGGCCGAACCAGCCGACTCGCGTGCCGTCGCTCAGGCAGTGCTCATC
>FWPU01010011.1_pt1 | contig 14458 bp, 17 predicted proteins | sample 2228361 | NCBI WGS metagenome assembly FWPU01 (sample SAMEA103939777, study PRJEB20133) | metagenome
TACTTCAACAAGGCCGAATCCCGCATGGGGAAGGAGTGGCTCGACCCGGCCGTCAGCGAACCCCTCGCCATCCTCCTCGGTGGCGGCCTCGCCAACATCGAAGAGGGCCGCCGCAAGCTCCGCGAACTCCGCCAGGCCCAGGTCGATAACTACCTCGCCGACCTCCGCAAGGCTACCTTCGAGCGCAAGCACCTCAACGGCCGGCTCGAGGCAGCCATCCAGGCCTGAACTCCTTCGCACACCGCTCGCACACGCGGAGAGGGGGCCATCGCCGGCCCCCTCCCCGGTTGTGCGCAGCCCTACAGCGTCCCGAGCCGGAACACGGCCCGGAAGAGCCCGCCCATCCGGGAGCGCCGCGCCGTCCGCTGCACCGGTTCGCGCGCTGCCAGCTCCCGCAGCGCTTCCGCCAGCTCGTACCGCCGGCGCAGCCACTCCGGTTCCGGCTGGCCCGTCGGGTACAACCGTCCATCGTGCGTCGTGCCGAGGCCGTGCTCCCCGGGCGCAAAATACTGCCGAAACATACAACCACTCCTCTCACTGCTCCCCGGCCACGCCAGGGAATGCCGAGTCCAACGCGGAATTCGCGGTCACTACCGTCGAATTCCGATCCGCTCCTGCGCCATCCCAAATGAATGGCAAGACGACGCCCATCACTGGCGAAATCAACCAGTGTCCTGTCCGCTCACGTTCTCGATGCTGATGCCGAACTGTTCCGGTGTCCGGCGGCCAACGCGTTCACTGACTTCGCTACTCCCATGCGAAAACGAAAGCGCCGTACCGCTGACGGTACGGCGCTTTGGGCCGTTATCGCAGCGGAAGAAGTCCTATGGTGTCGTCCCCGGGAACCCGGGAACACCGCGATCGATAGTTGCCTGCAGATGACGATTCACGGGCTCCCTCCTTGCTATGAGGCGCTTCTGCCTCTGTGTAACGAATGTACTCCCGGAAAGGTTACCAGTTCAGGGCCAATTCACTCCCACCCGGGGGATCCAGCAGGGCCACTTCCCACGCAGCGGACCACGTTCCCCGCCCGGCTAGCCTACACTCCGCGCATGCGCTGGCTGCAGCTCGGAGCGCTCCTCGTCCTCGCCGCCATCGTCACGGTCGATAGCCCGGCTCTCGCCATCGCCGAGCCCGGGGTGCCACCCTTCGCCCCGGCACTCCGCTACGTGGGCCGCGACCCCCTCTCCGGCCTCCCCACCCGCGTCGACGACCGCTTCATCGCCGCCTCCGAGCGGGCAATCGAAACCTACGGCCGCGAGCGCGTGGGCGCCGTCCCGCCACCGCCCCTCGCCCCGGGTGAGCGTGACATCGTCGCCGTCTCCATCCCTGCCATCACCATCAACGCGGCACCCGTCCAGCGCCTTGGCCTCGATGAGTTCGGCCGCCTCGATGTGCCGCAGGACACGACCACCGTCGGGTGGAATCCCGCCTACACCAGTCTCCCCGGCACCGGCGGCTCCACCTTCCTCGCCGCCCACGTCGAATACCTGGGCCGCCCCGGCGTCTTCGCACGCCTCGCCTCCCTCCGCCCGGGCGACACCGTCACCGTCCGCCTGTCCGATGCCTCCGACCACGCCTACCGCGTCATCTCGACCGTCGATTGGCCCCTCGCCATCATCGATATGGGCGCTATCCTCCGCGGCCTCGAAGGGCGCGAAAGCCTCATCCTCATGACCTGCAGCGGCCCCGCCAACGAAGGTGATTACCCCCTCCGCACCGTCGTCATCGCGGAACGCGCCCCCTAAGTGCGCATCGTCACGGGCGTCGCGACGAGCCGAGCAGCCGGCCCTTCCACACCGCTCGCCCCCGGTGCCATGCCACGAAAGACCGGAACGCCAGCCAGCCACACACCCCCACGGTGATCGGTCCCTCGAACGCCACCCGCCGCCCCAGGCCAAATGCCCGCGCCGCCAGCCACCAGGTCGCCACGCCCCCCACACCCAGCAGCGCAGCCTCGCCCGCGGCACGTGGCCTCCCCCGGGCCAGCCGCCAGCCCGCAGCGACCCACGGCCACGCAAACACGCGGAGCAACCACGTCCACGCCAGCACAAACGGCACCGCCCGCCCGCCGAGCGCCGGGAACAGGTTCTTCTCCAGACCGGCAAAGGCCTCCTCCCGGCTCCGGTACATCCGGCACCGAGAAACCTCGTGCGCCGACCCCACCGCCCAGCGCAACCCCTTGCGGGTCGCCAGCCGCGCGAAAGCCATGTCCTCGGCAGCCGCACCGCGCACCGCACCGTGCCCCCCGAGCCCCTCGTACGCCTGCCGTCGAAACGCCAGCACCTGCCCCACCGCGCCCGCGGCGAACGACGCTCCAAGCGTCCGCGCCAGCGCAGGTGACAGGTGCGTCACCAGCGCCCACGGGATGACCGGCACCGTCCACCGCTCCCAGGCGCTCCCCAGTTCCTGGCGAGGCACCGCCGAGAGCATCCCCAGCCCCTCCCGCTCCATCGTCGCCAGCACCGCCCCAATCATGCCCGGCTCGTGCCACGTGTCCGCATCCACGAACACCAGCACATCGGCATCCTGAGCCGCCTCGGCCAGCTGCGCGCAGGCCCACGCCTTCCCGGACCACCCCGGCGGCGGCTCACTCCCCGCGATGACAGTCAGCCGCAGGTGCTCGTCCCGGAGCCGGGCCAGGATCGCGCTCGTCCCGTCCCTCGAGCCGTCGTCGCACACGAACACCCGGAGGTTCGGCCACGCCTGCCCGAGCAGCGAACGCACGCAGCGTTCGATGGTCCGCTCCTCATCCCGGGCCGGCACGAGCACCGCTACCTCCGGCTCCCATGCCTCGGGGCGAGTGCCGGAGCCCAGGCGTGGCATCGTGGCCAGGTTCGCCGCTTCGTTCGCCAGCACCGCCGCCAGGTACAGCCACGCGCCCCGGTCATCGCCGAACGCCCGTGCAAGCCTCCTCACGAGCGCCTCGGCGGCCACCCGAATCGGTCGCGGTACGCCCAGATCAGCGACCCCGCCGTCAGCGCCCAGGCCGCCGCCACGGCGCCTCGCTGCGCGGGATGCTTCCGCAGCGCCAGCAGGAGCGCCGGTGCGCCGAGCGCGATCGCCCAGCCCTCGCGCAGTCGCAGCAGCCCGTACCCCACCCCGAGCGCTCCTCCAAACGCCAGCGCCGACGCGGGCCCCCCGAGCGCAGTCCAGCTCCCGAACGTCGCGGCCAGCCCTCGCCCGCCCCGTCCGCCCAGCAAAGGGCTGGTTCGGTGCCCCAGGATGGGCGCGACCGCGGCCAGGGTCAGCCCCGGGCCGGCAACCCCCCGCCGCAGCGCCAGCGCCACCGGCAGCGCTGCCTTCCCCCAGTCGCCCACCGCCACCGCCGCCCCGGCCGCCCTTCCCACGCCCCGCCAGGCGTTCGCCGCGCCAGGGTTCCCATCGCCCACGCTGCGGATGTCACGCCCCGAACGCCGCGCCGCCCATGCCGCGAACGGCAGCGAGCCAAGGGCGTACCCCACCACGCCCGCGATCACGCCCATCATGCGCCCATGTCCCTCCCGCGCTCCCCGCGCCACCGCGATGCCATCGCGCGCGCCCGCTCCCGCCCCTCCGGGATGAGCAGCAGCACCAGCCCAAACGTCACCAGCATGTTCGTCACCAGGAAGAACACCAGCTCCTCCATCGGCAGCCCGCCGGGAAGCTTCAAGCCCGTCGAGGTCGCCTCCGTGATGTGCCACGTCCCCGCGCCAATCGCAACGCTGTCGGCAAACGCCAGGTACGCCGTTGGCACCGCGAAGCCCGCCAGCACCGTCCGCCACCGCCCCGCCAGCAGGTCGGCACCGAACCACCCCTGGAGCGCCAGCGGCAGCGCGGCCCACCCGACAATCAGCCCCAGGTACCGCAGCGAATCAGGCCCGCCAAGCACCGCCGCCCAGCCGGCTGCGGCAATCGCCAGCAGCACCACGGCCGCACCCGGCCGCCAGCCCCCCCACTCCCGGCCTCCCGGCCGGTGCCCGCGCAGCAGCAGTCCCACCCACAGCCCTGTCAGCACCGTCTGCAGCACGAAGAACAGGTACTCCTCCAGTGGTACCCACCCCAGCCGAATGCCCCACGTGCGGTCTTCCGGGTAGGTCCACGTCTCGCTCGCTACCAGGTAGTTGTCCCACGGCGTGGTGTACACCACCGCGATCACAGCCAGCACCGCGATCCCCCCGGCCAGCTCCCGCGCCGGCACCCGCGGCGGCCAGCGGATCACCGCTGCCAGCAGCGCCACGATCGGCGGCACGACGAACAGCCCAAGGAACGCCCCGTAGCTCATCGCCGCCGCACCCGCAGCAACCCGCCGCGCGGTTCGAGCGTCGCCCCCATCGCTCCCCGGAGCGGCCGCCGGGTCACCGCCAGGTCCACGAGCTGCAGCACCCGGGCCAGCACGACCCGCCCTTCCAGGTTCGCAAACCCGGCGCCAACGCAGTTCCGCGGGCCCCCACCGAACGGCAGGTACGTGAACGGCCCCGGCGCACCGCCCCGCAGCCAGCGCCCGGGGTCGAAGCTCCGCGCGTCGGAGCCCCAGGTCGCCGGGTCCCGCTGCACGAGGAAGTACGACAGCATCACCCGCCGACCCGCCGCAACCGGGCATCCGCCCAGCTCCATCTCCCGCAGCAGCCTCCGCCCCCCGACATGGATCGGCGGCCACAGCCGCAGCACCTCCTTCAGCACCGCGTCGATCACCGGCAGGTCGTCCGCCCGCAGATCCGCCAATCGCTCATCCTGCGGCGCCGCCCGCGCCTCCCGCGCTGCCCGCGCGAGCCATGCCGGGTACCGCGCCAGCAGATGCAGCGCCCACGAAAGCTGCGCCGTGCTCGTATCGTGCCCCGCAATCAGCATCGTCAGCGCGTGATCGCGCGCCCGCTCGTCATCGAATGCCGCCAGCAGCCGATCCAGCAGCGTCCCACCGTCGCCGCCCGCGCGGCGCCGCTCGGCAATCACCCCGCGCACATGTTCGTCCAGCAGCCCGGCCGCCCGCGGCGGTCGGCCGGCGCGCCCGCGCAGTACCCACGCACCCGGCCCAATGTACCGGAGCGCCGCCAGCAGCCCCGGGAGCACCCGTTCGATCTCCTCGTCGCGCAGCTCGCGGCCAAAGAACACCCGCTCGAACGAACGCCAGGCAATCCGCCGCATCGCCTCCACCGCCTCGATCCGCCCGTCCTCTGGCCAGCGCGCCACCTCTGTCTCCACAATCGCCGGGATCCCCCTGGTCGCCTCCCGCAGCCGTGCGGGCTCGAAGGCCGGCGTCATCACCGCCCGGGCAGCGTCGTGCTCCTCGCCGTCCGTCACCAGGATGCTGCGCCGGAACAGCACCGCCGCCGGGTCCCCCTCCGGTCGCCATGCCAGCGCCGAACGCTCGCCGACCAGTGCCCGCTCCAGCTCGCGCGGCTCAGCGACGACCACTGGCCGAAACCGCCCAAAGCCCAGCTCAAAGACACTCCCCAGCCCATCCCGCGCCACTTCCAGCGCCTCGTACAGTCCGCTCAGCCCGTGCCGCAGCGTCCACAACGCACGCAGCCCATCCACCGGCCGCAGCTCATCGCTCCGCGGCAGCATCGTCCCCGCCTCGGTCATACCCTCACGGGCCCCGCCAGGCGCTCCAGGACCTGCAGCGCTGCCATCTCCTTCGCCTTTGCCTCCACCATCACATCCAGCCTGAGCTCGCCGGCAGCCTCGCGCAACCGTTCGATATCAGCATCCTCCACAAACTCGGCGTGCGCCCCCGGCCGACCTCCCGGCGCCTGGCTCGAAAGGTGCACCTTCTGCCGGTGGGGCCACGTCCCGGCAGCGGCGCGCAGCGCCTCCGCCAGCGCCATGCCCCCGTCGTTCCACTGGTGGTGCAGCGCATCCACGACCACCGGGATCCCGAGCCGCTCCGCGACCGGCAACAGCGCCCGCACACTCCACACCCGCTCGTCGTTTTCGAGGGCCAGGTACCGCAGGATGGCCGCCTCCCCGGCGAGCGCCGCGTACATCCGCTCGCCAGCGGCCGCGGTGCCGTCGCTCGCGCCGCCCCCGTGCAGGACAATCACCCCATCCTCAGCGCCGAGCAGGTCGAGCACCGCGGCCGTGTACCGCAGCTCGGCGAGCGACCGCTCCACCACGCCTGCGTCCCTGCTCCCCGGGGTGATGTACTGCCCCGGGTGCATCGAAAGCCGGACACCCGCCGCCCGCGCCGCCGCACCGATCACCCGCAACCGTTCACCGTGCTCCCGCACCCAGTCGTACGGGAAGGCCGGGTGCGATGCAAACGGGATCAGCTGCTGCCCGATCCGCAGCAGGCCTAGCCCGTGCGCGGCATTGAAGGCCACCATTCGCGCAAGGTCCTCCACGTTGGCCGCCGCACGTTCCCGCACCCGTTCCGCGTCCAGGTTCGCCAGCCGCACCGTACGCAGCGTCGTCGCCCCGAGCGTTCGGTTCTCGCACAGGTAGCCAACCCGCCACTGCCCGCCGCTCACCGCCCCTCCTCCTCCGCGATGATCCGTTCGACCACCTTGGCCGACGAGAGCACCCCCGGCACGCCCGCTCCCGGGTGCGTACCCGCCCCGACGAAGTACAGGTTGTCGATATCCTCCGAGCGGTTGTGCGGCCGGAACCACGCCGACTGCCAGAGCGTCGGCTGCACGCTGAACCCCGTCCCCAGGTATGTGTTCAGGTTGTCCCGGAAGTGCCGTGGGTCCACCGTATGCTCCGCCACGATGTGCGCCCGCAGCCCCGGCAGGTAACCCCGCTCAAGAAACTCAAGGATCAGCTCCCGGTAGCGTGGTGCCATCCGCTCCCAGTCCGTCGGCGAACCCAGGTGCGGCACCGGCGAGAGCGCATAGAACGCCTCGTGCCCCGGCGGTGCGCCGCTCGGGTCCGTCAGCGTCGGCATGTGCACATAGAGCGAAAAATCCCGCGGCAGACCCCGCGCCCGGAAGATGTCCCGGATCAGCCCCTTGTACCGCTCGCTCAGGATGATGTTGTGGTGCACCAGCGGGGTATCGCGGTACAGCCGGTCCGTCCCGAAATACACCACGAACAGCGACATGCTGTACGCCGTCAGCTTCCGGTAGCGCAGGTCCGAATTTCGCCACCCCCGGTGCTCCGGCGCAACCAGCGAGAGATACGCCTGCGGCACATCCCCGTTGCAAATCACCCGGTCGGCGGGCACCACCTCCCCGTCGGCAAGCTCGACGGCCACCGCTCGCCGTCCCTCCACCCGGATTCGCCGCACCTCGCGTCCCAGCCACAGGCGCCCCCCCAGCTCCTCGAAGAGCCGTACCAGCGCATCGACCAGCGCACCCGTCCCGCCCTCCGCGTACCACACACCCCACTCGCGCTCCAGGTGATGGATCATCGCGTAAATCGATGACGCCACGAACGGGTTGCCGCCGATCAACAGCGGGTGAAACGTGAAGCACCGCCGCAGGAACGGATCCCGGATGAACTTCGATACGAACCCGTACACCGACCGGTACGACTGCAACCGGACGAGGTCCGGCGCGACCCGCAGCATATCCGTCACGTTCAGGAACGGGGCGTCGGCCAGCTCCACAAACCCCTTCTGGAAAATCGCCCGGCTCGCCTCGAGGAAGCGCCGGTACCCCTCCACATCGTCCGGGTTCCAGCGCTCAATCTGCCGCGCCACGTCGTCGAAGCTGCCGTTGTACTCGAACCACCGCCCCCGCGCGTCGAAGATCCGGTAGAACGGCTCGACCGGGATGAGCCGCACCGCATCCTCCAGCCGCCTCCCCGCCAGGGCAAACAGCTCCTCGAACAGGAAGGGCGCCGTAATCACCGTCGGCCCGCCGTCGAACCGAAATCCACTCACCTCCACCGGGGCCGCGCGCCCGCCGGCCCGCTCCCTCTTTTCGATGAGCGTCACTGCGTGGCCCCGTGCCGCCATCCGCACGGCCGCAGCAAGGCCGCCGAATCCGCTGCCGATGACCACGGTCCGCGTCATGCCGACGCTCCCGCCGCGCGCGGCGCCCGCCACGCCCGCCACCCGGCCAGTGGCAAGATCGCCAGTCGCCGCCAGCCCGGCACCGTCGCTCGCCCCCGGAATACGTCGTACCCCGCCGCCTCGATGCAATCCAGGATCCGCGAGTACAGCTCGAGCGCCGCGCTCACCGCAAACCGGCCGTCGCCTGAGAGCATCCCAATCCCCGGCCGCGCCCCCGCATACAGCCGCCGGGCACGCGCCACCTGGAACCGCATCAGTCCTCGCCACGCCTCGTCGACGCGCCCTTCGGCGAGGTGTGCCTCGCTCACACTGAAGCGCTCCATCTCGTCGCGCGGCAGGTAGATCCGCCCCTGCTCCCAGTCCTCGCGCACATCCCGCAGGATGTTCGTGAGCTGCATCGCCACCCCGAGCCGTATCGCGTACAGCGCCGGGTCTCCCCGGCTGCCGATGATCCGCATTGACATCAGCCCCACCGTCGAGGCCACGCCGTAGCAGTACTTCGCCAGCGCGGGGAAATCAGCATACCCACGGTGGTCCAGGTCCTCGGCAAGCGCCCCAATCAGCTGCGCCGGCAGGTGCCCGGGAATGCCATACCGCTCCCGCACCGCGCTCCAGGCCAGCCGCACCTGCTCCTCCATCCCGTCCTCTCCCCCCTCCGGTGCACCCCATGCCAGCAGCCGCTCCAGCCGCCGCTCGCCCGGTTCATCCGCGATGTCATCCGCCACCCGGCAGAAGGCGTACAGCGCCCGGACTGCCCGCCGCTTCTCCCCGGGCAGCAGCCGGGTCGCCGCAAAAAATGTCCGGCTGTGCTCCTTCGTCACCGCGTCACAGCGCTGAAATGCTTCCTCAAGCCCAGCAAGCGCCCTGTTCGGCGCAGCCGGCGGATACGCTTCCTGCCGGGCTAATGCCAGCAGGTCGGACTCCCACGGCTCAATCCCCGTCGCTGGCTCGGGTGCGCTCCCCACGGGACCAGCCTACCCGGGTGGGGCCTCGGCCGGTGTAAGCCCCGCGCGCACCCCCTACGACCCCAGCGCCTCCGCCACGCCGTACGCCGACCGCGTCGCCTCGAACCGCGCCACGTCGTGGCTCAGCACCAGCAGGTCGTGCTTCTTGCCCTCACGATCCTTCACCTGGTCGCGGAGCAGCGCCTCTGGCCGAAACCCGAGCCCCTCGAACGTCGCAATCGCCCCTTTCTGATCGAGCGTCATCTGCGCCAGCATCTTCTCGATGCCCAGCCCGAGCGCATTCGCGAACGCCTCCTGGGTCAGCAGCCGCCCGAGGCCCTTCCCCCGCCACGCCTCGGCCACCGTCACCCGCAGCTCGGCGACGTGCGCTGCCCAGCGCAGCGTATTCCGGTGGATCGTCGCATAGCCGATGACCTCCCCGTCCGCCAGCGCCAGGAACGTCAGGATCTCCCCCCGCTCGATCTCCGCGATCCAGTCGTCCACCGCCTCCGGTTGCGTGATGTCCCGCCGCAGGAACAGCAGATCGTGCTCGGGCAGGGCACGCGCGAAGGCCAGCACCCCATCGCGATCGTCCCGTGTCATCAGCCGGAGCGTCACCGTCGCCCCCCCGAGGTCGTGCGTGGTCGGGTAGCTGCGCACCGTTGGAGTTGTCATACCGATCGCTCCGCGAGCCAGGATTCGAGCTGGGGCCACAGCCGGTAGATGGCATTGCCGCCGGCCACAAGGCTAACGTGTCCCCCCTTCAGCATCACCTCGCGCCGGTCCTCGCTCCCGACAAGCGGCACCAGTGGCCGCGCCGAGGCATACGGCACGATGTGATCGTGCTCAGCCACCACGTGCAGGAACGGCACCCGCACCTCCCCCAGGTCCACCCGCCGTCCACCAACCTCCAGCTCGTTCCGCACCATCCGGTTCTCCCACATGAATTGCTTCGTAAACTCCCGGAACGTCTCCCCCGGGAACGGAATCTGATCCGACGCCCACCGTTCGAACAGCCGGTACGACCGCACGAAATCGTCGTTCCACAGGTTGTCCCAGAGCTGGATGTTCTTCGCCACCCGCTGCACGGGCTTCAGCATGTCGAACGACGCGTAGATCAGCTCTGGCGGCACGTTGCCCAGCGTGTCCACCACCCGGTCCACATCGAAATAGCGCGGATCCAGCCACCGCTTGAACAGCACCATCCCGTCCGAATCGACCGGCGTCGTGAAGCACGCCAGGTTCTTCAGCGGCCCCTTCGGGTGCAGCGCCGCGTACATCGTTGAAAGCTGCCCGCCCATGCAGTAGCCAACGATCGAAAGCTCCCGCTCCCCCGAATCGTCCAGCACCCGCTCCACACAATCCGGGATGAAGTCGAGCACGTAATCCGCCAGCCGCAGCCGCGCATCCTCCGGCCGCGGGACCCCCCAGTCAATCATGTAGACGTCGAAGCCCCGCTTCACCAGGAACTCCACCAGGCTCTGCCCCGGCGCCAGGTCCAGGATGTACGGCTTGCTCACCAGCGACATCACCAGCAGGACCGGCACCCGGTACACCTCATCCGCCTGCGGCCTGTAGTGGTACAGCTTCAGCGTCCCGCGCGAATGGATGACGTCCTTCGGCGTCAGGCCCACCGCCGGGTCGCCGGTCGCGATGTACTCAAGTCCCTTGATGCTCCGCTGGATCGCCCGCTCAATCTCCTCCCGGACGCGGGCCTCGATCGACGTATCGCCGGTGGGAGCCGACATGGTGCACCTCGCGTGCGCGGCTGAAAGGGTGCCGCGGAGTGTACTCCCCCGCCCGCCCCGCCACCATGACATTTCTGCGAAACGTCAATGAAATCTCGATAACACGTGCCACGGGCCACGCCCGCAGATCACTCCCTGGTCGGCGGCTTCCTCGTCCGCGGGGGGCGTGGCGCAGCCGCAGCTTCAGCCGCCCGCGGCCCGCTGCCACCATCCCCGCGCTCGCGGGCCAGTGCTCCCTCGATCCGCCCCAGCCGCTCCTCGATCGCGCTCAGCCGCTCACCCAGCGCCAACACCTCCTGGCGACTCGGCATGTTCACCAGCTGCAGGTAGCGGCTCATCGCCTCGTTCATCCCCTTCTGCAGGTTCAGGTAGAAGTCCATGAACTTCCCCATCGCCTGGCTAAACTCGTCCGTCGCCATCGCCTGGTTCAGGAACGCATTCCACTGCCGTTCCGATTGCGCCACCCACTCCCGCCACATCCCCAGCGGATCCATCGCCGGACGCTCGGCCATCTTCGGCCTCCTTCTCCCTTACTCGCGGTCCTCCGGCCTGCCGGGCCCCCCGCCCGCGACCGGTCGATCCCCAGTTCTCCCCGGCTCCGGCTCACCGGCAAACGCGCGCAGCCCCTCCGCTGCCATCCGCAACACCCGCTGGTAATGCTCCAGGATGTCGATCCACCCCGCCAGGAACGCCTCACCGGCCTGCGTCAGGCTGTACATCCGCCGCGCCGGCCCCGATTCCGACGTATCCCAGAATGACGACACCAGCCCCGCGCGCTCCAACTGTCGCAGCGTCCGGTACACCGTCCCGCTGTCCGATTGCGGCAGCCCCGCCTGCGCCAGCCGCTGCGTCAGCTCGTAGCCATACGCGTTCCAGCCACGCAGGAACGCCAGCAGCGTCGTCGAAAGCAGCTCGCCGTGCAAACGCGGCTGCGGCCCCCCCGCGTGACTCCCGTTCCCGTTCTCCCTCGTCGTATCGCCGGCCGCTCCCGTCGCGGGCCCGCGGCCCCCCTGCTCGTTCTGCTCGTTCGTAACCTTCTTCTTCGCCATAACTACCTGCAGTATGCATCTAGCAGCAGCCTGTTGACAAGCGATCGCTGCTATCTGTATTGTGCATATAGCAGCGCAACCGCGCTAAGGAAGGAACACACCGTGACCGCAGCCACCGAACCCGTCCAGAAGTACTTCGATACCCTCCTCAAGAACTACGACCTCCTCGTCGAGGCCCTCGAGAAGGCCAACGAACGCGGCATCAAGGTCTCCCGCCAGTTCGCCAGCGACCTCATCGCCGGCCAGCGTGAGGCCATCGAGCTCGGCAAGAAGCTCGCCACCGAATCGGGCGACCTCGGCCGCCTCTCCGCCGCCCTCCTCGAAGCCGCGACCGCCGCCCAGGGCCGCGCCCTCGCCTTCACCCAGGTCGCCTACCAGGAAGCCGTGGCCGGCGGCGCCGATACCCGCGAGCTCGTCCAGAAGCTCTTCGAAGCCAATCGCGATACCGCCACCGCTGCCCTCGAGTTCGCCCGCCAGTGGGCCACCGCCAACCCCATGGCCGAAATGTTCCGCAAGGGCTTCGCACCCGCCCAGCCCGCCGCGCAGCCGGCCGAAAAGTCCACCCGGGCGGAGGGCACCGCGGCCGACGCCTGATACCCCGCCCCCATTCGTCCACGCCACAGGGCCCGGGAGTCATCCCGGGCCCTGTTCGCGTTACCTCGGGGTCCTGCCGGGCGGCGCTACTCCGCTCGGCGCAACAGCTCCGCGATCACCCGGTACGCCCCCGCATGCACCACCATCCCCAGGTGGCTGCTCGCCACCTCGAAGTTCCGTTCGGGCTCCTCCTCCACGCAGCTCTCCCACTCCACCACCCCGTCGCGCCGCGAGTAAATCGCATAGCGCGGCACCTCCCACCCCTCCGGCGCCAGCATGTTCTTCACGAACGTACACGTGCAATGCCCGCTAAAGCACGACGGCCGCAGGTTCGGCGCCACCGCCGTCCCCGCGTGCCCCCGCAGCGTCGCCGCCGCCGAGATCAGCACCGGGTGCGCCCGCACCGCATCGCGGAATGGTGACCCCAGCGAAATCACCATCGCCACGTCCGCCGGATGCTCAAGTCCCAGGTTCCGGCTCAGCATCCCACCGAGGCTGTGCCCGATCAGCCGCACCCGCTGGCCGCTCTCCGCCCGCGCCCGGCGTACCGTTGCCAGCAGCCGCGCCGTTTGCGCATCCGGGCAGTCCACGTTCCGCCCAATCTGGGAGAAGTACGGCCGATACCCAATCCGCGCCAGCCACCAGTACAGCTCGACCAGCGAGACATCGCTTGCCAGGAAGCCCGGGACCACGACCACCGGCTCGCCGCTCCCGTGCGGAACCCCGAGACCCCAGTACACCGGCGATGCCCGCAGTGCCAGCCACTCCAGCGGGAACAACGCCTCCCGCCAGATAGGCGTCGCCGCAGGCACCACCGAGGCGTCTTCGGCAAACGGATCCGCGGCAGCAGCATGAAATCCCATGCCGGCATCCCTCGTGGCGCGCTTACCGCCCGGTAGCTCCGGGGCAGGTGCGCGCAACGCTACCCCAACCCCCGACCAGCAGCAAGCGCTCCCTTCCCCTATCCGTCGGCGCCCAGCACCCCCATCGCCACCGGGAAATTCGCCAATCCCTGGCGGTGCCAGCCTAGCAGTGCCAGTGGCGAATGATCCCGTTCCACCCCGCCCCGCACGCGAGCTCGAACGACGCCACCTGGATCGCGACCATCGCCACCGCCAGCGTCACCACGAAGAGCACCGCATGCGCCAGCCCCATCCCGTTCACCCATCGACCTGTCACGAACCCGACCACCGCCGCCGCCACCAGCAGGCTCCCGTGCACGGCGAGGTAGACCTGATCGCGAACGGCCGCGTCCCGGTCGCTCTGCACATCCGAAAACCCGACGGTCGCCCGCATCGCCCCGGCGTACGCGGCCACGAACAGCACGATCAGCGTCACCACCATGACCACCGCCGATCCCCTGCCCCGGTCCGGCTCCTGCCCCATCTCGCTCACCGCGCCATTCCAGCGCCAGGCAGCCCGCAGTTCAAGTGCCGGCCCGGACACCCGTCACGGCCGAAGCCCCACCCGGCAGGTCAGCCCCCGAGCTTCGACCGCAGCAGCGCGATGCACTCGTCCACCGTCGCGACCCGCCAGCCCGCCCACACCGGGCCCTTCTGCCACGCCAGGTAGCGTTCCCGCGCCGCAGCACGCGCCGCCTTGATCTCCTCCTCCGAGGGCTCGTGCCCGAGCTGCCGCGCAATCCCCTCGGGCGACGTATCGCCCAGCACATCCCGCGTCAGGTGCAGCTGCTCATTCGCCAGCTGTGGCCGCTCGATGAAATGCGCGATCTCCCGGTGATCCTTGTCATAAAAAATGAACACCGGGATCGACTCGAACTCCCCGTCCTTCAGGTACTCCGCCATCATGTCCTTATTCTGATCCCGCTCAAAGAACCGCAGCTCCGCCCCCATCGCCTCCGCCATCCGCTGCGCTACCCCGGTCCCCCGGTAGACGTCCGGGCACCAATCCTCGCCAATCACCACGATGTGGTGGGGGCCACCCGGCCGCGCCGCAAGCTCCTTCAGTGCCGCCTCCTGCTCCGGCGTCAGCACCGTCTGCTCGTAGTTCTCAACGAAGAGCTCCCGGTTCCGAATCCCCGAATCCAGATACTCCTGGAACGTCTTCCCTTTCTTGAACCTCTCGTACGTAATCACGGATGCTCGTGCCTGCGTCACCTGTCGCCTCCCGGTTCGTTGCTCTTTGCAACACAGTAGCCTACGCGACTCGCACCCGCCTCACAACGCG
>FWPU01010012.1_pt1 | contig 14456 bp, 10 predicted proteins | sample 2228361 | NCBI WGS metagenome assembly FWPU01 (sample SAMEA103939777, study PRJEB20133) | metagenome
GTAACATGCGAGCGCCTTCGATGCGCTCATCCTGGTGCTCTGAAGTTATCCTTTTGCCCAGGGCAAACGTCAACAGAACCTAACCGCTTGTCGCTTTTGGCACCCTCTCCCTGGAACCTGTGATGAGCGTGACACCATCACTTTCCCTCACCCCTAAATTCTCTCCCTCGCGAGCGAAGTGTACTACACAAGTGCTCCCTTTCTCCCCGCCGGCGTAGGAGTGGGAGATGAGGGCAAAAGCGCATGACACGCTTTAGCCAATCCCCTCCCGCGTCCACTGACCGTTGACGATGCGCCAGATGCCCAGGGGGTTGGCGTTCTTCAGCGCGTCGGGTAGCAGCGCGTCGGGCATATTCTGAAAAGCTACCGGGCGCAGAAAGCGCCTGATCGCCGTCAGACCCACTGATGTGCTGGCAGGAGCGGTCGTGGCCGGATACGGCCCACCGTGCTGCATGGCGTAGACCACCTCAACACCGGTCGGGAAGCCGTTCCACACGATGCGCCCCACTTTGTCGCGGACGCAGTCGGCCAGCGGCATGGCCACCTCCCATTCATCCGGCGCGGCGTGAATGGAAGCGGTCAGGTGTCCGTGCAACGCGCTGGCTGCCGCGAGCATGTCCCGCTCGTCCGCGCACAGCACGACCAGCGTCACCGGCCCGAAGTGCTCGCTCTGCAGGGCCGGATCGGCGATGAAAGTGCTCGCAGTCGTCTGCAAGACAGTGTTGGCGAAGCAGTACCCCCCGCCTGGCACAACCTCGCCGCCGGTCAGGCACTCGACGCCGGGGTGAGAGAGCGTCTCCGTTACCGCCCCGATCAACCCGCGTTCGATCTGCGCGTTGAGCAGGATGCCCGGCTCGCGGGCCGCCATGCGCTCGCAGACCATGCCTACAAACGCCCGTCCCTCCGCCGTATCCGGCACGAAGAGCAGCCCCGGATTGGTGCAAAACTGCCCTGCGCCGAGCGTCACCGAAGCGACCAGCCCCTCGGCCAGAGCTGCGCCCCCATTCCGGATTGCGCCGGGCAGGAAGAAGACCGGGTTGACGCTGCCCATCTCGGCGTAGACGGGGATCGGGCGCGCGCGGGCAGCAGCAGCATCGAACAGCGCCCGCCCTCCACGCAGCGAACCGGTGAATGCCACTGCCTCGATGGCCGGGTGGCGTACCAGCGCCTGCCCCACGTCCACCGACGCACCCTGCACCAGCGAGAAGAAGCCGGCGGGAAAACCCTGTGCCTGCACCGCCCGGTTGACTGCCTGTGCCGTCAGTTCGGACGTGGCCGGATGGTTGGGATGCGCCTTGAGAATCACCGGGCAGCCCGCAGCGAAGGCCGAGGCTGTGTCGCCCCCTGCCACAGAAAAAGCCAGCGGGAAGTTGCTGGCGGCGAAGACCGCTACCGGCCCGATGGGAAAGAGCATCCGGCGGATGTCCGGTCGAGGGGCAGGCTGTCGGTCGGGCAGTGCCGTGTCAATGATTGCCTCCACATACGATCCCTCGCGCAGCAAAGCGGCGAAGGCCCGCAGTTGGCCGGTGGTACGGGCGCGTTCGCTGATCAGGCGGGGGAGGCCCAGGGCCGTTTCGCGGTCGGCGGTCTCCAGCAATTCATCGCCCAGCGCCTCGATCTCTACGGCCACGCGCTCCAGCAGGTCGGCCAGGCGGCCCGGAGGGTAGTTGCGCGTGTCGGCGAAAGCGTCGGCTGCCGCGCGGACGGCGCGCTCGATCTCTTCCGGCGTTGCCTCATAGAAGACCGTATCACCAGGAGTGCGGCGACGCGGATCGATGCTGCGGAAGGTTATCGCGCCGTCGTTGCTGAATTGTCCGGCGATCAGGTTGTGTCCGGTGATGGCCATGGTTTGTGCTCCAGAGTGATCTGTTTTCTGCGATCGGTCTGCGGTGATGCGGGGCAACGAGGCTTCGTGCTGTGGCCCCTTCTCGCCCTGTCACGAAGGAAAGGCCGCCTGTCCTTCGCCGCGCAGCTCTGTGAGAGGGGGACAGGGGCGCGGCGGGAAAAGCTCGCAGTGCCCTCTTGATAAGTTTCGCACACATCTCCTCTCAGTTGCGAACTGGCAAGGCCCTCCCGTCTATTGGTATTCTAGTGCGTGTTATGCGCTTTTCCCCCTCATCTCCCGGCCCCCTTCTCCCACGCAAGGCGGGGAGAAGGAGAGCACTTGCGCGAGAGCAGGCAAGTCCCCTCGCCCCGCGACGCAGTCGCGAGGGTTCAAGGGCGGACAATGATGGAGAAAACATGATGGTTGGCCTGTCTGGTTTACCTCACCCTCAGCCTCGCTGCACTCGGCTTGCCCCCTCCCTCGTCGGAGAGAGGCAGCGAGGCGTGTCAGCGCCGAGTGCGGGTGAGGTAAAGTTTAAGGACGGTCTCCTGTTCCAGAAACTCTCAATGCCGGTCCGCTCCTGAAGTCGCGAGGGAGAGAGGATTCAGGGGTGAGGGGAAAATACTGCGCAAAAGTTCATAACCGCCTCTACGGATGACTCCACTGAGGGGGAATCTTGTCTGGGGGACAGCATCATGCCAACGGTGTTGATCGTGGACGATCACCAGGTGGTGCGGCGCGTCGTACGGCACGCCCTGCAACCGCTGGCCCTGGACGTGATCGAGGCCGAAGATGGGCGCGCGGCGCTGGCCCTGGCTGCATCCTACAGCGTAGACCTGGTGCTGGTAGATACCAATCTGCCCGATCAAGACGGCTTCAGCCTGCTGCAACGGCTCAAAGCGCTGCCTCACCTGGCTGCCGTCCCGATGATCATGCTCTCATCGAGCGGGGGAACCGACGACGAAGTCCGCGCCTGGGAAGCCGGCGCGGCGGGCTTCCTGAACAAACCTTTTCACACCCAGACTCTACGCGACGCCGTGTTACACGCTCTGAGCACTGGCTGACGCCGGGCGCACCCACTGTCGCACGGTCGTTCGCAGGGCGTCGAGCGCTATGGGCTTGGTCAGTTGGTCAGCATGGCAGTCACACCAGCCGCCTTCAGTCGAGATCGCGTCGCCTCGTCGCCCATGCCCATGACGGCCACAATGGGCACGTCACTGTTAGGACCGTTCAGGGCACGGATGGCGCGCACGACTGTCAGGCTGTCCATGTCGGGCAGGTGCACGTCCAGCAGCATCAGCCCGAAACGCTCCTGTGCCAGGCGTTCCAACGCCTCCCGCCCGTTCGTCACCGTGACGATCTCATAGCCGCTCTGTGCCAGCACCCGCGCTGTGAACTGCCGGGTGACAGGGTCGTCGTCAGCAATCAGCACACGCCCGTGACCAGAGGGAGCGGCATCGGCGGAAGGCACGTTCGGCGTCTGGCGGCGCTGCGTTGGCTCAGCAGTCGCCTTGGGCAATGGCAGACTGAGCGTGAACTCGAAGGTGCTGCCCTGGCCTGGCTCGCTGTGCACCTGGATTTCGCTCCCCATCAGGCGCACCAACTGACGGCTGATGGCCAGCCCCAACCCGGCCCCACCGCGCGCGCGGGCGATCGAGCCATTGCCCTGCACGAAGGCGTCGAACAACCGCCCGATCTCTGCGCGGGCAATGCCAATACCTGTGTCGCTCACCTGGAAGCGCAGACGGCACTGACTGTCGTTGGCGCTGGCCAGGTGCACCGAGAGGTAGACATCGCCTTCCTGTGTGAATTTCAGGGCGTTGTCCACCAGATTGCTCAGCACCTGCGAGAGTCGCGCCGGATCGCCCAGCACCTGCGCGGGCACGTTATCGTCCACGTAGGCGATCAGATCGAGTTGCTTTTCCAGGGCCAGGGGCATATAGCGATCTTTGATTTCGGCTACCAGCGCGCGCACGTCCAGCGGATGGCTCTCCAGTTCGACGCGCCCGGTCTCCAGTTGCGAGAAGTCGAGGATATTGTCAATCAACTGCAACAGACTGACCGCGCTCTGATAGGCATCTACCGCAAAGCCACGCTGTTCGTCATCGAGACGCGACTCCAGCAGCAACTCCAACATGCCCAGCACGCCGGTCATGGGCGTGCGAATCTCGTGACTGATATTCGACAGGAACTGACTCTTCAGGCGCACCAGCCGCAACGCCTCGTCGCGGGCGCGCATCATCTCGCGCTCGGTCTGCTGGCGTTCGAGCACACGGGCATAGCTTTCGGCCACCGTACGCAACGTAGCGATCAGTTCTGGCTCCCAGGCGCGCGGGCCGTGCACATCTTCCAGGCTGACGAACCCTTCCAGGCGCGTCTTGCCGTAGATGGGCAGCACCACCAGGCTGGCAACGCCCTGGGTCAGGAAGAACGCCTGAATATCAGCCGGCAATTCGGCCACTTCCTGCGCGGCGATGATGCCCTGCTGATGCAATACCGGCGACCACGAAGGCATGAGGTCGTCATAGGGGATGCCCTGACGCTGGTAGAGCAGCGAGGGCACACCCGCGGCACACCATTCGTGCGTATTGTCCATCACACGCTGATCGAGCCGGTAGCGGAAGATACAGGCCCGCGAGACAGCGAAGAATTCGCCCATTTGCTGCAACACCTGGGCGATGGTGTCCTCCGGATCGTCGCTGCGCATGAAGCTGGCAGAGATAGTGCGGTTGAGCTGTTCGACGGCCAGCAGATGTTCCTGCCGTTGCCGGGCGCGCACGCTCTCGGTGACATCGTTGATGACCAATGTATAGCCGATCAATTCCACGCGCGGGCTGATCAGCGGCGACACACGCCCGGTGTAGTAGCGGCGCTGCCGATCGACCAGCAGGCTGTATTCGAACTGATCGGTTTGCAGCGTGCTGGAAACCCGTTCCAGGGTGCGGGCTAGCGGGGTCACCAGTTCCGGCGGCAGGACTTTGTGAAAGGGTTTGCCTACCAGCGCTTCGGGCGGGGTGATCGGCGTGTCGTGCGCCACATCCGCGCCAGAATGATAGACCAGGATGCGCCCGTCCAGGTCTATGGAGACGACCTGATCCTCCAGCGAGGCGATGAGCGAACGCAGTTGCTCTTCGCTGCGGCGCAGGGCTTCTTCGGCGCGGAGCTGCTCGCTGATGTCGCGCACGAAACCGGTGAACAGCCGTTGCCCGCCCAGCCACACTTCAACGACGGCCACGTGCAGAGGGACGCCCGTCCCGTCTTTGCGCCGACCGGTCAACTCGCGCCCACGACCGATCACCCGCTGCGTGCCGCCAGACAGCATATCGGCGACGGCGGGTTGGTGGCCCTTGAGCAGTTCCGGCAGGAGCACGCCGATGCTTTGGCCGATCACTTCTTCGGGGTGATAACCGAAGATACGCACCGCCGCCTGATTGAACGACTCGATCAGTCCCTCTTCGTTGAAGGTGATGATGCCCTCCGCCGCCGTCTCGACGATGGCCTGCAGGCGCGTCTCTTTGTCGCGCAGGGCGGCTTCGGCCTGCTTTTGCTCAGTGATATCGAAGAGAGAAATCACCACCGCGTAAGGGTGATTGTCGCCGGGCAGGAAGACCGGCTCGGTATTGACCGACACCCAGGTGAGCGCTTCGTCCGGCTTTTGAATGCCCATGATCACGTGTGCCTGCGGCTGTCCGGTGCGCAGCGTGACCATGGCTGGTTGGAAAGGGCCGGCGAAGGGGGTGCCGTCTTCGCGTATCGCTCGCCAGCGCGGGTCGAGCGGAGCGCGGCCCATCATCTGATCGAGCGACAGTCCCAGGATACGTTCGGCACTGGCGTTGCTGGCGCGGATGACGCCGTCGCGGTCTTGCAGGATGATGCCCTCGGACAGGGCCGCGACCACCGTGCGGTAGCGAGCTTCGCTTTCGCGCAGGGCGCGCGCCGTCTGCTTGTGCGCGGTGATGTCGGTGCAGTACACATTAGCGCGCTCGCCGCCTGCACTGGGCACGAATTTGCAGGCGTAGGTGCGCGCCCCGGCGTGCCACTCGACCTCGACGATCTGCTCGCCTTCCAGGGCTTTGCTCAGCGCGGGCAACCACTCGTCGGGCACGGTCACGGTGTAACCCTGCCCGCTGAGCATGGCGCGCGCCGCCCGATTGCGATAGAGCACCTGTCCATCCCGATTGGCGCTGAGCACCGGATTGGGATTCTCGTCGGTCAGGGCATCGGGCAGCAGACTCTTTTCTCCGGCAGTCATAGTGCGATCCTGACAAGCTGATCGTCGTCAAGAGGGCGGGCGATGCAGGCCCGCGCCGCACAGCGCACCGTACAACGCGGGTTGCGCAGACATCCCCCTTGCTCTTCCCCCAACCTTTATGTTACCAGGGATACCCCTATCTGGCGAACCGAGTTGGCGCAGCGGACGCATGAGGCAAAGCGCAGCGAGGCGCATCAGCGCATCAGCGCCGAGCGGGGGTGAGGTAAAACCGCAGAGCAGAACTTCTCACACGGTCCCTTAGTCACACCCAATTGACCTCCCCCCAGCACGCGGTTAGAATGAGTTCGCGAGGGCCGGAGCGACCGGCCCGGCGTTTGCCAGGCAGGTTGAGGAGCCATGCACAGGCGCAACTGGAATCGCGTATTCGTGACCGGGGGGACGGGATTCGTCGGCCTGCGCGTGGTGCTGGCGTTGCTGGAGGCAGGCGCAGAAGTGACCATGCTGGTGCATCCGGATCAGGAGGACAAACTTGGTGCCCTGCGCCAGCATGTACACGTAGTCACCGGCGACGTGTGGAATCTGCCCAGCCTGCGCGGGCGCTCGCGCGGACACGGAGTCGTCGTGCACCTGGTAGGCAGTCTGCGCGCCGAACCTGCACGTGGCCTCACCTATCAGCAGATCAACCTGGTCTCGGCTCGCAACGTCATTAGCATGGCAGTCAGCGACGGCGTGCCGCATTTCGTGTTGCTCAGTGCGGCGGGCAAGCCCCCCGGCGTGTCCGCTGAATACCTCCGCAGCAAGCGCGAAGCCGAAGAGTATCTGCGCAGTAGCGGCTTACGCTGGACGATTGTGCGCGCGCCTCTGGTCTTCGATCGGGAGCAGCCCGGCGGGATGTTCTTCAGCGCCCTGTCGTGGATCGGCGGGTTGCCAGTCTTGCGCGTGTTGATCGGACGACGCGCGCCCCTGCCGGTGGACATCGTGGCGGGGGCCATCGCGCACGCCGCCCTGCACCCCGACCTGGTGAGAGCACGCGATCGCCGCCTGTACGCCGGTGACCTGCGCCGCCTGGGGCGGCTGCACCGCGCCCAGCCACGGCGCGAGGAACGCGCTCCGCGTCTCTCGTGGCCCCAGGAAGACGGCTGGGCTGAGGAAGACGTGCCCTTCGGCTGGCTACCGGACACACCGCCTCGCCGCAAAGAATGAATATATAGGTTGACGGGCCGTCATACCGTGATCACTGCAAACTGATCACCAGGAGACATAGCATGATTGACTTCGTGACCTTCGGCATCATCCTGGACGACATCGTCTTCCCCGACGGCAGCACCCGCATGGGCGTGCTCGGCGGCGGCGGCCCGCAAACTGCATGGGGCATGGCCGCGGCGCTGGGGTCTGGCGCGACGGTGGGACTGGTAGCGGGCGTGGGTGCCGATCTAGACGAAAGCCTGCTCGCGCCGCTGGTTGCGGCGGGCATAGACCTGGGCGGCCTGCGCCGCACCGACCTGCCCACTCCCCGCGCCTGGCAGGTGACTGAGGCCGACGGGCGGCGCACGCAGGTATGGCGCGTGCCGCTGGAGTCGCTGGGCGTGCAACTGGCCCGCCGATGGGACGTGTTGCCGGAGCCGTACCGCGCGGCGCGGCATTTCCATTGGGGCATCCATCCGGACGATCCCGCCGCGCCCGCCTTCGCCGCCGAGCTGACCGCGCTGGGGCGGCGTGTCAGCCTGGAGCCGTTCCGCCCGCCGCAACGCCCGCTCGACGATGCGGCGTTGCGCGCGCTGCTGACGGCGTGCGCCGTCTTCTCGCCCAACTGGGAAGAGGCGACGCGCCTGGCTGGAGCGCTTTCGAGCGCTCGGCGGGCGGGTGCTGGCGTTGCGCCGCGGCCCGCACGGGGCGGATGTATGGAACCTGCCGGAGGGGTACGGGGTGCGTGTCCCCGCCGTGCCGACGACGGTGATAGACGCCGTCGGCGCGGGCAACGCTTTCTGCGGGGCGTTGCTCGCCCGCCTGGACGACGGCCTGGCGGAGGCAGCCTGTCACGCCGTGGTCGCCGCATCGTATCTGGTGGAACAGGTGGGGCTGCCCGCTGCGCTGCCCGCCCCCGCTGACTACACCCGCCGTCTGAACCAGGCGCGGGCCGGACTGCGCCCGCTGACGTGGCCCGACGCCCCGTAAACAGGAGAATGACCGTCGGGCCGCAGAGGGTGCGGACGTGCTCCTGGAGATTCTTTCAGATGGTGATCACCTTGTCCGCTCGCCACTGCGCCTCGACGATGTCGCCCATGCTGCCCGCCAGCCCGACGGCGCGTTGCTCGACCAGACCGTAGAAGTTGAGGCAGGTCGTGCAGACGATCAGCCGCACGCCCGCCGCTTCCAGCGCCCGCAGCACGTCCAGTGCTGGAGAGCCAGCGCAGGCGAGCCGGACGCCCTCCGCGTAGAAGCAGATCGCGGCGGGCAGTTTGCCGTCGTCGAGCAGAATCTGGAAGTACTTGACGATCAGAGTATGGTATGGCGCAATTCGGGGGTAGCATCCCCCATGCCGTCGCGGGTGACGAGAATCACGGTATTGGCGGCAGGTGTCACTACAGGTCTCCTTTCGTTTGGTGCTATGATCGGTCGAGCGGCGCGCGGCCCGTGCGCCCGGATCAAGCATATACAAGACAGTCACGAGCGGCAAACTGACATCACAGGAGGTTTCATGACCAACCGTTCCCCCATGCATCAGCAAATTGACACCCTGCCCGACCTGGTGCGCGCCATCGCCAGGCCGTTCGACGAGTCCGCGCGCGCGACGTTCGACTTCGAACTGTGCACGTCGGTCAAGCGCATCTATCTGGTGGGCTGCGGCGATAGCTACCATGCGCCTGTCGGCGCGGAACTGGCCTTCAACCTGTTCGCAGGCGTGCCCACGCAGGCCGTCAGCTCGCTGACCTTCAGCCGCTACGTCGTCCCCTTTCTGCCCGCCACTGGCCCCAAGACCAACCTGGTGATCGCGGTGTCGGTGTCCGGCGTGGTCAGCCGCACCATCGAGGCGTTGCGCCTGGCCCGTCAGGCCGGGGCAGTGGCCGTCGCCCTGACCGGTACCCCTGGCGCGCCGCTGGCGGGGGCCGCTGAGCGCGTCTTCAAGACTACTGTCCCGCCGCTGCCCGACGAACTGGCGGGGATGGTGGTGCCTGGCGTGCGCTCTTACCTGGCCTCGCAGATGGCGCTCTATATGGCGGCAATCCGCATCGGCGAGGTGCGCGGTCACCTGACCACGGCCAGAGCCGACGCCCTGCGGGCCGAACTGTCCGCGCAGGCCGATATCATGGACGCGACCATTCGGGCGTGCGAGCCGGTCGCCCGTGAACTGATGCAGACGTGGACTGACATCCCCGAATTCGTCTACGTAGGCGCGGGGCCGCTCTATGGCGTGGCCATGTTCAGCGCGGCCAAGATGCTCGAAGCCAGCGGCGACCCGGCCATGGCCCAGGAGACGGAAGAATGGGCGCACCTGCAATACTTCTCGCGTCGCGCCGACACGCCTACCGTGCTGATCAGTGCGGGCGTGCGCGACGCCGATCGCATGGCCGAAGTCGCGCGGGCGGCGCAGTCCATCGGGCGGCGGGTGATCGGCGTGTTGCCGGAAGGCGAGATGGCCATCCGCGCTTACGTGGATCATGTCCTGCCAGTCAAAGGGCAGGTGCGCGAGGCGTTCGCGCCGCTGGTCTTCAGCATCCCCGGCGAATTGCTGGCGGCAGAGCGCACAGCAGCGCTGGGCGAGACCTACTTCCGTGGCTGGGGCGGCGGGCGCACAGTAGACTGGGCCGACGGGGCCAGCCGTATCCGCGACAGTCACCTGATCGAGACGCTGGATGAGCTGCGCAACCTGGAGCCATGAGCGTGCGTGACGAGTCGCCCGCCTATGTGTGCGTAGGCGGGATCATCATTGACGATATCGTGCAGCCCGACGGTCAGACGCGCATGGGCGTGCTCGGCGGAGGGGTCACGCACGCTGCCGCCGGTATGTTGATCTGGGGGCAACGGGCGGGCGTCTTCGCCTGCGCCGGGCACGATCTGCCGCACGAAGCGCGTCAGCGCCTGGAACGCGATTTCGACACGCGCGGTCTGCTGGTGCTCGATCTGCCGCAGGCGCGCGCCTGGCAGTTGTTCGAGTGGGACGGCAAGCGCACCGAGGTCTTCCGCGTGGAAGTGCTCGAACCGTTCGTCTACGCTCCCACGCCGGAGCGCCTGCCCGCCGTTTATCACGGGGCGCGCGCGGTGTACCTGCTGACCGATGCTGCGCCGCTATCCGCCTGGCGAGCGCTCTTCCCGCAAACGCCCTTGCTGTGGGAACCCTTGCAGCAATACATGGTCACGCAGAATGCGGCGGAGTTCCGCGCGGGGTTGCCGCTGGTGGACATCGTCTCGCCCAATCACCTAGAGGCGGCGCAGGTCTATGGGGACGACGATCCCGCGACGCTGGTGCGCGCCATGCTGGCCGATGGCGTAACAGTGGCAGCGCTGCGCATGGGCGCAGAAGGGTCATTGGTGGGGCAGCGCGGCCAGCAGACGTTGTTGCGCGTGCCCGCTGTGCCTGTCCCGGAGGTGATCGATCAGACGGGCGCGGGCAACACCTATTGCGGCGCGTTCCTGGTCGGCTGGGTGGAGACGGGCGATCTGCTGACCGCGGCCTGCTACGGGGCGGTAGCCGCGTCGTTCTCGCTGGAAGTGACCGGCGTGGCCGATCCACCGCCCGACCTGGAGCAGCAACGCGCCCGGCGCTACGCCTGGGTGCGCGAGCGTGTAGAGCGCATTCCCATTCAGGGGTAAGAACAGCGTTTGAACCGCCGAGGCGCAGAGGGCGCACAGAGAGCGTTCTCTGCGCCTTCTTTATGTCCTCTGGGTTCTCTGTGGTGATTTTGCTGCGCTGCCGGGCGCGCCCGCTTGCGCAAGCGCACAGCCTGGCCGACAATGGGAGCGAACCCGATATTGCCGAGGTTGGCTCGTACCATGTCGTCTAGCCCTCCACCTTATCGCACGCGCATCATCACCCCCGCCGATCTCAAGGTGATCGCCCAGATTGACCGCGATGCCTTCGAGGAATACCGCCGCCAGCAGCGTCAGTTGGTGCGCCCACTGCGCCTGCGCACGCCGGAGAACATGAACGCGGCCATCCGCCGTCCCTATCCGGGCGTGGTGGTGGAGTCACCGCCGGGGCAGGTGGTCGGCTATTGCTTCACGCACGTGTGGGGATCGCTGGGCTGGCTGGGGACGCTGGCCGTGGACCCGTCGCACCAGGGGAAGGGATTGGGACGCGCCGTGACCGCCGCCGGACTGACCCTGCTGCGCCAGGCCGGTTGTCAGACGCTGGCGCTGGAGACCATGCCGGAGAGCGGCAAGAACATCGCCCTCTACACCCGCCTGGGCCTGGAGGCGCGGGCGCTGACGTTGCTCTTCCAGGGGGCAGTGCGCGCGGCGACCGCCACAACGTTCGAGGTGTGGCAGGGTGGCCCCGCCCTGCGCGACATCGCCAGCCGGCTGGTGCCCGGCCTCGACCCCACCCCCGCCGCGCGCTGGCTGGAGGATGAGGAAGCAGGCCGCTCACTGATCTGGCAGCGGGATGGCGTGCCGGTCGCTTTCGCCGCCCTGCGACACCGCGCGCGCCGCCCCGAAGGGCTACAGACCCATCTCACGGTCGAAGTAGCAGCCTGTCTGCCCGAAGCGGCCTCGCTGTGGCCGCAGTTGCTCGGCGAGATGCAGACCTACGCCGAACGGCTGCATTTGATGGGGCTGGTGTTGCCGGTCAATGCCCGACAGATGGCGCTGGTACGCTCGGCGCTCGACGCCGGCCTGCTGATCGTGCATACGCGCGTGCGCATGATCGCTGGCGATGAGCTGGGCGGGCCAGACAATGTGTTGCTGCTCACGCTGGCGATGTGAGCGATGAGGCGCTCACAGACACAGCATCGCCTCGCCTGCACTGTTCAGGAGCGGACCGAGCCAGAGCAAGCGTAACGATTGGCTCGCTCCACTTTACCTCACCCCCAGTCTCGCTGCGCTCGGCTTGCCCCCTCTTCATTCCAATGGGAGGCCACGGGGCGCATCAGCGCCGGGTGGAGGTGAGGTAAAGTTAAGGGCAGTCCCTTGTTCGAGACGCTCTCAATGGCTGCCCGCCCTTGAAGCCTGCACCGGCAGGGCGCATGATCGGCGGGCCAAAACCCTACACCTTCTGGATTTCCATCTCGTGCTCGCCCAGGGCGATCAAATCGCGCAACACGGCGAGCGGTTCCTGGCCGTCAGGGAAACCCTGGGCGAACAACTGATTGACCCGGTCGCCGAACAGCGCCGGATGCAGACCGTTGCGCCGACTGACAAGCTGCACAATGGACGGGTGAGCCGTGGGCACCAGCGTCTCGAAGTCGGCGTGAAGTTCCTCGCGCATCTTCTCGCCAGGGCGCACGCCGGTAAACCGGATGGCAATGTCCTCGTAGGGGCGCAGCCCGCGCAGGCGGATCCGCAGGCGGATCATGCGCTCGGCCAGTTCCAGGATGCGCACTTCTTCGCCCATCTGCAGCATGAACAGATCGCCGCCTTTGGTCAGGCAGGCCGCATGAATGACCAGGTTCACCGCTTCGGGGATGGTCATGAAGTAGCGCTTCATGGCCGGATCGGTCACCGTGACCGGGCCGCCGCGCTCGATCTGACGGTTGAAGGTCGGCACCACACTACCGCGGCTGCCCAGCACGTTGCCGAAGCGCACCGCCGTGAACAGGGTCCGGTGCTGCCCCGGCTGTTGAGCCAGGGCGTGCATCAGCAATTCGCACACGCGCTTGCTGGCCCCCATGACGTTGGTCGGGTTGACCGCCTTGTCGGTGGAGATGAGTACGAAGCGTTCCGTCCCATAGTCGCGCGCCAGGCCGGCGACTTGCTGCGTGCCGCCGATGTTCACCCGCACCGACTCGGCGGGGTGATTTTCCAGCATTGGCACGTGCTTGTAAGCGGCGGAGTGGAAGATAACCTGTGGGCGGTAAGTCTCGAAGAGTCGCAGCAGCGGGCCGCGCTGCGTCACGTCGGCCAGGTAGGGCACCAGCACGTTGCACGTTTCCTCGGTGCACAACTCGACGTACAGATCGTGCAGCCCGCTTTCGTTGTTATCGAGCATGATCAGCTTGACCGGCTGATAGTGCAGGAGTTGCCGGCATAGCTCAGACCCGATCGAACCAGCAGCGCCCGTCACCAGGATTACCTTGCCGGTCACGGGCGCTGCGTCAATTTCCTCGTGCCACCTCACTGTCGGGCGGCCCAGCAGGTCTTCGGGAGTCACATCGCGCAGCAGCGGCACCTGAGTTTTGGCATCTATCTGCGCGAAGATATCCGGCACCAGTTGGATGCGAGCGTTGGTCTGCTCGCAATAGGACAGAATATCGCGGAAATCATTTCCAGAGATATTGTGAATCGCCACGATGATCAGATCAACCCGGCGCTCCCTGACCAGGTACGGGATGTCAACGCGCGTGCCGAGCACCTGGCAGCCTTCGATGAACATCTGTTGCTTGGCCGGGTCATCGTCCACGAACCCTATGACGTGGTAACGGTGCCGGTCGTGATTGGGCGTGCGGTGCTTCAAGCGCCAGGCGGTAGTCTGCCCGGCATCGCCCGCGCCCACGATCAACACGCGCCGCGTGTCCTCAGGGAATTCGCCATGCCACACCGCCCGCCAGCGCCACGCCAGCCCGCTGATCACGCGCGAGCGATAGCGCACCGCCACGAAACCCATCAGGGCCAGGCCGTTGCCCACTATCACCACACTGAGAGGTATGGGACGCGGTCGCCAGAAGTAGTCCACCGGCACCAGCACGGCAGAAGCGGCGATCACGCCGCTGAGCAGCACCGTCACATCGTGCCCGCTGGTGCGCGACCAGATGCGGTTGTAGCCGCCCGTGATGAACAGGGCCACTACGGTCACGCCCAGGGCGAAGACGATGAACAGCACTTCGTTCTGGCCGAACTGCCGAAACGAGGCCGGAGTGCGTACCGAGTAGGTAACGGTATAGGCCAGGATCAATATCAGACAGTCGAGCGAAGCCAGAGGTAAAGCGCGCCACACCTTTCCAGGGAGCCTGCGAAGCCGTTTTTTGCCCAACATTGAGGAATCCCCCCCGCTGCCAAAGACTCTATACGGCTAAGCGTTGTCTCCTCAAGAAGACTGTTGTCAGGGGTGGAGGTCAGACGCAAAAGATAAGCAACACCAGCCTGAAAATCGTTGCTCTGAGAGAAGGGGAGGAGTTGTCCGGAGCAGCCTGTTTCCCCACCCGCACGAGCAGGCCCACACAATAAATACTATGATTTCTATTAAACTCCGGTAGCCCTCTCTATGTCTGACACACACTATCTTATACCAGTTTGGGCTTGCTTGGCAAGAGGGTTCGTTGTTCT
>FWPU01010013.1_pt1 | contig 14453 bp, 17 predicted proteins | sample 2228361 | NCBI WGS metagenome assembly FWPU01 (sample SAMEA103939777, study PRJEB20133) | metagenome
CGCACGAGCGTGGGCAGGAGCAGGGGGTCATCCGCGAGCGCGGTCCCGGCCCCCACGACCACCACGTCCGACACGGCGCGCAGGCGATGGACCACGCGGCGGGCCGGCTCCGCCGTGATCCATCGCGATCGCCCGTCCCGTTGCGCGATGCGCCCGTCCAGGGTCGCGGCCATCTTGAGGGTCACGAACGGCATCCCGGTCGTGATCCAGCGGAAGAATGGTTCGTTCAGGCGGCGCGCCTCGGCCTCGAGCAGGCCGACCTCCACCTCGACGCCCCGGCCTCGCAAGGTCTCGATCCCCCGGCCGGACACCAGGGGGTTGGGGTCCACGGTCGCGACGAAGACCCGGCGGACCCCGGACCTCAGGAGGGCCTCGGTGCACGGCGGGGTCCGGCCCTGGTGGCAGCACGGCTCGAGGCTCACGTAGAGGTCGCAGCCCTCTGCGCGAAACCCCACCCGGCGCAGGGCCTCGACCTCGGCGTGGTCGCGCCCCACGGCCCGGTGGTGGCCGGTCGCGACGACGCGTCCGTCGCGGACCAGCACGGCCCCGACCATGGGATTGGGGCTCACGTGGCCCTCGCCCCGCCGCGCGAGCCGCAGGGCCAGGCGCATGAGGTTCGCCGGCGTCTCGAGTCGGCTCATCGCGGGGTGTCCTCGGGCGCCGGGGCGGCCTTGCGGGCACGCCTCCTGCGGCCCAGCAGGGCGCGAATCTCCTCCTCGAAGGCGGTGATGTCCGTGAACTTGCGATACACGCTCGCGAAGCGGACGTAGGCGACCGGGTCGCGCTCGCGCAGGAACTCCATCACCTGCTCCCCGATCCAGCGCGACTCGACCTCGTGGACGACGCGGTCCTGGATGCCGGCCAGGAGGGAGTCCACGAAGGCCTCGATGTCCTGCACCGGGATCGAGGTCTTCTCGCAGGCCCGGAGCATCCCCTCGAGGACCTTGTGCCGCCGGAACTCCTCGCGGCGGCCATCCTTCTTCACCACGACCGGGACGAACTCCTCGCGGCGCTCCCAGGTCGTGAAGCGGCGCCGGCATCCCGGGCACTCGCGGCGCCGGCGGATCGAGGCCCCGTCCGGCGCCACGCGCGAGTCCACGACCCGGCTGTCGAGGTCACCGCAGAAGGGGCACTTCACGGCGTCACCGCTCCCGATCGGTTTGACCCACGTTCCCGGCTGCGATGCCGTCACCGCTCCGCTCGATGTCCGCAATCTGGTCGAGGCGAGGCCGGTGCCGGGGTTCGAAGGCCGCTCCGAGGTAGGCCTCGACCACCTCCCGTGCGAGTTCCGGGGCCATCAGGCGCCCGCCGAGGGCAAGGACGTTCGCGTCGTTGTGGGCCCGGGCCAGGCGCGCCGTGGTCACGTCGTGTACGGCGGCCGCGCGGATCCCCCGGACCTTGTTGGCCGCGATCGCCATGCCCAGGCCTGTCCCGCAGACAAGGATGCCGGCATGGGCCTGGCCGGAGGCCACGGCCACGGCCACGGCCCGCGCGTATGTCGGGTAGTCCACGGCAGGGGAGGGGGCGTCCGTGCCGAAGTCGCGGACCTCGTGGCCGCGCGAGCGCAGGTATTCCACCAGGGCGGCCTTCACGAAAAAGCCCGCGTGGTCCGCCCCCACCGCGATCGTCATCGGGGACTGGGGACGAGGAGCGTCCTCCATCGCCGCTCCCCCAACAGGCGAGTCCGGCGCGGCCCGCGCGGAGCCTCCGGTCAAGCGGCGCCGGCCGCCTTCTTCTTCGGGACCAGGACGACCCGGTCCTTGTAGAACCCGCACTCCGGGCAGACGCGATGCGGCAACCGGGGCGCGCCGCACTTCGAGCACGCGACCAGGGACTGTAGGGTCACGCGGTCGTGCGTGGCCCGGCGCGATGCGCGCCTGGACTTCGAGGTCTTTTTCTTCGGAACCGGCATCGTGTTACCTCGTCGGTTTCAGGTCCTTGAGCGGGGCCCAGCGCGGGTCCACCACGTCCGCCTCGCACGAGCAGGTCCGCTCGTTGAGGTTCTGGCCGCAGCGCGGGCACAGGCCCCGGCACGTATCGGAGCACACCGCAAACCAGGGCATCGAGAGGACGAACTCCTCGGCCACCACGGGCTCGATTCGCACCTCGTGGCCGTCGTAAAACGTGAACTCCGCGTCGCCTGGCTCGTCGAGGTCGTCGGGGAGCGCGCCATGGTGCGATGGCGACACGAAGACGTGCGAGAAGGCATGGTCCACCGCGCGCGTCGCGTCCCCGGCGCACCGGCTGCACACGTACGCGAGGGGCCCGGTGAGTCGCCCTCGCACGACCACGTTGCGGCCGCGGCGGGTGATCGAGACCACGAGCACGATGGGTCGGTCGTCCCGGCGGAACTGGGGACCCAGGAGGGGGTCCACCCACTCGGGGGGCATCTCCTGGGACCACTCGAGACCACCTTCCGGGATCTCCTCGACCAGGAACGTGAGCACGGCCGGCGCTCCATGCGACCCGGCGAACGGGGCCATCCCCCGCCGCGAAGGCGTTGAAGCCTATCCGCGGATCCGCGCGAAGTCAAGTGGGGCTTCGGGCAAAAACGGGCTTGCAAACCCCGGGATTCCTGGTAGGATGCCGCCGACGGATGTCCCACGGGACGACGGAGGCGACATGGTGACGTTGAGACTGGCCCGGTTCGGGGCGAAGAAACGACCCTTCTATCGCGTGGTGGCCACGGATTCGAGGGCGAAGCGGGACGGCCGATTCCTCGAGGTCCTGGGGACCTACAACCCCCTGACCAACCCTCCCACCGTGACCCTGAAGGGCGAGCGGATCCAGTACTGGCTGTCGGTGGGGGCGCAACCCTCCAACACGGTCCGGCGCCTGATCACGAACCAGGGGAAACCGCCCACGGAGGCACCCGCCCGGGCGGGGTAGTCGGGGGGCTTGCGGATGGCTGCGGACATCAAGGACATCGTGTCGTTCATCGCCCAGGCCCTCGTGGACCGCCCGGACGAGGTCTCGGTGAGCGAGGTCGAGGGAGAGCAGACCTCGGTCATCGAGTTGCGGGTCGCCAAGGACGACATGGGCAAGGTGATCGGGAAGCAGGGACGGACCGCCCGGGCGATCCGGACGGTCCTGAACGCGGCGGCGACCAAGGCCCGCAAGCGGGTGGTGCTCGAGATCGTCGAGTGAACCCGGCCCAGGTGCGCCCGCCTGCCTATCTTCGAATCGGCTCCGAGATGGACCCGGATTCCCTGATCCCCATCGGCTCGATCGGCGCGGCGCACGGCCTGCGCGGCGAGGTGCGCGTGCGGCTGTTCAACCCGGCATCGGACGCGGTGCGGGCCGGTCGCGCGGTCGTGCTGCGGGGGCGGGGGAAGGAGCGGAGGATGCGCGTCTCGTCGGCGCGGGCATCCGGCCGGGCCCTCCTCGTCGCGTTCGAGGGCGTCTCGGACCGAAGCGCGGCCGGGGCCCTGACCGGGTGCGAGGTCGCGGTGCGGCGGGGCGACCTGCCCCCCCCGGGACCCGGCGAGTTCTACCACCAGGACGTGATCGGGCTGCCGGTGCGGACGCGGGGGGGCCGCGAGGTCGGCCGGGTCGCGTCCGTCATGGTCGGGGCCACGGACATCCTCGTGATCGAGGGGCCGGGGGGCGAGGTCCTGGTGCCGGTCGTGGAGGGGTTTGTGGCCGAGATCGGGCCGGAGGTCGTGCTTGTCGAGGACGACGCTGTGGAGTAGAGGCATGGCGGCAGGCGACCCGACGGGCGAGAAGACCCCGTACGTCTTCCACGTCTTGACCTTGTTCCCGCAGATGATCCAGCAGGCGGTCCGGCACTCGGTCCTGGGCCGGGCCATCGGGGCCGGGCTCATCGAGGTGCGCGTCTATGACATCCGCGATCACACGAGCGACCGCCACCGCACGGCGGACGACGAGCCCTACGGCGGGGGTCCAGGGATGGTCATGAAGGTCGAGCCAGTGGCGCGGTGCCTGGCGCACGTGCGCGCCGAGGCCGCGCCAGGGACGCGGGCACTGCTGATGTCCGCGTCCGGGGTCCTCTTCCACCAGGCGATGGCCCGCGCCCTGGCCGAAGAACCCGGCCTGATCCTCGTGTGCGGGCACTACGAGGGCGTGGACGAGCGGGTTGCGCGGCACTACGTGGACGGCGAGGTCTCGATCGGGGACTACGTTTTGAGCGGGGGTGAGGTCCCGGCGCTCGTGGTCGTGGACGCGGTGGCGCGCCTGGTCCCGGGGGTCGTGGGCAACCGCGACTCCCTGGCCGAGGAGTCGCACGAGGAGGGACTCGTCGAGTATCCGCAGTACACGAGACCCGCGGAGTTCGAGGGCCACCGGGTGCCCGAGGTCCTGCTGTCGGGAAACCACGCCGAGGTCCGGCGATTCCGCCGCGAGCAGGCCCTGGACAAGACCCGCCGCAACCGCCCGGACCTGGCCGCGCGCATCCCGCTGGAACCCGCGCGGAAGCGTTCGCATCCCCCGCGCCTGGGCCGGCCGCCGGACCCGGAGGAGACCTGATCGCGATGGATGGTTCTCCCCGGCGGATCCGGCGTTCGCCCACGCCCACGCTCACGTTCCCGGAGGGGGTGCGGGCTGCCCGGGACGGGGCCCGCGTGGCCATCGCCCTCCTGCATTACCCCGTCTATGACCGGTTCCGGCAGGTCGTTGCGTCCTCGGTCACCTCCGTGGACCTTCACGACATCGCGCGGACCGCGAGGACGTACGCGGTCGAGCCGTTCTACATCGTCACCCCGGTCGAGGCCCAGCGCGAGATGGTCCTGCGCATCATCGCCCACTGGGTGGAGGACGACGCCACAGGTCACCCGCGCGGCGAGGCCCTGGCCCGTGTGCGCGTGGCGGACACCCTCGATGCGGTCGTGGCCGAGATGGAGCAGGAAACCGGGATGCGCCCGAAGGTGGTGGTCACCGGGGCGTCCCTCGACCGGGACCTGACCTCCTTTGGCGGCCTACGAGAGGCGGTGGCGCGCGCGGAGTTCCCCGTGCTGCTGGTGTTCGGGACCGGATGGGGGCTCGCCCGCCACCTGACCGACGCGGCCGACGCGCGCCTCGAGCCCATCGCGGGCTTGGACGGCTTCAACCACCTCCCGGTGCGCGCCGCGGTCGCGATCGTGCTTGACCGACTGCTGGGGCCTCGATTATAGTTCTAGGCCTTCGCCGGGACCGGGTCGGACCGGGCAGGTGGGCAGTGCGACAGGAAGACGCGATCGGAGGTGCGCCATGCACGGCACGATTCAGGAACTCCAGAAGGTCCAGATGCGGACCGACGTCCCGCGCTTCGGACCTGGCAGCACCATCCGCGTCCACGTCCGCGTGCGCGAGGGAGACAAGGAGCGCGTCCAGGTCTTCGAGGGCGTGGTCCTCGGGCGCAAGGGCGGCGGCGTGCACGAGACGGTCACGGTCCGCAAGGTCTCGTACGGCGTCGGGGTCGAGCGCGTCTTCCCGATCCACAGCCCGATGATCCAGGCGATCGAGGTGGTGACCCACGGCCGCGTGCGCCGCGCAAAACTCACCTACCTGCGCGGCCGGAAGGGCAAGGCGGCCCGGATCACCGAGAAGCGAGCCCCCCTGCTCCAGGCGATGGCGACCCCGGACCAGGCGGGCCAGCCGTCCGATGCCGAGACACACCAGCCTGTGGAGTGACCCCTCCGCGCGGGCACCCGGGTACGTCGAGGCCTGGGCCTGGCGCGAGGGGCTGTGGCCGGTCCTCGGGGTGGACGAGGTCGGGCGCGGATGCCTCGCCGGTCCGGTCGTGGCCGCAGCGGTGATGCTCCCCGAGGCGGCCGACATTCCCGGTCTGACCGATTCCAAACTGCTGGCGCCCGCGCGGCGCGAGGTCATCGCGGCCCAGGTGCGCGAGTGCGCGTTGACCCTGGGCATCGGGTGGGCCGAGGCAGGCGAGGTGGACGCCCTGGGGATCCTCCCCGCCACGCTCTCCGCGATGCGGCGGGCCGCCGAGCAGGCGCTCGGCACGTTTTCTGGGCGCGTCGGCCTCGTCGTGGTGGATGGGATCAACCCCATTCCAGGGCTCCTGTGTCCCCAGAAGACGTGGGTCAAGGGGGACCGCCTGTCGCAAAACTGCGCCGCTGCGTCCATCGTGGCCAAGGTCGCGCGGGACCATTTCATGGCGACGTGCGACGCGCGGTATCCTGGCTACGGATTTTCGGAACACAAAGGATATGCGACGACTGCGCACCGCGAAGCCCTGGCTCGTCTGGGTCCCTGTCCCATCCACCGCCGCTCGTTCGCGCCGTTGAAGGCCGCGGTGGACCGTGGCTAGAACGCGTCCTCGATCACGCGCACATGCGCCTTGCCGTCCTCCCAGGTCACGGCTGCGGCGAAGAAGCGGACCTCCTGGAAGTCCACTGGAAGGGCCGCCAGATAGATCTCGGCCGCGCGCCGGACAAGCCGGCGCTTGCGGGGTCTGATGCTCTCGAGGGCCTCGTCCTCGCGGGTCTTCCCCTCGCGCGAGCGCACCTCCACGACCACGACCTCCCGGTCGTTGCGGCACACGAGGTCCATCTCGCCCCAGGGCTCGCACAGGTTGCGTTCGAGGATGCGGTAGCCGCGGCGAACCATCTCGCTGGCCACTGCGCTTTCGGAGATGCGGCAGAGTTCCTGTCGAGCGTTCATCGGGTCCTCGTCTCCAAGAGTCAGCCACACAGTTCGCCTACGCTCGCGCCTGCACCTTCCAGTCCAGGGCGTGGGCTGCATCTTCTCTATCGGGTCTTTCCGCGATGCGTTACACTGCGCACCCATGAAGATGGCGGACCAGGTCCGGAGCGGGGACGTGCGGGCCGCGGCGCGGCTCATGCGGTGGATGGACGACGAGGACCCCAGGGCGTGGCCCGTGCTCGCGGCCCTCTTCCCCTTCACCGGGCAGGCGCGCGTCGTCGGGGTGACCGGGAGCCCGGGCGTCGGGAAGTCGTCGCTGATTGACGGCCTGATCGAGCGTTGGCGGCGGGCCGGGAGCCGGGTCGGGGTCGTGGCCGTGGACCCGACGAGCCCGTTCACGGGTGGGGCGGTCCTGGGGGACCGCCTGCGGATGCAGAGGCACGCGAACGATGCAGGGGTGTTCATCCGCTCGCTCGCGACGCGCGGGCAACTGGGCGGGCTGTCCGCGTCCGCGGGCAGCGTGGTCCAGGTCCTGGACGCCATGGGCTATGACCGCGTGGTGATCGAGACGGTCGGGGTCGGGCAGGACGAGGTGGACGTGGTCCGTCACGCGGACGTGACCGCGGTGGTGCTCGCCCCGGGCCAGGGCGACGAGGTCCAGGCCCACAAGGCCGGGGTCCTCGAGATCGCGGACGTCCTGGTCGTGAACAAGGCCGACCACCCGGGGGTGGAGCGGACCGTGGCGGAACTGACGCTCGCGGTGGACATGGCGCCCGCCGGGGCGCGCAGGCCCAGGGTCCTCCGGTGCGTGGCCACGGACGGGACCGGGCTCGACGATGTGCTCGCCGAGGTCGAGAGACTCCTCCATGAGGGGGAGGGTCGGCGGCCGGAGAAGCAACGCGAGCGCCTCGAGACCCTGGTGCTGGACCTCGCGGGGAGGAGGGTCCTTGCGGCGGCCCGAGACGCCCTGCGCGATGACCCGGTCCTGCGCGAGACCCTCGCGCGGGTGCACCGCCGCGAGGAGGACCCATTCCACGCGGCCACCCTGCTGTGGGAGCGGATCAAGGGGGCTTGACCCGGCGCAGGGAGCCGCGGACGCAGACTGGGAGGCCATCGGGACGTGAGGCGATCGGGGGCTCGCGTCCCCAGGAAGGGGGGGGCGCCACGCGGTCGCGCGTCTGAAGAGGGGCCTCGGCCCGTGCTCGGGACGCCCGCGTTCGCCTTTGCCGCTCTACTCGCGGTCCTGCCCCTCGTGCCGTCGCACCCGCTCGCGTTCCTTCCGCCGGTCCTGTCCTGGCCGGCGTATCTGGGCGCTGCGGCCTGGATCGCGTTGCGAGCCGCGCGGGATGGGGGCCTGTGGTCCCCGCCGGATCGCGGGATCGCGCCCGCAGCGGAAGCCCTGGCCCTGGTCCTGCTCCTCGGGTCGTACGTGCTGTTGAAACTGCCGGGCCTCCATGCCTCGGGCACGGACGACAACATCTACTACTACATGGCGGTGCGGCTGGGCGAGGGCGCAATCCCATACCGAGACTTCTTCTTCTCGCACCCCCCCATGCACCTCCTGGTCCCGGCCCTGGTCTTCAAGGTCGCCGGGTTTTCGGTCGGGACGGCCAAACTGATCCCGGCCCTGGCCCAGGGCCTGGCCGGGGTGTTCCTGTACCTCGCGGTGCGGCGGGCCTCGCGCGCCTTGGCCGTCGTGGTCCTGTTGATGCACCTGCTGGCCTACCAGGTCCTGATGGGCTCGACCGACATGAACGGCGAGAACCTGATGACCGCCTTCCTGATGGCGGCCCTCTTCTGCGCAGTGTCTGGCCGGCCGGCCTGGTCCGGGGTCCTCTCCGCGGCGGCTGTGTCCTGCGGGCTGTACGCGACGGCGGGGGTCGCGGCCCTCGCGGTCGCATCGGCCGCGACTTCCCGGCGGACCGTCGCCCGCTGGGGGACCGGCTTCGGCGCGGCCCTGCTGGCCATCAACCTTCCCTTCATCCTCGTGGGGGGGGCCGGGTACTTCGAGGGGGTCTTCGCCTACCACCTGGCCAAGCCGGTCAAGGGCGGGGAGCGCTGGCCCGTGTTCACGACGCTCAACCCCTTCTCGGCGGGGCGCGCCCTGTTCCACAACCTCGGGGTGTGGCTCGGCTCCCAGGAACTCAAGAAGTCGCTGTACTACCACGCGCCGGCCTACCTGGGAGCCGGGATCGCGGTCGTGGGGATCGCGGCACGAGCCCTGGCCGCGTGGTTTCGGTCCGGGCCCTCGACTCGCGGACGAGCGGGGGTGCGCGGGGACGGCGCGTGCCGCGCGCAGGAGTGGGTCGCGGTCCTGTCCCCTCGCGACCTGCTGTCGGGATCGGCGGAGGGGCTCGTCAAGGTCGCGGTCCTGGCCGTGGTCCTCTTCACGTTCCAGTGGGCTGCCGTGAACGAGGTCTACGACTTCTACCTCGTCCCCATGATGGCCTTCCTGGCTGTAGCGGCCGGGTACGCGCTGTGGAAGACGTGCGACCGGGTCCGCGCGGGCACCGGCTGGAGGGGGATCGCCTGGCCGCTTGCGGCGATCGGGCTCTTCTGGCTGCACGTCCCGTGGGCCGCCTCGCTCGGACGCAAGTTGTGGCCCGAGGAGACGAGGGCCCGAGGTGAGGTTGTCACCTACGACTGGCGAGACCCTGACATCCTCGCGGGACCGGCCCGGCTCACACGCGCCCTGTTCTTCGCGGAGTCGCGGCGCAAGGGCGAGGTGACCCCGTACTACCGGCACTACCTTTGGAACAAGAGGCTCGCGTTCTCAGCCTCCCGGGAGATCGCGGAACATGTCCGCGCCACGACAACGCCAGACGAGACCCTGACTGGGGCCTCGACGCTCGCGCCCCTGGTCGCCCTGCTCGCGGACCGCCGCCTCGCCGGGGACGAGGCGGACACCAACGCCAAGCGCTTCAAGTCCGGGGTCCTGACCGAGGCCGCCTTCTTTGAGAGGGCCTGCTCGGACCGCGTGCGATATATTCTCTCCGCCCCTCGGTCGTACTTCCACGATCGTTTTATGGCACACCACCCGGTGATCCGGGAGTTTTTCACCCCTGACCGGTCCTTTGTGGACAAGAATCTCCTACACTTCCGCGGCTTTCCCATCACGCTGTACCGCCGAATCGACCGGGGCGGTTTGCCGGAGGGCCGGGTGTGCGAGGCCCGATGAGCCGGGACCTGGGCGAGTTCCTCGATGCCCTGTACGCCCGCTTCCACCGGCTGGAGCACGTCGAGCACGACCCCCTGCGCTTCCCCAGGGGCTACGCGGACCGAGCGGACCGCGAGGTGGCGGCCTTCCTCGCGGCCTCGCTCGCCTTCGGCAACGTGCGCGCCCTCATGGCCCGATGCGCGGACCTCCTCTCCCGGCTTGGTCCGCGGCCATCCGTGACCCTGGCCGACCTGACCGAGGCCCGGGCCCGCGAGGTGACAGGAGGCTTCCGGCATCGCTTCGTCGGCCCCGGCGAGACCGCGTCCCTGCTCCACGCGCTCGGGCGGATGTTGCGCGAGGACGGGGGCCTCGAACCCGCGTTCCTCAAGGGTTTCCGCAACCATGGCCATGTGTGCGGCGGGCTGTCCACGCTGTGCGAGGCACTGCAGCCCCGGGCCGGGGACGCCCTGCCCGGTCCCGGCTTCCTGGTCCCGTCCCCGTCCCCCTCCCACGCCTCCAAGCGCCTGCACCTGTTCCTGCGGTGGGTGGTCAGGGCCGACGGGGTGGACCTGGGCCTGTGGCGTGAGGTCTCGCCCGCGGACCTCGTGATGCCCCTGGACGTGCACGTCTTCCGGGTCGCGGGATTCCTCGGGCTCCTGCCCAGGCGGAGGTCCGGTCCGCGCCTGCGCGACGCCCTCGTCCTGACCGAGGTCCTGCGCCGCTATGACCCGCGCGACCCGGTGCGCTACGACTTCGCCCTGTCGCACCTCGGGATCTCGCGAGCCTGCCGCGGCCGGGCGGACGAGCGGGCCTGTCCGGCGTGTCCGCTGGTCGAGGCGTGCGCCGAGGTGCGGGGCGCGGGCCTCTAGCGTTCGTCGGCCGCAGCCATCGAGCGCTCGATTCGCGCCCAGGTGTCCTTCAGGGTGACCGTGCGGTTGAAGACCGGATGCCCGGGGCGCGAGTCCTTCGCATCCGCGCAGAAGTACCCCAGGCGCTCGAACTGCCAGCGGGAGCCGGGGGCGGCCCCGGCAAGGGACGGCTCGACCCGGCATCCGGTCAACACCTTCTTGGAATCCGGGTTCAGGGAGTCGAGCCACGACGCCCCTGCCGGCACGTCCGCGGGGTCCGGGCGGTTGAAGAGGCGGTCGTAGAGGCGCACCTCGGCCTCCACCGCGTGGGCCGCCGAGACCCAGTGCAGGGTCCCCTTCACGCGCCGCCCGTCCGGGGACTGGCCCCCGCGCGAGGCCGGGTCCCACTCGCACCGGACCTCCATGACCTCGCCCGTGGCCGGGTCGCGTGCCACGCCCGTGCAGCGCATCAGGCACGCGTACCGCAGGCGGACCTCGCGGCCCGGGGCCAGCCGGTACCATTTCGGTGGCGGGTCCTCTCGGAAGTCGTCGCGCTCGATATACAGGACGCGGGAGAACGGCACTTTCCGGGTCCCCCAGGACGGGTCGTCCGGGTGGAAGGGGGCGTCGAATTCCTCGGCCTGGTCCTCGGGGTAGTTCTCGATGACCACGCGCAGGGGGCGCAGGACCGCCATCACCCGGGGCGCGGTTGCGTTCAGGTGCTCGCGGATCGCGTGCTCCAGGAGCCCGACATCCACGATGCTCTCGTTCTTCGCCACCCCAATGCGGTCGCAGAACGCGCGGATGGCCTCTGGGGGCACGCCACGCCGCCGCAGGCCCGACAGGGTCGGCATCCGGGGGTCGTCCCACCCGCTCACGACCCCCTTCTGGACGAGTTCCGCCAGCCGCCGCTTGCTCAGCACCGTGTAGGTCAGGTTCAGCCGGGCGAACTCGATCTGGCGCGGGTGATGGACCCCGAGCCGGTCCAGGAACCAGTCGTACAGGGGGCGGTGGTTCTCGAACTCGAGCGTGCACAGCGAGTGCGTGATGCCCTCGATGGAGTCGCACTGGCCGTGGGCCCAATCGTAGGTCGGGTAGAGGCACCAGCGGTCCCCGGTGCGGTGGTGCGTCGCGTGCCGGATCCGGTACATGATCGGGTCGCGCAAGTTCATGTTCTGCGACTCGAGGTCAATCTTCGCCCGGAGCACGTGAGCCCCATCCGGGAACTCCCCGGCCCGCATCCGGCGGAACAGGTCGAGGTTCTCGGCGACCGAGCGGTTCCGGTAGGGGCTCTCGCGTCCCTTGCGGTAGTAGTTGCCGCGGTACTCCCGGATCTCGTCCTCGCTGAGGCTGTCCACGTAGGCATGGCCGTCGCGGATCAATTGTTCGGCCCATTCATACAACTTTTCGAAATAATCAGACGCGTAGTATTCGCGATCGCCCCAGTCGAAGCCTAGCCACCGGATGTCTTCCTTGATGGACTCGACGTACTCGACGTCCTCCGCGCCCGGGTTGGTGTCGTCGAAGCGCAGGTTGCAGGTCCCGCCGTACTTGCGGGCCATCCCGAAGTCCACGCAGATTGCCTTGGCGTGGCCGATGTGCAGGTAGCCGTTGGGCTCGGGCGGGAACCTCGTGGCCACGCGGCCCCCGGTTCGCCCGGTGCGCAGGTCCTCCTCGATGGCCTCCTCGATGAAGTGGGCTGGCCGGGCGCCCGGGTCGTGTCGCGACCTTCCTCCGGGTGCGGGCTCGTCCATGCGGTCCCCCGGCACGAAGAACGGACCGATGATACCAGAATCCGAGGGCTCGGGAGGGCCGGTGGGCAGAAGCGGATCAGGGTCCGAATGTGGCGTGGCATGAGGGGCCGTCGTCGTGCACGGCCCGCCGCCTTGGCAGGCTTTGTGCCAGTCGCGGGGGTCGCCAAGACGGCCTCGCCCGAAGAAGCGCGGGGGCCAGTCGCGGAGCGGGAACCGCAAGGGCCTCCCCGTGCCCCCGACCCGTGGCACGTCGGTCGCGAGAGGGTTGGACACCCTGGACCCGGCGTCCAACGCAATGTCCTGGCGAGCGCACCCGGCTGACCGCGATGGAACTGTCTCCCAATGTCGCCCTGGGTGCGAACCGCCGGTCGCTCAGGCGATCCAGCGATACTCCGGGATCGTGTCCGGGGCCGTGGCCTGGCTCGCCGTCCTCGTGACCCGAGCCTGAGCGCGCCCCTTCTCCCGCTGCATCCGGGGCCACTCGTGGGCGTTGAACAGGCAGGCCGCACGAACCGCCCACTCGCGAGGTAGCGAGCCCGGCGGGATCTCTGGGTCCGCGGACTCCGGTTCGCGGCCCGTTCGTTGCAGGCCGTTGTTTCCCTGTCCTCGCGCTGGGGCGCCCTCGCGCTCCGGTCGGCACCCGCGCCCGCCTCGTTGGCCCCGCCCGGGCAGCCCTCGCCGCCGCCCGTGACCGTCGAGTCATCCCGCGTGCCCTCGCCGGCGCACCTGGCCAACGACCTCCTCCCCCGTGCCCGCCGGCGGCCGCATCGTCTTCCAGGTCCGGTTCGACTACGCGCTCGACACCGACGGCGACTTCTACGCCGACCTCTACCGCAGGCGAATTCCTCTTCGGGGTGGACCCTGCGGCGCGGGCGGTGGCCTGGCAGGTCCTCACGGGCTCCCTGCGGCGGCGGGTCCCCGGGGAGGTTGCGCCGCAGGCGGAACCACATCACGCCGCACTCGACATCCTGGACGTCTATCGAGTCCTGCCGTGGATTGGACCGTACCTGCGCGGGGGCGTGCGCACGGCGTTCCTCCCGTCGTACCTCCACCTGTCCGACCCCACCGAGGTCATCGAGGTCGCCGAGGACGGGGTCCCCCTCGGGACGTTCGGGACGCGCGAGGGCCGCTTCCGCCTGTCCAATCCCTTCGCCCCGGTCGAGGTCAAGGGCGGCGTGAGTCTGAGCGTGTTCACCCAGACCTCGTACGTCCTGGACGCGAACTTCCGGGTCAGCTTCGGCGGGCGGGCCCTGTTCAACCAAGGGCTCTTGACCCCCGTGGGCCTGAACCCGCGCGGCCGCTACCAGCTCTTTCGCCGGGCCAACGCGTACCAGATTCGCCTTCTATCAAAAAGCGGTGGAGACCTGTCAGAGCGAGGCGGCGCGAGAGGTCGAGCGGTGTTGACCTCGTCCATGAACAGCCGGTGGGGTCTCCGGTTGGGATCGAATGCCGTCACCAGGTCGCGGATGGCCTGGACCAGGTTCTCGGAGTCAATCAGTTCGTCCCCGATCAAGAAATAGGCACTCCCCGGCCCGTGTCGCGTCACCGAGTCACGCAGAGCCGATTCGATCCAGGTGCTCTTTCCGCACTGGCGTGGTCCGCGGATGATCAAGATGCCCGGCTCCCGGGGCAGGTCGAGCAGTCCGAAGTCGATCCGAAAGGTGCAGGGTTGGCGGCGCAGGCCCTCGAGATGGGGCAAGAGCCGCGGGTGATCCAGTTCGCCAAAGGCCAGTAGGCGGTTCTGTTCATCAACGTTTATGGCGTTTAGTCTCATAACGTTTGCAACGTTAAAATACCAGAGCGGCATTTCGCGGGCAAGTCAACGCTCGACGGAGCCATCCGCACTGTTGCGCGGAGGGCGACGCGACCGCAACGCGGTCGCCGTAGGGGGTGAATTGGCACGAGAAATCCAAGATTTCGAGTGCCAAGAGGGGGCGTGCGACGCCCCCCTCGAATGGTGTCCGGTCTCTTTGAAGATGCCGAGAATGAACACTTTCATGGGGTAAGTCCAGTTCCAAGTCCCCCTGGAGCCAACCCGATTCCAGACCGACAACGGGTCCGAGTTCATCGGAAGCTGGAACGCCAAGCAAGATA